>Ga0315338_1000126_pt1 | contig 343409 bp, 250 predicted proteins | sample ASW8metaG_FD_204518 | JGI IMG/M metagenome (GOLD analysis project Ga0315338, IMG submission 204518) | Ammonia-oxidizing marine archaeal communities from Monterey Bay, California, United States - ASW #8 | ecosystem: Environmental > Aquatic > Marine > Coastal | place: USA: California | collected... | reverse complement strand
CCTGACTCCGTATCTCCAGAGCAGGGCGCCTTCCCGCTGGAAGGCGCCCTGCTTCTTGTGGCCTGCGCGAGATCTAGCGCTCGCTCGAGTCGTTGAGCGAGACCCGGATCGACCCGGCGCCGCTCTGCAGGCTGAAGTGGCTGCTCCCGGCGCCGACGGCACCATGGGCTTCCTCCCCGACCACGCCATTCTTGCGGACCAGAAGACCCAGCTCCTGGGGCACGCTGACCGACCCGGTGTCGGTCTTGAGGTCGAACTGGCCACTGACGTTGCGCGGCAGGATGATCTCGACGTTTCCGGCGCCCGAATTCAGGCTGACCGAGGCCGAGTTTCCCGTACGCCCGAGCTTCGCGCCCACATTCCCGGCACCCGAGTTGCCAAGTAGCTCGCCATGCAGGTTCCCGACGATGAGCTCCACACTGCCCGCGCCCGAATTTGCGGACGCGCTGTCGATCTCGCTTGCGGGCACATCGAGCAGCACATCGCCGGCACCCGAGTTGAGGTTCAGATTGCCGCTCGCGTGGCGCACGATGACATCGCCCGCGCCGCTGTTGGCATTCACGGCCATCGCGCGCGGGACGTGGACCGTGATCGAGACGCTCCAGCCGCGCTCCTTGTTCTCACTGTGGACATCGCGCAGCGTCAATGTGCCACGCTCCTCGGTCAGCTTGACATGATCCTCGAAGTACGAGGTCAGCTTCCCGCCCTCGACACGGTCCAGGTCCGCGCGCACGTGGGCGTCGATGCGCATGTTGGACCCCTCGCCGCGCAGGATGGTGACGTCGCCGGCGCCCGAGTTGACGGATAGCTGTTGCACGTCGCCGCTCAGCGGGTGGTCCAGGGTCAGGTTGGTCTCCCAGGTATCCTCGCTGGCGGCTGCGAAGGGCTCGACGCCCATGAGCTCGGCCGGGAGGGCCAGGCTCGTGCGCTCGGCGGGCTCGGCCGGGGGCGTCAGCTCGATGCCCTCGCGCTGGGTAGTGCCGCCGCCGAGGGAGATCGGTGTGGCCGTGGCGTCTTCCGATTGGGACTGCCAGGTGGTGACAGCCGCGGTCGAGGCGAGCACGAGTACGGAGGCTTGGATGATCGTCGTCATGGAGAGGGCTCCTAGGCCCGCAGCGATGGCTGCCTTGGGCATCTGTGTCAAAGGTAAGAAGGCGAGGATCCATGTCTGTCGGTCGCCGTAGCGCCCATCGAGCTTCTCGCGCAGCCGTGCCAGGCCGCGGGTGATGCGGCTGTTGACGGTCGCGGGGGAGACCTGCAGGCGCAGGGCGATGTCGCGGTAGGAGAGCTCCTCGAAGTAGCGCAACAGGATCGTCTCCCGGTAGGGCTCGTCGAGCTCCAGCACGGTTGCCACGAGGTCCTTCTGGGTCGTGGCCTTGGCCACCAGCTCGAAGGTCGAGGCCGTCTGCTCGCGCCGCGAGACCAGGCGTTCCCGGTCCTTGCGGTGGGACTCACGCAGCCGTTCTTTCCCGAGGTGGTTGCGCAGCACCGTCGCCAGCCAGCCACGCACCGGGCGGTCCGTATCGGGACTGCGTTCCAGTGCCGTGACCCACGTGTCCTGGGCTGCGTCCTCAGCCGCCTGGGGATCCGCCGCGAGCTTTCTCGCGAGGGATTGGATCCAGCCGGTCTGGCTCAGGAGGGTTGCTGCGTTCGACATCTCAGACATGGTCACACCTGGACACCTCCCGTGGTTCGAGAGCAACGCGAGATATTCCAGAAAATCCTCCCGGATGGTCGCCGGGTTTGCCGGCGGACGCCTCCCGGGCCAGGAAAGCGACGGGCGGCCGCGCAGTAGCCGATTTGGGCAAATGCCCGGCTGAGTGCGCGGCCCGGATTGCCGGGAACATGCTACGGTCATGAGCGTGACTAGAATGGCCACCACCCCAGCTCTACCGGGCTCCTGGCACGCGCTGCCCACGGGACCCCCGACCCGTTTCCGCGGGCTCCTGGAGGAGGATTGATGGGCGCTGTTCTTGGGTTACTGCTCGCCGCGATCGCGCCCCAGATTCAGGGGCCTGCCTGGTCCCGCGAGCCCAGCGCCGCACCTCCCCGTGGCAGCGTGCTCTGGCTGAGAGCAGGTGGCGAAAGGGAGCTCGAGATCTCGAACCTGGTCTCGCGCTGGAAGGATCGCAGCGGTCAGGGGATCGACCTCGAACAGGCCGACGGCGCGGAGAAGCCCTACCTGGCAAGCCTTGCCATGAATGGCCGCCCGGCCTTGCACTTCGACGGCAATGACTGGCTCGGGTCTTCTACAGGTGCGCCCCTCGGAAGCTACACGAAGGTCGCCCTGCTTCAGCTCGACCCGGGGACCGCGGGAGGGCACGTCCTCTCCACCGAGCATGGCCATGGCCTGCGCCTCGGGGCGGGCGGCTTCGCCGAGCTGACGGAGGACTCGGTTCCATTTGCCGTCGCCAACATCCCCGTGTCCCCGGGCAGGCCGGCCGTTCTGATCGCGACCTACGATGCGGGTCCGGGCGTCGGAAGGCTCTACCTGAACGGGGCGCTCGTGGGCACCGGCTGGGCGGTAGGTGACAATGCCGATGGGCGCGTGCGCCTCGGAGGATTGGCCTCGGGCGAACCGTTCTCGGGCTTAGTCGCGGAGATCCTCGTCTACGACAGGGTGCTCGATATCGATGAGAGGCGGCACGCCAGTCGCTACCTCAACAGGAGGCACTTCTTCGGCGCGCCCCATCCCGAAGTCGACTTCGAGACGATTCCCTCGGACGGCCAGGTGATCCAGCGCGGCGCTGGCGGTGGGGGAGACGTACGGATCGATGGACGGGTGAAGGCCGCTGGCATGCAGACCATCGATATCGAGCTCCTCCGTGACGGACAGCTCTTCGCAAGCTCCTCCAAGCCCCTGGTCTACAACGACCTCTGCACGGGCCAGCCCTGCGCCCCGTTCTCCGAGGTGCTCCCGATCCAGGCCGAACTACTCAACTACACCCTGCGCGCCTACGTCGACGACGGAACCGATCGAACCCTGGTCGCGGAGAGGATAAACCTCGTCTGTGGCGACGTCTATCTGATCGAGGGCCAGTCCAACGCCATGGCCCGCGACTCCCACGACGAATACCTCGCGACCGCCGACGAGAGCCCCTGGGTCCGATCCTTCGGGTCGGGCATGGTCACGAGCGACGTCGTCTTCGACCTGCACTGGAACCAGGCGGACGCGTTGACCCGCAACAGGCACGGATCCGTCGGCGCCTGGGCGACCCGCATGGGTTCCAACCTCGCGACCCAGTACCAGATTCCGATCGCCCTTATCAACGGCGCGGTCGGTACAACGCTGATCGCCCAGCACCAGCGCGATGATCTCGACCACGAGAACCTGAACACGATCTACGGCAGGTTCCTCTATCGAGTCAGGCAGGCCGGAGTCATGGACAGCGCCCCTGCGATCTTCTGGTACCAGGGCGAGACCGAGATCATGACGAGCGCCGAGTACACCGCCGCCTTCACCGAACTGAGCAATGCTTGGCGCGAGGACTTCGGCGGCCTGGAACTGATCTACCTGTTCCAAATCCGCGAGGGCTGCGGCTACGTCGACCGCGGCGTGCGCGAATCCCAGCGCAAGGCCGCCAGCCTCTTCCGCGACATCCGAACCATGTCAACGACCGCCATATCCGAGCACGATGGCTGCCACTACTGGTACGTCGGCTACACAGAGATCGCCGATCGCATGACCCTCCCCGTCGCCCGTGACTTCCACGGCTCCCTCGACACCCACGAAATCGATCCACCAAACCTAGTATCAGCAACTTTCACCACCGGCGCCCAAGACCAGATCCTCCTCACCTTCGAAGACCTGGACGACCAGCTAGTCTGGGAGGCGGGATCGGAAGCCTTCTTCCTCCTGGACAACGTCCAGATGCAAGTCCTGAGCGGATCGACCATGGGCAACACCATCCTGCTAGATCTAGTCGCCCCGACGACCGCCCAGTCGATCTCCTACGTGGGCCACCCCCTGCCCGGACCCGCAATCAGAAACGCACGCGGAGTCGGCGCCCTGACTTTCTTCGACGAGCCGATCCAGTAGGAGCCTGGCTCGAATCCGACGCCTGCGCCGGCAAACCCCCGGCAACTCCTAGCCTCCTCTGCGCCGGCGTCGGATTCGTGCCTGGCTCCGTACAAAGAAACCGCGACCCGCCCCTGGAGATCGCACCCCGCGCATCCCATCCATTACGGGGACGCCACCCAGTGGCTTCCTCCGCTCGCTCGCCGCCCGTCCGGCCCACGGCATCGCCCCCTCCCAGGCAAACCGATGCCCACGGCCCGCCTGCCAGGTCTCGGGCCGATTCTTGCACCTCATGGGCCGACCGGGCGGTTGCGAGTGCTTAGAATGCACTCCCTGCCATGACCCCCAAACCCGAGCTCCCAATCCCCGAGCGCTATCAGGTCCTCGAGACCGTCAGCCACGACGAGGGCGAGGTCGTCTACCGCTGCCTGGATCAAACCCTGGGCCGCGAGGTCTTCTTCAAGCAGCCCGGCATCGCCCTCCGCGCTCAGTCAAGCGAAGCCGAGCTAAACGACCGCACCCTGCGCGAGGCGCGCGCCCTGGCCCAGGTCGACCACCCCGGCGTCCAGCGCCTGCTCGAGGTAATCGAATCCTCCGAAGGCGTGATGCTGGTCCTCGAACCAGTCGTGGGCGAATGCCTCGCCGAGCGCCTGGAATGCGAGGGCCCACTCGCCCCCGCAGACGTCGCAAAACTGGGCGTCGAGATGGCGGACGCCTTGAACGCCGTCCACGCGATCGGCACCGTGCACCGGGACGTCTCGGCGCAAACCATCCACCTGCGGCCCGACGGCTCCGCCTGCCTGTCGGGCTTCCGCTTCGCGAAATTCACTTCACAGGCCAGACCCCTCTCGACCATCGCCGAGGTCCTGCGGACGAAAGGTCCTGACGCTTCCGAGGCCGCCGCCCTGCTTCCCGCCCACCCCGCTCCGGAGCAATTCGGAAGTGAACTCGCGAGCGCGCGCACGGATCTGTTCGCACTGGGCTGCGTTCTCTACAGCGCATTGACGGGCAAGCAGCCATTCCCGGATATGCTCGGTCACGGCTGGTCGCCGCCCAAGAGCCCCGAGAAGATCGTCTCCGGCGTGCCCCAACCACTCTCCAAGGCGATCATGAGTTGCCTCGCGCGCTCACCGGTGGGGCGCGTTCAAAGCGCCGCGAAACTGGCCGAGTCCCTGCGCGCCGCCGGCGGGTCCGGTGGGTCTCCCGGCACCACGACAGGCGCGCGCAAGAGTCGCAGTGCCCAGGTCGCAGGGCTCGCGGTGGTCGCGCTCCTGGCCGTCGCTTTCGTTCCCAGGTGGCTCGAGTCGAGCGCGGCAGAATCCGAGGCCGGAGAGCGGGGCATCTCCGTGATCGAAGGGCCCGAAACGGGCATCTCCCTGGCCGGTTCGGTCTTCGAGCCCACGATCAGCAAGTCCTACGCACTTCTCATCGGCATCGGGGAGGCCTACCGCAAGAATGGCTTCACGCCCCTCGCCAACGCCAGTAGCGATGTCGCAGCCGTGGCCGAGATGCTAGAGGCACTGCCGCGCCCGTGGGAGGTCGAGCTGCTCACCGATGACCAGGCCACGCGCGACGGCATTATGCGAGCCAAGCAGGTCCTCGAGGATAAGCTCGAGCCCGACGACCGAGCCCTGATCTTCTACGCCGGCCATGGCACGGCCCACGCAGACTCGGAGGAGAGCGGCTGGATCGTCCCCGCGGATGGTCAGACCCAGGCCGACGACCCGAGCCGTCTGAAGTGGATCCGCTACGACGAGTTCAAGCGGTTCTTCGACGAGGCGCCCGCCAAGCACATCATGATCCTGATGGACTGCTGCTACAGCGGCCGCTTCGCCAAGGAGCGTTCCTCGGGCGCCGTGCCGTTCGAACAACGCTACCTGAGCCGCAAGGCCCACGTGGTGCTCACCTCGGGCCGCGGCAACGAGACGGTCCTGGACGGTGCGCAGGGCGAGCGCTCGCCATTCGCCGCGGCCTTCATGAACGCCATCCAGAACTGCGAGGAGCCGGCGATCACGAGCAGCATGATCTACTCGCAGATCCTGAAAGAATTCACCCAGCGCGGGATACCGCACGAGGCGGAGCAGTACCACCCGGATCCGGCGGAGCGGGGGCAGTTCGTGTTCTTCCTGGAGTGAGGCGCGGTGCTCGGCCGGCACCGTGTTTGTCTTGTCAGAACCGGCGGACAGTCGACGACGTCGGGCGCTGACACCTCGGTCCCTGTCTTCCTGTCGGATTTAACACAGAGGGGGGAGGAGACGCAGAGGACACAGAGGCAGGGGCGGCTGCGCCGCCCCTGCGGAAGGGAAAGCGGAAGGCGACGAGTAGGGGAGATACGGAGCCTGGCTCGAATCCGACGCCTGCGCCGGCAAACGCCCGGCAACTCCTGGCCTTCTCTGCGCCGGCGTCGGATTCGTGCCTGGCTCCGTACATGGCTCTCCAAATGCGGGAGGGAGGTGACTGAGGCAGTATTCTCCCGCTTTGGAAACTACGGGCGCCGGTAATGCGCCAGCACACGCTCGCGAGCAGCCGGTTCAGGTAGCGTGTACTCGATGAACTCGGGCTCCCGGTAGGCCTTGGGGCTCTTGCTCTTCGCACGTTGCTCCGGGCTCATCCAGCACAGAAAGCTACCCGCCTGGGCCAGCAGGGGGCGCGCCAGCAGGCCGACCTCACGGGGCTCTCCCACCGCACGCGCGGTGACCAGGTCATACTTGCGTTTGTGCCCCTGCTTCGGCGCCTCGATCGCGTTCATCTGCACAGTGCGCACCCGCTCGGAGGCCAGACCAGCGGCATCCAGGGCGCGCTCGATGGCCTTCAGCTTCTTCAGGGTGCGATCCATCAAGACCACCTCGGCCTCCGGATACAGGCACAGCGCCGCGACACCCGGGAAGCCGTTCCCGGTGCCCAGATCCAGGCACGCGGTCACCTGCAGATCGAACACCGCGCTACCCATCACGATCGAATCGAGGGCATGAAACATCACCGCCGCCTCCCGTTCCCGGACCGCGGTCAGGTTGATGCGCTGGTTCTCATCCAGCATCGCGTCCAGGTAGGCCAGTAGCTGCTCGGCCGCCTCGAGGGGGAGTTCGCAATCGATGGCTGCCGCCATCGCCTTGAATTCTGCTGCGTGAGTCACGTGCTGACGGTAACCAGCAAGCGTACCGCGCGCCGCCTCAATCCCGGATCCCTGCCGCGGTACAGGGCTCGAGGCGCGCCCGCAGAGAAACCCGACCGGTACGACGTCATGCACATGCGCGCATGGAGAACGGCTGAATTTGCCGCCCTAACCGATGCATGCTATACAGGTCTGTCCATGTGACCCGTTCGCAAACCGACACCACACGAACAAGTAGGCTGGAGCGCAACTTTGGTCAATCGCCCTGCGTTAGCAGGCCTCTCCACCCCAACAGGTGTACCAACCAAGAGCGAGATCCAATGAAAGACATCCCTGGAATCGATGAAGACGGCAATCCCAAGAATGGGCCCTTCAAGCTGTTCTTCAAGAACGGCCTTATCTCTTGCCAGGGTGAGTTCGACAACGGAAAGAAATCAGGAAAGTGGAAGTACTTTCTCAACAATGGCCAGATGCAGTCCTCCGGCAGCTTCAAGGACGGGAAGATCGTTGGTCGGTGGAAATGGTTCTTCAAGACTGGCGAAACGCGGGGGACGGGCGGCTTCGACGATGAAGAGCAGAAGCACGGTTTATGGAAGCGATACCATGCCAATGGCCAGCTCTGGGACGAAGGTCGTTTCGAACACGGCAAGAAGAGAGGCACCTGGAAGACTTTCGATGAGGCGGGCGAGCTCCAGAAAACGCAAACACTCAAGTAGCGGAGCGGGCGCCTCCGTCTATCCACACGGCTCCCCAACAGGTGCTTCAAGCAGCCGGCCGGTAGACACGCGCCCGGCTGGCTACTCATTGCAGCAGACGGTCTGCTGCGCAGCCCGCTCCTGAAAGCGCAGGAGGTACCGAGAGCGAACAGTTCCCGCCGGCCAATCTCCGCACGCTTTCGGAGTGCTGGGACATGGAGAGTGTCCGGTCTCGGAATTCGAGTTCCATCCCCAAGGGGGACCATGGCCATTGGTGGAGGCCGCCGGCATACTCTTCGCCCCCAATGTTGACCCTATCCGGCATCACCAAGTCCTACGGAGAGCGCACCCTGTTCGCGGCGGCGGCGTTGCAGCTCAATCGCGGCGATCGCATCGGCCTGGTGGGGCCGAACGGGGCCGGCAAGACGACGTTGTTCTCGCTGATTCTCGGCAGGGAACCGGCCGACGACGGGAAGGTCACCATCGAGCGCGACGCCACGGTCGGCTACTTGCCGCAGGAGAGTGCGCCGGTAGGAGAGGAGACCGTCCTCGAGATCGCCCTCGCCATCACCGACGACTTCGTGCGCCTGTACCGCATCATCAAGGCGTGGGACCAGGAACATCCGGTCGAGGCGCAGCATCCCGAGGAGGTGCACGACGACGTGCACGATCGCTACAACGAGCTCAACGGCTACCTCGTCGAAGCCAAGGCCAAGCAGATTCTCGCGGGCCTCGGCTTCCGCGATTCGGATCTCGATCGCCCGGCCCGCGAACTGAGCGGTGGGTGGGTCATGCGGGCTCACCTGGCCAGGCTGCTGACCCAGGAGCCCGATCTCCTGATGCTCGATGAACCGACGAACCACCTCGACCTCGAGTCGCTGCTGTGGTTTCAGGGGTACCTCAAGGGATATCCGGGTGCGATCCTCGTCATCTCTCACGACCGCGAGTTTCTCGACGCGCTCGCCACCGCCATCGTCGAGATCCGCCACAGGAAGCTCGTCCGTTACACCGGCAACTTCACGAAGTATCTCGTGCAACGCGAGGCGTCCGACGCACAGCATCTCGCAGCCTACAAGACGCAGCAGAAGGAGATCGCACACCTGCAGGCCTTTGTCGATCGCTTCAAGGCCAAGGCGAGCAAGGCCACGCAGGCGCAGAGCAAGCTGCGTCAGATCGAGCGGATGGACAAGCTCGAGGCGCCGGAGAGCGACGACAAGAAGGTTGGCTTTCGTTTCCCGCAACCGCCCCGCAGCGGCCAGAAGGTGGTCTGGCTCGATCAGGTGCACTTTGCCTACGGCGAAAACCGGGTCTATCGCGGGATCGACTTCGAGGTCCAGCGCGGCGAGCGCATCGTGCTCGTCGGCCCGAACGGCGCCGGCAAGTCGACGTTGCTCAAGCTCCTGGCGGACAAGCTCACACCGAATCAGGGTGAGCGCGGGCTCGGCCACAACGTCACGGCCGGCTATTACTCACAGTACCGGATCGAGATGCTGAAACCCGGGCGGACGGTGCTCGAGGAAGCGCTCGACACCGAGGCCAAGGTGACTGAACAAGCCGTGCGCACGTTGCTGGGGTCGTTCCTGTTCTCGGGTGACTCGGTATTCAAGCGGGTAGAGGTTCTGAGCGGTGGCGAGAAGAGTCGCCTGGCCCTCGTGAAGTTGCTGCTCGATCCGCCGAACCTACTGCTGATGGACGAGCCGACGACGCACCTCGACATCTCGAGCATCGATGCACTCGTTGCCGCGATGATGCAGTTCGAGGGTACCCTGGTCTTCATCAGCCACGACGTGCACTTCATCAAGACCCTCGCGAACAAGGTCGTTCACACGGCTGGAGGTCAGCTCACTCCGTACCTTGGCGACTACGAGTTCTACCTGCACAAGACGCAGGCGGCCTCGGCGCGCGCCGCACTCACGGCCGACGGCGGAGCGCCAGCGAAACCTCAGCGCAAGGCAGGTCGGCCAGCAGTGAAGAAGGGGGACAAGCCGCGGCTCAACCGGCAGAAGCAGAAGAAGCTCGTGCAGGCGCTCGAGACGGAGATCGATGCCCTCGAGAGCCGCAAGGTTGCGATCGCCGCGGAACTCGAGTTGCCCGAGACCTGGAGTGACGGCGAGCGCAGCAGGGAGCTGGGCCGTGAACTCGAGACCAACACCGAGCGCCTTGCCGAGTTGTCGTCGAAATGGGAAACCGAGGCAGGTCGCCTCGAACTCGGCTGAGGTCTACCTTGAACGGAGACTGGCCCGGAGGTGCCGAGACCGAACAGTCTCCGCCGGCCATTGTCCGCGAGCTTTCGGCGTGATGGGAGGTGGAGAGTGTTCGGTCTCGGCTCCTCCGGGCCTCCCGGGATCGTTGAACCAGGATCAATCTGGTGCGAGCTCGATCCTGGCATCCTGATCGCGTACCGGCGTCTCCGCGATGGTGGCATCGGCTAGGGAAAGCACCGGATCGTGCCACCCATGTTCAGATTCGAGTTGCCAGCGGTCGTCGCGCATGGTCAGGGATACGCGGGTATCTTGAATAGACAAGCTCAGGGACATTCCAGGATCATAGGCGTCGACCTTCATCAGGATCGACCCCTGAGAGAGCCCATCCTTGGCAGCCCACGTGTAGGCGCATTCGCTCTCCGGGTAAAGATGGATCTCACCTGCACACTTTTCAGCATCGTATTGCAGGCTCAGTATCCTGTTCTTCGCCGCATGTCGCCGCGTCTCGCGAACCGTGGAGATCGAGGCCAGCAGAAGATACGGCATGCAGCCGTAATCCAGGAACAACCCGATCACCGCCCACGGCCGAAGATGTCCCCCAGGCAGAAGCAGGGCCCCAGTGAACAGAAGAGCGCCCCCGAGCACCGGTGCGACAGATGGAGACGGCTTGCCAAGCAGTTGCCGGATCAAGATCCATGCATTGATCAGCGCGAGCAGCCCGCCCAGCCCGAGGAGAGCACTTGATGCGATGTACTGTGGCATTGTCATCAGCTACCGAGGGCGGCTAGCAACCAGAACTCAGCGAGTTGTAATGCGTCGCCGCGCCTTGTGATTTCACTTGCATAAACTTGAGGCAACCCGATTTCAAGCATTGGGACGATACCGAGCCCGTCTGTGAGAAGGCTCTTTGAGTCAATGGGTGATTTGAACTGTTGGGGCCGAGAGGGCTGGTGAGTAGGGTGCGCTCCAACATGTTGATCCAAGACACCGAGTCGCTCGTGAAGTTCTGCGCCGCCCTGAAAGGGGCGCCCTATCTGGCCGTGGACACGGAGTTCATGCGCGAGTCCACCTACCGTGCCGAGCTATGCCTGGTGCAGGTGGCCTACGGGGAGCACGCTGGCGCCATTGATCCCCTCGCCAAGGGAATCGACCTCGCACCGCTCCACGCGTTGCTTGCGGAGCCCGGTACCTTGAAGGTGTTGCACTCTGCGGGCCAGGATCTTGAGATCTTCCTGCAAGCGACCGGGTCGGTTCCGGGGCCCGTGTTCGATACGCAGATCGCGGCCTCGGTCTGTGGGCTCGGCGATCAGCCTGGCTACGCGAAGCTCGCCACTCAACTCCTGGGCGTGCAGCTCGACAAGGCGTCCCAGGCGGTCGACTGGTCGATCCGGCCACTGAGCGAACGTCAAGTCGACTACGCGCTCGGAGACGTGACGCACCTGTGCCGGATATACGAGCTGCTGGTGGCTGACCTGGAAGCCAAGGGCCGCGGCGGGTGGGTAGCCCAGGAGATGGAGGCCCTCATGGACCCGTCGCGCTATCGCGTCGATCCGCGTCTCGCCTACCGCCGACTCAAGATCCGACGGCCATCGAGCCGGGACCTCGCGGTCCTGAGGGAACTCGCGGGCTGGCGCGAAGAAGCGGCAATCGCGCGCAACATGCCGCGCGGCTGGGTGTTGCGTGACGACGCGCTGGTGGAGATTGCGCAGCACCTGCCAAAGAATGTCGAGCAGCTCAGCCGCGTGCGCGGCCTGAAGCCCCATGTCGCCAAGGGCGCTGACGGCCGGGCCATGCTCGACGCGATCCAGCAGGCCCTCGGGACGTCGGAGGACGAGTGGCCCGAGGCTCCGGCGGCGCGCGCTCCCCTGTCGGGCCATGAGCCGCTCGTGGCGCTTCTCCAGGCGCTACTTCGACTGCGCTGCGACGCACACGGCGTATCGACCTCGATGATCGCCAATAGAAGCGACCTGGACAAAATCGCCACGGAAGAGGAGCCTGATGTTCCCGCCCTCAAGGGCTGGAGAAAGACGATCTTCGGCGATGACGCACTCGAGCTGAGGGCTGGCCGAATCACCCTCACGGGGGATGGCGAGTTCGGCGTCCGAAGCGAGTAGGGCGCCCGGAGCCAGTAGGGTTTCCGGAGCCAGAGCAGAATCCGACGGGCTCGGATGTACCGAGCCAGGAACGATGTTCGCTCCCCGGAGCAGCTTGGTTCCAGGTACCGGCATTCAACCTGGAGGGGGGCGCGGCATGGATTGTCCCTCCATCGTGGAGAACCACTCCGAGCGTCGGCGGTAGCGGATGGCTGGCACGAAACGGAAGCGGGGGCGGAGCTTTGTGCCTGGCTCGGTACTCCTCGAATCCGCTGTGGATGGTCGTGGCTCTGTACCCTTCCAACGCCGGGTCTTGTAAGCAAATTGCCTATCTGCTGCGGCCCGATCGGTTAGGCATCACGTGTTAGGAGCGATGTGTGGTCTCTCTGGCCCGTGCGCAGATTCCGCAAACAACTCGTGACACCCGTGGTCGTCGAGAAAGACCCGGTAGTGATGCAGACTTTTGTACGCCTTTTTGCCGGCGCTATCGGCCGACACATATCTTGCGACGGCCTCAGAATCTGAAAGTTCCACTAGCCTAAAGTATGCCTCTACTTGAGAGGGAGAGCAGTTGTACAGCGCAGTGAACTCGTGCCACCTGACACGCCGAAATCCCAAAATGATGTCATCGCGCTGACATACTTTGACAACTAGCGATGCATCGCCACCCGACATCTCAAACGACGCCCCGTCAAAGAGCCCAGTATCAAACCTTGGAAAATCGTAAATCGGGGTAATGCGCATTAGAAGCCTAACGGTTGGGCCGATCAGTGGCGAGCTCGGTGGGATCATACCAATACACCTCCAGGTCTCCCAACGCGCCACGGGGGCGGTCCGGTGCGTTAGCTCGCACTCGGAACTCCCCTAGCTTACGAATCGATGACCTGGGATCAACCTGGAGTCGATCCGCAATTAGACCCTTCAACTCTTCGTTGCGCTCACGATCACTCGCAAGCGCAGGGTGCGAGGGGGGATACGGGTACGGAGCCATGACCATCGTCAACGGGTTCGAGGCCCTGGGGAACGCGAATCCGTTGACGATGGCCGTGGCTTTGGACGGATCAGTCGGCCGACCCGTCTCGCAGTTGAGCGCCCAGTGCCGAAAGCGCCCGCATGTGGAGCAGCTGAACAGCGTTCTCGCTACGGGACATACGCTCACCGATATCGGCGAATGAGAGCTGTTCAAGGTGGCGCAGTTCGATCACCTGGCGCTGAACATCGGAGAGCCTTTCGATCGCCTCGGCCAGCGCCTGATGCGCTTCCTTGTCCTCTGCCGGCATTCGGGATGATAGGGCGCTCCCGTCAGATGACGGGATGATGCCGCTGGCTGAGAATGCCGAGAATGCGCGTTCACGGCGCCGGCGCACCTCATCGCGGATACAGTTGCGGGCGATCTCCGTCGCGAGCGCCAGCAAATTGCCGTCGCTACGGATCTCGTACCGATCCCACCCCGCGACGAGCGCCACGAATACGCCCTGAAGAAAGTCGTCGGACTCGGCCGCGTTCCGCGCAACGGGGCCCATCATGAGGCGTACCCGGTTTAGCAGCTTCGGGCGAATCCGTTGCAGCAGGATTCCGAAGGATTCCTGGTCTCCGGCCCTAGCGCGCCGCAATAGAGTTTCTGTCTCGCCAAACGACACAGCTGATCAGTATATGGATTGGCGCTCTGACCGGCGACCTCAATCGTCGGTGTGGATCACGCGCTGCGCCTCAGGTCGAATCGACATCGCAGGCCGCAAGCCCAGCGATGACGATCGATGGTCCTCTTGCCAGCCCATGCGCCGGGTCACGCGGGCATCTGGCACGCCATCTCGATAGCTCGAACCACGCGCAACCCGTCCGTTGATGCTGATTGTATCGCGCAGCCCGGTACCAACACCAAATGGTAAGGCCCCCAGGAGATGGAAGCCGTCGGCGCACCACTCACGAACGTTTCCGGACATGTCGTGCAATCCGAACGGGCCAGCGACGAATGAACCGACCGGCGCAGTGACGGTGAACCCGTCATTCCAAGGAACGAGATCCGCCGCTGTCGGATCGAGCACCCTCCGGCTTTGGTCCACGAGGTTGGCGGCTTCGGCCAGATACTCGGCCGGCATGCCGCCCCAGGATCCGCCGGCGCCTCCACGCGCGGCGTACTCCCATTGGACCTCCGTTGGTAGACACAGATCGAAACATCGAAGGAGATCGTTGGCGCGTCGCCACTCGACAGACTCGACTGGGTGTCGATCCGTTGCTGCTCCGACGCTAGATTCGGTCCACCGACTGGGCGCGGCGCCTGCCAGGCGCCGCCACTGCGCCTGGGTCATCTCGTACTTGGACAGGTAGAACGGATCGATATTCATCTCTACCTGAGGCCTCTCCTCTAGCCGTGCGCGCGGGTCTGCCGTCGTTCCGATGCACGCGACCCCACCCGGGATCAGCGTGAGGACCAATCCCGTATCCGGGCCCATGACCCACGCTGACGAAGGGTCCCCAGAACGTTCAGGGCGTGCGCCGCTGGCCACATGCCAGAATTCCCAGAGACCGCTCTCTGGATCCGCACCAAGGGCCACGAGGCCAGAACGCGGGACCAGCGAGAATCCAGCGTAGTTGCCGCCCGGCTCCGCGAGGTCAGCAATCACCTCAGCCCATATCGAGCGCGAACGGGTATCCATGGACAGCTCGTCTGTGATTCGCTCGGCGAGGCGAACCCGCCGAACGACCTCGGGCATCGAGTCCCCGAGGACCCCCAACGAGTCCGGAAGAAGCACGGGGCCCTCGACGAATCGCCGCAATCGTTCAGATAGCCGCTCGAGCGTTCGACGCTGAAGCGGGTCGCCATGTCGTTCATCCCACGCTCCGAGCCGACGCTCGAGGTCGGGAAGCCGGGCGGCGAGCCGCCGGGCACTGGCCTCCCACGATCTGATCGAGTCAAGGGGTGCGGTCGCTACGGGCCAGAGTTCAGACGCCCGGCGCTCGAGGGTATTCAATTCCCGATCAAGGCCCAGGTCCTCGAGAATAGTCAGCCGCCCCTGCGCGTCGTTGACCTGATTGTTGGCAATCTCTCGCTCCCGTTCCGCGATCCGGGCCAGCCCTCGTGCCCGGTCCCGCTCGTCGCGCGCACCGTTTAGCAACGGGATTGCTGTGGCGATCACCATCAGAACCGGCAGTGCCACGGCAACCACACGACGAGAATTGCGACGCCACCAATTCCGCCCGCGCGAGAACAGATCAGTTCGCAATGCCGCGATCGTTCGGTATTCCAGATACGCGCGCAGCTCGGCGGCGAATTCCGCCGCGGTCCCGTACCGCGTGCAAGGATCTTGGTGAAGCGCCCGATGACAGATCGATCGCAGGCTGGCATCCCCGAGGGATCCCGGCGTAAGCGGCGTCGGCGGCCCGGCTGCGAGAGCATCGAGTATGTCTCCCGCGTTGGCCCCATCCGGAAATCGATCCTGGTACGGTGCGTGACCACTCAGCAAGTGATAGAGGACCCCGCCCAAGCCGTAGACGTCCATCCCCGCGCTCGCCCGTGCACCGGCAGCCTGCTCTGGCGCCATGTAGGCCGGAGTTCCGAGCACGTCACCGTCGCGGGTGAACAGTGGTTCCCTGGAAACGGGCTCTGGGTCAGGCACCACTCGAGCATGCCCGGGCCGCCTGTCCTCGCGGACGAGCGCCACTCCCCAATCCATGAGGTAGGTCCGCCCTTGTGCTTCGACCATGATGTTGTTCGGCTTCAGGTCGCGGTGCAGGATTCCGCATGAGTGGGCGTGAGACACAGTCTCGGCAACCGAGAGTAGTGACACAACGGCCTCCCTGAGACGCCTTCGATCGCCCGAGCCGTGAACTTCCTCGATGACTCTCGAGTACTCGCGGCCCTCAACGCGGGTCATCGTGAAGCACGCGCGTCCATCCGCATCCACGCCCAGCTCGTGCACGGCTACCACGCCGGGGTGGTCAAGCCTCGCCATCACCCGCGCCTCCGTCAGGATGCGTGCGCGGCGGCGCTCGAACATGAGTTGCCGGATCGGATTATCGGGATCGGACCTGTCGAGTTGAACCTTACATGCCAGGACCCGTCCAAGTTCTGGATCCCAGACTTCATTTACAGCTCCCATCCCACCTCGCCCTATCTCGCGCAATACCAGCAGTCTGCTGATTGCGGCGACACTTTCGGATGCGGGCCTGAAGAGCTGCCAGGCATACCAGCGGCTGTCTACGGGCAGCGATTCTCGCACCAGCCTGGATACACGAAGGGAGCTCTCGAAGCCGACGAGCAGCTGTTCAAATTCCCGTTTCAGATGGGGAAAGCGACGGGTCAGTTGACGAATGTTCGGACCGCCACGGCGCGAAGTCCGCAGGTCGTCCATGAAGAGCGCCCGCGCCTCCACAAGCTCCGGTGTGTCCCGAATCATGGCCTGAGTTCTCGCGCCGGGCGGCAGCCCAAGTAGTACTCCGAGCGCGTGGGCCTCAGGAACCACCGGGCGCTCGCCCGGGCGCTTGGCGATAGGTCGAGGAAGGAGCCGCCGCGCGCTACGGCGTCCAAGGAGGGCCCTTCACGCCGGCCGTCACCGGGCAGTGCCGACCGTTCGAGGGATCCGCCAGCATCGCTGCACCACTCGCGCACGTTGCCAAGCATGTCGTGCAGTCCATGTGGACCTGGTTCGAAGGAACCCACCGGTGCGTGAACCGGGAAGCTATCATCCCAAGGCAGAGTCTCGTCTGATCCGCCCGTGACCCGTAGAAAGGCCTGGTCGCGAAGATTCTCACGGGCCTCGAGCAAATCCACGGGCTCGAAATCGCCGAAACGGCGGTAGGCACCAGGACTCCCACGCACCGCCAGATCCCACTGCGCCTCGCTGGGTAGTGCAAGCCCCAGGCGCCGCAACGTTTCGGTGCATTGACGCCTGTCCACGCGTTCGACGGGACTGGTCCAGGAGGCAGAGAGGTTTCCAGCGGTGTACTGGCTCGGATTGGTCCCCCAGATACGCCTCCACTGGGATTGGGTCATCTCATATTTCGAGATGAAGAACGCATCGACTGCCAGGGCCTCGCCGGGGCGCTCCCGATCGCTGGCCTGCGCGTCGAATTTGGGCGCGCCCGGATCCAAACGTTGCGCTCCCTGGACGATCGTTCCACCGGGAATTAGCACGAGGACGATTCCAGTCTCCGGTCCGATCCGCCATCCACCATCCCGGCTGCGCTCGGGCCGCTGGCCGCTCGAAACGTGCCAGAATTCCCAGAGTCCACTCGCCTCGTCCTGATCGAGTGGTATGAGTCCGGCTTGGGGGACCATGTGCAGGCCACCATAGGCGCCGGCGGGTGAACGGATCTCATCGAGGGCGCGAACCCATCTGGCCGTCCCGGCCGGCGATGTCTCGATTTCGTCGAGTCGCTCGGCAAACTCCACGCGGCGCTCGACCCCGGCCAACGTGTCGTGAAACATCAGATCCTGGCCTGGGCCGGGGGCGTCGCCATGAATGAACCGGTCGAGATCCGTGAAGATCGCACGCCACGAGCGCTCCTGGCGCGTCGCCCGATCATCGTCACCGAACTCGTAGGTCAATCGCTCCTGGACTCGCAACTCGAGCCGGTCAATCTCCGCGCGGGTCCAGTCGGCGCGCGTGTTCGCTATGGCGACAAGGTCGGGTCGGTTCTGCTCGGCGAGGCGCTCGAGACCGCTTTTCTGGCGCTGCAACCGGGCTCGCTGCTCCTCGAGGCGCCCCGATAGTGGGTGGGTCAGGCGATCTTTAGCCCGAGTCTCGACGGCGAGTGGGATTGCACGGCTTCGTAGCTCCGAGAGCTTCTGCTCTAGCCGGTGCAGCGAGGATTCGAGCGGGCGCGCCTCCGCGAGCCAGTCGCGCATCTCTTCCAGTCGGGCGGGCGCCGGCGGCCACAACTCGGCAGCATCAGCTGTCAGCGTCTGTGCCACAAGCGGCAGGGTCGACAGCTCGATCTCCACTGCTCGATCGTGCGCCAACCGGGCTGCCGCCTCCGCCCGATCACGTTCGGCCTGAGCCGATCCCAGGGCTGCCTCGGCAAGCAGTCGATCCTGTCGCACCGACATGACATAGAGCGCTAGCACCAGCAAGCTGAGTGTCACCGTTGCGGCGAGGCTTCCGGCCAGCAAGCGATGTCGCGCAGCCCACATTCGCAAGACTCGCCAGGTTCCGGCTCGGTATGCCCCGACGACCTTTCCTGCCTCAAACGCGCGCAGGTCGTCCGCGAGTTCGGCAACGCGTGTGTAGCCTTCCGGTGGAAGCGCACTCGCCTTCCTCTCGATGGCTTGAAGCTCAGGCTTCGCGGCGCCTTCAGCCAGTGGGCGCAACAAACGACCAAGGGCTAGCCGGTCATGGACCTCGGATGGACCGATTCCCGCTCGCTCCCAGCCGAGCACATAGACTTCTCCATGGTCGCCAGCAAGGATCGAAGTCGAATCCAGTGCACCATGAACCACTCCCTTCGAGTGGGCATGCTCAACCGCGTCGCTGGCGCGGATGAGCATCCGCAGGGCATGGGTTTGGCGTAGCCCAGGTTCCTCCGACTCTCGCCCCTCGAGCACGTCGCCAAGAGTCTTTCCTGCCGTGTGTCGGTAGGCGAAGAACAGATGCCCATCGATCATGCCGAGCTCGTGAACAGGTGGTATCGAGGGATGCTCGATCCGAGATAGACTGCGGGCGCGCGCCAGGGTTTCCAGCGCTCCCGGTGACGCGCCAGGCGCGACGTGCAGGTTCACGACCCGGCGCAGCTGTGGATCCCACTTCTCGGCCTCGTTGCCGTGATGAGCCCTGACGAAACGCTGCTTCGGGCCCGTGCGGCCGGTCAGCTGGCTCAGGGCCTGGGGGCCAGAAAGGGCGTCGCGGCCCCTGGGGCGTTCGCCGGCGGCTCCGTCGGACGGTGCGTCCGTGTCGTCAAGCACCCCCAGGAAGTCACGCGCGCGCTCCAGGTCCTCGTATACCTGACGAAGCTCGGAGGCCTGGGGTGGATGGAGGGCACACAGGTCGTCGAGCTGAGCCTGACCGCACCCACCATGGAGCGACAGGTACTCGAACAGTAGCTCGTGTGCGTCCATGGGGATCGGGCAGAATGACGGCAACAGGGCTCGGGTATGCCTCTGGGGGGAGCCCCGCGATCCGAGTATAGCCCGCGGCACGGATACCTGAAGTCATGGGCCGCGTTCCGGGAATCGACCCGGGCAAAATTCGCGAGCGAATTCGTGAAGGATCAGATCGGCTGACGCGCTAGGTGCAGCAACAAGCCCGACCTGCGCCCCAATCGGTACTACCCATCCCTGATCAGCCCCACGCTGCCCATGAAGACCCCGATCCTGACCGCCGCATCGATTCTACTCGTCTCTTCGCTAGCCGCCGGGCAGGGTGGCGACGACTGTTCCAGCGCCACAGCGATCGCGGGCCAGGGGTCGTTCTCGTACAACAATTTCGGCGCAACCGACAGCGGCGTGCAGCCTACATGCTCTCCGGCTGTCGGGACTCTCCACCGGGACGTCTGGTTCAAATGGACACCCGATGCGACCGGCCAGGCTAGCGTCAGTCTCTGCGGCCCTGGCAACAACTACAACATCGATTCCGTGATGGCGATCTGGAAGGCAGGGGAGGGCTGCCCGCCGCTGCGGATCATCGCTTGCAACAATGATGCCTGCGCCATTTTCGGACCGTCGGCCAATCATTTCGCAGTTGTCGCAGGGGAGGAGTATCTGATCCAGCTCGGGACCATTAGCTCGGCTGTCCAATTCTCCGGAGTAATTCAGGCGTTCGTCTCGCCGATCGACCCCGGCGACTACTGCGAGGTCGCGGTACCGTTCGCTGGTGAAGGGATCCTCGACTTCGACAATCTCGGATACAGCGTGGCCAACCACAAGGCCTGCATCAACCCCGCCTCGACGCTCAGAGGTGACTACTGGGTCCGGTGGACTGCTGATGCGACCGGTCTGGCCACCGTGTCAAACTGCGCGTTCTTCCAGTCCATCAACACAATAGTCAGCGTCTGGGATGACTCACAAGCCTGCCCACCAACCACTCTGATCACCTGCAACGACAACGCCTGTGGACTCACGCGCAGCCAAGTGACCTTTTCGGTTGTTGCTGGAACGACCTACTTGGTCCAGGTGGGACACCTGGTTCATCAGGACCTTGGCCCCGAGAAGCTCGAGTTCGAGATCGCGGCGCCGCCGGCCAATGACGAGTGCGCCTCGGCCGAAGCGATCGTGGGTACGGGCACATTCCTGTTCGACACGACGCTGGCTACGCTCGACAATGCGGGCTCGAGCTGTGGGGCACCGGACCGGAATATCTGGTACGACTGGAGCGCACCTACCGATGGGCGCTTCGTGATCGATACCTGTGGATCGAGCCTCGACACCCGCCTTGCGGTTTGGGAGAGCGGCGCCTGCCCGCCAACGGCCGAACTCGCCTGCGACGACGACAGCTGCGGGACCGCGAGCAGGGTCGCCATCGACGCTACGATGGGCACCCACTACACGATCGAGATTCTCGGAGACGAGGGCGTTGGCGACCTGAATATCACCCGGGTCGACCCAGCCTGTTCCACGAAGACTTCCTCCATCGGCTGCGAGGCTCAGATCTCCTTCACAGGATCTCCCACGACGAGCGGCCCCGATAACTTCTCGGTGGAGGTCAGCCAGGTCAACGGCCAGACCACGGGCTGCCTGACCTGGGGATTCAGTCAGGCGCCACCCTTCAACGCTGGCTCGACCCGTCCTCGAGGATTCGAGGTTCCAGGGGTTGGAAGCTGTATCTACGCTCAGCTCATCGCGGCCACAGATTCCTCCGGCGGAACTAGCGGATTCTGCGACGGGACGCTCACTTTCCAGCTATCCCAGAAGACACTTGCGCTGGGTGGATTCGGGATTGGCAGTACAATGATCATGCGTTGCGTCTACCGGGACCCTCCCTCCACTGGTGGCGTGGCACACTCAGCTGCGCTCGAATTCGTGGTGAATTAGCGGGGTCCGGAGCCACCACCATCGTCAACGGATTCGAGGCCCCGGGGAACGCGAATCCGCTGACGATGGTCGTGGCTCCGTGCTGGGGATGATAGACTCCCCAGCTTCGGGTCACCTTCGGGAGTGGCTCGACCTCTGTCGCCCCAGGTAGGAGCCACGGAGCCGTTCCTCCCGCGATAACAACAAATCATGTCAGAGATCCAGGCGGCGTCTCAGGTAGAGGCGCCCTTTCCGCTCTCTACCCTGCGCCATTCGATCGCGCACCTGATGGCCTCGGCCGTCGGCAAGCTCTACCCCGGTGTTCAGTACGGCTTTGGCCCGAGTATCGAGCATGGCTTCTACTACGACTTCGACGTCGAGGAACCCTTCACGACGAAGGACCTGCGCAAGATCGAGAAGGAGATGTACCGCATCGCGCGCAAATCTCCCCCGATCGAGCGCACTGAGGTCACGCGCGAAGAGGCCCGCGCCCAGCTAGAGGCCGCCGGTCAGCACTACAAGGTCGAAGCCCTCGATCTGATCCCCGAGGACGAGACGATCACCTTCCACGGACACGGAGATTGGTCCGATCTGTGCGAGGGCCCGCATATCGATCATTTCGGCCAGTCCTTCTTCTTCAAGCTGCAGCACGTCGCCGGCGCCTACTGGCGTGGGGACGAGAAGCGTCCGATGATGCAGCGCATCTACGGCACCGCATTCTGGAGCAAGGAAGAGCTGGACGCCCACCTGGCGTGGCTCGAGGAGGTCAAGCTGCGCGACCACCGCAAGCTCGGCACCGAGCAGGACCTTTTCAGCACCCACGCGGATGCGGGCGCCGGCTTCGTCTTCTGGCACCCGAACCTGGGCACCGTGCGGCGCGAGATCGAGGACTTCTGGTGGCAGGCCCACACCCGTGACGGCTACAAGCCCGTGTACACCCCGCACGTTTCGCGCGAGGCCCTGTTCGAGGTCTCGGGTCACCTGACCAACTACGGGGACATGATGTACGCGCCCATGGAGCTCGACTCGCTGCCGTATCGGGTCAAGCCCATGAACTGTCCCGGGCACGTGTTGATCTACAAGAACCGCGGGCGCTCCTACCGCGAGCTGCCCCTGCGCTGGGCCGAGCTCGGGACCGTCTATCGCTACGAGCGTTCCGGCGTCGTGCACGGCATGCTGCGTGTGCGCGGCTTCACCCAGGACGATGCGCACGTGTTCTGCACTCCGGATCAGCTCGCGGATGAGATCGCGGGGGTCTGCAAGCTCGTGCACGAGATCCTCTCGACCTTCGGCTTCGAGTACACGGCCTACCTGGCCACCCGGCCGGCGGAGAAGACCATCGGTGAGGATGACGTGTGGGAACGGGCGACCCAGGCCCTGCGCGAGGCGGCCGAGGCGGTCGACCTGCCCCTGGTGCTGGACGAGGGCGGCGGCGCCTTCTACGGGCCCAAGATCGATTACAAGATCAAGGACGCCCTGGGGCGCGAGTGGCAGAACTCCACCATTCAATGTGACTTCAATCTGCCCGAGCGCTTCGACCTGGCCTTCACCGACAACGACGGCACCCAGAAGCGGCCGATCATGGTGCATCGCGCCATTCTCGGGAGCATGGAGCGCTTCGTCGGTTGCCTGATCGAGCACTTCGGTGGCAAGTTTCCCTTCTGGCTGGCGCCGACCCAGGTGGCGTTGATCCCGATCCGGGAGGAGCACGCGGACTACTGCCGCGAGCTCGAGAAGCAGCTCCAGGCCGAGCTGTTCCGGGTGGACTGCATGGTCGACCCGGCGCACATGAACAAGAAGATCAAGGAGTCCCAGAAGGCTCAGGTGCCCTACATGTTGATCGCGGGGGAACGCGAGCGCGATGAGGGCACGGTCGCCGTACGCAAGCGCGGGACGCGCGAGCAGGAGGTCATCCCGTTCGCCGAATTCCTCGAGCGCGTGCGCCGCTTGCGTGCGACGCGCGCGATCGCACTCGACGGGGAATAGGGCCCAGTAGATGTCTAGCCCGGATCCGACGCCCTCCGACCTGTTCGCGGCTTTTCTCGCGAACTCCGGGGCTGACTTCGATGAGCTGTGCGCCGCCCATCCGGAGCAGGCAGAGGAACTCAGACAGCTGCAGGGGGACATGGACGCCATGCGGCGGGTCAGGGGCCCGGCCGGTCTTGCGGGAACCTTGACCGAGCAGATTCAGCGCCACTACGGCGAGCAGGTGGATGGGCCGCGCATCGCGCTCGATGACCAGGAGGCCAGCGACCAGGCCGCCTCGCCGGTGCTGGAGCGCCTGCGCGGGCGCAGTGATGTCTTCGGTCGCTACGAGCTCAAGGGCGAGGTCGGGCGCGGCGGGCAGGGGGCTGTACTGCAGGTCTGGGACGAGGATCTGCGTCGCAGCCTGGCCATGAAGGTGCTGCTCGGCACCGAGGTCTCACCGCTCAAGAAGCCGCGCGTGGAGGCCAAGAAACTCGGGCGCTTTCTCGAGGAGGCGCAGGTCACCGGGCAGCTGGACCATCCGGGCATCGTGCCGGTACACGAGCTGGGCCTGGATTCGGAGGGCGGTGTGTACTTCACGATGAAGCTCGTGAAGGGCGAGGAGCTGCGCTCGATCTTCGCAAAGGTGCACGAGCCCGGCGACGAGTGGGGGCTGACGCGCGCACTAGCGGTCATGCTGAAGGTCTGCGAGGCCGTCGGCTACGCCCACTCGAAGGGCGTCGTGCACCGAGATCTCAAGCCCGGCAACGTGATGGTCGGGCGCTTCGGTGAGGTCTACGTCATGGATTGGGGCCTGGCGCGCGTCATGGGCCTCGATGGGCACAAGGACGTCAGGATTCAGCCCGAGCAGCCGGAGAGTGTCAGCGAGGTGCGCTCGGAGCGCAGCGACCGGGGCAGCGAGGATCCGGGCTCACCCCTCATGACCATGGAGGGGGACGTGGTCGGAACGCCGGCATTCATGTCGCCCGAGCAGGCGCGCGGCGAGCTGGAGAGCATCGGCCCCCGTGCTGACGTCTACTCCATCGGCGCCATGCTGTACGAATTGCTCACGGGTCAGATGCCCTACGTGCCGCCACGCGCGCGCATGAACAACTACGCGATCTGGGGCATGGTCCAGAACGGTCCACCCAAGCGCATCGAGCGCATCGCGCCCGACGTGCCGGTGGAGCTGGTCGCAGTTTGCGAAAAGGCGATGGCGCGCGAGCCGGGGGACCGCTACCAGTCGGTAGCGGACCTGCGGCGCGACCTGCAGGCCTTCGTGGGCGGACGCGTCGTGCGCGCCTACCGCACCGGGGCCGTCGTCGAGTTGAAGAAGTGGGTGCAGCGTAACCGTGCCCTTGCGGTGGCCGGCATCATCGTCGTGGTCTTGCTCGTCGTAGGCCTGATCGCAATGAATCAGAACCGCCGGCAGCTCGCTCACGAGCGCGCCTTGGCCGATCAGGCGGCGTTTGAGGCAGGTCATCAAAGCTACGTTGCAAACCTGCGCCAGGCGGCATCGAGCCTCGAGACCGAGGCCTACGCGGAGGCGCGGCGGAGACTCGACGCTTGTCGCGAGGAGTTTCGTCACTGGGAGTGGCGGCATATGCGTCTTCGCCTGGACCAGTCGCTCCACGCCTGGAAGGCACACGACTCGGCCGTCACGGCGCTGGTCTTCGACGAGCGCGGGTTGGAGCTGGTCTCCGCCTCGACCGATTCCAGCGTGAGTGGCTGGAACCCGTCGGACGCATCGATCGTGACCCGCTTCGCCAAGGCGTCGGGACCGGTCCGCTCACTGGCCTACCTATCGGGAGACGCGCCGCGCTTGACGGGCAGCGGTGGTGGGGCGATCTGGGGCTGGAACGACCGCGGACAGTATCAGCGTGAGATTCGTTCGGTGGACCCCGGCGCCACCCATACGGTCGTTCCCGGGACGGACCTCCTGATCTCGGCCCAGCCTGTCCGAAAGGATCTGGGTCCTGCGAGCTCACAGGCGCTCGTGGCGAACGTGATCCTGTCCGATGTGAATGGCGCTGAGATCTGGAGTCGCAGCATTTCCGACGCGGTCGCCGTTGTGGCGGCCAGCACGGATGGGACGCAGATAGCGATCGGCGGGAGGAATCACGTCTACCTCTTCGACCGGGCGACGGGAAACATGTTGGCGTCGCAGGCTATCGGCGCGGTGGCCACGGCCATGGCCTTCGATCCCGCCGGCGGGCGCCTGGCAATGGGGCTCGAGGACGGCACCCTCGACCTCTGGTCCTTCGAGCGGAAGGGCGTCACCATGCGCAAGTTCCTGGAGGCGGTCGAGCTGAATGCAGATTCGGCAGTTGGCTGTCTGGCCTTCAGTCCGGAAGGGGATCGACTGGTCGCCGGGCTCGGATCCGGCCGCGTAGCAGTCGTGGCCTGCGCAAGCCGGACCGTGGAGCGGGATCTACTGGGTCATACCAGTCCGGTCCTGTCGATCTGCTTTGCGCCCGATGGCCAGCGCTTCGCGTCGGGTGCCCAGAGCGGCCAGGTGCGCATGTGGGCGATCACGGGTGCGGCATTCATCACCGAGTTCGACACTGTTCGCGACTCGACGATCCGACTGGTCCAGGTCGATGAGGCTGGCACGCGGGTCGTGGCCACGGGAGGAGCGGTAGTTCGAATCTGGGAGGCCGGTGATGGGGCGACGATCGCTCGATTCGATGTCGTCGCTTCGGCATTTGACGCAGCGAGCTGTCGTCTCTTCATCGTGGACTCGCAAGACGTCCGCAGGCTCATCGACTGTGTAACCGGTGAGGTTCTGGCGGAACTGACGAGCGACAGGGCGGGCATCGTTGTACACGTAGACATCGCGCCGGGTGGGGAGCGCGTGGCGATAGTCTTCGAGGACGGCTCGATCGAGCTGCAGTCGCCAGACGGAGGGGCCATCGCGGCGGCCCCGGCTGGAACACTGGACTACCCCGAGGGCCTGAGCTTCTCGCCCGATGGGCGACGTCTCGTGGCTCGTGATCACCGCAGCCTCGTGGTTGTCGATGCAGTCAGCGGTGAGCTGCTGCCTGGGCATGCGCTCGAGGATGAAGGCGAACGGTTCTTTGAGGTTGCTTGCGACCCGCTCGGGCGGTACGTCGCGTTCACGACCCTTGCTCAGGACACTGGCGCGACCCGGCAGAGCGGCGCGTTGGGCGTCCTCGACCTGGAGACCGGAGCGGTAACGATCCTGGTTCAGCCGCATCCTGTGTTTCCGATGGACGCGCTCGTAACTCCTGACTCGATCGCATTCAGCCCGGATGGGACCATGCTCGCGAGCGGAGTGACCGATGGATCCCTGCGATTGTGGTCGCGCGGCGACTGGGAGGCGACGGTCATGCAGGGGCCGGCCAAGGCCTGGCGCTCGATCACCTTCGATCCCGATGGCGAGCGCATCTGGGCCCGAAACGAGGATTCGACGGGCATCGGCGTCTTCGATCCCCTGCAAGGGGAGTGGCTGTTCACCCTGCCCGTGGCGCGTGGCTATCTCGACGACCTGGCCTTCGACGTGGCGCACGATCGGCTGCTCGTCACGAGCGACTACGGGTCGCTGCTCTCTCTGGACGGAGGTCTCGACCAGGCCCGAGACCTCTGGGAAGCGGTGGCTCAGCGGGCACGCCTGGACGGGTTGATAGGTACAGCCTCCCAGGCCTACCTTGTCACACAAGACGCGGCCGAGCTGCGAGCGAACGAGAGTCTCGATCCAGCCCAGCGCGATCGCCTCGTGGATCGGCTCGATTGGGTGGGGGACCCGTCCGCGGATGACCTCAACGATCTTGCATGGTCGCTCGTGAATCCGGCGGTCGAGCTCCATGGGGACGCAGGACGCGCTCTGCGAGTTGCTCAGGCGGCCCGACGGTTGGCGCCTTCCTCACCGGAGATACGCGAGACCCTCGGGTGGGCCCTGTTCTTCAACGAGCGCTATGCGGAGGCCGAGGTCGAAGCGCGCGCGGCAGTCGAGCTCGCCCCGCCGGCGGACAAGGCTTCCTACAACGAGAACCTGCAACAGCTACTGCGCGAGATTCCGGAGCAGCCTTAGCCAAGGCCGACGTCGGCGAGGTGTCAGGCGCTCGCGTTTACCGGGTTCCCTCGATTGCGAGCGATGCGACCGATCACGATCGCCAATGCCAGCAGGGCGATCACGTACCAGACTGAATTGAAAGATCTCTCGGTGTTCGGCGGATGAGCCGGAGTCCCGGAGCCGCTCGCCAGATCCGCGCCGTTCCGCATGGGAATCCCCTGGCCCCTGCGGATGGAATTCGGCCTGGAAGCCGCGGGAAGCGCGGCGTGGTAGGTCGTGCCTTTCTCGTACATGGCGATCCGCCGGGCGTAATTCGCGTTCACGTCGACCGGTGCTGCCTGATTCGTGGACTGCTCGAGGCCTGGAGTTCGGTCCCGAAAGCTGTTGCTGCCCTGCTCATTCCCGACCAGGCCGAGGGGATCTCCCGGGTGCAGTTCCTGCCGGCCGCGCTCCCGGAGGACTGCCGCATCGCGTTCGATCCGAGCCTCCTGGTCCGTGGGCATCTGGGAGCTCGCCGGTGCGGCCAGGGTCAGCCCGACCAAGAGGCCTGCCAGGGTCGATCTGTCTCGTCGCATCACGGATTCACCAGATAGCGGTTCGGATCTCGGTCGAGTTCTGTCCAGCGCCGCACCACGGGCGGTGCCATCACCTTGGGCAGCAATCCGCCGGCCATGCCCGAGGCTCCGCCGAGCAGGCGACAGTCGTAGTTGACCTCGAGACTGGGCGTGCCGTAGACGACATTCTCGTTTCGAGAGACCAGGGCGCCGTTGATGCGAGCAGCAGTGCCGCCGAGCACGAGGTAGCAGAACGAGTGGTTCGTGTAGAAGACCGCGTCGAGGGTGTTCGCATACAGCGTACTGATGTCGCCGTAGTCCGCGATGCCGCCGACGGGCATGTTCCCACCCCAGTTGGCCGTGTCGAGGGCAACGGTGAAGTCCAGGTCGGCCAGGGTCGTCGTACCGTCGTACACTCCATCGCCGTCGATGTCCTCACCCGTACCCGGGATCACGTCGCCGATCGCCGAACCGGGCGGGATCAACCCGAGCGCATCATCCTCTGCCGTGTAGAGCTCGACCGTGAATACCCCGTCTCCCTCGAGAACGTCGTCGTCCGCCGTTCCCACGACTCCATCCTGGCCGGCGTAGGTATTCGGGATGCCATCCTCTCCCGCATCTTCTGCGGACTGATTCAGTGAGGAGTTCATCCAGCCCCCGACGTAGTGGCGCCAGAGCGAGTCCGTGTGATCACCGACGACCACATTCTCCGCGGCAAACAGGCCCAGGAAGTCCTTGTCCCAGTTGTCCGAGAGCCACTGCTCGGTCGCGGCCTGGGTGTTGTCCGCGGGCCGCGTCGTGGCCGGGGGATCCACGTACTGGACCGAGTCCGGTAGGTAGACATTCCCGCTGGCGTAGATCGCGCCCTGGCCAGTTACGTAGCCGGACACGATCACATTGCCCTGGACGACCACCGGGCCGTCGATGACGATCGGATTCGCGGCCGTGCCGTTCAGGTACAGGTTGCCGAGCTCGCCCGCGTCATCGCCGTACACAGCTGTCGCAATCGGAACTCCCCCGATCGATATGGAGCTGCTCGCCGCGATGGCCTGTTCCTCGTAGGCGCTGAGGTCCGAGAGGTTTGGCATCGCGACCTGCTCGTCGAAGTCGTGCTGATTGATGGCGTTGCCCCCATTGCCCTGGACATTCTGGGCGCCGACGATGTCCCAGCCCGAGAAGATGCCACCGTCATTTCCGTCGCTCAGCCCGTCGCCATTGTCGTCCTGGTAGCCCGTGAGCGTGGCGGTCCCACCGGAGCCGTCCACCGCGTCGTAGATTGGCTGCCCGGTCACGGTGGGGGTGTAGCCGGCCGCGTCGAACTGGCCATTGCTGCGCGCATTGCCATTGCACTCGATCGTGCTGCCGTAGAACCAGCCCCAGTTGTTGATGAAGTAGCCGTTGTTGAAGACCTCGCTGGGTGCCAGCTCGTACTCGACGACGGTCGAGACAGCACTCCAGGAAGTGACCCGTTCACCGGGATCCAGGTTTGCGGGGGCGTCCGGCAGGTAGCCAGATGAGACGATCGTGACCAGGCAGCTGGTCGCGCTGACCTCGTCGAGCGTGACCGAGACGGAGACCGCGCCAAGCTGCTGGGTGCCATCCATGAGCGGCTCTCCCAGGAAGGGCGTGATCGTCTCAACGCCTCCGAAGAGATTCTCGATCCCCGAGAGTGGATCGTGGCTGCCGGCGTTGGTGATCGCCGCGGAGAGGTAGTGCATGCCCAGCTCGAGGCCTGACTCGGCTACCTGGCGCGTCTTGACCCCATCGAGTGCGCGGCGCGACCTCTTGACGTCCAGGGTCGAAACTGCCGTCGTCGCGTAGACCAGGCCTGCGATTCCGCTGAACAGGATCAGCGTACTGACGAGTGCAGCGCCGCGCTGCCTGGAATATTGCCGCTCAGTTGCGCGGTCGAACCTGAAATACTGACTCTCTACCATCTCCAACTCCCTCTCCTGCGGTCGTGAGCGTGATTTCCCACACGTCACCGTTCTGAACTATCGTGAATCCGGGGGGAGTGGGACCGTCTGTGAGATCGCGAAGGAGCCTGTCTTCGAGCTGCACGACGCCTGCGTCGTCGAGGACCTGACGCAAGAGGTGTCGCTCCGACTGGCCGGCACCCAGCTGCTCGTCGCGAACCGTGTAGCGCAGCTGCCAGTCGAGCTTGTTCTGTTCGGCGGCAGTCGGACCGAGGCGCTTGTCGCGCACACCCCAGACCGGGTCACCCGCGACGGTGACCGGGTGGAGGAATGTGACTTCGTGGTTGCCATCCAGGGTCTCGGTCACCGTCATCGTTGCAACCTGGGCTGATTTCAGCTCCCGCTGCAGCTTGGCCGTGGCCTTGCCCAGCGCTCGGCTCGTGGACGCCACATGGGTGACCGTGGCGTGGGATCGATCCGCCATGCGAACAGCCTGGGTCAGGGCATAGGCCAGGGTGGAGAAGATGCTGGCCGAGATCATCAGCTCGAGCAGGGTGAAGCCGCGCCGATCCGGGCGGCGGCCGGCAGGTGCATGCAGCGCGTTCAACGGCGACTCCGGAGGATGGCCGTGCGTGCCATTTCGCGCTCCTGGCGCAGGTCCACGAGCACGGCGCTGACCTGGATGAGATCGACCTGGTTCTGGAAGACGGCCAGGTCGAGGGCGTACTCGGAACGCTCGTCGGTCTCGCCGCTGAGAATCCGGTCGCCATTCATGGAGAGCAGATTGTCGTAGGGCTGCGCACCCACGTTCTCCAGGGTCGTCTCGAGGAACACTGCGGCCTCGCCCGTTCGGCGCGCCTCATCGACGCCACGCAGACTGCCGATGAAAGCGGAGGTCGAGCCCATCATGAGGAGGGCGATCACAACGGAACTTATTGCCACCTCGATCAGGGTGAATCCTGCCCTGCGCCCGCGCGCACTCCTCCGCCGTCGCCCCATATCCGTTCCTCTGCCGCCCCAGTCTTCCCACGAACCGATTGTCTAGCGGGAAGGGCGTCCGCGCCGAATGCTACTTTCTATGATTCCTTGGCCACGGGGGGGCTACCAGCCAAAGAGGCGCGCCGCACGCTGTGCTATCTGCTCACCGATGGCGATCGAGGCCGTCGCGGCCGGGGAGGGTGCGCACAGGACGTGCAGAGCATTCTCTCCCTCGCTGAATCGGAAGTCGTCCGCGAGCTTTCCGTCCGGGTCCAGTGCCTGGGCGCGCACGCCAGCTCCACCCGGACTGAGATCATCCGGACCCAGCTCCGGGATGAGCTGCTGAAGAGCGCGGGTGAAAGCCCCGTGGGAGAGGGAACGGTGCAGCTCGCCCAGGCCAGTCCTCCAGTAGCGCCCGGCCATGCGCCAGAACCCGGGATAGGTGGCCATGTCGGTCAGGTCGCGCAGGGAGACGTCGCTCCAGCGGTACCCGTTGCGCGAGAGGGCGAGGACCGCATTCGGACCGGCCTCGATCTCGCCGCTTGTCGCGCGAGTGAAATGTACGCCCAGGAACGGGAAGCGAGGATCGGGCACGGGGTAGATCAGGTTCTTCACGAGGCCACGGCTCGCGGGGCGCAGCAGCTTGTATTCGCCTCGAAACGGGACGATCCGGGCCTCCGGACGCAGGCCTGCTCGGCGCGCGATACGATCGGCCTGGGCCCCGCCGCAATTCACGAGGCAGCGAGCGCTGACCTCGCCGGTGGGGGTCTCGATGATGTAGCGCCCGCTCTCCCGTCGCATGGCTCCCGCCGCGCGGGACAGATGCACCTGGCCCGCACTGGCCTCCACGTCCCGGGCAAACGAGTGGGTGACCTGCTTGTAGTCGACAATTCCCGTGTCGCCCACGAATAGTCCAGCGATGCCCCTCAGGTGCGGTTCGTGCTCGCGCAGCCCGACCTGGTCCAGCCGCCGCACATCTTCGAGGCCGTTGGCCTGGCCCCTGCGCTCGAGTTCTTCGAGCGCGGGCAACTGGCTCTCTGCCGTGGCGACGACGACCTTTCCGCAGCGCTCGAAGGCGATCGAATTCTCGGCGCAGTAGAGCTCCATGGCCCGTCTTCCCTGGGAGCACAGGGTCGCCTTGAGGGACCCGGGCCGGTAGTAGAGGCCCGAGTGCAGAACCCCGCTATTGTTGCCGGTCTGGTGTGCCGCGGGGCGATCCTCGGCCTCGAGCACGACCAGGTCGACGGGTCGCAGACCGAGCAGGGCCCGCGCGCTGGCCAGGCCGACGATCCCGGCGCCGATCACCGCTACTTCGAAGCGCTCAGGGGAGGACATGTGCCCGCATGATCGAGGATGCAGCGCCTCGGATCGAGCCCCTAGTTGCGGAAGCGTCGCTTCTATCCGTACTAATGGGCTGGGGCCCTGGCTACACTGGCCGCGTTCTGGATCGGGAGCTGCCGAGCGCGGCGACCGACCCCGCGACCCCAGCCGCCTGCGACACGACCACGATGCAACAACAAAACGACGGTCCGAACGACGACGCCAGCGCGACCACCGGCCTGCGGCCCTTCGAGGAGAGCTTTCCGAGCTCCCACAAGGTCTACACGGACGTCGCGCACGGGGATACGACCCTCCGGGTTCCCCACCGCCGGGTTCACCTCTCTGGAGACAACCCGCCAGTCGACCTCTACGACGCATCCGGTCCGCGTGAAACGGACTGGCGCACCGGGCTGGAGGGCATGCGATCCGAGTGGATCGAGCGGCGTCTCGTGACCTCCGATGGAAACCACTCCCAGATGCACTACGCGCGCAAGGGGATCGTGACCGAGGAGATGGCGTACGTCGCGGCGCGGGAAAACGTCGACGCCGAGTTCGTCCGCTCGGAGATCGCGCGCGGGCGCGCCATCCTGCCGGCCAACATCAAGCACCCGGAGCTGGAACCGATGATCATCGGTCGCAACTTTCTGGTGAAGATCAATGCCAATATTGGCAATAGCGCGGTCTCGTCCTCCATCGCGGAGGAGGTCGAGAAGCTGCAATGGTCCCTGCGCTGGGGCGCCGATACGGTCATGGACCTCTCGACTGGGGAGAACATCCACGGAACGCGCGAGGCGATTCTGCGCAATTCACCCGTTCCGATCGGGACCGTGCCGATCTACCAGGCGCTCGAGAAGACCAATGGAGTGATCGAGGATCTGAATATCGATCTGTTCCTCGAGACCCTGCGCGAGCAGGCCGAACAGGGCGTCGATTACTTCACGATTCACGCCGGAGTCCTTCTGCGCTTCGTGCCCCTGACGGCGGCGCGTCGCACGGGCATCGTTTCGCGCGGAGGGTCGATCATGGCCAAGTGGTGCCTGGCGCATCACGAGGAGAACTTCCTGTACACCCACTTCGAGCGTATCTGCGAGCTCATGAAGGAATACGACGTCTCCTTCAGTCTGGGCGATGGGCTACGGCCCGGCTGTATCGCGGATGCCAACGACGATGCCCAGTTCGGCGAGCTCGAGACGCTCGGGGAGCTGACGAAGATCGCCTGGGAACACGATGTTCAGGTGATGATCGAAGGTCCGGGGCACGTGGCCATGCACAAGATCAAGGAGAACATGGATCGCCAGCTCGAGGTCTGCCACGAGGCGCCGTTCTATACCCTCGGGCCGCTCACGACCGATGTCGCGCCGGGCTACGACCACATCACGTCCGCCATCGGCGCGGCAATGATCGGGTGGTATGGCACGGCCATGCTTTGCTACGTCACTCCAAAGGAACACCTGGGCCTGCCCAATGCCCAGGACGTCAAGGAGGGCGTGATCGCGTACAAGATTGCGGCCCACGCAGCCGACCTGGCCAAGGGGCATGCTGGAGCTCAGGTCTGGGACGATGCCCTGTCCAAGGCGCGCTTCGAATTCCGCTGGGAGGATCAGTTCAACCTGGCCCTGGATCCGGAGACTGCGCGGGAGTACCACGACGAGACCTTGCCGGCCGACGGGGCCAAGGTTGCCCATTTCTGCAGCATGTGCGGGCCGCACTTCTGTTCGATGAAGATCACCGAGGACGTGCGCAACTACGCGAAGGAGCACGGCCTCGACGACGCGGACGCGGTGACGCGCGGCATGCTCGAGAAGGGCCGCGAGTTCAAGGACCAGGGCGGCGAGCTGTATGTCGAGTCGACCTGATTGATAAGTATGACCTATTGATAGGCATTGGGCGTTTGGACAGCCCGATTGGCAGGAATAGGCGATAGTGAGGGTGTGTGCTCCGGGCACACGACGACGAAAGCCGATGTTCAAGCTGCTCCAGAACCGGTCCTTCGCCGCACTGACGGCGACCCAATTCCTCGGCGCCTTCAACGACAACGCCTTCAAGCAGCTCGTGCTCTTGCTGGCGGTCGCGGCGGCGGCGGGGGGCGGACCCGAGTGGGTCAGCGGCAGCTCCTGGGCCGTGGGGCAAGCGTTGCCCGCGACTCTGTTTGCCCTGCCCTTCGTCTTGTTCGGGGCCCTGACCGGCGCCTGCGCGGATCGCTTCTCCAAGTCGCGCATCATCCGCCTTGCCAATCTGCTCGAAGTGGCCGTCATGGGGCTGGCCCTGGTGGCGTTCCATCAGCAGAGCTTCGAGGCCCTGCTCTGTGTCGTCTTCCTGATGGGCACCCAGAGCGCCATCTTCGGGCCGAGCAAGTATGGGGCCATCCAGGAGATCGTCGGGCGTCCCAGCCTGTCGCCGGCCAACGCGCTGATCCAGATGAGCACGATGATCGCCGTGCTCGCTGGCGTGATGCTGGGCGGTGTCTTCCTCCAGAACTTTGGCGACAGGCTCTGGATTCCCGGGCTCTCCTACGTGGGCTTCGCCCTGGTCGGCTGGTGGCTTTCGCTTGGAGTCGAACCCCTCGCCGCCGCCGACAGCGAGCGCCAGCTGACCTGGAATGGCCTGGCGGAGCTGAGGCGTCACTGGCGCGTTGCAGCGGGAAACTCGACTCTGGTCCTCTCGATCCTTGCGAGCGGATTCTTCTATCTGGTGGCAGCGACTCTCTTGCTCGTCGTCAACCTGTATGGCACCTGGCTTGGCCTGGGGCCGGAGCCGACCGCGATGCTCAACGGCATGACGGTGATCGGCATCGCGATCGGCAGCCTGGTCGCGGGACGCATCTCGGGCGAGCGCATCGAGGGCGGGCTCGTTCCGCTCGGTCTCTTCGGGCTGGGTGCGAGCCTGCTGGCGGTTGCCATCGCTCCCGACTCGGTCGTCCTGCTGCGTGGGGTCCTCGTCGCTGCGGGTTTCTTCGCCGGCCTGTTCAGCATCCCCATCCGCGCGCTGATCCAGGGGCTGCCGAAGGACGGCCAGCGTGGCTCGATCCTGGGCCTGTCCGAGATGGTCGACTTCATCGGCATCCTCCTGGCCTCCGGAGTCTTCGCCCTGATGTCGAACGGCCTGGCCCTCGACCCGGCAGAGATGTTCTACGTGATCGGGGTGACCTGCCTGGTCTTCACCCTGGTCTCGTTGCTCTCGACCGCCGAGTTTGCCGTGCGACTGGGTCTGCTACTGATCGTGCGCACCCTCTACAAGGTGCGCGCCCGCGGACTGGAGCACGTGCCGAGCCAGGGTGGTGCATTGATCGTCGTGAACCACGTCTCCTTTGTGGACGCGCTTCTGATCGGTGCCGCCCTCACGCGACCCGTGCGCTTCATGATGTATCGCGACTTCTTCCGCATTCCGGTCGTGGGCTGGTTCGCGCGTCGCATGGGCGCGATCCCGGTTTCGGCCACGGACGATCGGCGCTCCAAGGTCAAGGCCATCGCGGACGCGGCAGAACGGGCGCGCGCGGGAGATCTGGTCTGCATCTTTGCAGAGGGATCGATCACTCGCACCGGGGTGATGCTGCCCTTCGCCCGCGGACTGGAGCGAATCGCCCGCAAGGCTGGAGTTCCGATCCTGCCCGTCGGGTTGGATCGTTTGTGGGGCAGCATCTTCAGCTTCGAGGGTGCGCGCGTCTTCTGGAAGCGTCCGCAGCGCATCCCGTACCCGGTCGATGTTTCGATCGGCGAGCCGATGCCGGCCGATACCCCCGCCTGGCGCGTGCGCAATCGGATTCAGGAGCTGATCGCCGAGCGCCGAAGCACCCGCGCCGGGCGCCGCGGTTCCCTGGCCTGGCGCTTCCTGCGCAATGCGCGCGTGCACAGCTCTCGGCCGGCGATCGCGGACGGCACCGGCGTTCGCATGAGCCACGGCAAGCTGCTGGTCTCGACCCTGGCCCTGCGTCGTCTCCTGATGCGTCGTTTGGGCCCTGCAGAGAATGTGGCCGTGCTACTGCCGCCCGGCGCCGCCGGGGCGATGGTCAACATCTCCCTGAGCCTGATGCGCAAGGCCAGCGTCAATCTGAACTACACACTCTCGACTGCGGACCAGACTGGCTGCGCCGGCGCGGCAGGTGCCCAGCAGTTGATCACCTCCCGGCGTCTGCTCGACAAGCTCGGCTGCCCGTCGCCGCTTCCAGATTCGCAGACGCTATTCCTCGAGGATCTGGTGGCCGAGATCCGCCTGGGGGACAAGCTGGTCGCCTGGCTGATGTCCAAGCTTCCCGGTCGAATTCTGGCGCGCTTCGCACCCCAGGTCAGCGCGGACGAGACTGCGACGATCCTGTTCTCCAGTGGGAGCACCGGTCGGCCCAAGGGCATCGTGCTGTCCCACGGGAACATCCTGTCGAATGTCCAGGGCGTGCTCGAGGTCCTGTCGCTCGGGCCTGGCGATGCACTCCTCGGCGTGCTGCCCTTCTTCCACAGCTTTGGCTACACGGTCACCCTGTGGGGCACATTGCTATCCGGGGCAAAGGCCGTCTACCACGTCAATCCGCTCGATGTGCCCGCGATCGCAAAGCTGGCGCGGGAGGAACGGATCAGCGTCTTCGTGGCGACACCGACCTTCTATCGCGCCTATCTGCGGCGTTGCGATCCAGTCGACCTGGAGTCCGTGCGCATCGCGCTGAGCGGCGCCGAGCGGCTGCAGACGAGCCTGGCCCAGGAGTGGCTCGACAAGTTCGGAGTGGAGTTGATGGAGGGCTACGGCTGCACCGAGCTCTCACCCGTCGTCTCATTCAACGTGCCGGACGTGGAATTGCTGGGTGTCCGGCAAGTGGGGCACAAGGCCGGGACCATCGGCCGACCCTTGCCGGGACTGGCCGTGCGCATCACGGACCTGGAGACGGGTGCCGTGCTCGAGCCTGGCACGTCGGGACTGCTCAAGGTCAAGGGGCCGAGCGTGATGCAGGGCTATCTCGGTCAGCCAGAGGAGACCGCGAAGGTCCTGCGGGACGGCTGGTACTCGACCGGAGATGTGGCGCAGCTGGATCGGGACGGATTCCTGACGATCACCGATCGGCTCTCGCGATTCAGCAAGCTTGGGGGCGAGATGGTGCCCCACGGGCGGGTCGAGGACGAGCTTCAGACCGTCTTCAGCAAGCTGACCCTGGCGCGAACCGGTTCGGCCGAGGAAACGGCGGAGGTCGCCGTGACCGCGCGTGCCGACGAGGCGCGCGGCGAGCGGTTGGTGGTGATCCACACGGCGATCGAGTTCACGGTCGAAGAGGTGCTCGCGGAGTTGAGCGCGAATTCGGATCTGCCGCCCCTGTTCATACCGCGCTCGAAGGAATTCATCGCGGTCGATGTGATCCCGAAACTCGGGACGGGCAAGACCGACCTGAAGGCCCTACGAGACCTGGGGGCTGGTTGAGGCGTGCCGCCCGACGGCCGCGGGCCGTGTCGGGCTGAGCGCGCGGGCCAGTTCGTCGTCAGCACTCAGGTCGCCGAGCATGAGGTCGGCAGCAATACGGCCGGTCGCCATGCCAGTCGTCATTCCGTGCCCTCCCAGGCCGGCCACCCAGAACAGGCCGGGAAGCTGTCCATCGGCCCCGACCAGGAATCGGTTGTCGTGGGTCATGGTCCGGACCCCGGCCCAGAAGCGTGTGAGCGGTAGGGCGCCCAGGGGGCCGAGGTGTCGCTTGGCAGCGGCCGTGATCTCGTTCCGGATCGACGGGACCGGGTCGCAACGGTCCGGGTCGACCTCGGTCTGGTCGCAGCAACAGAGCATCAGGCCCTCGGCCTCGGGTCGAGCGTAGAACCCGTCCTGATCGTTCCACACGATGGGCCAGCTCGGATCCACGGCCTTGCTCGCGGCACTCACGGCGATGTGGCGGCGCGTCGGCGTCAGGCGAACCTGGGATCCGGCGGCGAGTCCGAGCCGGCCCGCCCAACCGCCCGCCGCAAGGACCGTCCAGTCGGCCTCGATACGTTCGCCATCGGCCAGCTCAACTCCATGCACCCGACCGGATCGCACGATGAGCTCGGACACGCGTGACCCCGTACGCAGATCTACACCTGCCCGCGTGGCGCCCCGAACCAGGGAGCGGGTCAGCAGGGGAACATCGAGTCGGCCCTCGTCGGGAAGGTGAATCGCCCGTCCCCCGGGCGCGTGGTAGTGGGGGGCAAGTCGGGCGAGCTGAGACCGGTCGAGTTCCTCGCACCGGTTGGCCGGGTCGAGTTCCCAGTCCGGCCTCCCATCCTCGGGGGCCACGACGACCAGGCCGCAGGCATCGAGCAGGGGCGCGTCAGCGAAGCCCTCGGGCGGCTGGGCCAGAAAGCGGCGCGTCTCGATGGCAAGTTGCCGCAGGGGCCCGTCGGGGATCGCGGTGCGCAGGATCGACGCGTTGCGCCCGGTCGAGTGCAGGCCGAACTCCGGCTCACTCTCGACCAGGGTCGTCCGGCAATTCTGGCGCTGGCCGAGTGACCACGCCGTGGCGAGGCCTCCGATTCCGCCGCCGATGATGACGATCTTGGGTCCGCTGCTCACCAGGACAGGTTAGCCCGCCGATGCAAGTTGTCCATTCGTCGTTCGGCGAAGGAAGCTCGGTGGAGCGGGCCGGAACTCAGCACCTGGCGCGTGTCCTGAAATCCGGGCGCGAGGCTGTGTCGGCTGCGGCCTTTGCTCGCTCGGCCCCGACCCACGGCAGTGTTCTAGGAGGAGCTCCCAGGTGCGGACCCAGCCTCTGGCCCATGGGTGCGCAGGTCGAACACCCGGGAGAGGGCCGTGATCACGAGGGCGTGATCGATCTCCCCACTGGCGACCTGCTGCACAAGCTCAGGAAGGGGGATCTCGGTGACCTGGATGTCCTCACCGCTGTCCAGCTCCTGCTTGTCGGTCCTGCGCACATTCCGGGCCAGGAAGTGGTGGCAATGATTGTCCAGGAAGGCTGAATTCGGCTCGACGCTTCCCAGATAGGTCCAGTCGTCCGTCGTGTAGCCGGTCTCCTCACGCAGCTCACGCTGGGCGGCCAGGAGGGGCTCCTCGCCCGGGTCGACGACGCCACCGGGGATCTCGGTCTTGATTTTTTCGGATCCAAATCGGTACTGGCGTACGCACACGATCTCACCCGTCGAGGTGATCGGCACCACGTTGACCCACTCCGGAGTCTCGAGTACCAGGCGCGGCATGACCTCGCCCGTGCGCGGATTCTCCATCCGGTCCCAGCGGGGCTGGAACAGGTGCAAGGTCGGAGGGGTCTCGCTCCCGAGTTTCTTCCAGGCGCGAGGTCGCTCGGGGTCGTCGTCGGTGTGGCTCATGGGGCAGATCGAGGTTGGCCCGGATCGCTTGCGGTGCGGGAGAGAAGTACGACCCGCCCGGCTGCGCCGCAGGCCAGGAGCTCGTCCGTCGAGTTGTTGCCGTCGAGCTCACCCGCGGCCAGCCACGCGGCGCTGCCCAGATCCTCGAAGATCGTGCGGGTGCTCCAGCGGTCAGCGTGCCGGGAGAGGAGCGAGACGGCTCCGTCCGCCGTGAATACGGCCAGGCTCTCGACGGTGGGATCGGGGTCGAAGTTTCCCGCCACGAGCCCCAGTGGACCGGCCGCACCCGCGTGCAGTGTCTCGGTGATCCATTCCCCTTCTGCGCGCCGTTGGTGGCGCAGGATGCGACCGTCGTCGAGGCAGGAGTAGAGGATCGGGCCACGCCCGAAGCGGGCAGGTGCACGGGCCAGGCGCGCCACGCCGCTGGCACCGTCGAACAGGATCGATCGCTCTGGCCCGTCGGGCGTGAGGCTCGACAGCTCGACACGACCCGAGGCGGAGGCGGTCGCGAACACGGGCAGCTGACCGACCTCGAAGGGCAGGAGCAGGGCATCGCGCACGCCCACGTCGAGGCCATGAACTGGCTCGCTCGTGAAGGTCCCGTGCGGACCGTCCGCTCGCACCCTGGATGCCCCCCTGGGCTGGGTGAAGACCAGCAGCTCGTCACCCTTCGAGAACGGGTCGAGATCGCCGGCCAGGACCGTGTGGATCTCGACGCCGGGAAACTGGGCGATCAGGCGTGCGTCGAATGCACCCTGCGGATGGCTTCCGAACAGGTAGAGGTTTCCCGCGGACCCGCCCATGAAGGTCTCGGATCCGGGTGTGCGTGGATCGATGTCGCCCCGGGCGAGGGCGGTCAGGCCGCCGCGGTCATGGACCGTCTCGCGGGCGCTCCATCCGTCCTGTTCGCGCGCGATGATCCAGCAACGCCCGAGCTCGTCGAGTGCCACGATCGCCGGGTCGGGCCGGTCGGGGAAGATGTCGATGACCGCCACGCGCGTGACCGCAACCTCCGTGCGAGGCATCAGCTGGCGGGCGGTCCAGCCGGAGGCCGCGGCCAGGTGGACGGCCGGGAGTGTTCGTGACGGCCCATTGCCAGCGCCCGCTGCCGCCTGGCAAGCCGGTGCATGGATGGCGCTCAGCAGCGCGAGGCTGAGCAGGCTGGCTTTCGCTGAGAATATCGCGGGCATCGGGTCAGGGATCTCGGGCCGAGCGGGGATCTCGCCAGGTTACGGCGGCGGAGCTCGGGATCCCAGTCTGGACGAGGGGCTACGCGCGCTCGTTTCCGTGGTAGCTTGCGGGGATGGACTCGACGGACCAAGCGCTGGCGGACGGGGCGACCGGGGGGGCGGCCGTACACATCGACCGGGCCGGCGGCGGCACCCGCCGGCGCAACGGGCACCTGGCACTCATTGCGGTCCAGCTCTGTTTCGGCCTGTTTCCGATCCTGGGCAAGGTGGCCATGAATCCGGAGGTCGGCTTCTCGGCGCTCGGCATCGCCAGCTGGCGCATGCTCTTTGGCGCCCTGGTCCTGTCCGTGCTGGCCGCGATCATTTACCGCCGGGGCTGCCTTCCTCCGCGCAGCGAATGGGGGCTCTTGCTGGCCTGCGCCATGCTCGGAATCGTCTTCAACCAGGGTCTGTTTCTGAAGGGTCTCGACCTTTCGACGGCCATCAACGCGGGTCTGATCACCTGCATGATCCCCGTCTTCACCTTTGTCATCGCCGTGTGCGTTGGCCAGGAGGTCTTCAGCTGGGTGCGCGCTCTGGGTGTGCTCCTGGCACTGGTGGGCATCATGCCTCTCTTTCTCGAGCAGGGCGCGAACATGCTCGGCCAGTATGGGCTCGGCAATGCCCTGCTCCTGCTCAATACACTCAGTTTCGCCGCCTACCTGGTCGTTTCGAAGAAGCTGACCGCGCGTTACCCGGCCTTGCTCGTGATCGCGTGGGTATACGTCTTCTCCCTGCCCTTCTTACCCTTCTTCGTCGCAAGCACGAGCCTGTTGCCGGCGGACGTGAATTCCGTTTCGGTCTGGGCGTCACTCGGCTACATCCTGGTCTTCGCCACGGTCGTCAGCTATCTGCTGAATGCCTTTGCTCTGGCGCGCGTGCGCGCATCGACGACGGCCATCTACGTCTATCTTCAGCCGGTCATCACCGGGGTAGCCGGCTACCTGCTGCTCCACGAGGAGCTCAGCAGCGGTATGTTGCGGGCCGCGATCATGCTCTTCGTGGGCATCGCGCTCGTCACGCGCCGCCCACCTGTGTCCACCGCCGTCAGGAGTTCCAAGTGATGCAAGTCCCGCAAGTTCCGCCGTCGAACGAGATGCCGTTCCAGACGACACTGCGGACGCGCTGGTCCGACGAGGACAATCAGAGCGTCCTGAACAACGCCGTGTACATGACGCTCTTCGAGGAAGCGCGCCACGCCTTCTTCGGGTCGTCGGGTTTGCTCAGCGAGAACCGCTTCCCATTCCTGCTGCTGCAGACAAATGTGCGCTTTGTCGCACCGGGACGGGGAGGCGAGGCCGTCGAGGTCGAGCTTGCCACGACGCAGATCGGGCGCTCCTCGTTCACCCAGGTCTACCGCGTGCGCTGCGAGGCGGGCGAGACATGGTGCGAGGCCGAGGCTCTGCTGGTGGTCGTGGATCCGCGAACGGGTCGTCCGACCCCCATGTCCGATGACTTCCGCGCTCACCTTCAGGGGCACGGATCCTGATTGACAGGCGCGGCGGGAGCTGGCTCTAGCGTTCCTCCAGCGCCTTGACCCGGCGATCGATCTCGCTCCAGTTCAGGTGCTTGGTGAATCCGTCCACGTAGTCGGCCTTCTTGTTCTGGAAGTCGATGTAGTACGAGTGCTCGTACATGTCGAGCACCACCAGCGGGACCCCGAAACACATCGGACCGTCCGCGTGGCCATCGGCGGACACGTTGTAGATGCGACCATTGAGGGGGTGCCAGGCCAGCATGGCCCAGCCGCGGGAGGCCATCGCCGCCGCACGGAAGTCCTCGAGCCAGCTTTCCATCGATCCGAAGCGGCCCGATATGAGCTCGCTCGTGGCGCTCGCGGGGGTCGCGTCCTCGGACGTCATGTTGTCGAAGTAGAGCTCGTGGAGGATAACGCTGTTGGCCTTGGCGATGCGTGCCTTGTGGTCTCCCATGATGTCACCATCGAGCTGGGCGAACTTCTTGAGGGCTCCGCCGTAGTGCGAATCGTGGTGCCAGGTGATCTGCTCCCTGGACAGGAAGCCGGGAAGCTCGGCATAAGCGAGTGCCTTGGGCTTGCCGGTAACGAGGCCGGATTCATGCTCACCACGATTCGGGCGCCCGGGCATGAGTCCCATTCCCGCGGCAGCCGCCGTGCCGCCCAGCAGTTCTCTGCGTGTCGGTCCCATAGTTCCTCTCCCTGTTGCAGGAAAACGCGGTCCGTGCCCGTGTTGCCTGGGCCACTGACCGGGTCGTTTCCACAGATCCTACGAACGCCAGGACCCGGCGTCGATCCCCGCGCGTGCATCGCCGACGCGCTGAGGCGGCCTGGCTCAAGAAGGCCGCTCAGATCAAAACTGGAAGTAGATGAACTCCTCGGCGTTCCGTTGGGCGAGGGCCAGGATCAAGCCGGCGCAAAGCGTGAGAAACGCGGTCCGGGCAATCAGTGGCGGCGCAGGCTCCCAGCCACGACGCTCACGGAATACAACCCAGACGTGCACGAGCAACATCACCAGTACGAGCCAGAGCACAGGGGTTCTCAGGCTCCCTGCGTCGCCCGGACCTCGCATTCCGAATAGCCCCCGGAAGATGATATTCGCATCCGCGAAGGTCTCGGCCCGGAACAGGACCCAGCCCAGGCAGACCGCGGCGAAGGTGACCGGAATTCCCCAGAGTGGTCCTTTGCCTGGATCTCTCGTTCGAGATCCGACTCGCTCGACGGCGCGGTGGACCGCCAGCATGGTGCCATGTAATACGCCCCAGGCAACGAAGGTCCACGCTGCGCCATGCCACAGACCGCCCAGGAACATCGTCGCCATCAGGTTGAGCGAGGAACGCTGCGGTCCTTTACGGCTGCCGCCGAGAGGAATGTAGACGTAGTCGCGCAGCCACGTCGAGAGGGACATGTGCCAGCGGCGCCAGAATTCGCGCACGTTGCCGGCCACGTAAGGATGATTGAAGTTCTCCGGGATGTGATATCCGAACGTCTGTGCGGTTCCGATCGCGATATCCGAGTATGCGGAGAAATCGCAGTAGATCTGGAGAGCGAATGCCACCACGCCAAACCAGCAGCCAGCGAATCCGAATTGCTCGGGGCTGGCAAACACCTCGTTCGCCACGAGCGCGAAGCTGTCGGCCAGGGCAATCTTCTTCGCAAGGCCGATGACGATCCTCTGCCATCCAGCCCGGCATTGGGGCCATGCGAACACCTTTCGCTCCCGCAGCTGTGGCAGGAAATGGGACGCGCGCACGATAGGGCCGGCCACGAGCTGGGGGAAAAAGGCCACGAACAGGCCAAAGTCGAGCGGGTCGTGAATTGGCTCGAGCTGGCGCCGGTAGACATCGATCGTGTAGCTCAGCGTCTGGAAGGTGTAGAAGCTGATTCCTACCGGCAGGAGTATCTGTAGCTCGACAGGGTGTACCTCCAAGCCCAGGGTGGCGAGCAGTTCGTAGGCCGACTCGACGAAAAAGCCAGCGTACTTGAAGTATGCCAGTAGCCCGAGGTTTACGGCCAGGCTGGCCAGCAATGCCAGCTTGCGCCGGGCAGTCGACCCGCTGCGCTCCAGGACCAGACCGATCGTGAAGTCGACTACTGTGGAAAACGCGATCAGGGCCGCAAATTCCACGTTCCACGACATGTAGAAGTAGTAGCTGGCAACGAGCAGGAGCAGCTTGCGCGCTCTGGCGCCGGGCAGTAGCCAGTACGTGGCGAAGAGCGTCGCGTAGAAGCCGATAAATGTCGGGGATGTGAAACTCATGGGTCCTGGTCCGGGTTCAGTCTGTTGGACTCGGACCGATCATTGAAATGGACCGGCAGGTATCAGCGGTGCAATGAACGACGCCGCCATGAAGTGGCCGTGCTCGGTCCAGTGACCGTCCCCGGAGATGAGCCAATCGGGTGCGGCCTCAATCGCATGCACCTCGAAATCGACCTCGCCAAGCATGCGACTCAGCCAGCGACGGCGCTGGTGGGGAGAGTAGGAAACGGCACAGGCCAGTTCGATCCCGGCCCCCCCGAGGAGTTCCCTGATCTCGCGAACGTGGGCGACGACATCCGCACGATCCCCGCGCGTTCCGGACGCTTGCTCACTCCGAGCCGGGCGCCCCGCTCTGGCGCCCATGAGTTTCCACAGGAGCTGGTGCTGATAATACGCGCCAGACTCTGCAAGTGGGCTACTTGCGACCTGCATGAATGCATAGGAGCGTGTTCGCAGAAAATCGATCCACGGGTCGGGATAGGGACGTTCTCGCGGAAGGCGATATCCATTGACGATGTCGATCTGCCGGTCATCGAAATGGGTCGTGTGGGTGTTCGGTGTCAAGACGAGTAGAACCATGACTGGTTTCACTCGATCGACCTCGCGTTGGACCAGCTCGCGAAGCTCCAGCGACAGGTAGCCCGTCTGGCTGACGTTGTAGACCTGCAGGTCATCCGGCATATCTGGGCGTGATCGAAGAGCCGCCTCCAGGCGCCGTGAAAAGACTGCTTCGTCATCAGAAATGCCAAGCCCGAACATTGTCGACGCACCGACCACCATCAGGCGGGCCGTCTCGGGACTGTCTTCGGGTAGCCGGGGGTCACGATAGCCCTCGGCATTGGTCTCGATCGAGACTGGCCCGAAGACGCCGCGCCGACCCGTCACGGCGATAGTGCTGGGCGCCTGGCGGTAGACACAAGTGTCATCCGCCACGAAGGCGCCACGTCCCCAGTAGCTACGATCGGCCTCGTGCTCGTAGATCGTCATCCGCAGCGCCGCTTCAAGGGCGAGGATGCCGATGAGCGCACCAAGAAATACGGACAGGGGTCGGGGCATGGGGCGGTCCGCCGTTGGGGGCGATCCAGTACGAGTCTAGTTATTGCCAGCGCAGGAGGGAAGCGGCGCGACCTACCGTAGCCTCAGCCCACGGCTCCGAATTCAAGACCCGTGGGTGGAACCCGGGCCGGGTCCTGATGCTGGCCAACGGGAGGGTCAGTGCACAACTTGCATGGGCTATTCTGAGAGCTTCGAGGCAGGGTCTCGAATCCTGGTCGCGCCCATCACGGCAAGGAGTGAATCGCGGGTCGCGCGCAAGCGGAACTCATTCCTCGCTCCTTGTTGACACCTGCTGTCCGCGAGCTCGGGGCCGATCTTGACCTACGGTCCGGGACGAACGGCGCTCTGATCGAACAATTCGGGCTCCGTAGAATCGAGCTCTTGGAGGGGCGGGGGAAATGGAGGCCAGCTCCGACGGCGAATCGAAGCCGTCACGGCCGATCCGTGGCGCAACCCGAAGTCCAATGGGGCCCGTCGCTGGACACCACAGACCCGCCCGGGACAATGGGTGAACGAGGCCTCCCATGTCCATTCTCCATTCGGCACTGATGTTCGTTCAGGTGGCCGGCGCCCAGGTCCCCACGGATCCTCCGTCCACGCCTTCGGGGCAGATCGTGCCCGCGGTGAGCTTCGACGGGCGCAGATCCATGAAGGGACCGATCGTTTTCGACCCGATTCGCAATCTGGTCATCGACACTTTCGGCGTGCGCCGCTTCCACCTGGCCACGGGCGAAGTCGAGGTCGTGGGGGAGGACGAGGTTTATAACGGGGGGCTGATCGCGGCCACGCCTGGTGGCGAGATCTACGTCGTATTCCTGAGGGCATTTGGAGAGCCTGACAGGCTTGCATTCCATCGCTTTGGCCAGCGGGAACCCTTCGCCGTGCGCCCAGTCGAACCTGCGCCGGGAGCGACCTCCGAGATCGTCTTCCTGAACCTGGTTCCGGAGCACGGACTATTGCTCGCTCGAACTGCTGTCGAGCTATTCGTGTTCGGCGCCGAGACTGGCGAGCTGCAAGCGAGCTTTGACGCTCGGGCCATCCTGCCCGACGAGAAGGCCGATAGCTCAGGCAGGCATGCGGGAGGCGGGATGATCGCCAGCAAAGACGCTGGGAGTGTCTATGCTGGATTTGGCGACCATCTGATCATCGAGTGGGCATTCGGTACGGATTCCACACCGCGACTGTTTCCGGTTACCGACCCGGACGCGTTGGGACCGAGGGTTTGGGACCGGAAGCCCCGTAATCCGGGTCACGGGCTCGCCTACGAATACCAGCAGAACCTATCGCACTGGCGCCGGCAGCGCTTTCTCGAACTCGAGCTCTCTGACGACGACAAGCGAATCCGGACGCGTGACGTCGAGCTGGATCTCGCGACTGGAGTTTACGCCCGCCGGGAGGCCGGAGATGGGGGCTTGCTCTCGCCCGATGGTCGTTATCGGATCTATCAGTATCCAGACCCAGGTGCCTACTACCGGTCGGAGCGTCAGGTCGAGCTGAGCGTGCGCGAGGCGAATAGCGGCCGGCTTGTCTACGATCAAGCGGGGGCGCGCTTTCTCGGATTGAGCTCTGATGGCCGATTCTTCGTCTCCCAGCCGCTGGACAGCTCATTCGAGCTGCGCGAGTTCCCGACGGGGAAGCTGATCGTCAATTCATGGTATTTCCGTGACGAGACTCCATCTCGGAGCCACGGGTACACCTCCGGCAACTACGTTTGGAGTACCCCCGACGGCTATTATCTAGCATCCTACGGAGGTCGTCAGAACGCCCGGCTCCTGTTCAGGGGCGGGCAATACACGCTCGATGTTTTCGACGTGCACTTCAACCGGCCTGCGATCGTTCTCGAGCGAATCGGGGCGAGTTCCGACTGGATTCTCGAGTCGCTTCGTACCTCCAGGAACCTGAGGCTCCAGCGTATGGGCGTCACAGGCGAACTGAGCCTGAATCTGCCCGTGATCAGAATGGAGGGCGATGAGCTGCCGGCCAAGGTATTCGAGCCGGATCTGAAGCTCACGGTCTCGGGCAGCGATCCGGCCCATGCCCTGCGCCAGTTCCACGTCACCATCAACGGCGTTCCGATTCCTGGTGGAGAACAGGCCGTCGATCCGCCCGCGCACGAGGCTCGGGCCGAGTTCGAGCTGGAACTCGGACGCGGGTCGAACGAGATCATTGTCCGTGCCGAAAACGAGCTTGGAGTTCTCTCACTGCCAACACTGGCCTCGGTGGAGTACGAGGCCTTCGAGCGCGGCGGTGGGATCCGTGTGCTCGCCGTCGGGGTGTCGGAGTATCAGGACGCCGAGAACAACCTCACCTATGCGGCCAAGGACGCGCAAGATCTTGTGGCCTCGCTCGAGGCGTGTGCGGAGAACATTCGTCGACGCTTCGACTCGCTCGTCCTCGTCGATGCTGAGGTCACCCGTGAGAATGTTCTTCGTGCCCGGGAATTCCTCGAGGGCAGCCAGATCGACGACATGCTCCTGGTCTTCTTCGCGGGCCACGGACTCCTCGATGATGATCTGGCCTACTGGTTCGGTACACACGATATCGACGTCGAGCATCCTGGGGAACGCGGTCTCTCCTATCAGGCGATCGAAGGCCTCCTGGTTCGTGTTCCGGCGCGGCGAAAGCTGATCCTGCTCGATACCTGTCATTCGGGTGAGATCAGCGAGAGCGAGGCGGCTGCGCTGCGAGGGCGTCTGGGACAGGACGTGGTCGTCACCGCACGCGCGCGCGGGCTCAGAGCAAAGGCGCGGGTTGGCGAGCGCACACGTCGACTGGCCGCCCTGGCACGTGAGTACTTTCCGGACCTGGAGAGCGTCAGTGGGGCCGACGTATTGAGCTCGGCCGCAGGCGCGGAGTTCGCCTTCGAGGCCGAAGCTGTTCAGAATGGAGTGTTCACCCACGCGCTACTCGAGACGATCCGTGCTTGTCAGCGCGAAGGGATCAATGGCGGAAACCTCCCGGTCTCCGAGTTGCTGAGCAGGAGCGCCGCGCGAGTTGTCGAGCTCACCAGTGGCGCGCAGACGCCTACCCTGCGCCAGGGCAATCTGGCGCAGGATTTTCTGTTGCTGCGCCGCGCGCCAGTGATGTCGGTCGTGGGAACCGAAACCATGACGGCCAGTATTGAGAGGCCAGGCTCCGATACCCTCGAGGCCATCCGCGGATTCGAGGATCAGTTGATGGAACAGCTGCGCCGGTATCTCGGGCGGACGAACGAGGACCAGCTCCAGAATCTGACGCGGCACTGGAGCAGTATCAGGCTCCCCTATGAAGTCACCTTGATCGCGTGCGACGCGAGGGACCCGTCGATCGAATACTCGTTTGGTGCGGCCATCGGCAAGTACAAGTGGTGGGCCCGAATACGCGATGGAAAGGAATTCGTCCTGAAGGGGGAGACAACGCGCGTTTCTCGCGGCCTCAGTACAAGGCCGTTGGACATCGTCTTGCCTGTAGTGTACGCCGACAGGCCCGAGATCGAGGACACCCTGCGGCCCGTACTGCGGGCGCGTCTGCTCGCCTTCCTCGAAGTGCTGAAGATGGACGAGCGTCCTATCGACCTCGCCTCCATCCGGGTCGAATTCGCCCTGCCGGTCTACGGAGAATGAAGCGGGCCGAATCCGGTGGCCGAGGCCAGCGGATCACGGTGTCAACACGCGGGCTGGACGAAACCCGAGGTAGCTGCGACGGTCGCCTGGCAGAAAGGCGTAGCGGTTGGCGGCGCGCGCCTCCCTGGCGGTCTCGATGAAGCTGCCCCCGCGTGCAACCCTGTACAGGGATTTGCCACTCCGCAGGCCGGTACCAGGCTCCACGGCTTCGTAATACGGAGAGCGCCAGTCAGCACACCACTCCCAGATGTTGCCGTGTACATCGAATATTCCGAACCGGTTTGGTTCGTACTGTCTCACTTCGGTCGGCCCATCGGTCCAGTCCATCGCGATCCGGGCCTGGTCAGTTTTGAGCTTGTAGCCAAGTCCATAAGGGTGGTTGCCGCTCCCGTCCCTGGCACCTGCCAGGCACGCGTATTCCCATTGCGCCTCCGTCGGCAGGCCCAGGTCCATGCCCGCCGTCTTGCACCATTCCAGTGCCTCGAAATGGCTCACGCTCTCGACCGGATAGGCCTCTGAGCCCGATACGAAGTAAGACGGGTCCACCTCCATGACCCTGCGCCAGGCTGCCCGGGTGCATTCAGTGCGCGCGATCAGAAACGGATCCAGTACCACCCTGTGGATGGGCTCCTCGTCCGGATCACCTACGCGATCGGACCCGCGGTCGCTCGAGCCCATGTAGAGCAGTCCACCGGGGACGAGGCTGAACTCCAGCCCGCTGGGCTCGTGCAGATATACCGCGATCGCGTAACCGCTCCGCGGGTTGGTTGGCTGCGACCCGAAACGCTCGACTCGCAGTCGTCGCATGCCCGCGAAACCCGTGGGCCAGGCCGCCTCGGCCAGGGAGGCCAGATCCCCAACCTGTTCCTCGCCGAGCGCGGCATACTCATCGCGCTCGTACAGGATCTGGAGCGCGCGTGTGGGCGCGGTACGACGCTCCGGCTTGCGTTTGGTCGCCTCACGATTGCGTTGGGAGCGCTCCTTGCGCTCTCGCATCCACTCCTCCTCCTGGACGGGCTCGGCGGGCTCGGGCGCCATGGCCGAACTTGTTCCACGCGCCACCGCGAATGCCATTAGGGGCAGGAGCAGGCCAAGGTGAGGCGTGGTCTTCGTCATGCCGCTCTTCTGTCTCCGCAAGGGCGGAACTGATTCAGTCCTCGAATGTGGTCACGATGACGCGCGTCTCGGCCCTGAGGTCGCGCACCTCGCGTTTCCTCTTCAGGCCGCGTGTCTTGCCGACAATGCTGCGCAGGGACTCGATGATGAGGTCGTAGCCATCGCTGGACTCTGTCACGAGATGTTCGAAGGCCCGCGTCTGTGCGTTCGCTTGCAGGAACTCCACGCCGAACGGGGCTGCGCACTCGAAGGTGTCGGGCAGGGTGTAGACCTTGTTGACCTTCGTCGCATCCAGGTAGTGGTTGTCCACCAGCAGGACACGGGTCCCATCCGCCAGGTGATAGATCACGCGCAGATAGCAGGGCATGTTGACCCGGACGTACAGGCGCAACTCATCGCCGCCGGCGAGAACGACGTTCTCCGCTCCGCTGTCGGTCCAGATGTCCAGGGTCAGACCTGCGCCCAGGACCTCGTCCTGGCGAAAGATCCTCTGGGTACTGGCTGCCTCGATGAAATTCTGCGGCTTCAGGTCAAAGCCCGCTGTCTCCACCACACGGCTTGGGACGAGAGCGTCCACCGACGCGTGGACCACTCCATTTGCCGTGTTGCGCAGGCGTAGCATGAGCTTGGCGCCCGATGATTGCTCCCAGTAGGTCCCGGTCAGCACATACCGAGCTCCTACGGCGGCAGCCAGCTCGAACAGTCCGCTTCCCAGGTCCGAGCGCTGAGTGGCTACCTGCTCGACGACCGACCAATCGTCGCGACTTCCCAGCCGCCCCTCTACCACGCGCTGCACGTAGCGACCGAAGGGGCTCGACATGCCAGTCTCCTGGAAGGTGAAGGACGAGACCTGAATCTGCCCGCCCTCCGGGACCTGGACTCCGAGACAATGGCTGACGTATCCGGCCAGGTCATCCAGACTCCCGATGGGCTTCGAGACCAGACCCTCGATCGTCCGGCGCAGCTGGCCGGGCGTGATCGTCTCAGCCTGCGCGGTCTCCGACCGTGAGCGCGCCAGGAAGGCCTCGACCTGCGCGCGGGGGGCGACCACCGCGAGCAGGGTTTCCGTCTCTCCTAGTTGCGCCAGCAAGGGGTCGATGCCCAGGTAGCGTTCGAGGGCGAGCCCGCGCTCACCATTGCTTTCGGCTTCCCGTGCGGACTCATGCCGTGCAGCGATATCGGTTCGCAGTTCAGCGAGACGTCTCTCGTAGCCGGTGGCGAGGGTGCCCCGGTGAACCCAGGCGAAGGCGGCCGAAGTTGTCCCGTCATGCCAGCTCTCGTGTGCCAGACCCTCGAGCTCCATGCTGGCCGAGCTGTGGATGGTGGAGGTCGCCGACTCGGAGAACTCATGTCCCTGCTCCTTGCTGATGAGGACAAGCTCCGAGCGGATGCGCACCCGGACGTTCTCGATCAGCACCCGGCGTGCATCGGCCAGGGCCGAGCGGGCAGCGTCGGCCTCGTCCGTGTCCCCGCTGACCATCGCCATTCCGAAGCCCGTGAGGTACTCCTCGCGCGGGTAACGCTTCGATTCGCCATAGGACGCGACCCAATCGGGTTGAGGGGGACCGGCCTGGGCTGCGAGTAGAGTCGTTGCGATCAGTAAGATCATGGGTATTGGCGATTGTACCCAAACCCAAAGGGACCGGCACCTGGTCGGCGTTTCTCCCGGTAGTGACCCCGAACGGTGGGGCGGGCCGTGGGATCGCACGGATCAGAGCAGCATTCCGACCGCCCCCATGCGACTTCTGGCATCGCTGCGCAGTTCCCACGCCCGGGGCCGGCCTGACAGCCAGATCGCGGTCGTTCCCAGCACGGATTGGCGCGGGCCGCAATCGGAGGGTCGGGCGAGTTCTGGCTGGCTCCAGTGGCACCATGGCCACTGGAGCCACGGGAACTACACGTCGATCTGAATCGCCTCTCGACGGCGCAGGATGAAGGCGCCTGCCGCGAGCAGCAGTACGGACATCGCGACCAGGCCCCACTCGCTCATCGTCGGCACTGTCGGCGCCGGGGCGACCAGCAGCTGTCCGCGAATCTCGCCCGAGGGAGAGGTTGTGGAGTGGATGTTTATGTACCAGAGCCCCGCCGCGATATCGGCTGCCTGTGCTGCAGAGACGCCTTGGGAACCGATCTTCGGGTTACCGACGCCGATGTTGATCACAACGCCAGCGGTGGCGCCGGCGGGCGCGGGACCGTGAAAGTGCGCCGCGGTCTCGGCACCCGTCAGGCCGCCAAAGCTGATGTTCCAGCTCAGCGTGTTGGTGCCCAGATCCAGGACGGCCGACCCGGTGCCGGTGCCGGGAGAGCCACTCGGCGGAACGGTCTGGGCGCCATCGATCGGGAAGGTGCCCGACAGAATCTGCGCGTGGGCGCTGCCTTGCATGCAAAGTAGTGCGATGAAAGTGAATGCAATTGCGGCTACGCCGCGCGAGAGGACTCTCTTCATGATTGTCTGATCTTGAGGTTTACGGGACCACGCAAAATGTACCCGTAGACCGCAGGGTCCGCTACCCGCGTATTGCCCATGGATGAGCCAGGCCCTGGCGTGGGGCACACGCGCAGGTCCCGCTGGTCGGGCACCGGATCAGTCGTGCCAGGCGACGGCCAGGTTGGATAGTTCGGGGCGCGCGCCGGAGATCACATTGGACAGGAAGGTTATGCGCACCTGGTAGAACTGGGCGCCGTCGATTCCCACTGGATTGGTGCTGGCCGAGCTCGGTTCGTGCCAGGATTGGTCACCGCCGAGGAATCCGATGCTCGAGTTCGCGCTCTCGGTCGAATGAAACTGGCTGGAGTAGTGGTCTCCATAGGCGTCGAGCAGGGCGGCCGAACTCCGCTCTGCCCCGCCGACGGCCGTGGCTCCGCGGAAGGCTAGCTTGACCTGGGTGCCGGCCGGCTGCTCCGCATTGCGGGGTTCGACGATGGGGGGCGCGAAGCGCGGATTTGCGAACGGCGCCTGGGTGAGGGGGTTGTTGGCGAGGAACCAGACGGAGTGGGAACGGCTGACGCGCACCACCAGGTCCATCGATCCACTGTAGATGACGTTGTCCGTCGGGCGCGTCGGCTGGCCGCCGGCCGGATTGAGTCCGCCGCGAGCAGTCGGCTCCAGCTCCGGGTTGACCCGTCGCTCGTATCCGCCAGCCGTCAGGCCGCCAGTACTGTGGGCTCGAAACCCCGGGTCAGGCGAGAAGACCTGTGCCAGTGACACGTCGAGGGAATTCAACCCACTTGCGCCGTCGTCGGGGAAGCAGCGAAACTCGACCAGCAAGGGTAACGCGATGCTGCGGATATTGACGGGATCCGCTCCACTCGTCGGTGGCGGGTAGACCAGTGGCGCCTGTTCCACCAGGGGCGTACAACCATTGAAGTCTACATTGCGCTGGTTGAGCTCCGTGAAGGTCGGCGCACCCGCGCTGACCTCGCCCCCACGGGTCGGGATCGCGGTGTCCCGCCAGGTGTAGGTCAGCCTGTCCTCCGGTGCGAGCCCCTCGTTCATCGGAAAGGGCATCATGCGCGTGCCCGTCGAGGCCGTGAACAGGTCGCCGGGTCGGATCGAGTAGCCGCTGCTGCGCGGGTGCAGGATCCGTTGTGGGTCTTCGATCTGGCTCAGCAGGTTGTCCCGGAACGGATGCACGAGACCCGACGTCGGGAATAGCAGGGTCGCGCAGATGTACTCATCGGGCAGGAAGCGCGAATGTGCTAGCCGGATCTCGAATTCATTGAAGTGGTCGGTAGCCGGGATGCCGATCGGGGTCCAGTTGAGTCCCTCCACGTCCAGGTTGAATCGTGTCGAGTCCTCCATGTCGTAGGCTGTGTCGATACTTCGCCATGCCATCTGAAGCTTGCATCCCAGTGGAGAGAGTGGTTCCTGCACGCCGCCCGCAAGTGCGGTCTGGTGTCGGCCGGCGGGTTGGGTGCGGTCGATCACGGCCTCGAAGCGGGTCACGGCTCGCGGCCGTATGGCACCTCGGGTGAGGTCGTAGAAGTGCTGGCCGAAGAATTCCGGCATGACGTCTTCTCCATTGGCCACGTCGCCGACGGGGAGGTCCTCGTCGACTCGATCGAAGCGCAGAACGCGACCTCCGTTACGGCTGGTGGCATCGTCCGCCTGCATGCGGATCTCGATGTCGGGAAGTGCGGCGGCGACTGCGTTTCCGACGAGATCGGTCGGAGGTTGGCCGTCTGTCGCGATCGAGAGGAAGTAGGACTCGACCTCTCCAAACTCATGGGCTAGCGGCACCATCGGCAAGAAGCTGAATGCGAACAGATCGATCGAGGCGCTCACCTCGCCCACGGTCCAGTCCGAGGACCCGGTGGGGGACTGAACGCGGGTAAGGCGCATCGAATCGAAGGCCGAAACGGACGAGGGCTCCATGGGCTCGCTGAATCGGAAGGTGAATATCGAATCCCGCCCCACGCCGGTCGTCGGCGATTCGAGGCCACCGGTCGGCGCCGGGAAGATCTCCACGAAGCAACCTTCCTGGCCCGCGTCAGCGACCGGGTCGTAGGGGGAGAGGATTGTCATCTCGCCCGCGCCCACAAACATCCAGTCACCCGGTTCGGAGAAGCCGGACGGAACGGTTCGCAGGCGCACGCGCACGTTCTCCAGGATGCCGTCCTGGGGGGCCTGGGTGGCCTCGAGCACCTCGGCGACCAGGCTGTCCTGTCGCAGGACATCGCCCGCGGACAATGCCTGGGAGCAGAACCTGGAGGCGAACGTCACGCTGGGCAGCAGGAACTCGAGCCCGTTGCCCTCGGGATTGATCTGCTGGGGCGGTTGATTGATGAAGCCCTTGAGGGTCCCGATCACGCGCGGAGGCGTCATGTCCGGAAGGAACCCGTTGAACGGATCACCGGTGACATCCTGCAGCCCGCCGGAACGGGCGACGCGCATGATGTCGGCCGTTGGGGATTCAAGGTCGATCGTGCCGTTGCCCGTGGGCGCCAGACGATGGCCGGACGGGTTCTGCAGGAGGCGTGTCTGCCCGCCCGCCGGATAGGTCTGGCTTGGCAGCCGGACTGCAATGTTGGACTGGCTGCTGTCCGTGCTTGCGGGGAAGCCCGTGTTGTTGATCGGAAGAACGGGGTCGTGCGCGAATGCCTCGAGCTCGCTCACCGCGGGATCGACGAGGATCCGCGTCGGATAGAACTCGACCTGGCCGTCGCCATCGTGATCGTGGGTCCCGCCATGATTCCTGTCCATGAGGATGCGGCCCTCGAATACCTCGCCTCCGAGAATCCCGGTGGCGATCCGGACGGTCGTTGCGTCCACGCTGCTCGGATCGATCAGATCGTCGAAACGCAACATGATGGTCGCGTTGCGGGGCAGCATGGAGAAGTGGCCGGCGCCACCCGCACCGGCGTCGGGTACGAGGGTCAGGTTGGCGTCGAGGGCGCGCAGCATCTCGAAGAACTGGCTCCTGCCGCCGCCCGGGCTCTCATCGTCGACATTGCGGGCGACGGTCAGGCTGGCCTGACCGGTGATCGGATTGGTATCCAGGATCAGGCTCCCGCCGTCGGAGACGAGGGCTCCACTGACGAGGTAATCGGACTGCATCAGGACTCGCTCACCATCCTGATCATGCCCGAAGACGTCGACCAGTCGGCCCCATCGCAGCTCGGCAAGGCGCAGCTGCGAGCCGAGGCCATGCCGGTGGGCGTCCGTGAAGAACTGGCCCGAGCCATCCGGGTGAGAGCCGAGTGTCCCCGGCGTCTGGCTCGAAAGTCCGGGCGATGTGGATCCGCCGCAAGCGAGGGTGATCAGGGGCAGGGAGAAGAGCGCGCAGTATGCCGCGCGAGTGTGTCGAAGCATCGCAGTGACCTGGCAGTGGAGAGTAGATGGGAGTGCATCAGTTGCGAGTCGCGCCCTCCGATCCGTGCCAGGTCACACGGGCGCTTTGTTCGCCTCTACTACTCAGTCGGCGAATTGTTTCGCATCGCGTGAGCATGGCATTGCGCACGCGCGCTATGCCTTCATTGCTCCGGCGGTCACGTCGTGCACTAACGCTCTCTGGATCGAGCGCAATTGCACGGACTCCAGACAGGTGGTCCTCCCACGGGGCGCGCAGGCGTGGATGCCGCGCAAGTCCGCGGCTGGGCCGCGCCAGCGCCGGCCTCCTTCCACCTCCCGGGCGGCCATGGATTTTCTTGCAAAAAAACTGTCGCGAGATCGAGGTGGCGACAAGTTTCGCGGCCCGCCTTCGCCGACAGGTGAGCCTCAGTGCACCTCCCAGCAGCAACGCGGTGCCTCTTTCGGCAATCTGCCGCGCCCCGGGTTGACCTGCCGGCCCGCCCGGGGGAGCATCGATAACTCACCGCGCCTCCTCCCGCGCTGACACCACGATTCCCCACTTGAGATGGACTCCCCATGCACCTTGCTCTCCGTTCGGTTCGTCGGCCCAGCCGGCGCTCGATCCTTCCGGGACTGATACTCGGCCTTTTCGCGGGCCAGGCCTCCGCTCAGCACTCACCGCCGCCCACATTCATGGCGGACTACCGGTACGACACCGGACCCGTGGAGAACACCTCCGTGGGGCGCGACGTGGTCGCCTCCTTCACGGTTTCGATCCAGGGCGCGAGCTCTGTGCAGCTCTTGTTCGACGAGGTCCAGCTGGCGGGGGACGTGGTCGGCGGGACCGGGTCGATCTTGCGCATCACCTCGCACCAGGATGGCGCGGTGCAGGAGCTGAATCGATACCACGTTGATCAGTGGCGGAATCGAACTGCCTATTTCAATGGTAACGCCGTGCAGGTGGACGTCGTCGCCCACGCCGGGACAGGCGTCAATCGGGTGCGCCTCGGGCGAGTCCTGGCCGAGGAGACTCCCACGGTAATCGAATCCCAGTGCGGGGCCCTCGACGACCGCGTCGCTTCGACTGACCCGCGTGCCGCCCGCATCCTGCCCGTTGGCTGTACGGGCTGGCTCATCGATGACTGCAACGAATGCATGATCACCGCTGGCCACTGCACGGGCGGAGTCGGGACCATCCAGTTCAACGTTCCCCTCTCGAACGGCAATGGAAGCCTCAACCATCCGTCACCGGACGATCAGTATCCGGCTGATGGGAGTTCGCTGCAGGCGGCCAACACGGGCATCGGAGGCGACTGGGGCTACTACGGGACCTTTGCCAATTCGAATACGGGCCTGACGGCGGGCCAGGCCCAGGGGCTGACCTACGTGCTTCAGCTGCCGCCGCCGTTCCCCGCCTCCCAGAACATCCGTATCACGGGCTACGGCGTCGACGACAGTACGGCCAACCAGACCCAGCAGACCCATGTCGGGCCCTGGCTGGAGTTCTCCGGTACCCGCCTCGAGTACCAGACGGACACCCAGGGAGGAAACTCTGGCTCGGCCGTGCTCTGGGAAGAGCAGGGGACCGCAATCGGTATCCACACCAATGCGGGTTGCTCTGCCACCAACGGCAACACCGGGACGGCGATCAACAACGCTGGCCTGCAGGCAGCACTCGCCGACCCCCAGGGAGTTTGTCAGGCGTCGATCCAGATACTCTCGGCATTGCCCGAGCGCCTCGCGTCGGGCGTCTCCCACCCGATCGACCTCTCGATCACTGGCCTGGTCCAGCCCGGGTCCGCCCAGCTCAACGTACGCTACGACGGCGGTGCATTCCTGCAGGTGCCGCTGGTCCACGGCATGGCCAACATCTACCAGGCGCTGCTGCCGCCGCCGACGTGCGCGGCAGTGGCGGAGTTCTACTTCAGTGCTGACCTGGGCCTGTGCGGCGGGCCGGTCACCAATCCGGCGAACGCGCCGACCGGATTCTTCACCCTGCCCGTCGGTGATGCGGTCAGCGTGGCCGCGTACGACATGGAGTCGGCCATGGGGTGGGGGCTCGCTCCTTCCGGGGACACGGCGACCGCAGGTGAGTGGGAGCTCGTCGACCCGAACGGAACGAATTCCCAGCCCGAGGACGATCACACGCCCGGCGCTGGCGCCCAGTGCTGGATCACGGCCCAGGTGGGCGACGTGGACAACGGGCGGACGACGCTCTGGTCCCCGTCCATGGATCTGACCGCGCTTTCCAATCCATTCATGTCCTACTGGCGCTGGTATTCGAATAGCCAGGGCATCAACGTCAACGACCGGTTGCGGGTCAACATCTCCGCCGACGGCGGGGCCAGCTGGACATCGGTCGAGGAGGTCGGACCGACTCCGCCGCAGACGTCTGGCGGCTGGTTCCGACACAGCTTCCGGGTGGCAGATTTCATCACGCCGACCAACCAGGTGATTCTACGGGTGCGCGCCTCCGACTTTGGAGCCGATTCAGTGGTCGAGGCTGCCATTGACGACTTCGAGCTCTTCGACGTCGTATGCATAGCGTCACTCGCGGACTGCAATGGCAATGCCATCGTCGACTCCGACGACATCGCCTCCGGCCGTTCGCTGGACATGAACATGGACGGCGTTCCCGACGAGTGCGGAATCGGTAGCGAGTATTGCTTCTGCCCGGTTGGCCCCTGCGGGAATAGCTCGGCCACGAGCGGTTGCTTGCACTCCGGCGGCATCGGTCCGCGCACGGCAGCCACAGGCTCCGTAAGCGTCGCAGCCGACGACCTCGTCATCACGGGCTTCGACTTACCCGCCAACAAGCCCGGCCTGATGTTCATGGGCGGCGGACAGATCCAGGTGCCATTCGGTGACGGCCAGAGGTGCGTCGGCACGGGTGGCGTGGGCGTCTTCCGCTTCGGAGTACAGCAGTCAAGCGCCTCGGGCACCTTCGTCAAGGGCCCTGGCCTGGCCGCCGAGTCCTTGCTGCGGTTCGGCGCCGCGGGCCAGATCCTCGCGGGCTCGACCTGGAACTTCCAGGTCTGGCTACGGGACCCGACCGGCCCGTGCGGTAGTGGCTTTACGACCGGAAGCGCGCTCTCGGTGACCTTCGGACCCTGAGCGCAGGTGAACGATGACGTTCCCGGATGGATCGAGATCCGGGTGGCACAGGCCTGGCAGTCGCGCGAGCTCACCCTCGCGAGGCTGTCAGGCCGCCTTTTTCGGCGGGGAGGAGGAGGCCTCGAGCGCCGACTCGGGCGCTCTCACCGAGCCTGGATCAATCCGCGCACCAGGTCCAGTTCCGCGTCGCGGCCACTGAGGGCATCGGCGATCGTCGGACGAACCGGATGGTGGGGGATGGCGCCGCGCGCGAAGTGATCGTGGCCTACGTTCGCAGTCGTGTACATCCACATGGGTACATTCACGCGAATGCCCGAGGTGGGCAAGGCCATCCGGTGTGAGGAGCCGCTCGTGTTTCCGTCGTAGCCGCCGCCGCTCTCCTGGCCCACGAGGGTGGCGAAGCCATTGTGATGAGCGACGGTTGCGACATCGGCGGCCGTCGAAAAGGTCCAGCCGTCCTCCAGGAGAAAGATCTCGCCCTCGAAGCGCTTCGGCGCCGGCATCCAGGGATCGAGGCTACGGTGGGCGGTGACGAGGCGACGGTCGCCCTTCTCGACGATTCCACCGGGGCCGTCGTACTCCGGCGTCACCTCGATGCGCTCGAAATAGCTGAACTTGCGTGTAGCCATGTACGAGACCAGCAGGGCGCCGTAGTCGTCGGTTCCACCGCCGTTGCCGCGTAGATCGATGGCCAGGTTCTCCACGCCAGATTCGTTCAAGACCGAGAAAGCGCTCTCCAGCTGCTCCGTGAAGCTGGCCTCGCCTGTACGATCTCCGAACTGACTGACCTGCAGAAGACCGAGCTTGTCTTCCGGAAAGACCGCCGTCGCAATCAAGGGCCGTTGCGGGGGGGCCACCCGGCGCTCCGAATACTCGGCACTGGTCAGCCCGGCAACCTCAACGGGTTTCTGCGCATCCGCAAGCAGGATCTCGTATGCGCGACCGCGCTCACTGGGCTCCTGGATCAGGAGCACGTAGAAGCGACCGAATCTGCGCGCGAGGTTGCGCTCCTTTCCGCTCTCGATGAACCCGTCGCCCGCCATCATCGCAAAGGCTCTGGAGCGGATCTCCGCGATCGACCTCCCATTGATGGAACCGATCTCCGCTCCCGCCTCGAGGGCCGGGTCGTAGCTGTGCAGGATCCACGCACGATCGCCGTCCAGGTGGACATCGAATGGCATGAGCCCCCCCGCGTCCAGAACCTCGCTCTCCAGGCCGCGGGCGAGCTGCAAGCGAGTGTGGCCGCAGCGCACAGTCGAGAGGATCCTGGCCACGCTGCGGTAAAACTCGAGAACGGTACGCTCCTCCGAAGCCTCTACCAGGGCGTCTCCGAAGACCAGGTCGAGCTCCTCCTCGGTTGCATAGCGCAGGCGGCCAGCATGCCGCTGGAGCAGTGATTCGGACAGGGCGAAGAGATCCTCTTCCATCTGACCGGGAGTCAGGCGTGCATCCGTCTGGGATGACCCGAGGGCGGTTGCCGTCAGCGAGAGCAGGGCAATCGTAGTTGTGAAGTTGCGCATGGTGGATCGGGGTACGGTCGGAGCGATGGACTATTCCCCGCCGCGCATGTGTCGAACGGGCCAGATTCCCAAAGCGGGGAATTCTAGCGACCTTGCAGTCCCAAGAATGGGTGAAACTGGGGGGGCAACGGACCGGGAACACGCCGCTCTCATGAGTTCCCAGGGGATGGCCGATAGCGCCGGATACTCGTCCGGACCCCGTCAGCTCGTCATGGAACTGATCCAATGCGCGCACGCGGAGAGTGATGCCGGCATCAACGCCCTGTACGGAAGGCGAGACACCTTGCAGGCGTGATGGGGAACTGGAGAACACCGATGCAATGCCCGACCTGCGGTACGACGAATCTTCCTGGCGCGGATCAGTGTGACGACCGCCAGGCGGGTTTGATGCAGGACAAGCTGCCCCACGCGCGTCCTCGAACGGCGCTCGAATCTGGACTGCTGGACGAGGTCGTCGCGACCCTCGGACCCCGGCCAGGGATCACGATTGGAGAGGATGCGAGTCTGTCCGAGGCCATCCGGACGATGCAGCACAAGCTGATCGGATGCCTGCTCATCACCAATGAACAGGGCCACTTGACGGGTATTCTCTCGGAGCGCGACGTGCTCGACAAGTGTGTCGGCCAGGAGCTCGACCTGGGGGCCATACAGGTGCGCGAGCACATGACTTCGTACCCAGAGACAGTGCGGTCCAATCAACCCATCGCATTCGCCCTGCAGCGCATGGTGGTCACCGGCTTCCGCCATCTCCCGGTGGTGGACGCAGATGGCACACTCTTGGGCGTGATCTCGGCGCGCGACATCATCAAGCGCGTCGCCAGTCAGCTTCCCGGCACGTTGTAGGACTGCACAATCGCGGCGGCGGCCGCTTCTTCGGGCCGCAGGGCGCCTGCTTTGCTAGAATCCGACCGGGCTGCCGTCCAGGAGCCCGATGCGCAAGCCCCTGCAGGCAGCGCGCAGCAACCATGTCGGAACCCGAACGCCCCGAACTGCGTGACCTCGTCGTCGAGTGCCTCGAGCGCATGGAGGAGGACGGATCCGGCGTGGTCGATGAGATCTGCCGCGAGCATCCCGAACATGCGGCCGCGCTGCGCCGGCGTATCTCGGCCCTGCATGGGATCGGGCTCATGGGCGCCGAGGGCTTTGCCGTTCAGCCCGGACAGCGGCTGGGGGATTTCCAGATCCTCGAGCAACTGGGGGAGGGTGGCATGGGTGTCGTGTACCTCGCCCGGCAAGTCTCCCTGGATCGCGAGGTCGCCCTCAAGCTGATCCGGCCGGATCACCTGCACTCGGAGCTGGCGCGCGGACGTTTCCAGCGCGAGGTCGAGCTGGCGGCGGCCCTGCAGCACCCGGGCATCGTGCCGGTCTACTCCGTCGCCGAGGAGCAGGGCCTGCCGTTCTTTGTCATGGAGCGCGTACGTGGAGCGACGCTGGCGGAGGTCCTCGAGGAGCTAGAAGGCCAGGCGCCGGAGGCCCTTACGGGTGCCGAGCTGGGAGAAGCGCTCACCAGGTGCCTGCGCGCGGCCGATCTGGACATCCCGGTTTCCGGGGGCTTCGCGGGGAGCTATGTCGAGTGCTGCGTCGGCCTGGTTCAGCAAGCGGCCCTCGCCCTGGGCCACGCTCACGGCCGTGCCGTATTGCACCGGGATGTGAAGCCCTCCAACCTGATGTTGACGCCCGAGGGGCGCGTGTTGCTGATGGATTTCGGGCTTGCGAGCACCGCGGGTGTGAGCCGCCTGACCGGTACGGGCCACTTGATCGGCTCGTTGCAGTACATGGCGCCCGAGCAGCACCGCGGCGAGGAAGCAGACGAGCGAACCGACGTGTTCGGCCTTGGTGTCACGCTCTACGAGCTCCTGACCCTGGCCCCGCCCTTCACGGGTGACACGGCCGCCCATGTGGCCGCGGCAATTCTCACGGGCGACCCGGATCGCCCGCGCGAGCACAACGCCAACGTCGCCTTCGACGTCGAGACGGTCTGCTTGACCGCGATGGAGCGCGACCCCGCACGACGCTACAGGAGCGTGGCGGACCTCGCCCGCGATCTGGGCCACCTCCTTGCCCACGAGCCGATCGAGGCCCGACGCCTCGGACCCGGACTGCGACTGCAACGCTGGTCTCAGCGCCACCCGGCCCTGACCCTCAGCTTCTTCGTGGCCCTGATCCTCACCGCGGCCGGGCTCGGCACGATCGTGCTCCAGGCTCGGCAGTCCAACAGGGAGCTCGGGGAGTCCAACGATGCTCTGGCCCTCGCCCTGGACAAGGCATTTGGCGCCGTCGATCGAATGCTCGCACGGTTCGGTGGCCAGTTGCGTGACGTGCCCCAAGCCCAGTCCCTTCGCGCCGAGGTGATGGACGACGCCCTGAAGCTTTTTGAAGAGGTTGCTGAGCTCGGGCCGATCGACGATTTCCGGCGCAAGCAGTGGGCCGAGCTCCATAACTTCAAGGCGGATGCCCTGCTCATCATTGGTAATCACGCCGGTGCCGTGCGGTCCTTCGAGCAGGGCATTGCATTGCTCGAGCAGCTGTCCTTCGAGAGTCCTGGCGTTGACATCTATCTGACCCTGGGCGCTGCGCACTACTACCTTGCCAAGGTTCACGTAGAGGACGGCGCGAACTCGGACGCGCTTGCGCAGTATGAGGCGGCCAACCAGGCCTACGAGGCAGTCCTTGCCCTCGAGCCAGGAAACGCTGCGGCGCTCGAGTCGCGCGAAAGTGCGCGGACTGCCGCCGCGGTCGTGGGCGCAGGGCCGGGCAAGATCGAGCCCCTCGTTCAGCAGGGCCGGGTCCGTCTGGCTTCTGCTGAAGCCGCAGCTACAGAGAGACCGAGCGATACGGCCGCCGCTCTGGAACAGGCCATGGCGCGCTACTACCTGGCGGACGGACTGTACTTGTTTCACGGACACGAGGAGGCGTTCGATCTCTACGAGCAATCCTTGGCAGACTTCCAGCGGGTGCTACCCATGGGAGATTCCGTGCCGGAGATCCCGTTTCGTTTTGCCGAATGCTCCGAGAACTATGGTCTTGCCCTGGCCCTGGACGGATTCTACGCCAAGGCTCTGACGATCCTGGAAGACGGACTCGCGGTTGCTGAGCCACTCATCAGCAACTATCCCGACAACGACGAATACCGATTCAGGTTCGGCCGGCTGTGGCATTCGGTGGGGGAGACCTACCTGATGTCAGGCCAGCCCGACCAGGCCCTACCGAATCTCGAATTCGCGGTCGCGGAGCATGAGCGGCTCGTGGAGCGGACTCCGGATTCCTCACGACGCCGAAATCGCCTGTCCGAGGGGCTCATGAATCTGGGCGCTTCGCTCGGCTGGCTTGGAGACCCGGAGGGCGCGCGCCAGACCTTGGAGGCTGCCATCGAGCAGCAGCAAATGGTCGTTACGGCAGAACCAGAAAACCCGGAGTATGCCCGCGTGATGGGCACGGCTCATCTCGAGCTCGGTCTCGCCCTTCGAGAGCTCGGCGAATTGGAGGGCTGCCGGAAGGCACTGGATCAAGTGCTCACATGGTGCAGCGACGACCCCTGGACGATGGGCCAGCTGTTCCATTGCCTGCGCCGGCGCAACCTCGTTCCCGAGGGCTTCGGCGGAGCCGAAGACCGGGCGGGTTTCGAATCGATGGTCGAGCTACTCACCGCCTCGGATTGAAGGCGTCTACTCACTGATTCCCACGGCGACTCCATCCGAAAGATCGAAGCCTGCGCCCGTGCTCGGATCTCGGAAACCGGCGCTGATGAACGGGTCGAGGCTCCGGCGTCAGTCCACCGCTCTCCCGAACGGGGCCTTGTCGATCTCCCGTGCTCCGGGAAGTGCCTCCAGTTCGCGCCGGGGAGAAAGGGGAACGAGCAGGGCGCTCGAGGGGCGAGTTTGCCACTCGTCACGCCATCGCTGGTGCAGATCGTCGTCGGGGAAGGCCTCGTCTTCTCCGTAGGGGTAGCCGCTCATCCCATGGAAAGGCAAGGGCTCGACCTCGAGGGCCTGGATCGTGTTCGGGTCGCGGTCCTTTGCCCAGCCATCGAGGAAGACCAGGTAGTCGCGTACGAAGCCCTCGGGCACGGGCGGAAGCTCGCGCGCGTCGAAGCGCAGGGCGAGGGCGTCGCCGGAACCGAGAACCGCAAAGCAGTCGTCGATCTCCTCGACCAGGGGCAAGATTTCGCCGTAGCGCGTGTAGTCGCCAGGGTGCGGATTCCACGAGGGTTCCCCCGTCAGGCGATCCCAGTCGAATCGCGCGGGCAGGTCCGGCCGATCCGGAATGATCGCGGCACTGAAGCCGCGGTAGCCGAGTGTGGCGGAGGCGGGCTCGAGCCGGTGGATCTGCAGCTCCGCGTCGTCGTCGTCGACCGCGAGTGCGATGCGGTCCCAGTACAGGCGCAGGGTGGAGAAGATACGTAGGCGCGGGTCCTCGCGATCGAGGTGTTCGCTCACGTCGATGACCATGGACTTGGTCTTTCCTGCCGGGAAGCCGACGGGCGGCCCTATCGCCTCCCATGAGCCGTCATCGGCCGGCACCTGGAATATCGGCGGTACGAAGTCGACCCCCGGGGTCCGCGCGCTGGCCATGTTGACGCTGGCGTCAGTCCAGTAGAACCAGCCGGTCAGGATCAGGCGTAGTTTCTGCGCCTGACCGATCGTCTCCGGGTCGAACTCCAGCTCGATCCAGTGGGGCGTGGCAAGCCCCAGGAATTGACTGCGCTGGGCTTCGAATGGAGCGGCATGCACATCGTCCATGCGTGCGAGTGCATCGGTCCAGTCAGCCCCGTCGCTCGCAACGACACGGGTTGCTGCCAGCTCGCCCCGCACCGTATGGATGTGGGCCGGCGGGAAGGGCGGGAAGCAGAAGCGCTCGTCGGGGAAGATGCTCGTCCCCGCCGGATGATCGACCACATCCAGGCGCACCCGATCCAGATAGGTCACCTCACGCAGCTCCTCGGTGAAGTGCATCTCGAAGAAACCGTCCTTCGGCACTAGCTGGTCGCCACGCACCAGGACGTACTCGTCGTGATCAGGGGGCACGAGCTGGCCTGGTGCCATGGGCAGACCCAGGGGCGTGATACCGAGCACATCCGAGATGAATTCGAAGGTCTCGCCGTTCCATGTATAGAGGAAGGGACAGGATCCAACGAGCCCCTCGGGCTGGACGCCAAAGCCCTCGCCATCCACCAGGGGCTGGTAGCCGGTCTCCACGTCCAGGTCGGTCTGGATCGTTCCGTTCGGCCAGGTCACGCGCACCACGTCCGCCCACTTGCCCTCGCCGACGCCGGCGAGCTGCATGTCGCCGCGCCAGTAAATGCGGCGGTAGATCGGTCCGGCGCGCAGCTCGACCACCGCTCCCGTGGCATTGCGATTGTCCTTGAGGCCCACGAACTGCAGACCGAGGGCATTGCCGACCGGTCCCTCACAGGTGTGGATCTCGATGCCCGCAGGCGTCGCCAGAATCACATCGACGTCCAGGTCCCGGTCGATGTCACCGATGGCGATTCCAGTTGCGGCGCTCCCGGACGCCACTCCACCGTCTGTGATTTGACCCAGGGAAACCGAGCGCCGCCTCTCGAGGCCCGGCGCGAGCCAGCCTTCGAAGAGCGATTGTGATCCGGGCCAGAGCACGTCGGTCGAACCGTCGAGGTCGATGTCCACTTCGAACAGCGGCCCGCCGGGCGGGCCGGTGCCAAGGGACTCGACACGTTGCAACCCTCCGGGGCCATGGGCTGTCTTGGGTTGGCCCTGCAACCAGAGTCCGCCAGACGGGCCGGCGAAGAGATCCGTGCGCGCGTCCCCGTCGAGATCGGCCAGCAGGGGGCGCTGATCCAGGGCCCGCTGCGTGCCGAAAAAGGCAGCCGTCGAGTCGCGAAAGTGCCCGCCCCGCAGGGAATCCGCCAGGAAGAGGCCGTCCGTGCTACCCAGGAGCAGGTCGACGTCCTGATCGCCGTCCACATCCTCGATCGTGCACCACTCGAAGCGCTGGTCGGTCGCCAGGCCCGCTTCCTCGGTCGAATCCGTGAACGTTCCACCTTCTTCGGCGGCGCCGTCGTTGCGCCACATGGTTGCACCCGATTCGCAGGCGAACAGGATGTCGAGATCGCCATCGTGGTCGTAGTCGACGGTGAGCATGTCATTGGCACGCGACGACAAGCCGGGCAATGTCAGGCGCGTGGAGCTCCAGGCCTCGTCCTCCTGCTCGAACAGGCGAGCGCTCATTCCCCCTGCAGCCACGACGATCAGGTCCAGGTCGTCGTCATTGCCGAGGTCGATGCCGCGCACCAGGTGTACAGGCTCGGAATCGAGCTGCTGCAGCCGGAACGGATCGTCCTGGATCGCGATGAAGAGACCCTGGTCGCCACCCGCGACGATATCGAGCGAGCGATCCCCATCGAGGTCGTGCAGGAAGAGCTGGTGGACATTCGCGAGTTCGGGCAACAGCGTCTCCTGCCGGATCCAGAGGGGCTCGCCCGGAAGCTCGGGCGCCTGGTTTTCGCGGGCGCGCGGTGGGGCGACATCACCGAAGTTGCCGCGGTCGAGCTGTGCCGTGGTGACGGCCTTGTATCCCCGTTCCTCGAGCTGCTGCCAGATGGCGCGCAATCGGCGCGCCTCGTCCGGGTCCTCGTGCACTGCGATACGGGAGAGCCGGTAGGCCGCGCTCACATACCAGGCCCCACCGTGTTCGATGCCACCGTCGATTATGGCCTGGTAGAGTTGCTTGGCCTCCTCGTCCTGGTCGAGGTCATCCAGGACATTCGCCAGGCAGAGGCGAGCAGGCAGGTCGTCGGGGGCGACTTCTATCACCGCCCGGAAATGCACCAGCGCCTTCTCGAAGTCGCCCGTGCCGACCGCCATCCGGCCGCTGATGTAGTGCAGGGAGGAGTCGTCCGGCGCGCGCTGTTCAAGGCGCTCGAGAAGACCCTTGGCGGCCGCGTGCTGGCCGTCCATGAACTCGATAGCCGCGGCCCGTGCGAGGTCCGAGGCGAGTGCCGTAGGGGCTGCGGCCAGATCGGCCATATCCGTGCGGGCGTCGGAATAGGCGCCATCGGCAAAGTGAGCCGCGGCGCGCTCACGGGCCAGGGTCTCCTCGACCGTCGGCGGTTTCTCATTCTCGCCCGGTGCGGAATTCTTGATCCACCAGACACCGAGACCCGCGACGAACAATAGCACCAACAATCCCAGGAACTTCGACATGCCCACAGCCTACGAGCCGCCGCGTCTGACCTCCAGAGCGGTCGCCTGGCCATCAGGTGGACCGTACTGCGACGGGCTGGCTACGGGTTGAGGGGTCGGATCGAGGCGGTTCGCCCGGGCGTCCGGGCCTGATAGTCTGCGTGGCCCATGGGTGATCCGCAGTCCCGTCCTGCGGTCGGCGCTGGTTGGCTCGCAGGGGCCTGTGCGCTGACCGTCGCCATCTACCTCCTGGTGCTCGCGGCCGCTCGTCCAGCGCCAGCCTTGGCAGCTGACGCCCCGGCCGGGAGTTTTTCGGGCGTGCGAGCCCTGCAGACCCTGGAGGGCTTGATCCCGGACGGTCCCCATCCGGTCGGAAGCGCGGCCAATGCCGGTGTGCGTGATCGGATCATTGGCGAGTTCGCCCGGCTCGGTCTGGAGACCAGGATCCAGACGCGCCTGGTATGCAATGACGAGGGAGTCTGCGGCCAGGTCGAGAACTTGCTGGCCAGCTTTCCGGAACCCGCGCAGGATCCGCACGAATCCGGATTGCCCGGCATCCTGCTCGTGGCGCATTACGACTCGGTTCCCGCCGGACCGGGCGCCGGCGATGACCTGTCGGGCGTGGCCTGCTTGCTCGAAGTCGCGCGTGCACTCGCAGCCGAGGCAGGGCCGGAGCAGGAGAGGGTCTCGTTCCTGGTGACCGATGGCGAGGAGATCGGTCTGCTGGGTGCCCATGCCTTCGTGGCCCACCATCCATGGCTGGCGCGCATCGACAGCGTCATCAACCTGGAAGCACGGGGGAGTTCCGGTCCCAGCTTGCTGTTCGAAACGGGTGCCGAAAACTCGTGGCTCATGGAGCTGTATGCGGCCCACGCCCCGCGCCCGTCGGCGACCTCCTACTCGGTCGAGGTCTACCGGCGCATGCCCAACGACACGGACTTCTCACCATTCCGCGACCGGGGCATTTCCGGTGTGAACTTCGCCTTCATCGAGGATTCTCACAACTACCACACCGCCAACGACACGGTCGACCGGCTCGACCCGCGCAGCCTGCAGCACCACGGCGACAACGTCCTGCCCCTGGTGCGGGCCTACTGCGCCGCGCCGAGCCCTGGCCCAGGTGCGCGGGGCGCCGGAGACCTGGTCTACTTCGACCTCTTCGGCCGCGTCATGGTTCGCTGGCGCGTCACCTGGAATCTCCCGTTCCTGCTACTCGAGGCCGCACTACTCGCCCTCGGAATCGCCCGCGCCGCCAGGACCAGCGCGCCCGCCGCCCTGCGGGTCAGGCGCGTGATGCTCACGGGGCTCATGGCCATCGGCGTCCTTGGCCTGGCCGCGCTGGCCGGTAGCGGGATCGGCTCACTGCTCGCCCTGCGGCCCGGTCCGGTCGGTGCCCTCTCACCATTCCCGGTCTGGAGCGCGTACTTCTGTGCGACCCTGCTCGTGCTGTTGCTGGTGGCCGGACAGGGCGGCTCGAGCCTCGAGACCTTCTGCGGGCTCGCCCTGACCTGGCTAGTCGGCGCTGCGTTGACCACCTGGCTTGCGCCGGGGGCAACCCACCTGTTCATCGTTCCGCTCGCGCCCCTGGTCATCGGATTGTTGTTTCCTCCCATTCAACGCGGCTTCGCCAGCCCCGGGGGGATGGTGCTTGCATTGACGGTCAGTTCCTTCACAACGCTGCTCTGGTCACCCCTCTTGCACGGCCTGAGCACTGCCTTCGGCCTCGGGTCGGGCGCCCTGATCGTGGGCGTGATGGCCGCGAGTGCTCCCTGGTTGGTACCGATCGCGCGTGCCGTGCGCCCGCCGGGCCGGCGGCGCGCCGCGCTCGCGGCGGCATTGATGCTCGTGGTGGCCACGGCCGCCGCCATGCTACAGGAACGGGTCAGTCCCCAGGTTCCCGGGCACGTCACCTTCCACCATGCGGTCGATGCGGCAGGGGAAAGCGCCTCGATCATCGTTGACAGCGAAGGCCATGGCCTGCCTCCCGGGCTGGGGGAGTCTTTCGAAAAAGGCGTCTCGACGAAGTGGATGGGAATGCTATCCGGCCCCTCGCGCCCGGCCGAGGCCCTGCCGCGCGCCCTGCCCGAGCTCGAACTCTACGAAGTAGAGACGTTGGACTCCGGTCGACTCCTGCGCGTCATCCTGCGTTCCCCCGGCGGCGCCGATCGGACGTGGCTTCGCTTCGAGCCGGGCGCGCTCGCAGAGGCACGGCTCCTGACCTCTGTTGGCGACGAGGTTCCTGCGCCCGTCTCCGAGGATTCCCTGATGCTCGTAGGGGTGCCGGAGGGCGGACTCGAGCTGATGCTCTCCATGCACTCGACGGAACCCGTGACCATCACCCTGGTGGACCAGTATCTCTGCCCGTCGCCCGAGATCCTGTCCCTGCGCGCGGCGTGTGGTGCCAGCTACGTCCCGCGGCGGTCCGGCGACACGATCCTTATCGGGACCCGGCAGATCCTTTGAGAGTCGGTTCTCCCGGTCGATCGGACTCAACTGCAGATACAAGAAAGACTGCGATGCGCCCCGCTTCGCGACTAGACTCGACGCCCGAGGGCAAGACGGGGCTAGATGTAGATCCATGAACGACGAGCGCACCCAGCCTGCAGTCACGCGCAGGGAGGCGTCCATCCTGGTCGTGATCCTCTGCCTGGCCGCGCTCCTGCGCGCCCTGTACGTGGCCGAGTTCGCGGGCGCCCCGGACTTCGAGCACCCGTTCATCGACGCTGGGTTTCATGACAACTGGGCGCGATCGATGGCCTTCCCGGACTGGCAGCGACCGGTTCACCTCCCCGATCCGGAGCTCGAAACGACTCCCTTCCTGCGGCCGCCCGGGTATCCGTTCTTCCTCGCTTCGATCTACCGGGTCTTCGGTCCCGGTTACCTGGCACCGCGCGTGGTCCAGGCCGGCCTGGGTTTGCTGGCCGTCCTCCTTATCTATCGTATCGGTCGACGGTTCGCGGGCCCGTCCGTCGGACTCCTGGCCGCAGCACTCTTCGGCAGCGCGTGGGTGCCCATCTACTTCGAGGCCGAATTCCACGCGACGGCCCTGTTGATCGTGGTGCTTCTGGGACTCTGGGAGCTGCTGGGGGCGTGGTGCCGGCGACCGCACTGGGGGCGCGCCCTGGCGGCAGGCGCCACCCTCGGCCTGGCCGGACTCGTGCGCCCCAATGCCCTTGCACTCGTGCCGCTGGTCCTGGTCTGGGGTTCATGGGTGCTGCGCCGTTCGTCCACACGATCACCCTGGCTGTCCGCCAGCGCGTTCACATTGGCCTGCGTGCTGGCCATCGCCCCCGCGACCCTGCGCAACTGGCGTGCGTCCGGTGAGTTCGTCCCGATCACGACGGGCCTGGGCGTGAATCTGTTCATCGGCAACCACTCCGGCGCCACGGGTCTGATCGGTGGCGACCTGCCGGGCATCGGGCGCTTCGATACCTGCTACGACTACCCGGCCGTGGTCGCGTCCGTGGAGGCCAGGGTCGGAAGGGAGCTGACCCACCGTCAGGTCTCGAGCTGGTTCGTCGACCAGGCACTCGCCTTCGTCAAAGAGGACCCGGGCCGCGCCCTGGTACTGACCGCGCGCAAGCTGCGCATGGCCCTTGCGCCCCCGGAAATCTCTCACAACAAGGTGCTCGTGCTCGAGCGCGAACACTCGGCCATCCTGTCGCGCTTGCCCGGGCCGTTCTCTGTCTTCGTAGCGGGTGCTCTCGTCGGATTCTGCGCCTGGTGGTCGGAGCGACGGCGAGCCGCCCGCCGTACTCTCTCCGCGGCCAGTCGTGGGCCCGAGCCCCACGCGGGTGAATGTACCGAGATCGGAGTTCTGCTGGCCGGGTCGGGCATCGTCCTGCTGGCCTCCTTGCTCCCGTTTTTCGCAGCGGCCCGCTACCGGGTGCCTTTGCTTCCACTCGCGGTGTTGTTCACTGCCTACGCCTTGATCTCCATCGCGCGTTGGACGCGGCGTCGGCGCTGGGGACCGGTCCTGCTCAGCCTGGTCGCCTTCGGGGTTCCGGCCGCAGCGGCCCTGAGCGGTTCGGGCGGATTCCGTGACGCGGCCAAGTGGCACTCCGATCGCGGACGCAGCCTACGGCGAGCAGGGCAATTCGAGGCGGCGGACGAGGAGTATCTCATCGCTCTGAAGGTGCAGCCGCCCCGTGCATCCATTCACTACGAGTATGGTCTGCTGTGTGAGGATCGGGAGCTCGTGCTGGCCGCTGCGAATGCCTACCGGCGTTCTATCGAGCTCGAACCGCGGCACATGCTCTCCAACTACAAGCTCGGGACCCTGCTGGCCCGTGGCGGTGGGGGGGACGAGGCCCTGGAGTTTCTGGAGCGGGCTCTGACGATCGAACCGCGCTACGCCCCCGCTTACCTGAACATCGGCGCGCTTCATTTCAACAATGGGGAGCCCGCGCGCGCCCGAGCGGCATGTCAGCGGCTGCTGGAAATCGATCCGGCCAACGCGGAAGGCCGCAGTCTGCTCGCGCGCTGCCACGAACGTCTGGGCCAGCACGCACAGGCGGTGGCGGTCTACGAGTCGTTGATAGCTGAAGACCCAAACTCCGGGGCCCTGCGCCAGCGGCTGGCGTGGATACTCGCGACTTCTTCCACGGCGGCGGTGCGCGACGGGGGGCGGGCCCTTGCCCTCGTCGAGCAACTCGCCGGGCCCCAGGCCGGGGCCGAGCTGCTCGGTACCCTGGCCGCAGCTCTGGCGGAAACCGGCGATTTCACCCGCGCCCTCGAGGTGGCCGAGACGGCTCTCGCCCTGGCTCAGGAGCGGGGGCAGGGTCGGCGACTGGCGATCCTGCGGTCGATCGTCGAGGCCTGCCGCGCCGGACGCCCCGTGCGCCCCGGTCCCTGACATCCGGGACGTGAAACTCGGGGCCGGTGGGGCGGCTACGCGGCCCGTGCGAACAGGGGCCCGGATTTTCGGATCGAGTCCGAAGCACGCCTGCTAACCTCGCGGCGAGCGTCGCGTATGAACGGACCCAACATGTCATCCCCGACGCTGAATGTCTCACTGGCTCTCACGGTGGCCCTGCTCGCCGCTTGCGGCCCAGCCCAGCCTCCGAGTGTGGTCTTGATCGTGGCCGACACCCTGCGCGCGGACAAGCTCGGTTGTTACGGCAGCGAGCGCGGCCTTACGCCCTACATCGACCGTTTCGCCGCCGAGTCGAGCCTGTTCGAGCACACGACCTCTCACGCCCCCTGGACCCTGCCGGCAACGGCCTCATTGCTGACGTCGCTCTACCCGCAGCAGCACGGGGCCGGCGGACGCCTACCCGATTTCACCGGTCTCAATCCGGCGGTCGAGACCCTGGCCGAACGCTTTCTGGCCTCCGGATACAGGACCCATGCCGTGGTCAACGTGGCCTTCCTCGGGGGCACCTTTGGCCTGACGCGTGGGTTCGAGCAGGTCGACGAGCAATTCTACGGCAACAACCTCCAGGTGCGTTCGGCGTCCGACACGACCGACGCGGCCCTGTCCTGGATCGATGGTGGAGAGGCGGAGCCGTTCTTCCTGATGGTGCACTACTTCGATGTGCATGCCGTCTACGCGCCGCCCCAGCCCTTTCGGAGGCGCTTTGCGGCACCCCCGGACCGTGAAGATGAGCGCTTCGTCTTCGGGACGCGAAGCCACATGATCAGCCTGCGCGCGGGGAAACTGAAACTGGAGCCAGAGGTCATCGGACGTGCCGAGCGGCTCTACGACGCGGAGGTGGCCTACATGGACAGCCAGATCGGGCGCCTGATCGACGGCCTGGCGGAGCGCGGCCTCGACCAGAAGGCCATCGTCATTCTGACGGCGGACCATGGTGAAGAGTTCCTCGACCACGGCGGCTTCGAACACGGTCACACGTTGTATGGCGAGCTCACCGACGTACCGCTGATCATGCGCGTGCGCGGAGCGACGGTGGACGATCCGCCCGCGGCTCGCTACTCCGCTTCGGTCGGGCACGTGGACGTGGCGCCGACCCTGTGCGACCTGGCCGGCCTCCTTCCCTCGGAAAGCTACATGGGCCGCAGCCTCGTGCCCTGGCTCGAGGGCGACTCCCTGCCCGAGGTGGCCCTGCTGGCCCATGGTGACTTCTGGGACGCCCCGCTCTCCAGCACACGCCTGGGTAACTTCAAGCTCATCCTGCCCGAGGATCCGCAGCGCGGAGCTCCGGAGCTCTACCACTGGCGCGACGATCCCCTCGAACGGGACGACCTGGCCTCGCAGCAGGCCGATGTCGTCCGGCAGCTGACCGAGTTGCTCGCGGATTTCGGGCGCCTGGTGGCGCAACAGGGCCCCGGGGCAAGGGTCGAGCTATCCGCCGAGATGACCGAGCAATTGAAGGGCCTGGGATATGGCGGCGACGAGGATTGATGGAGCCTGCGGATCCCGTTGGGATTTGCGCGGCACCCGCCGATAATGCCAGCATTCAGAATCACGAGTAGACCCACCCCAGAACCATGTCCAGCGTCACCGTCAGCGAGCCGACCGAGAAAAAGAGTCCCACCCCGCCCCGCCTGCGCGGAATTCCCGCCGACAGGCGGCGGGCGCTCGTGATCGGTGCCAGTTCAGGCATGGGCGCCGCACTGGTGACCAGGTTGGCTTCCGAGGGCTATCGAGTCGCCGCCCTGGCGCGGCGCGGCGAGATGCTGGAGCAGCTTTCCGAGGCTTGCCGGCCGGCTTGCGAACAGAGTGGCGGAGCCGTGTCGGTCCATACCCATGACGTGACGGATGTGGCCTCCATCCCCGCGCTCTTCGAGCAGGTCGTGCGCGAGCTCGGCGGCCTGGACCTCGCGATCTATGCGGCGGGCATCATGCCGACCATCGAAGCGGACGAGTACGACACGGAGAAGGACCTGGCCCAGGTCGAGGTGAACCTCAGCGGCTGCATCGCATGGGGCAATGAAATCGCGCGCCTGTTGCTCACCCAGCGCAGCGGAACTCTGGTCGGGATCTCGTCGATCGCCGGGGACCGTGGTCGCAAGGGGAATCCGGTCTACAACACGACCAAGGCTGCGATGAACTGCTACCTCGAGGCACTGCGCAACCGACTGTCGGAGGTGGGGGTGCGCGTGGTGACGATCAAGCCGGGCTTTGTGGATACGCCCATGACGGAGGGGCTCGGACTGCGCGGCGCCATCAGCGCCGAGAGTGCGGCGAGCCAGATCCTGGGCGCGGCGCGGGGTAGGTTCTGGAACACGCGCTACGTCCCGATCAAGTGGTGGGCCGTGGGGACGATCATCAAGCTGATCCCGTCCTTCATCTTCAAGAAGCTCAGTATCTGAGATGAGCTCGTCATCAACGCAGCGGACACAGCCGCGCTCCTCCTTCGAGTACGTGGAGGGCTGGGGCATGACGGTCGGGGGACGCTCGAAGGTCCTGCGCCCGCGATCGGTGGAGGAGATCGCGGCGGCGATCGAGATCGCGCGCCGGGATGGGGTCAGTCTCGGGCTACGCGGAACGGGCTGCAGCTACGGTGACGCCAGCGTGAACGAGGCGGGCCACGTGCTCGACATCACCCAGATGAGGCAGGTGCTCGACTGGGATGCGGAGACCGGAATCGCGAACCTGGAGGCCGGGGTCACTCTCGAGCAGCTCTGGAAGCACATCCTGCCGGACGGTTGGTGGCCGCGCGTCGTGTCCGGCACCATGTTTCCGACGGTGGCCGGGACCTCGGCCATGAACATTCACGGCAAGAACAACTTCAAGGTCGGCACCTTTGGCGACTGCGTCCTCGACTTCGATATCGTCTTGCCGTCGGGAGAGCTGCGAACCTGTAGTCGAGAGCAGAACTCCGACCTGTTCCATGCCGCCATCGGTGGTTTCGGGATGCTCGGCTGCTTCAGCCGCATTCGCCTGCAGACCAAGAAGGTTCACTCGGGCGAGCTCGAGGTCAAGGGCATCTCCGTGCACAACCTGCGCGAGATGATGGACTACTTCGAGGAGGCGCGGGCCGACGCGGACTATCTCGTTGGTTGGATCGACTGTTTTGGCTCGGACGAAAACGCGGGCCGCGGACTGATCCACCACGCGCGCTACCTACCCCCCGGGGCCGATCCGGACCCGGCCAGCACCCTGCAGCTCGACCATCAGACCCTGCCCGCGAACATCCTGGGCGTCTTCCCGAAGGGCGAGGTCTGGCGTTTTCTACGCCTTCTGGCCAACGATATCGGATGGCGCGGACTGTGTTACGCCAAGCATCAGATGGGTCGCATCGAAGGCATGCAGGGCTGGCACCGCCAGTCGCACGCGGCCTTCAATTTCCTGCTCGACTACGTGCCCAACTGGAAATTTGCCTACGGCCGCAAGGATCGCAACGGGCTTATCCAGTACCAGTCGTTCCTCCCGAAGGAAACGGCGCACGACGTCTATCGCGAGATCCTGCGACGTTGTCTGAAGGCCGGTCACCCGTCTTACCTGGGCGTGTTCAAGCGCCATCGCCCCGACCCGTTCTGGATGACCCACTCCAACGATGGCTGGAGCCTGGCGCTGGATTTCCGGGTCACGCGCACCAACCGTGCGAGCCTCTTGCGGCTCTGTGATGAGTTGACGGAGATCGTGCTCGAGGGCGGGGGCAAATTCTACTTCGCCAAGGACATGGTCATCGGGCACCGCGCCATGCTGTCCATGTTCCCCACGGAAAAGCGTGAGGCTTTCATGGGGCTCAAGGGCGAGCTCGACCCCGAAGGGATCCTGGAGACCAACCTCTGGCGGCGCGTCTTTACCGCGAGCGATTCATTGACGGCGCCGACCCTCTGAGTGGACCCATGGCGCCGACATTCAGACGCTTCATCGCCAGGGCGACCATCGGGCCGACCATCGGAGCGACAATCGATCGAGGTGCCCTGATCGCAGTCGTTGGCGCCCTGGGTGTCATCGGCATTTCGGCTGGCTGCAATGGGGCCTCGGCGACCGAACGACCGAACGTGCTGCTGGTCTCGATCGACAGCACGCGCCGCGACCTGCTCGGAGCCTACGGCCGACGACCGGCCCACGCGCCCGACCTGTCGCCCAGCCCCAACCTGGATCGCCTGGCGCAAGAGGGGGTCCTGTTCGAGGATGCGTCGAGCACCACGTCATGGACCTTGCCGGCCCACGTGTCCATGTTGACCGGATTGCCGGCCCTCGTGCATGCGGTCGACATCGACATGCAGACGCCGAATCCGGCGCTCCGCAATCTCGCCCAGGTCCTGGCCGACGAGGGCTATCGCACATCCGGGTTCTTCTCCGGCCCGTACCTCGATCCGCGCTTTGGCTTCGCCCGCGGCTTCGATCGTTACGAGGCTTGTTTCGGTGATGCGCTGCAGGGTGCCAGCCGGGCCGTGAACGAGGCGCGCGCGCGCATGGACGCACTGATGGCGCAACCTGGCGGCGCGGACATCATGGCTGCCGGCAAGGAACTGGAGGATGCGGAGGGCCTGGTCGAACGGCTCTCGCACAAGGACGTCTCATCCGCTGCGGTCACGCGCGGCGCACTCGAGGTCCTGGAGCAAGCTGCTGCGGACGATCAGCCATTCTTCCTCTTCCTCCATTACTTCGACGCCCACTACGACTACACGCCGCCCGCTCCCTTCGAAGCGCGCTTCGATCCGGACTACGGCGGCGCGATCGATGGCGAGGACTTCATCACCAGCCCGGAGATCGCGACTCCAATCGAGGGCAATCCGTTTCGCGTCACTCGTACGATCTCGGATCGCGACCTGGAACATATCTTTGCCCTGTACGAGGGCGAGCTGGCCTGGATCGACCAGGAACTGGGACGTGTCCTCGACCGCATGGACGAGCTGGGCATGGCTGAGGACACACTCGTGATCGTCACGTCGGATCATGGCGACGAATTCTTCGAGCACGATGGCCTGGGCCACCGCAAGACACTCTATGAGGAGGTCCTGCGAGTCCCGCTGATCCTGCGATACCCGAGCGCGCTCGAGACCGGCCTGCGCGTCGCGACCCCTGTCTCGATCCTCTCGATCGTACCGACCGTGCTCGACTTGCTGGAGCTCGACGAGGGGCCGTCCTCCGTCGCCCCGAGTCTGCTGACCCTGGCCCGGGGCGATAGTGCGCCGCCACGCCAGGGCATCCTCGGGCGTCTCGTCTACACCCAGCCCGCAACCCAGGGCTTCAACCTGGCGAGCGGAGCCCGGGGCAGCGTGCCGGTTCTGAAGGTGTTCCTGACCGAGACCTACCGAAAGGGATCCATCAAGGTCATCCGGCGTCGCCAGTGGATCGAGTTCCAAGCGGACAGCAGCACGCCGCCGGCAGTGATCGAGAAGCTGGAGGGTGACCGGCGCCGCGCACTGGCGGGTGAGGACGTGCGCTGGACGGACGTGGCATTGCACCCGCGAGAGGCCGGGCGCTACTATTCGCCCAAGTTCAAGGATCCCCGTGCACGCGCCGTACTTCAGGAGTTCCACGATCTCTATCCCAAGCTGTTGCGCTTGCGTCGCGAAGCGGGCGAGACCGAGGCTGACAGCGGCCAGCAGAGCGCCCTGGCCGCCCTCGGGTATGCTGATGGCGGCCCGGCCGACCTGGCGGCCGCTGCATTCGTGGCGCCACCTCCTGGAGAGTTGATCCTCGAGGAATAGCCGGCGCGTGATGACGTAGTTCCCTGTCGTGAAGGAGCCACAGGCATGCAGGTAAGGACGTTCGGTTTTCTGGCGGCGCTGCTCGCGGTAGGGGCATTGGTCGCCGTGTTGCTCTTGGTCGATGGTTCCACTCCAGCGCACGGGGCCGGGCTGGGCGGGGTTGCGGCGCCCGACCAGGCGCCGATGGACCCGGTGGACGTCATGGCCGAGGTCGACCTGAATGATGTCGAGCGGATGCCCGCGAAGCCGAGCGGTGAGGCACTCGAATCCCGTCAGATGGGTGGCGTGATCGGAACGGCCGAGCCTGGGGCAAACGATCCGGACGGGCCATCCCCCGAGGTACGGGTCCACCTCTCGGGGCGTTTCATCGATGGAGATGGGAGCCCGCTGGCCGGCGTCACCCTTGCGAGTGATGCGGGGAATGCCCAGGCACAGAGCGATAGGAGCGGGGGCATCGAGCTGGCTTTCACACTTCCGGCGGCGCCTGCGTTGGAATCCCTACCGCTCATCGCGACTCTGGCCGGATACGTGACCCTTCAACTCGAGCCCACCCTGGATATCAATGGGGCGCGCGCTCGAATCGAGCTGGGCGACGTCGTGTTGATGGCAGCGGGGGTCGTATCGGGTCGGGTGGTCGATGGGGATGGATCAGGCGTGGCGGATGCGCGGGTCGCCGTGACGGCCATGGGGCCACTGGGATGGGGATCGCGCGGGTCCGGTCCGACCGGTGTGCTGGTCGAGACCCGCAGCGAGGCGAACGGCGGCTTTCGCCTGGACGGGGTTGGCGCCGGGGAAGTGCGCCTGTGGGGTGGAACGAAAGGATGGTGGTGGGCTCACTCCGATGGCGTCCAGGTCGAGAGTGGTCGGGAGACCCCGGACCTCCTCTTGAGGCTCGAGCAGCTCGAACCCGAGGATGTGATCGAGCTGCAAGTCGTGGACCCCGACTACCAACCGGTCCCGAAGGCCAAGGTGAGTTACTACTACCACCAGGATGGCAATAGTGGATCCGGGACGATCGACACCGACGAGCAGGGCGCCTACCGGCGTGTCCTCGAACGTCGAGCCGCATTCGATTTCTGCGCCCGGGACCCGGAAGACGTCTATCGCCCGGCCGTTGCCCGGGGCGTCGTGCCCGGGACGACCGACCTGGTGCTCGTGCTTGGATCGCCCCGGGCGCTGACCGTGCGGGTGCGCGATCCGATTGGCAAGAGCGTCGGAAAGTTCATGGTGACCAGCCACAGTGGCTCGGAACAGTCCTGGCTTCGGGGCGCTTCGCACACCGCGACGGAAGAGGGTCAGGACACGGTGGTCTTCCAGTTGCCAGCCGAGACCTTTGAGTTGAGCGCCGAGGCCGATGGATTCGAGTCAGAAAGGCTCGGACCCTTCGATCCGGAGAAGGTCGGCGCGCTCGTCGATATCGAGCTGGCGCCCTTGCCGGGTATCCGTGGTCGCGTGTTCAGCCCCTCGGGAAAGCCGGCCGTTGGAGCCGAGGTCGGGCTGCACAGTGCCGTGGCCGAGAACACCTGGTTGACGGTCAACGGCTTCGCCGCACGTTCTCAGAAGCACCCGGAAGTTCGCGGGCTCACGGACGAGGAAGGGCGATTCACTCTCACCCTGCGCACGGAGGGCCAGTTCTACCTGCGCGCAGAGCACGACGTCGGCGCGGTCGGCGAGATCGGTCCGCTCGACCTGGACGGTGGCGTCGGATCCAATGGTCTGCGGGTCGACCTGCCCGAGCCCGGGTCCATCGAGGGCAAGCTCTTGCTGGAGTCGGGGCGTGACGTGGCCGGGCTGGTGATCGGCATCTCGCGTGCCGATGGATACGCGATCACCGGTCACACGGATGCGCGCGGTGGCTTCAGCTTCGAGGGTCTGACCCCTGGCAGCTGGCTGGTGCAGCGCCGCAATGAGGAGATTCGCTCGGGCTGGACGAGCTCGTCGAGTGGTGATCGGGGTGGTGGGAGGGAATTCGAATGGAGCTGCGAGGTCTGGCCCGGCCGCACGACCCATTTCGACCTGGACCTGACCCAGGCCACCCAGGTCGTTCTCAGGGGACGATTGCTGATGGGGGGCAATCCTCCTACCGGTCTCAAGGTCGAGCTGCGTAGCCTGGAGGGGTCCGAGGAGGTCGTGGCCACCGACACCCTGGATTCCCAGGGGGACTTCCGGCTGGAAACCGCCTCTCCGGGCCCATTCAACCTGCAATTCAACGACTTTTCCGGACGGGGCCTCGGGTCGATGAGCCAGGAGATCGTGCTCGTGGTCGGAATGAATGAATGGTCGGCCGACCCGCCCTTCGGCACCATCGAAGGCCGCGTATCCCCGCAACTCATCCAGAGCGGCCAGTCCCTCAGTGCATCCTGGAGCGGGCCGGAGAGATTGCGTTTCAGCCGATACGGGAGCCTGGAAGAGGATGGCTCGTTCAGCATTCAGGTCCCGGCCGGTACGATCGAGCTGACCTACGGGGATGCGGAACCCAGACAGGTCCTGGTCCCCGAGGGCGGAGTGACTCAGGTCGACATCCCGTGAGCTTGGACAATTCGGACCGACTGGACCAATGGGACAGATGGAGTTGACGGATGGGGTCTTGCAGGCCTCGGAGCGCCTGCGTCCGCACGTACGCGAGACGCCGGTCGAGGCCTCGACCGTCCTGGCTCGCCGCTGTGGTGCAGCTTCGGTGCACCTCAAGTGCGAGAACCTCCAGCACACGGGCTCCTTCAAGTTCCGCGGGGCGCTCAACCGCCTGCTCCTGATGTCACCCGAGGCGCGCGCCCGAGGCGTGGTCGCGGCTTCCACGGGCAACCACGGCATGGCGGTGGCCCGGGCCGCGCAGATCCTCGATCATCCGGCGCTCGTTTTCCACCCGACCGACGCCCAGGAGACCAAGCTCGCGGGGATCCGGCAGCTCGGGGCCGAGACCCGCGCCCATGGACACGACTGTGTCGTATGCGAGCTCGCAGCACGGGACTACGTGACCGAGAAGGAGCTCGAGTACATCTCGCCCTACAATGACCTGCGCGTCGTCGCCGGCCAGGGCACGATCGCTGTCGAGCTCGAGCGCCAGCTCGAGGGAGTGGACGCAGTCTTCGTATCCGTCGGCGGTGGGGGCCTGATCTCGGGCATCGGTACCTGGCTGCGGCGCTGGCAGCCCCAGGCCCGGATCTACGGATGCAGCCCGGTGAACTCGGCGGTCATGCTGGAGTCCCTGGCCGCGGGCAAGCTGCTCGATCTCGAGTCACTTCCGACCCTGTCCGATGGCACGGCCGGCGGCGTCGAGGCGGGTTCCGTCACTTTCGAGCTTTGCCAGGACGTCATCGACGAGAGCGTCTTTGTTTCGGAAGAGCAGATCGCGGACGCCCTACGTCTCGTGGTGTCCGAGCACCATATGCTGATCGAGGGTGCTGCGGCGACGGCCGTCGCGGGCTACCTCAAGGCCGGGAGCGCCCTCGCGGGAAAGCGGGTTGCGATCCTCTTGTGTGGAGCCAACATTGCGTCGCCCACGCTCAAGGCCCTGCTTTGAAGCTGGGCGCTCAGCGCAGGGGTGTGAGCCGGTACAGTCGGAATTGATCCCGACCCAGCTCCTGCGGGCTGCGGTAGAGCAGCTTGAAGCCTGGCACACCGGTCAACGAGGCCGGGTTACCGTTGATGAAGAAATAGGCGCAGGTGCCCTGGGTGGGAATCCTCTGGTCGGGCGGGACGCCGCAGATGTAACGGCCCTGGGCCCACAGGGTCTCCGTATCGACCAGCAGATACTCACATCCGAGGCGCGTCGCCAGGGCGCGCATTTCCTGCGGCGTTCCATTCGTGAAGGTCCCGTAGAACTCCTCGATCCTGCGGCGCGTCAGGTCCGTCTCGTACTTGGGCTGCAGGGCGATGTGGGCCTCGCTCCCGGCAAGCAGAGCCGTCGAGGCCACGAAGTCGCCCAGGATCGTGGCACCGGGCGGCAGGTTGTTCGAGACCCAGTGCACGAGCCGTCGAATCTCCTGCACCCGCTGGCCGGGGGCGTACCAGCCGAGCGGCGCACCGGTCATCGCGAACAGAACGAAGGCCATGCCGGCCACGCTCGTGCCGGCCAGGATGCGATGCCAGACCTTGCTCACGGCAGAGCGCTCGCACGCGATGGCGAGTGCGATCGGGGCCAGCATGCCCGGAAGCACCAGGGTTCGACGGATGAGAATGCCCGCGACCAGTCCCAGGGCGAGGAAGCAGAGGGTCACCTCGAAACCCGGGTCGAAGCGCCGCGAGCGTAGACCGACGACCGCCGCGAACACTCCGGCGAGGACTGCGAGAGGCATTCCAAAGGCCAGGTCCTGCCACAGGGCGGTTGCGAATGGACCCTGCCAGAGCAGGCGTACGTCGGGAGAGAGCAGACTCGGGTCGGCGGGCAGCTGCCCAAAGAATTTCAGCTTGGCCAGCATCAGGTCGACCACGTGGTCGTAGTCGCCGCCGCTATCGAAGAGCAGGCGACCGAGGGTGACCGTCGTTGCGAAGAGGACGCTGGTCGTCGCGCTCCACCAGGCGAGACGGCCGAGGGCCGCGCGCCAGCCCGTCGCCGACCGGTTGCGGTTGACCCAGACGGTGGACAGGGCGGCGATCGCTGCCAGGGAGGTGGCGAGGACTACCGGCAGGGATAGCAGGAAATGCTTGGCGCGCAGGACGGGCACGAGCTGTGACGCTGCAAGCACGACTCCAAGGAGCACCCAGGCGTGGGCTTTCGTGAAAGGATTGGCGCCACTCAGCAGGAAGGCGCCCGTGATCGCGGCCACCTCGAGGGCAACGACGAAGCCCATCGCGTGCCACGTGGCGAGAGCTGCGGTCAGGGCCAGGCCCGAGAGTAGGGCGGTGGCGACAGATGGCCGGCGCCAGAGTCGAGCCAGGCTCCAGAGGTGCAGGGAGAACAGGGGGATCGACAGGTCCTCCCGGATCAGGATGAAGCCCGTCGTTCGCAGACTTACCGGCGTACCCGCGTAGAGGAGGGCCGCCAGGGCCGCCCAGCGCCAGCGCCTGGTCAGCTCGAATGCGGTGCCGAAGACTCCCAGGGCAGTCAACGAGGCGAGGATCGAGAAGAAGACCATGCAGAACATGTGCAATGGCATGTCTCCCCCGAAGGCCCGGTAGGCCCATGCCACCAGGAACTCCTGCCCGACCGTGAACATGCGCGCCAGGTCGACCTGGTCGGGCACCTGGACGCGTGGGTCGGCATGGAAGTCGTCGGGGACGCCTCCGTCCGCGTCCAGGATGCGCTCCGTGATGTAGTAGAGCAGTCCCGGGTCACTGCGCAGCAGGCCCGTCACCTCTTCCCGGTCGAAGTTGGGGTCGTTCAGGGTGCCCCAGATGCGAGCCGTCGAGCAAAAGGCGACCACGAGGATCGCGATCAGCCACGCGCCGCGCCGGGTCGACGGGGTCTCTACGGAGTTGGGTGCCGGTGCGCCACCGTAGGGTCCGCGGTGCGCCAGGGTCGATTCGGCTGACATCCGGGGCAGTCTAGGAGTCCACGATACAGATAGCGAATCCCCGTCCCTTGCGCGCGAACCGCGGGCCGACGCTGGTAGACTCGGCCGGATGTCGATCGAGCACGTCTTCTTTGCTACATGCGCCCCGGGCGTCGAGCCCCTGCTGCACGCCGAGGCCAAGGCCCTGCGCCTGAAACGCATCGAGCGCCAGGTCGGGGGGGTGCGCTTCGAGGGCGGCTGGACCGACGCCTGGCGTGCCAATCTCTGGCTGCGAACAGCGGTGCGTATCCTGATGCGCCTGGAGCGCTTCCGCGCGACGGAATCCGACGATCTGTTTCAGGGCGCGTCGCGTGTCGACTGGGACCGTTACTTGAGGCCCGAAGGAACCCTCTGGGTCGACGCACAGACACGGGAGTCCGCCCTCGACCACTCGCGCTTCATCGAACAACGGGTCAAGGACGCCATCGTCGACCAGCTGCGCGAGCGCCATGGAGGGCGCCCTTCCGTCGTACGAGAGGAACCGGACCTGCGCGTTCATGTGCACGTCTGGCGCGACCGGGTCACCCTCTCACTCGACACGTCTGGCGAGTCCCTGCACAAGCGTGGCTGGCGCAGGACCCAGGGGCGCGCGCCCCTTGCCGAGACCCTCGCGGCCGCCGTCGTGCTCGCCTCCGGGTGGGATCGACGTTCGCCAATACTCGATCCATTCTGCGGATCCGGGACCCTGCTCGTCGAAGCCGCCTTGATCGCGGACAATGTCGCACCCGGCCTGACGCGCGAACGCTTTGGCTTCGAGTCCTGGCCCGGGCACGACGCCGCGGGTTTTGCGCGCTCCCGTGCAGAAGCAGCAAAGGCGACCAAGCCTGCTTCGAAGCTCGCACTGCGGGGCACGGACATCGATCCTCAACGGGTGGAAGAGGCCCAGGAGAATCTGGACGCTACCGGCCTGACGGACCGCGTCCGGCTCGAAGTGGCCGATGCGCGGGAATTCGCGCCGCGGCCCGGATGGAATGCCTGCATCCTCACCAATCCGCCGTACGGCGAACGCCTGGGTCGGGCCGAGAACCTGGCCGGCATCTATCGCGATTTCGGCCGGGCCCTGCGGAAACGCTGCGCGGGATATCGGCTGGGCCTGCTGTCGGGCAATCCCGAACTGGCACGGGAACTCGCACTCCCGGATGCAGTCCGCACGCCCTTTCTCAACGGCTCGATCGAGTGTGAGCTCCTGACCGCCGAATTACCCTCCGCCTGATCCAGGGGCTTCATGAGGCCCCTGACCCACGCCGGCGAGTGGCGGGGACCATGCACCTGCGCCACCCATTGCGCCCCGTCAGCTCAATGCCGACGCAGGATCAGCACGGAATCCAGCTGGACGTCCGAGAGTTCCCTCTCGGCGGCCAGGTCGTAGGTGAAGTCGAAGGTCGCCAGGTGCTCGAATTCCGGGACCGTGGCCAGCAGGGATCGCACCTCGCGTGCGTTGTAGCTGCGGAAGTTCCAGTGCGTCTCGGAGCGGCGCTTTCTGCCGCCCTCCGTGACCGTCAAGCGTGAGCGCACGCGCTCGAGGCGCGTCGTTCGGTCCGGGGGCCAGCTCTGGATGTTGCAGACCACGTGCTTGCCGTCCCGCTTCTCGACCCAGCGTTCTCGGCAGATCTTGGTGTCGTGGTAGTCGCTCAGGTGAAAGCCCAGGACGTAGAGACCGCCTGTCTTCAGGGAGGCGGCAACGGAGCGCAGATGATCCCGGGCGCTGGACTCGGTGGTCAGATACTTGAAGGTGCTCACCAGGCAATGGGCCAGGTCGAAGCGCGTGCTGTTGGAGAGTGGCGCGGACATGTCGGCCTGGCAGAGAGTGGCCCGCAGACCTTCCTTGGCCAGGCGCTCGCGCGTGTAGGCCAGCATGCGCTCGTTGAGATCCGTTCCGTGCACCTTCCAGCCGCGACGAGCCAGCTCGCATACCAGGCGACCGCTGCCGCAGGCCGGTTCCAGGACACGCTTGCCGCGCGTGCCACCGAAGCGACTCTGCATGCTCTCCAGAAAGTCGGCCTCACGCCGGGTGTCCACATCGAAGACGATGTCGTACAAGGCTGGCAGGTCGTACCAATCCGTCTGCTCGAATGTAGTGCCCATCGATTCGTGCTCCTGGTCTCCTCACCTCAGGAGAAGGCTTCGGGCGGTAGGCTGGTGGGGGAGTAGGCACGTGCTGCCGGGACGTGTACCAGGCGGTCTTCCTCTGCGATCCAGGCCGTGAGACGCTTGCCCCAGACGCAGCCCGTATCGAGGCCGCGCACCCGTGGCTGGCGCACCAGACCCATGCGCGCCCAGTGGCCGAAGACGACCGTGCGCGCTTCATGCTCCCTCTCGCTCCAGAGCTCGAACCAGGGCCGGAATGGTGCGTCCGGTTCGGGCCAGTCGGCGGCCGGGCGCTGGCCACTTGGGTCGCAGTAGCGAGCACGGGTCGCGAAGGCGACCTTCGGGTCCTCGCCCAGCGCGTCTACCTCGGCAAGCTCCGCCACCGGATCCTTCCAGGCCGGGCTCAGGCCCGCGTGCACGCAGAGTAGGTCGGGCCAGGAGCGCAACAGGGGGCGCGCCGCCACCCATGCCACGAGCTCCTCGCGATCGTCCGCCCCGAGTACATCCTGGATCGTGTCCCGAGCGCGCAGTTCCCGCGTCCCGCGCGCACTGTTGAGCAGGTGCAGGTCGTGATTGCCGAGCACGCCGCCCGCGTCGAGGGAGCGCAGCAGGCGCAACACGCCGAGGGAATCCGGTCCGCGGTTGACCAGGTCTCCGACCGGATGCAGCTCGTCGCTCGCCGGGTCGAACACCAGGGCCTCGAGGATGCGCTCGAGTTCCTCCCGGCAGCCCTGGATGTCTCCGATGAAGATGCGGCGCTTCGTCATTCCCCGTCTTCCTCGCTGTCGTGACCGTATCCGATGCCTTTCAGTGTCTCGGCCGCGCCAGCGCCCGCACCGACCTGGGTTCTGGGCGCGGTCCGTCGCTGCTCTTCTAGCAGGCCTTGGAGCTCCTTGAGCATCGACCCGGCTCGTTCCGGCTGAGCCTTGGCAAGGTCGAAGGTCTGCTGCGGGTCGTCGCGCAGCTGGAACAAGCGCACGGCGGGCTCACCCTTCTCCGGAAGGCGCGCCTGGAGGTACCAGTCGCCGTCCCGGTGGCCGAACAGGCTCTGGCGTCGGTCGCCATCCCAGATGCCCTTCACCGTCTGGACGAAGGCGCTTCCCTTTCCCGTGCGCACATTGGGCAGGAAGAGTGCGTCAGGAATTCTGTCCATGCGGCCACCCCCGAGGGTCGCCAGGGTGGGAGCCAGGTGTCGGTTGGAGATCCCCGTTTCGACTCGCACGCCGGCTGGAATGCCGGGGCCCGTGATCATGAGCGGGACGTGCACCAGCTCCGGATAGAGCGTGTGCCCGTGCCCGAGCCGGCCGCGGTCGAGCAGCTCCTCGCCATGGTCGGAGGTGAATGCCACGATCGTTCGATCGGTCAGACCCAGCTCGTCGATGCGCTTCAGGAATTCACCCACGAAGCGATCTCCCGTGGCGACGCTCGCGTCATAGACCTCGCTGATCCAGCGCTGGTGCGCGGCCGAGAGGACCGAGTCCGCGTCGGCCTGTGACCAGGTCGGGTCATCGCCGGCGCGCTCCCTCAGTTGCCCCGCGAAATGGTCCATGCCGCCCTCCGGGATCCCGCCCGGTTCCACCAGGCCGAGGCGCTCGGCCTCCTTCTCGTGGGGCAGGTGCGGTGTGTGCGGGTCGGCCAGGTGCAGGTAGAGGAAGAAGCGCAGGCCACGGTTGTCGTCGAGCCACTTCAACACCTGAGGCGCGATCTCCTCGGTCATCCAGAAGCGGTCAGGGGCCCCGACGAAATGCTCGAAGCCCTGGTCGAAATAGCGTTCCGGGGATATCAGCGGGTTGCAGGCGAAGGCAGCCGTGGCGTAGCCCCTGTCCTGCAAGACCTCCGGAAGCCTCTCGAGCGAGCGCACCAGGGTGCAGGACTCGTTGCTCGTCACGCCGTGTGCGTCGGCGGCCAGACCGGTCAGGATCGACGCGGTCGAGGGCCAGGTCCAGCTCGAGGTGGAATAGGCATTCTCGAAGAGGATGCCGCGCGAAGCGAGCAGGTCGAGATGGGGCGTGGTCGGACGCTCGTATCCGTAGGACGACATGCGATCCGCGCGCAGGGTGTCCATCACGATCAGCACGATATTCGGCGCCTGAACGCTGGCCCGCTTGCGCGGGCTGCGGACGACCCGTTCGAGCACGAGTCCACCGAAGCCAAGCTTCAGATCCTCCGTTGCAATGTCGCCGAGTTCGTCGGCCCCCCGCGCCAGGCTCGTGCGCAAGGTGATCCGGTCGCCCGGGGCGACGGCCAGGCCCTGGCCTTGCCCCGCGTGGTGCCAGACCTGTTTGGTCGGATCCCAGACGCCCTTCTCGCGGGGCTCGCAGTCGACGGTCTCCGCGAAGCGATTGTCACCATTGATGTCGATGGCGAACTCGACTCCGATCGTGACCCCGGCCTGGGTCACGCGATTGTAGAGGCGCTTGTCGACGCCCGCGGCGGCACGCAGGAAGAACTCCGCGTCCTCGCTCCTATCCGGTACGGTGAATTCGACGGTGCACGGGGGCGTCATTCGCAGCGCAGGTTTGTCGCCGGAATCCGTCTCCCATGCGACCACGGGAGTGATCACCGTCAATCCTGGACCGTGATCGGGCACGCTCTCGATGACCTTCAGGTCTTCCAGATGCTCGAGAAAGTCGTGGTCCACCTCCCGGCGCTCGAATGTTGGAGCGCGGTGAGCGACGCGCCAGGCGTAGGTGGCCGGAAGGACCGCGCCCACCATGGCGGCGATCGCGAGGGCCGGAGCGCCGCGCAGAAATATCCGTGCTCGCGGGTGTCGTGCGGCGCCCAGGGAGAATCCATAGGCCGCCGCCAGCAGGACGGCGAGCACGCCCTGAACCAGGGCATCATCGAGAACCAGCTCACCGGTGAGGACGCTGCGCTGGCTGTCGGGCGCCAGAGGAATGCCGGAGAGCACCGACCAGAACAGGAGGGCTGTGAAGCCGAAGGGCGCCAGGGGTAGGGTCACACCCGTGTTGGCGCGCGCGCCAGAGAGCAGGGCCGCGCTGGCCAGACCGACGACCAGGGCCTGGGTCAGGACACCGGGGAACTCACCCGCGAGGTCCCATCCGAGGCGCGCCACGTCAGGGTCCACGCCGCCCGTGCGCTGGCTCGTGGCGGCCAGGATGGCGACGCGCACGACGGCCAGCAGGCCCGCACCCCAGAGACCGATGGGAGCCCAGTCGAGCCAGGAAATCTGGCGCGCGTCCGGCTCGGCTTCGCTGATGTCGTCGATGTCCGCCATGGGGGGAGGGGCTAGCCCGAATTATTCATGAACACACGGACCAAACACCACGAACGGCCGGCTTCGCCGTCCTTTCGGCTCCTGCCGGCACTTTACAACCGCTGGGATCCTCGGCGACCCTACGGGGTCGCCTGCGGGCCCATCGGTCGCAAAGCACCAGCAGGAGCCGAATCGAGGCGCTTGGCCTCGCGGTTCATAAATAATCCGCGCTAGTTGCATACCCGATTCGGCATTCGGGCGCACCGACTCTCCACATTAACACGGGGCGCCAGGAAAATGGGCCGTGCCAATTCTCGCGCCCCGGCGCAGAATGGCCCCCATGTCGCCTGAGACCGAAGAATTCACGCGCACGCGCGGGCTCCCACTCTTGATCGGGATCATCGCCCTCGGAATGGGGGTACCCGCCTATTACATGTGGAGCGTTCCGCGCCTCAAGGCGCGCGCCGAGAGCATTCTCGCCGAGGCGCCCACGGACGCTGCCGGGCGCCTCGCCACGTGGTTTCAGTTCGGCCAGCCGAATATCCACAATGCGCTCATCCTGGCGCGATTCTCGGCGGAGCAGCCCTGGTACGTGACCCACGTGATCGCCAGCTCGTCCGCGAGCCAGGCACCCGAGATCTGGGGCTTCGACTTCACAGACCTGTCTCCGGATGTGCTGCGAGTCGACGACACGACCGTGTACCTCGAGTTTCCCGCCCCGGTACTGCTCGCGAACGATGTTCTGGTGGGGGACAAGGCTCTGGGAGTGCCCGTCTTTGGATCGGCGAGCGCTCTGGAGGACCCCTGCGACCTGGCTCGTCGCCGCCTCGAACGCTACCTGGAGCGGACTCGAGCCGGCCTGGTGCGCGACATTCCCGAGGCGGATCTGGTGGTCCGCATCGGCCCTTCATCCGGATCCTGACCGGCCACTGGCACCTCCCGGGGGCGAAGCACCGGTGCTGAGGCCATGGTCGCGGGTTCCGGGCCTTGCCTTGCGGCGCGCCCCGGGGTACAACCCCCGGCTCGATCCCCGTCCTTCAGGACCCGATTCCCAGAACTTCCGATGGCTAAATCCAGATTCAAGGCAGGCGGACCCACTCGCGGCCGACTGCGCGTCAAGAAAATGGGCATGGGGTCCGGCAAGACCCACGCCGCGATCCGCGCCAAGAAGAAGGGCTGATTCCGGGCCCAGGGACCATGGTCCTGGACCTTTGTATCAGTCGGCTGGTCCTCGCGACGGGGATCTGCCTCTCTGGCTGCCGTAGCCTGCCTGCAGACCAGGCTGACGCGGCCGATCCCTCGCTGACGATCACGCCCATGCCCGGGCCCTCGTCCGCTTCGACCGGGAGCACGGCGCGGAGGATCTACCCGCGCCTCAGCGGTGGTGCCGACCAGCTGGTGCTCTCGTGGACCGAGGTCATCGGTGATGAACAGTGGGCGCTCTGCAGTAGCCGGCTGCAGGCCGGCGGATGGTCGCCCGCCGCGAAGATCGCCGAGGGCGAGGACTGGTTCGTGAACTGGGCCGACATCCCGGGCGTCGTCGCGGGACCCGAGGGGTTGTTTGCGCACTGGCTCGCGCGTGATGAAGACGCCAGCCACGCCTACCACGTCGAGTACTCCACCGCAGCCGCGAACGGACCCTGGTCTGCGCCCCAGCTGTTGCACGAGGATCGCTCGGGGGTGGAGCACGGCTTCGTGACCGCCCTCGCCCTGACGGAGAGCTTCTTCTCGGTCTGGTTGGACGGGCGCCAGAGAGGCTCGACCAAGCTCATGGGGCGCAGCATCGCAGCGGGTGCAAGGGCGGAGCTGGGCGGCGAGATCGAGCTCGACGGGAGTACCTGTAGCTGCTGTCCCACAACGGCCGTCCTCTTGCGGGACGGGTCCGTACTCGTGGCCTACCGCGATCGTAGCCCGGACGAAGTGCGGGACATTGCCCTGGTGCGCGGTATTCCGGGGGAGCCCGGGTCCTGGTCCGAAGGGCGCGTCCAGATTCGAGATGGCTGGCGCATTCCCGGGTGTCCGGTGAACGGTCCGGCCCTGGCGGTGGGAGACGATCGCATCGCCATGGCCTGGTTCACCATGGGCGCCGATGAGAAGCCCCGCGTCAGGCTCTCGTTCAGCGTCGACGGCGAAGATTTCGCCTGGGCGAGCCAGGTGGACGACGGCTTGCCGGGCGGGCGAGTTTCGATCGCCGCCGTGCCGGGGCGGGATGCCTTTGTCGTCGGCTGGCTCGAGGTGCTCGGTGACCGAGCGCAATGGCGAGTGCGACTGGTCGAGGCGGGAGTGATTCGTCCGTCGGTCGTGCTCGCAGATGTCAGTGGGGGACGGCCCGACGGAATGCTGACCCTCGCAGCTGGCGAACGGGATGTCTTTGCCGCGTGGACGGAAACCGACACGGGCGCGATCGGTCTCGCGCGCATCCAGTCGGATTGAAAAAAGGGCCCGGAAGGCCAGATTGCGAGCGGCCCGCCGGACCCGTGGATCCCGACGAAGGGTTTGGTTCCATCCTCCGGCTCAGGAGATGAGCATCGTCACGGATCCTGAACTTTGACCCGGCGTGTCGTGCCTGCCGAGCCAATGGAGTAAACGCCAACCGTTCAGGAAACGAACGAGTTGTGTGCAAGCGTGGCGATGGCGATCGTCCCGAGGACGATGACCACCTCCAGAAGTCGGCAGATGGTGTATGCAAGGAATCGCGGCATGACAGCCTCCGAGTAAGTAAGAATGCGCTCACCCACCCATCCGCGTACGGTTGCCGGGCCGGGGCTAAACTATCGTCCCAATGCCGCGACAAGGGCGCAAAGGCCTGTCAGTCAAGCGTTTGCGGAGCCGCCGAGATTTTACGAGGGGCGCGTGGAGCGCCCAGGGCGAGCATGGCCAGACCCGGGATTCCGAGCCACGGGAGCCATGCTGGCCAGGATTCGGGCGCCAGGGCCTCGACCCTGCCCGACATACCCAGGACGAGAAGGCCGTTGTAGCCCGCGTGCAGGAGGACTGCGGGCAGCAGGCTGCGCGTGCGTAGACGCAGTCCGCCGAGCAACAGTCCGATGATGAAGGTCGGAACCAGTCGATACACGGATGCGTGCGCGGCGGCAAAGAGGGCGGCCTGAAGCAGGAGCGCACGCCGGCGGCTGAGGTCGTGGCGGAATCCAAAGAGGATCGCACCGCGGAAGAGCAGCTCTTCCCAGATTGCGGGGGAGATCGCCAGCAAGAAGATCAGCTTCCAGAGCGAGAAGTCGGTGATGGCACCCACCAGCGCTGGATTGTCGAGGGCGCCCTTGGGCAGGGGCAGAACGGTCTGCTGCCATGCGCCGAAGTTCGCGGCCAGCCACGCGAGTCCCGGAATCAGGCAGAGGCTGCCCGCGAGGTGCAGGGCGCTCGGCGCACGCAGCCCCAGCACCGAGCCACCAGACTCGCTACTCAGGCGGGACATGGTACGTGTGGAGATCCAGATGATCAGGGGAAGCAGCAGCCAGAACTGGACGGTCATGCCCCAGAAGAGACTCTTGCTCTGCAGCGTGCCGCCGATCATGTAGGTCGCGAGCACGCTGACGAAACCGAACTGCATGGCCCGGCGCGCCATGGTTCGGCGCTGGTGCAACTCGGCCTTGCTGTCGCCCGAATTCAGGACCTTCTCGGCATCGAGGATGGACGCCAGACGGGAGAGCAGGAGCCAGCACCAGACGGCATGGCTTGCGAACATCATCAGCACCGGTCCCAGGCTGAGCTGGCCGCGCAGGGCGTCGCGCAGGGCCAGGGCCGGGCCGGTCAGTGGGATCGCCGCCAGCAGGAGATCCATCTCGAGCTCGGGTTGGCTGGCGACCGCCGTCGGAAGGAGGGTGAAGAGCAGGGCGGGCAAGACCGTCATCTGTCCCTCGCGAAAGGTGCGAGCGCGACCGCAGACCAGGCAGACGAGGGCGCACACGAGGACACATCCGGGCAGGTAGACGAGGCCCGCGAGAAGCCGGCCGATACCCAGACCCCCGGAGTCCCCCAGGCCTGGCAGGGATCCGATATTAAGGGAGATGCAGACCTGTAGACTCGCCAGATTGCACCCGAGGGCCACCAGACCTGTGACGAGTACCGCCAGGTACTTGCCCCATGCGATCTCGGCAACCGGGACTGGCTGGACCAGCAGGGTCTCGAGCGTTCCGCTCTCGCGCTCACCCGCAAAGGCTGCCAGCGCCGTATACGAACCGGCGGCGATCAGGATGAAGACGGAGAACAATGGCAGCAAGCGTCCGAGCGCGGCGCCGCTGGCCTCTTCGTCGCTGGCGACGTCGACCACGTCGAAGGACAGGCCGAGGGCCGGGTCGATGCCGAGCAGCTCCTGGCGGCGATCGAGTTCGATCGTCTCACGCAGCTCGTTGAGGCATTCCTGTGCGCGCTGGCGGGCTTCGCGGCCACTGTCGTCCTTGACGTCGTAGTACAGGTGAAAGCGCGTGCCCAGGGGCGCCGGGGTGGCTGACCCTAGAGGGACAGATTCAGCAGTCACCAGAAGCTCGGCGCCATCGTCGAAGATCGCCTGGACCTGCTCTCGCACGGTGTCGTCGGAGAGTGACTCACCAGCTTGTTCTCGGGTGGCGAGCACTCCCGCGTCGACCTCCGTGAGCACGATCGGAGCCCGTTCGGCAAGCTTCTCTCTGAAGCCCTGGACCACCGCATCCTGGCCATGGCGGAGGTCGAGCACGATCTGGACCTCACGCGCGGCGAGGGTGTCGCGCGAGAGCTTCTCCAGGGAGTCCTGACCGAGGAACATCAGGGGCAGGAGCAGGGCGGGCAGGAGTACCGCGGCGAAGAGAGCCTTGCCGTCGCGAACCAGCTGTCGCAACTCGCACGCCAGGACGGCCAGGATGGTCCCGGAGCGTCTCACTGGACGGGATCTCCCAGGGCAGCTCCGTCGGCGTCCCTGACGAGTGCCTTGAAGACATCCTCGAGCCACTCTTCCCCCGTCTGAGACTGCAATTCCTTCAACGACCCGACAGCCAGCATGCGACCGTCGTAGATCACGCCGATCCGGTCGCACAGGCGCTCGGCTTCCGACAGGATGTGGGTGCTGAACAGCACACATGTTCCTGCGCTGCGGCGCGACTCGATGAAGTCGATCATGGCGCTAGAGGCCAGGATATCGAGTCCCGTCGTGGGCTCGTCCAGGATGAGAACGGGCGGGTCATGGAGCACTGCGCGAGCGATCGATACCCGTTGTTTCTGGCCCGTCGAGAGGGCCTCGCAGCGCCCTTCGGCGAACGAGCCCATGTCGAAGGCCTCGATGAGCTCGTCGACGCGCGCTTCCAGGGGGCCCTTTGCGATGCCGTGCATGCGACCGAAGTAGCGCAGGGTCTCGCGTGCGGTCATGCGTGCGTAGAGTCCGGTCGAACCGGAGAGAAAGCCGATCCTGCGGCGCACCTCGAGCGGGTCCGCTGCCACGTCGACGCCGTCGATGGACGCGCTGCCGGCGGTGGGAGCCAGGATCGTCGCGAGCATGCGCAGGGTCGTCGTCTTGCCCGCGCCATTGGGACCCAGCAGCCCGTAAATCTCTCCGTGCCGACATTCGAGGTCCAGCCCACGTACGGCCTCGACTTCACCGCGCTGCGGGTCGTGGAAGGTCTTCCGGAGTCCCCGGGCCTGGATTGCGAGGGCGTCGCCGTCTTGACTGCTCATGGATGACTCACTTGGGCGCGCTGCTAGGGTCGTAGCAGGGAGATCAGGCGTTTGAAGGGGATCGTTTTTCCGGAGAGCAGCACCGTCTCATGGGCGAGAAGGCGCACGGCGATGCGGATCGCCAAAGCGGCGTACAGGCTGAGCGCCACGGCGGTCAGCAGGTACTCGAGATAGAGTCCCTGGCCGAGCAGCATCGCGCGAAAGGCGAGGGCCACGTTGAGGACCGGAATCCAGGCCGTGGCCAGGTTCAGCTCGAGGCCGGGAAGTGCGACCGCCATGGCCGGGAAGATGAAGATCATCTGGGCCGGCCCGAGCAATGCCTGGCCTTCCTTGAAGGAGGCGGCCAGGCCTGCGATGCCGGTCAGGACAGCGCTGACGAAAAAGGTGTAGAGGGCCGCTAGCGGGACGATGGAGAGCAGCGCGGCAACCGGAAGATCGATGCGCACGTCCATGCCTCGCGTGAGGCTCGCGAGCAGGTGCTCGGCGGAGAGGCCGAGGGCGATCAGGTTCAGGACGGTGGCCAGAACTGCCGTGGTGGAGACGGCGAGGATCTTGCCCTGGTGGATTGCCGTGCGGGGAATGGGAAGCAGCAGTGTCGTCTCGGCCGTCTTGCGTTCCTTTTCGCCCGCGGTCAGGTCCACGGCCGGGAAGAAGGCGCCCATGACCGTCATCATGACCAGCAGCATGGGCAGCATCAGGGACAGGATCAGTGCGCCCTTGTCCTCGACCGGAGCGATGTCGTGTCTCTCGACGGACAGGGGAGTGAGCTCCGCCGGATCGAATCCTCGCGCGACGGCGCGCGCTTCACGACGCGCGTCGATCACCTCGGGTAGGCGTGCCTCGATGCGTTTGCGCGCCGTATCGGAGCGGCTCCTGGTGCTGTCGTAGAAGAGCTGGGCCCGGTTGGTTGGATCGGACTCCTCGCTCCCGCTCGGTGTCGGCAGGAAGAGCACCGCGTCGGGCCGGACTGCCTGCTCGCCCTGCGCCGGATCGTCGGTCAGCCAGGCCCGGGCGGCGGCCAGGTCCGCGGCCTGGCCGAGTTTCTGAAGTTCGACCACATTGATGCGGTCGTCCTCCTCGACAGCGTCCGAAGCTTCGCTACCGTCCTCGCTCTGCTGCGTGAGCGTCTGTTCCAGGTCGGGCGTGACGTGCTCGAGTGCCTGGGCGACGACTCCGACGGTCACGTCCGTGTGCTCCTTCTTGCCCTGTACCACGAGGAAGCCCTGGATCATCAACCAGAACAGGACCGGGTACATGCACAGGGGCAAGACCAGTGCGTAGAGCGTGGTCTGGCGATCGCGGAAGCCCGTGCGCAGCTCCTTGCACGCGACCTCCCAGACGGCGGTGAAGTGAGATCCGGCCATCGTCAGGCGGGCGATGCGGGGGACTGTTGCCAGGTGCCGAAATGGTCGGCGCCGTCGCTCGTGACGACGACGATGTCCTCGATCCGAATCCCGAACTCTCCGTACAGGTAGATACCCGGTTCGTTGGAGAGGGTCATACCCGGAGCGAGGATCACGTCCGAGCCCCCATCGAAATAGGGGTCTTCGTGGGTCTCCATTCCGATCCCGTGGCCGAGGCGATGGGTAAAGGTTTCGTAGCCAGATCCGAATCCGCCCGCCGAGATGCGCGCGCGCGCCGTCCGGTCGATCTCGCGGCACGGGCGTCCGGGACGGATGGCCTCGAAGGCGAGCTTCTGCGCGTCGCGCACCACGTTCCAGACCTCGTCCACGCGGCCAGGAACGGGAGCGCCAAAGATCCATGAACGGGTGTTGTCGCTCTGGTAGCCGTGCAGGGACCCGCCCGTATCGACCAGAATGACGTCACCTCGCTCGAGGGGCGGCTGGTGCGCGCCGCCGTGTGGGTACGCGGATGCGGGACCGACGAGGGCCAGGGTCCACACCCTCTCGAGACCGAGCTTCTGCTGCGCAGTGCGCATCAGCTCCGCCACCTGCGCGCGTGTCATTCCGGCGCGGACATGCTCACTGGCGGCCAGGATGGCCTGCTGGGTCAGCTCGTTCGCGCGCCGTAGCAACGCCTGCTCGTGTGCGTCCTTCCGTCCACGCAGCTCGATCACCACGTCGGTGGAGGTGACCACATTCTGGATGCCGAAGGACTCCTGCATTCCGGCGACGAAGCGATGGCGCAGGGCGGGTTCGACTCCGAGGCGCTGGGTGCCGTGCTCGCGCAGCGCGCTCGCCAGGGGCTCGAATGGATACTCGTGCTCATCCCAGGTGAGGATCTCCCCGCCAGGTCCGTCGGCGGCATCGATAGCGAGTCGAGCGCGTTCCGCTTCGAACGCCGGGCAGACCCAGAAATGTTTTCCGTCCGCCAGGGCGACCAGGGCGAAGAGCCGCTCCGAATGCCCCCAGCGCACGCCGGTCAGGTAGGACATCGTGGCGCCGGACTCCATCATCAGGGCGTCGACGCCGGCCCGGCTCATCAGGCCGGCGAGTCGCTCGCGGCGACCGGCACGTTCCGCGCTGCTGATGGGCTCGGTGCCGCCGCTCTGGTCCGAGAGGTCTGAAAAGAGCTCGTCCAGAGCCGCGCGACTGTCCTCCGCGGCCGAATCAGGTGGGTTCGCTGCGGATTGCGCTGAACGACAACTGCTGCCCAATCCGGTCGCGGCCAGGGTGCCGGCCGCCAGGCTGCGCTGGATCAACGCCCGTCGGGAATGGGTGGCCGGCGCAGGCCGGGGGTCGGGAGCATCCATGGAAGCTGATGGTGGGGGATCGTGGAGTTCCGAGGTCAGCGGTCACCCAGAGGGTAGCCACTGGAACTCCGCCGTAGAACCGGCTTGATTCCAGCAACCCCCTTTAAGGACGGCGACTGCCGCCTCCGATAAGCGTCGGAGATGGTCTCCCCTGTTCACCCGCAAGCGCCCCTGGCCTCGACGGAGGTCGTGGCTGACGCCTCGCTCGGCGGCACGCCCCTCGACCTGCTCGGGGCACCGTCCGGATCGCCCCCCGCGCGCCCGCGCAGCTCCGCCAGCCTGGTGACACGCCCGATCGAGGCACATGGCATGGGCGCTCGTGGCCGCCGGATCCTCTCCGGTGGGGCCAAGGCGCTCTTCATCCTGGTCATGATCTGGGGCCTGCTGTTCAACTTCTCGGAAGTGCGCGGCAGCTCGATGAAGCCCGGGATCCATGATCGCGACCGCATCCTGGTCGACCACCTGAGCTACCTGTTTGGAGACGTCGAGCGCGGCGACATCGTCGTCCTGCGCTACCCGCTCGATCCGAGTCTCGACTACATCAAGCGCGTGGTGGGTCTTCCGGGCGACGAGGTCGCGATCCGCGGCGACCGGGTCTTCGTGAATGGCAAGCTCTTCGACGAGCCCTATGTCGACGCCGAGTTCGCCGACCCCTACACCCACATGTCGGCCGTCGTCAAACCGGGCCATGTCTTCGTGCTTGGCGACAACCGCCTGCGCAGCTCGGACAGCCGTGAATTCGGCCAGGTCGACATGGGATTGCTGCGCGGCAAGGTGCGCTTCCGGCTCTGGCCCTTGGCGCGCGCTGGCTGGATCGAGTAGGGGCCGAGAGGCCTTCGTATCGCGCTGTCGGCGACCTCGGCCTGCTAGGGCGCGAACTCCTGGTGCCCAATGACTAGAATGGGGCCATGGCGTCCCAATCACCAGTCTGCCTGGTCACCGGCTCTACCCGTGGCATCGGGCGCGAGATCGCCCGGGCGCTGGCCGGGAACGGAGCCCGGGTGCACGTCGTCTGGTTTCGATCGGAGTCCGAGCGCGCGGGCCTCGAGCAGGAGTTCCCCGGCCGCGTTCATCAGGCGGACATCAGCGACGATGGGCAGGTGCGCGATCTTGTCGCGCGCATCATCGAACAGGACCGCGTTCTGGACGTGCTGGTGCATGCCGTGGGAGATGTGGTCTTCGGCCCTCTGGCCGAGGTGCGGCGCGAGCAACTGGATCACTTGCTGCGCAACAACGTCTCGAGTGCATTCAGCCTGGCCTCCGCCGTTCGCGAACCCCTGCGTGCCAGCCGCGGCTGCGGCCTGTTCCTGGGGTGCGCGGGTGTCGAGAGTCTGCGGGCACGCACGGCCACGGCGGCCTACACCGCAGCCAAGACGGCGCTGCTCGTATTGATGCGCTCCTTGGCCCGAGAAGAGGCCCCCTTTGGCGTGCGCTACAATATGATCTCACCGGGCCTGGTGCCCCACGAAGGTGCACACGAGGCGACCCTCGACAAGCAACGCCTGGAGTCGATTCCGCTCGGACGGCCCGGCAGCGGCGCTGACCTGGCGCGCGCCGCACTCTGGCTGACGTCGGATCAGTCCAGCCATGTCACCGGACAGAACATCGATGTAGCCGGCGGCTACATGCTCTGAAACGATTCCCTTCTAGCCTGCACGGCATTCACTTCTCTCCATGACTGCTCCCGTCACAACTCAGACAGCCACGGCCCATTTCGCCGACATCAACCCCGCGACAGGAGAGAAGCTGGCCGACATCGCCAGCGCGACTCCCGCGGAGATCGTCGGGGCCGTCGCGACTGCGCGCAGCGCGTGGAGCGCTTGGCGCGCCCTAGATGTCGAAGCTCGCTGTGCAATCCTCGAGCGCGTCGCCGCCAGCATGGCGCAGCACGCTGATGAGTTGGCGGATCTGATCACCCGAGAGATGGGCAAGCCGCGCGCGGAAGCGCTCCAGGAGGCCGAGGGCTACGCTGCCCATGGGCTCGAGATCCTGGAGGAGGTCAAGCTCGCTCTCGCGCCCCAAGCGTTCGAGAGCCGCCGCGCCGAAACCGTGCTCGTGCGAGAGCCTCACGGTGTCGTGGCGGCGATCACGCCCTGGAATTTCCCGGTCGGCATGCCGGTCACGATCCTCTTTCCCGCCCTGGCGACCGGGAACACCGTGGTCTTCAAGCCCAGTGAGCATGTGCCCATGTGCGGCGCACTGCTCGCTCGCCTGTTCCAGGAGGCCCTGCCCGAAGGGGTCCTGACCCTGATCCAGGGAGCCGGTGACGTGGGTGCGCAGCTGGTGGCGGCCGACGTGGACATGATCGGTTTTGTCGGGAGCCGTGCAACGGGACAGCGCATCATGGCCAGCGCAAGCGACGGCCTCAAGCGACTCGTGCTGGAGCTGGGCGGCAAGGACCCGCTGATCGTCTTCGAGGACGCGGACCTGGATCGAGCGGCCGAGAGCGTTGCACGCCATTCCCTGCGCAATACGGGCCAGGTATGTTGTAGCGTCGAGCGTGTATTCGTCGCCGAAAACGTGGCCGCCGACTTCGAGAAGCGTGTGGTCGAGCACGCCCGCGCGTGGAAACACGGTGACGGCTTCGACGAAAGCGTCCACATGGGCCCGATGGTCAGCGAGGAGCAGCGAGCCAAGGTGGTCGAGCAGGTCGACGCTGCAGTTCGTGATGGGGCGCGGCTGCTCCTGGGCGGGCGCGCGGAGACGGGCGACGGCTTCTTCTTCCCGGCCACGGTCCTTGCAGACGTGGACACGAGCATGAAGCTGTCGGCGGACGAAACCTTCGGACCCGTGGTGAGTCTCACGACCTTCAGCGGGGACGAGCAGGAGGCCATTGCGCTCGCGAATGACACGCCCTATGGACTGGGTGCGAATGTCTGGACCGCGGACAGGGAGCGCGGGGCGCGGGTCGCCCAGGGGTTGCAGGCTGGCCAGGTGGGCGTGAACCGCTACCTTACCTCGGGATCCGGGACGCCATGGGTTGGGGCGCGCCAGTCGGGCTTCGGCTTCCTCGGTGGAATCGAGGGGCATCGCCAGTTTACCGTTCCAAAGACAATATCCACGGCGACGCCCGAGTCGCCTGAAGCCTGATCCACCATGATTCTCGAACAGCACTACCTGGACTGCCTCGCTCAGGCCTCGTACTTCATCGCGGACCAGAAATCGGGCGCGGCCGTCGTCGTGGATCCAAGGCGCGATGTGGATCTGTACCTCGAGCGTGCAAAGGAACATGGCGTCACGATCCAGCACGTGATCCTGACCCACTTTCACGCGGACTTCCTGGCCGGGCACCTCGAGCTCGTCGCGCGCACGGGCGCGACCCTGTATCTGGGACAGCGCGCCCGTGCCGATTATCCCTTCGAGCCTCTGGCGGATGGCCAGGACCTGGTACTCGGCGATGTGCGCGTGTCGATCCTCGAGACTCCGGGGCACACGCCTGAGTCGATCTCTATCCTGGTCTTCGACGTCGAACAGAGCGAAACGGTGCCCCACGCGGTACTCACGGGCGACACCCTCTTCATCGGGGACGTTGGGCGGCCCGACCTGATGGCGTCGGTCGGATTCACCGCGGCCCAGCTCGCTGGCATGATGTACGACTCGCTGCGCACCAAGCTGATGCCGCTACCCGACGAGACCATCGTCTATCCCGGGCACGGCGCCGGATCTGCCTGCGGCAAGAATCTGTCGACCGACACTTCGTCGACAATCGGTGCTCAGTGCGCTTCGAACTACGCCCTGGCCGACATGCCGCAATCCGAGTTCATCGAACTCGTGACGGCCAACCTGATGCCGCCGCCGGCCTATTTTCCGGTCACGGCCGGGCTGAATCGCGAAGAGCGAGCGACCCTTCCCGACGTGCTCGAACGGTCCCTGGTGCCCTTGAGCCTCGAGGCCTTTCTGGCTGCCCGTTCGCGTGGCGCCCAGGTGCTCGACGTGCGCCCGGGTGAGGACTTCCGGCACTCCCATCTCGCTGGAAGCACGAATATTGGCCTGGGCGGCAAGTTTGCGAGCTGGGCCGGCAGCTTGCTGGATCTCGAACGACCGATCGTACTCGTGGCCGAGCAGGGCCAGATCCGCGAGGCTGCCTTGCGCCTCGGCCGCATCGGGCTGGACCGGGTCATCGGCTACCTGGACGGCGGCCCCGCGGCCCTTCCAACCGACCGGTCTCAGAGTGGCTCGGTGGCGCAGATCGACGTTCGGACGGCTGCCACGGAGCTCGAACAGGACCCGTCCAATGTGCGCGTGCTCGATGTTCGCACTCCCACGGAATTCGAATCCGGACACGCTCCGGGCGCGCACCATATACCCCTCGCCGAGCTGGCCGGGCGCGTGGGGGAGCTGCGTCGGGACGAGCGCCTGCTGGTCTGCTGCAAGACCGGATACCGCTCGATGACCGCCATCAGCATGCTGCAGGCAGACGGATTTACCGGGGCGATCGACATCGCTGATGGCTTCGACGCCTGGCTGGCGGCGGACCTGCCGTTCGCTGGCGCCGAGCTCGGGACCTGCAACCCGTGACGCGCGTCCATCTACTTGCGCTCTGCTGCCTGCTAGCGCTGAGCTCGGCCTCGCGCTGGGACGACGGGCCGCAGTCAGTCTCGGCCGCTCCGTTGAAGGCCGGCGAGGTCGAGCTGGTCTATCTTGCAAACGAGGGCTTTCTGGTGCGCTCTCGAGAACGCGCCTTCGTGATCGATGCATTCTTGAAGGAACCCCTGGGGGCCTACGCGGCCCTCTCTCCCGCCCTGCATTCCAAGCTCGCGGCGGGTGCCGCACCCTTCGACGCCATCGACCTGGCCCTCGTCAGCCACTCCCATGCGGATCACTTCCAGGCGGGCAGCGCGCTGGCCTTCATGAAATCCTCGCCGGGGACCGAGCTCGCGACCTCGCCACAGGTGCTCGCTGGCCTGGAGTCCAGGCTGGGCCAGGACGAGGCGGCCCAGGCCGTGCGCGCCCGGCTGCATTCCCGGTTGCCCCAGACCGGCCAGACCGTGAGCTTTGAGCACAAGGGCATCGAAGTGTCCTTCCTGCGCCTGCCCCACGCCGGCAATCGCCCGACCATCCAGAATCTTGGCCACCTGATCCAGTTCGAGGACCTGACCATCTTGCACGTGGGAGATGCGGAGGGCTCACTCGCAGTATTTGCTCCCTATGGCCTGGCGGACGTGCACATCGATGTGGCCCTGCTGCCCTACTGGTTCTGGCAGTCCGCGGCCGGCCAGGACCTGGTTGCGACCGAGCTCGCGGCCGAAACGTTGATCGCGATCCACATTCCGCCGCGCGAAGTGGCTGCGGTGGCGGAGTCCTTGAGCGCAGCAGACAGCGGCGGCGTGCACGTATTCAGGGAGTCGCTCGAGTCCCTGGTGATCGAGGCACGCTGAGTTCCAGGCCCCGGCCTGGCCCTCTGTTGGACTCACGGGCCGGGATCGGCAATGCTGTCGGGCATGCTGGACACATCTCGCAGCCGTAGAGCAGGCGTCGGACTGGCCGTGTTCGCCTTGGTGTGCGTCACCTGCCTGGTCTGGCCGGGCTTTGCCATCGCAGCCAGTGTCTTTCCGGAGCGGGTGTGGGGCATTCCATTCGCCCTCGTCTGGAGCGTCGGCTGGATCCTGGTGTCACTCGCAGTGGTGACGGCCTATCACTTCGCGTCGGGCGGGGAGGAGCAGGCGTGACCGATTCCGGAATCGTCGTTGCGATCGTCGTCGCCTACCTCGCCCTGTGCCTGGTGGTCGGAATGTTGCCGGGCAAGCGCGGGAGCGAGTCGGCCGCGGGGTACGTGGCCGGCGACCGATCGCTCGGGCTGTTCGTGATGTACTTCATCACTGGCGCGACCATATTCAGCGCCTTCGCATTCCTCGGCGCACCGGAGCGTGCCTTCTCACGGGGCGTCGGCGCCTGCTACATTCTGGGCTTCGGTACCCTCGGCTTCCTGCCTTTCTACTTCCTTGGGCCGCGTGCCGCGCGCCTCGGCAAGGCATTCGGCTTCGTCACCCAGGCGGAGATGATCGCAACGCGCTTCCGGACGCGCGGCATCGCGCTCGCCATGGTGCTGATCAGTGTGCTGGCATTTGTGCCCTACCTCGCGCTCCAGATGCGCGGCGCCGGAATGGTGCTGGAGATCGTGACCGAGGGCCGGGTCAAGGCTGACGCGGGCGCGGCAATCGTCTACACCGTCGTGCTGATCTATGTCCTGAAGAGTGGCGTGCTGGGCGTCGGTTGGACCAACACGTTCCAGGGGATCTTCATGCTCGTACTGGCCTGGGTCATGGGGCTCTATTTGCCGTCGGTCCTGTACGGCGGCATCGGTCCAATGTTCGATGCGATCCAGGAAGCGAGACCGGAGCTGCTCGGCGCTCCCGGCCTGGATTCGAAGGGCCAGGCCCAGTCGTGGGCCGGCTACTCGAGCGACGTCCTGGTATCGATGATCGGATTCTCTGTCTGGCCGCACCTGTTCATGAAGGCCTTCACGGCGCGGGATGTACGCACGATCAAGCGTACTGTCGTGCTCTATCCGACCTTTCAGCTGTTCCTCGTGCCTCTGCTTCTGGTGGGATTCGCCGGAGTGCTCTTCGTACCGGCGCCGGCTGATGCGAATCAGATCCTTCCGCACATGTTGATGCAGACCGACCTGTCACCCATCGTGGTCGGGCTATTCTGCGCGGGGGCAGTCGCTGCGTCGATGTCATCGGGTGACACGATCGTGCACGCCACCGCGTCGATCGTGGTGCGCGACGGGATCGTGGCCGGAGCAGGCCGCAAGCTGGAACCCAAGGCAGAACGAAACTGGATCCGCGCCATGCTGATTCCGGTGCTGCTCGCGTCCTACTTGCTTGCGACGGCCTACGAGAACACCCTCGTGGAAATGCTGATCTTCGCCTATGGGCCTGTCACCCAGATCGCACCGGCGGTCGTGGCGACCCTCTTCATCCGCGCAGCGACGGGCCCCGGCGTCCTGGCCGGCCTGGTCGCGGGGATCACGGTCAACCTCGTCTTCGATCTGATGGGCTTGCGGCCCTGGGCAATTCACCCGGGCATTTTCGGCCTGGCCGCGAACATCACTGCCATGACCCTGGTCTCGCTTGCGACCCGACGGGACCTGACCACCGACGAGGAGCGCTTCCTGTCGGTGGCGGCCGGATCCGCGCCGGACTCCGCCACAGCCGTCAGTCGCTGAGGCGTTCGCGCACAGCGTCCCAGTCGATGTCGAAGGGCCGGGCCTCGCCCAGCTCGAGGCTCTCCATGCGCGCGCGCACGCTCTCGATGCGACCGCCGGTCTCCGGGTGGGTGCTCAGCCACTCCAGGGCAGCGGGCAGCTCGCCTTGCAGCTCCTCGATGTGCTCGAAGAAGGAGATCAGGCCCTCGGGGTCAACCTGGGCGTCGATCAGGATGCGCGTGCCCTCCTCGTCGGCGTCCGTCTCCTGCTCCTGGGAGTAGTCGTTGACGGAGGCGAGGGTGAAGAGCTCGGTCGCGATCGATAGAAGCCCACTCGTGTCCCCCAAGACCAGGCGCAGTCCGGCCAGGGTGCCGACCGAGTGGGCAATGCGGCGCAGGCCGTGGCGCTGGGTCACGTGGGCGATCTCATGGGCCAGCACTCCGGCCACCATGTCGGCGGATTCGGCCTGCTCGATCAGGCCAGTGTAGATGGTCAGATAGCCTCCCGGCAGGGCGAAGGCGTTGACCTGCTCGTTGTCGATGATCCGGAATTCGAAATTGGCCTCGGCCAGCCCGGTGTGGGGCGTCAGGCGGTCGAGAATGGTCTGAATGGCGGCACGCAGTTCATCGTCGTCCACCTCGGAACCGCCCGCGTCCATGGCCTCGACCACGGTCTCACCGATGGTCTCGTCGACGCTGTAGGGCAGCGCGTCGATCATCCTGTCGATCGATCCGTGGCATGCACGGGGCGTGATGAACACGATGGCGGCCGAGATCAAGGCAAAGGCGGCGCAGCCCGCGGCGTGCTTGGCGCGCGAGGACACCCGTTCGCCCTGTATCCGGGCGACCTCATTGGTCACGTCATTGCCACCGCAGCCCTCGATGGCGCGCAGGAAGTTCTCGTCCTCGCTGTAGATGGACAGGCCGTCTCCACCCGTGCAGAAAACGACCTCGCCGCTGGAGCCCGCGCGTGAAAGCACGGCCTGGCTCCAGGCCACGTGGAAGGCCTGGCCGTCTTCGGTCTGCGCATCCATACCCCCGGTCGTGATCCGCACGCGAGCGGGGAGCTTTCCACCTGGGACGCCCTTGCCGACGATGCCCCCCGGGAAAACGTGCTCGGCGGCGAAGGGATCGAAGTCACTCATCTTTGTCTGGCCTGAGGATCGTGGTCGAAAGGTCGCCGATGCCGTCGATCGAACAGATCACCTGGTCACCGTCTTCGAGCGGGCCGACTCCGGCCGGAGTTCCGGTCAGGATCAAGTCCCCGGGCCGGAGCGTGATATGGCGCGAGAGCCATGCGATCGCACTCGGAACATCCACGACAAAGTCACTGGTGGACGCGTTCTGCCGCTCCTCGCCGCCGACCATGGCCCGGATGCGCAGGTTCGAGATGTCCAGGAAGTCCCGCGGAACAAAACTGGGGCCCAGGGGGCAGAAGTTGTTCAGGTTCTTCGAGCGCAGCCAAGGATGGCCGCGCTTGCGGTCCCGCCCCTGCATGGAGCGCGCCGTCAGGTCGTTGGCGATGGTGTATCCACCGACGTGTTCCATGGCGTCCTCGGCCTGGATCTCGCTCCCTTCGAGTCCGATCACGACGCACAGCTCGGCCTCATGATCGACCCGTCCGACATACCACCCTGGAATCGAGACCTGGGCTCGGTGGGGGACGAGCGTCTCGGGCAGCTTGTTGAAGAACATGGGCTCCGCCGGAACGTCCTCCCCGAACTCCTCGGCGTGGGCCTTGAAGTTCTTGCCCAGGCACAGGATCTTGCCGACCGACGCCTTGTCGATGGGCGTATCCACCTCGGGCAGGGCGTTCCCGTCCCATTCGACCTCGACCGTGGTCCAGGGCTTTTCTTCGTCGCCGAACAACCGTGGGCGCAGCTCGCCCTCGTCGAACCAGCCGGTTTCGAACAGGCCGACGATGTCCGACGGCTGGCCGCTCTCCATCAGGTGCGCGCTCAGGTCCAGCAGGCGACTGCCATCGTCGAGTACGAGGCGGCCACGCGGGCCCGCCTCCCGGAAGACTCGCACGGTTTCACGCCTGGCTTGGGTCATGGCCGTGACTATAACCGTCTGGCCCGGTGGGACCAGCCTGCCCTTACCGGGGTCGCGCCAGTTCGAGCGTCGTCACGGCGTACGCCGTGGCGAGCACCGGGTTGCCTTCCCACCAGCGTGGGGCATTGCCGTTGACCCAGGATCCGTCGACCCGGCTCTGCATCGCGACCAGCCGTCCTGCGAGCTCCGCGCGCCACGCGTGGCTCACGCCCGCGGAGTCGATGATTTCATCGGCGCCATACAGGTCGAGCGCCCGGGCCATCGTGTTGAAGTAATAGAAGAGGCCCTGGTAGGCGGCGACCGGATCCTGTGCGTACTCGAAGCCCGGATTCACGTCGAGCGTGTAGTTCGCCTGGAGCCATTTCCAGAGGGCTTCGACGCGCGGATCGTCCCGCTCGAGGCCGGCGAAGATGTAGCTCTTGAGCAGGGCGTAGCTCATGGAGCCGTAGGAACGCGGGATCTTCTTGCCATCATCGAGCTCGATGAAGCCAGCCGGCGAGGCGCCGGGTGAGTAGGCGGCGCCGCCGTCGTCGCCGGCTACCAGCACCGAACCGTCGTCAGGAAGGGCCAGGTCGTTGGATTCCGATCGGTTCTGGCAGCGCTCGAGAAAGGTCAAGGCGCGCTGGTACGCCACGTGCTCGGACTCGAGTCCGGAGGCCGCGAGGGCCTCGAGCGCCATCTGCAGGTTGGAGAGGTCCGGCCGCTCGTCGCCTCCGTAGCCGACGCCACCGTAATAGTGATGATCCGGCGAATAACCCTCGCCTTCATCGGATTGCAGGCTGACGAGAAAGTCGCGCGCCCTTACCAGCTGTGGCTTGTAGCGATCACCGGCCCGTGCCAGGGCCAGGATCGAGGCGGAGGTCACGTAGTTGTAGAGCTTGCCGTCGTGGATGGAACCGTCGTCGTGCTGCAGGCCAGCGAGCCAGGCGAGCCCGTGGTCGATCGACTTCTGGATCTCGTCCGGGCGCGGCTCGGGCACGGCTTGAAGTGCCGCCAGCACCATGGCCGATATGCCTGCGTCAGGTTGGCCGGGTGCTCCCCATAGCCCGTCGTCCGCTGCCTGTACGAGGAAACGCGCGCCAGCGAGGAGTGATCCGTCGACCGCCTCTCGATCGACGCGGCTCGCCTGCGGCAAGCGTGCCACCGAGCGCGGCCCCTGCTCGGGCTTCAGTAGGGCGTAGCAGTCGGCGAGGTCTATCACGGCTCGCGCCGTGGCCTGGACCGCGCCGCCATTGGTGTCGGTGCCGGGCCATGAACCGTCGGGCCGACAGCGCGCCAGGCTTGCGACTGCGAATCTGGAGGCCTTCCCGTGGGTCAGCTGGGCCAGGGCGGCATTCTGTCCGATCTCGGGCCGTGGATTCCGACTCGGCCCGTCCTGTGCTTCGAACCAGGTCAGCGCATCGGAGAGTGCGCGCGCGCTCTCGGGAGTCACGTGGTGGCCGAGCACGATGGCGGCCAGTTCGGTCTGGGCCAGTCGCTCTCGCTCGTTCGCACCGGCAGAATGGATCGATCCATCGGGCGCGCAATGCTCGAGCAGGTAGTCGAGCGCCCTGGCCACGAACGGGCCGTCCTGAACCCCGTAGTTGCGTGGGCATCGCGCCAGGGCCAGGAGGGTCCAGGCTGTCGGCTCCAGGGCTCCACCATAGGAGCCTGACTGGGCATTCTGTTTCGAGCGCAGCCAGCGCACCGAATGGTCCATGGCTCCCTTGAGGTCGAGTCCGTCGTCCGGACCGGATTTTACGAAGGGTCCGGGCTGGGCCAGGGCGCTGAGCGTCAGGATGAAGGCGAGGGGCATCTGCATGACTGCAAGAGTAATACAGGACTCAGGCTCCTCAAGCGGGGAGCTGTAAGGGTACGCGTGTCGTACCCTGGCCGGGCCATGGAGCCCGCCCGCCAGCCCCTCACCACGATCTTTGCCAAATGCCCCCTGCCGGGGCAGGTCAAGACGCGCCTGTGTCCGCCGCTTGGCCCGGACCAGGCTGCGAGCCTGGCCCTGGCCATGCTGGACGACACGGTCCGGCGCGAGCTGGCGGCGGAGGGCATCGCCACCGAGCTGGCCGTCGCTCCGGCCTCGAGCGTGGGCTGGTTTCGGAGACGATTTGGAGACCTCATTCCCGTGTCGGCCCAGGAGGGTGCCGGTCTCGGTGAGCGCATGGCGGCCTGGTTCGAGGCGCGCTGCCCGGGTCGAGCCTCGGTTGTCATCGTGGGCAGTGACTGCCCGTTGATGGGCGGCCGCGCGGCGCTCGAGGCGCACGCATGGCTAGCGCGTGGAGCCGAGGTCGTCTTCGCGCCCGACGGGGGCGGCGGCTACAGCCTCGTGGGACTGGCGCGGCCCGTGTCCGAGCTCTTCACCGAGGTCCCGATGTCGACGGACTCGATGCTCGACGAGACCCTCGAGCTGGCAACGAGCCGTGGCCTGACCGTGCGGCTGCTCGACGAACACCGAGATGTGGACAACGGGGAAGACCTGCTGCGCCTCGATCGCGAGCTGCGGCAGCTTACAATGTCTACGGACGAACGGACCCGCGCGGACTTTCCCGCGCAAACCTTCGATTGGCTATGCCGCGAGTATCGAGGAGACCATGAACTCTGATTCCAGATTCCACGCGCTCGAATTTCAGCGCTTCAGCGAGGCAGACATGCGGACTCGAGCCCAGGAGTTCCAGGCGCACATGAGCCAGCGCCGTACAGTGCGTGAGTTCAGCGACGAACCCATCCCCATGGATGTTCTCGATGAGTGTATCCGTGTCGCCGGAAGCGCCCCGTCGGGCGCACACCGTCAGCCCTGGACCTTCGTGGTACTCACGGATCCGGAAGTGCGCAGCCGGCTACGGGTGGCGGCCGAGGAGGAGGAGCGCATCAACTATGGCGGGCGCATGAACGAGGAGTGGTTGCACGCGCTGGAGCCCCTGGGAACGGATTCGAACAAGCCATTCCTCGAGGTCGCGCCCGCTCTGATCATCGTCCTGCGCCACGCCTGGGACGAGGTCGATGGGCAGCGCATCCAGAACTACTACACCCAGGAATCGGTGGGCATTGCGGCAGGCTTCCTGATTGCGGCCCTGCACAACGCGGGGTTGGCGACCCTCACCCACACACCCAGCCCGATGAATTTCCTGTGTGAGATCCTGGAGCGCCCGGCGAACGAGAAACCCTACTTGCTGATTCCTGTCGGATACCCGGTCTCGGACTGCGAGGTGCCGGCTCTGAAGCGCAAATCCCTCGACGAGCTCGTCGTTCGGCGTTGAATCCCGGTTGGCCCGGGAGAGGCCCCGAGCGTCAATCTTCGCGCAGTTTTACGGCCGTGCCGTAGGCCACCACTTCCGCAGCGGACTTGGCCACCTCGGCCGTCGCGAATCGGAAGCAAAGTACGGCGTCGGCACCTTGAGCTCGGGCCTCGTCGAGCATGCGGTCCAGGGCCTGCTCGCGGCTCTCGGCCACCAGCTTCGTGTACTCCGGGACCTCGCCTCCCACCATCGTGCGAAACATCGCGCTGATGTCGCGTCCAAGATGGCGTGCGCGGACGGTCGTTCCGCGCACCAGACCAAAGACCTCTTCGACCTCGCGCCCGGGCACGCCGTCAGTCGTGACCACAATCATCGTTCGACTCCCGTGTACCGGTCAAAGGGATAGGTTCGCATACGGGCGCGCGCGGTCGTGATCAGGAGAACTATCGAACCCACCATCAACGAGAGGACGAGCGATTTAGGGATGAGCTCCAGGTTGGAGCCGCTGACCTCAACCATGCCCCAGGCAGCCAGGCCGGTCACGCCCAAGGTGACGAGAAGCCAGCCCAGGCCGCTGCCTGCGCGCTGGATCGGATCGAGCTCGAGCCGCTTCCACTCGTAGTCCATGGGCTCGAGCGGCGCCAGCTTGCGTGCCATCACGGCCAGCGAGAGGTGCTCTGCAACGTCCTGGGCGAGCTGGGGCTCGACGGCCAGGCGCGCTTCGAATTCGCTCCGCCGGGCTTCATCCAGCTCGCCGTCCGCGTAGGTCATGGCGAGTAGCTGGTCCGGAGTGGGATCGCGTTCGGGAGGCATCTTGATTTCCTGTTAGGCCTTTCCGACCGCAGCGCGGGCTCCGTCAGCGTCGAACGTCGAACCCAGCGCCTCCCGCAGGCGGCGTCGGGCATGAAAGAGTCGGGACATCACGGTCCCTTCGGGCAGCTCGAGGGTCTCGGCTATCTCGCGGTACGAGAGCTCCTTGAAATGGCGCAGCGCCAGAATCTCGCGGTCGCGGGACGAGAGGCGCGAGATCCCGTTCTGGAAGGCCTCGGAGGTCTCTTCGCGCTCGATTCCCTCCGTCGGCCCAGGCGCGGGATCGGCGATCTGCCAGTCGCCGGACTCCCCATCGTCATCCTCGGTCGCGAGTGAGACCTTCTTGATGCGCCGGCTCTTGCGCAAGAAGCTGAAGCAAGTGTTGCGCAGGATGCGGTGGAACCAGGGCAGGAAGGCCTGCTCGGGCTGGAAGGAGTCCCGCGCTCGAAATACTTTGAGGAAGGCGTCCTGACACAGCTCCATGGCATCTTCTCGTGAACCCACCAGAGAGCGGGCCACGTGGAATGCACGTCCCCGCAATCGAACCACGAGCTCGTCAAACGCCTCGCGGTCTCCTTGCTGGGCGGCGACCATCAGCCTGGTTGCCTCTGTTTGCATGGGTGAGGCTTGATACTCGGGGTCTTCGGGACTCTTCACGGAAGTTCCTGATTATCTCCGAGTAGGACGGCTTTCGGGCCCCTGGTCAAGGATTTCGAGGGCAAGGCCGGCAGCCCGCACCACTGCCCCCGGCGGGCCGAGGCGTGTCCTGGCGCGCTCCAGGCCGGTCCGGCAGCGCGCGCGCCACGGGTCGTTGCCGTAGGCCAGCTCGAGCTTGCGCTGGATCTCGGCACGCGGTCCCTGGCCCATGAAGGCGTATTCGGGGACGACCTCGTCGCCGGCCAGCAGGTTGATCGACGCGAAATATGGGGCCGTCAGCAGGCAGCGTGACATCCAGCGCTCCATGCGACTCTTGAGCCGATAGATGACCACGGTCGGCAAGGCGTGGTGCAACACGTCGATCAGGATCGTGCCCGAGACGGAGAGGGCGCAGCGCGCGTCGCGCAGGTCGCGATGCAGATCGCCGCAGGAGAGGCGCGCGCCGTTGCCGTCACGAGCGATGATGGCCTCGATGCGCTCGCGATGCTCGGGAGTCTCCTGCACGACCAGAACCGGGGCGTCAGGATAGCGGCGCTGCAGATCCGCGGCGACGGACAGCATCCACGGCAGGTTGCGGTCGATCACACCGGCGCGGCTTCCGGGCAGGATACACAGGCTGTTGCCGTCGCCCGTACCCGGCGAGCGAGTCGGGATCGACTGCAGCCGATCGAGCAAGGGATGGCCCACATGTCGGACATCGATCCCGCGCCGAGAGAACCAATCCCGCTCGAAGGGCAAGATGGTCAGGGCCAGGTCGACTGCCTTGCGGTAGCCCGCGCTGCGCCAGGGCGCCCAGCCCCAGTACTGGGGCGTGATGAAGTGCACCACGGGCAGGTTGTAGCGCTTGGCGACATGGGCCAGGGGAACATGCAGCGCCGGCGAATCGAGGGGCAGGAAGAGGTCCGGTTTCCAGTCACGGAATGTGTTCGCCGTCTCCTCGATCAAGCGCAGGTAGTAGGGCAGGGAGCTGAACATGCCTTCGAATCCCATGGCGGCCCGGCCGACCGGATCCGCGATGGTCGCCACGCCCGCGGCCCGCAGCCGATCACCGCCCAGGCCGCGCAACTCGGGCGCGGGTGCGCCCGCAGCCTTCGCCTGACGGATCAGCTCGCTGGCCAGGCCCGAGGCATGGATCTCACCCGATGCCTCGGCGCAGGACAGGAATATTCGGAGGGGCCGTTCGGGAAGGCGCCGTTCGGCCGTCGCCGGGCTCTCGACCTGGGCCGGGCGACTGCGCATATCGGAGACCAGCTCTTCCACCAGGGCGTCATGGCGGTAGAGGTAGTCGTTGGTCCGGAATGGCAATAGCAGGGCACCGCCGATCGCCCGTGCGACTTCGCGCAGCATCGCACGGCGGGGCAGAGGCCCGCGCGCGATGTCGGTGCCCTGGGGCGGATCGGTGGGCGTGGGGGAGGTGGGCGGAGCCATCTGGAGGCCCGCAGCGGGCGCCCGGATCGTGACGATCCGGGTTGTGCGGGGCAAGCCCGGATAATGCCGGGCGCGAGCCCGTGGCACCACCAGAATGCGTGTGTGTAGAATGCCCCCGTGCTGCGCCTGCTCGGATTCTTCGTCGTCGTCCTGCTCGTTCTGCGCGTGGCCCGACACCTGCCCCTGGTCGGGGGCCTGTTTCAGATCCCCTTGATCGGCTTCTGGCTCGCGGCCATCCTCGTCAGCGTCGTGGGGTCGAAGCTCGCTGGCAACTGGGTCGATCGACGCAAGGAGAAGGCCTTCGAACGGCAGCTTGGTGAGGTCGATACGCCTCACAATCTCGGAAAGCTCGGGAGCCTCCTGCTATCGCAGCGGCGCCCCGCGCGCGCGCTGGGCTACCTGGGCCGTGCCATTTCGGGCGAGCCAGAGGTCGCCGAATGGCGCTACCGGGCCGGCTGTGCCCTGCTGTCTCTCCGGCGATTCGAAGAGGCGATCGATACCTTGCAGACCTGCCTCGGCATCAACGAGGGACACGCCTACGGTCAGGTCCTGCTGCGACTGGCCGAGGCCCACCAGGGCAATCGCGAGCCCGAACTGGCCCTGGAAGCCCTGAAACGTCACGACGTCAACCACGGTGCCAATCCGGAAAGTGCCTACCGGCACGGGTTGGCGTTCAAGGCACTCGGGCGTGGCGAGGAGGCGCGCGCCGCCTGGGCCTCCGTCACGGAGCTGGTTCAGCAGGCGCCGTCCTACCAACGGCGCGCGGCCTGGCCCTGGATCGCGCGCGCTGGCCTGGCCCGGCTGCGCCCTTGATCGTCCGAGCCCGACACAGGCATCGACCGGCCAGCTCCATCCTCCGGCTGCGATGGGGAGCCGTTGCCAGGTCCACCCATATATCAGGGTGTAAAGAGGATCTCCATGGCATTGGAGAGATTGAACCCCGTCCCGCCAGGGCCCATGGAGTCCCGGTACCAGAACTGGAAGTAGCGCGTCGCGCCCGGGTCGATCGGGCTGGCTCCGCCGGGGGCGACCGGTGGCTGGGTGAAGTCCAGGATGCGGTCCACGGTCCCGGCGCCATCGACCGCGATGGGCGGAAACAGACGCTGGGTCATGCCTCCGACGCAGCGGATGCCGTCACCGAAGGGAACCTGTACGACCTGGGTGCCGTAGTAGAAGAGGCCGAAGGAGTCGGGGACGGCGTCGGAGACCTTGAGGGTGAACTCGTTGTTACCGACGCTGACCGGACCCTCGCGCGCGATCTTGGCGCGACGCCCGATCGAGTTGATGTGGGTCATGCAGTAGGTGCTGGCGCCTCCGGGGGCTCCGGCGATGACAGTCAACACTCCGGCACTGTTAAGCCCGCTGATGTCCGCGCTGACATCCCCGTAGCCAATTTCGGCCAGGCCATCTCCATTCATGTCTTCGGTCAGAAAAACATGCTTGCCCACGTGCCCAAAGCCCTTGTCCGCCCCGTACACCTTCCAGATGAGCGCACCGCTCGCACCGTCGAACATGTAGAAGGCGCCTGTCTGATCGCCATCGGTGTTCTTCGCAAACTGGGCTCCGACCACCCAGTCGCAGACTCCGTCTCCCGTGAAGTCCTTCCCACCGGCTATCCCATTTCCGAAGCCCTCGTCGAGTGCGCCCGGCGGGGAGTACTCCCAAAGGACCGCGCCATCGAATCCTGAGTAAACACGGGCCAGATCACGAGCGAGACCGATGAGGTAATCGTCATATCCATCGTCATTCAGGTCTCCGGCGGGGCCAGCCGCTCGGCCGAGGAACCCACTGGATACATCCCCGACAATTTGATGCAGGAGCGTTCCGTCCTGCCCTGAAAACACATAAAATGCGCCCGCGTTACCGAGTCCGTTTACGAGAAAATTCGGCGAGCCGACTCCGTAGTCTGGATACCCGTCCCCATCGACGTCTCCGAGCACCGCGACTGCCCCCTCGTCTGCATACTCGGAATGCTCCCTTACTCGAGCTCCATCGGGTCCGTAGTGCAGGAATGCCGTATTGAAACGATCGGAGAAGAGAACATCCGTGTAGCCGTCTCCATCGACATCGCCCACGTCAGTGACGCTCGTCCCCAAGTTGGCATCAATTTGGGTGCCAACAAAAGTCATGACCACCTGCGTTGTAGCGCCGCTGATGAGGTCAACCCTTCCGAGCCCATTGATCACATCGAATCCGGGTGCGCCCACCAGTGCATCGGGAATCCCGTCGCCGTCGAAGTCGCCGATTCCCTTTACCTTCGTCCTCGCCCCCCTGTAGTCGAAGTTTGGCGGCATCGCGACAATCACGGAGCCATCAGCGCCCGATCTAAAAACGACGTACTCCCGGTCCTCCAGATGGACAAGGTCCGGAACCCCATCACCGTCCAGGTCACCGATCTCGTCTGCTCGCCCAAACGCATCTAGAGCCATCGCTCCTTCAATGCGAACCAAGACCTCTTGCCCCGGCGCGAGACCGGCGAGCAATGTGCTCACCACTAGGCTCAGAGCCGAGGCCGGAAGCTGTGTCCTTGAATTGAGCTTCATGGGGCGTTCTCCTCAGAAATTGTACTCCAACACCCGTAATCCAGCCTCGCCATCGCTGAGGATCAGCGATCTGTCGGAGCCAGCGCCACGAATGATCATCGAGCGGACATTTCCAGGCGTTTGGATTAGCCGCACCTTTTTCAGGCGGTCACCGAGCGGACAGCTGGGATCGAAACGAAGGACCTCGACGCCGAGCCGCTCGACGGCTGCGTAGACGTAGATTTCATTCATCGGCGTGAGCCCCGATATCCATTGCGCCCTATCGACAACCACATCCCAGACTGCGTTTGGCAGACTGTCGGTGAGACTCTTGGCGGGAGTGTACGTCTCGACAAGCTCAATTGGAGTCTGGTTGTTCCACAGGACATCCGTCATGTCGTAGACCAGGACACACCCCCCGTAATCCGCCACAAAGATGTAGGTCCGGTTTCCCCACTCTTCCACCTTCAGGCTGAGGGCATTGGCGAAGTCAAGGTCCCCGATCAAAGTCACGTTCGCCGGTACGCCATAGTCTCGCGCTTCCTCGGTGTCATCAAATGTATCCGGATCGCTGATATCCCAGAATTGGAGAACCAGTCTAGTCATGTCGCCAACTTCCGAGTCGGCCGTCCAATCCTCCTCCCCAATGGGGACGCCGTTGTTGTCCTCGTACGCAGCAAATTGCTTGTTCGCGACATCCCTCTTCTCCTGGCCATTTTCCAAGAAACCGCACTGCGCCGCGAGCACCCAGGTGTCGGCCGTACCGCCTTGCGTACTTGGAACCTTCACGATGCGTGGCGCAAAGGTCAGTAGCCCGCCTGCAATGTTGAATTTTTCGCTGGGGTCGCTGTCAAAATATAGCGTTTGAAGAAACTCCTCCGTCGCTGGGGTATTGGGCACCTTCGACAGCTCGGGGTCCGTATTGAGTGTACCCACGATGACATCCGGGCCAGCATTATCCATATGCAAGTCACTTGAGGCACCCGTTCCAGTATTGTCGAAGAGCCATTCCTCGAACTCATCCCGGTCGATCGCGACAATCCCCTGCGGCGTATTGGAACCTGCCATGTACAGCATGTTCTGTCCGATCTCCGCATCGTACGCCTCGTTGACCGTGCCACCGATGTACCACCTCTTCTGCTTCTTGAAGCGATCAGTCGGTGTACCGATCCTCCACGTGTGAATTAGGTCGGGCTCCACCTGAGGCACTCCGCAGGGGTCACCGGGATCCAGAAGGTGAACGCGATACCTGTTGCCGTCCAGCCCGCCTATTGAGATCTGCATTCCAGCCCGTTCTCCGCTAGTCCCTTCATCCAACACGGGCCACTGACCCTCGTGGTCGAAGTAGATCCCTGCGTTGAAACGCCCGTCGGCTCCACCTGGGCTGGGATCGTAGAAGTTCAGCAGGTCGGATCCACAGAGGGCGTGGATTCCGTGGGCAGAAAAGAAGCCGTCATTTGATCCGACCAGTAAAACGTCAGGATTGACGACGCAGTACCCAACCCGGAAGCGCTCGGAACCGGGGCGGTCGGCCTTTACGCGACCGCCCAGCCTCTCGAACATGATGTCTTCAGGTAGTGGAGGGTCCAGGTCAACCCGCACCTTGTCCGTTACTTTTCCGGCCTGCACAAAGAGAAGCGGTCTATTTGGCACTCCCGGCGATGCCGGATGGAAAGAGATGTCCCTGCCGCCGAATTGGCTGAAGAGAGTGGGGAGCGCTTCTTCTTCCACGTTGCCGGGGTCGGGAGTCGGTTCCAGGTCAGCATCGAACTCGTAGCCCGTGAATGCACCAATGGTCCCTGTTGTGTCGACTCGATAGATCAGAACCTCGCCCGTCCCCCCGAGGATTCGATCGAGCCTGTTGCCCTTCAAGAAGAAGTAATCTGGGATGCCGTTGAATGAATTCGCGGCATAATTGAGGACCGACCCCTCGGTACGATGTCCGACATTTCGGACCATCGAGGCGCCGGACATGTTGACGGCCACGAGCACCTCGCCTTGGGACTCGATGACCCGCACCTGGGTGGGATAGGAGTAGCCCCCATTGAGCTCGAACTGGATCTCACCGAAGGGATGATCGTTGATGTCCTCCGGGTAGGCGGTGCCCTCGTGGTGTTCGATCATCATGTCTGCGCCCCACGGATCGGAGAGGTCGAAGCGCACCCAGCCCAGGGTGTCGACGGTGGCGTAGAGATAGTGCTTATCGTTTGGTGCCTGGAAGTTCTGAACGGCCACATCCGTGAACACGGGCGGTTCCTGCCGCGTCACCTCGCCGGTATCGACGTCGGTCCAGTGGAAGTTGTCGTAGGTCTCCTTGGGGTGCGGCGAGAGGTTCTCATGCAAGTGGTACGCGCTCCCGTCTCCGAATACGGGCCCGAGCTCCACTCCGGAGACCAGCAACTCACCCGGATTGCCAGGGTCGGCATCCACCCGAACCCGCGCCAACCCCTGGTGCCACAGGGCCACGTAGACCGTGGCAGAGTCCGCGCTGATCTGGTCGACGGTGAGGGCGATGCTCAGCGAGTAGTTGTGCAGATTCGTCTGCCCGATGGGCGAGAGCGTGGGGACCCGCTTTCCAAACTTCCTGTCGTGCAGATACGAAATCTCCGCTCCGGACCACTCATCCTGCATGGTATTGACGAGCACGGCTCGCACGGACTCCATGTCGTAGATCCGCAGACGAGAACCTCCCCGACGTGCGAAGATCGCGGCGAGATACTCGACCCCATCGATCGAGAAGATCTCCGCGTCATCGCAGAAGCGCCGGCTGTTCTGGACGTTCACGTTGGACCCGCCGGCGTCGTCGACGACGGCTGCACGGTGATCCGCGCCTCCGGTCGGGTGCGCGTCCATGACCCACAGCCCGGACCGTCCCGCGCAGATGATCAGCAGGTCGTCGTCGGTGCCAGGAAGGGTGCCCGGATCTACCAGGATCTTCGCGGGCCGGGCCCCGAAATCGGAGATTGGCGGTCGCGGCGCAGTCATGTCATAGACCGGCGGGTTCGCTTCCGTATCCAGGATCGCGATCGACCCGCCCTCACCGCAGTAGATGTACCGGCCGTCCGCGCTGACCGCCATGGCATTCGGAACCGAGAATGGGAATCCAGTCTGGAACTGATCGAGGATCCGATTCTCGGATGGAAGCGGGCACTGAGGGAATGCGGTCGCGAGTACGAAGCCGACGATAGGCAACATGGATCATTCTCCTACCCAGAAGGGAAGCATGCGAAGCGACGGAAGCAGTCCACGCGAGAAGCGCATGAACTAGATCGCAACCTACGGGCTGTCCGATTTCCCCGCCATGCACGTAGAGCACGCGCGGGTTGCCGAGTGAAACCGCACAACGCGCTTCGAAAGAAGAACCGGAGCCGATCCCGTTTTTTGAGTATGCCTCTAAACGGGGTGGCAGCCGTTACTTGCGTGGCGCGAGTTGCGACAGCCCAAACAAATCGATGAAACTCCCGCGGAACGGCGGCCGGGATTCGTTCGCGCGCGTAGTTAAATGAAGTTCTGAAACGGCGTGATTCATTTGACGGCAATCACTCCGGTTACGAAATTGTGAACGCGCGCATTGCTCGCATTCTTGCGAACGCCCGTTGCGGTTACCGTCGCTGTCGTGGATGTCGACCGTCTCTCCAGCGCACCTGAATCGCAGATCCGGCCGGCTTCATCGTAGATTCGGAGATCCTGACCGATGCATCAGGGCATGGAATTACGGTGTCTGGGAATACCGCGTCAGCCACGTTCGTTCCGCTTCGTGGTCTAGCGGGAGGAACGTGACTGACGCAGAATTCCCGTTGGTGGTGCGAGCGTTTCTGCATCGAGCCAGTCGAGAACCACACGACCGGACCTGCGATCCGTGGGATGACAGTCCTATGACCGACTCGACGCAACCCACGTGGAGCTGCGGGCAGGTCGTCCCATATCAGGGTCCGAAGGTGACCGAGAGTCCGTTCGATAGATTGAAGCCGACGCCGCATGGGCCAGGGGGGTCCCGGAACCACGCCTGGAAGTTGTAGGTCGAGCCGGGCAGGATCTGCCCGTGGTTCTGGGCCCACTGAACGATCCCGGTCGGTTCGGTCAGTCGTCCCCAGGGATCCGTCTGGCGCACGGGGCGACGGCCCTGGACGCCTCCGACACAGCGCCGACCGTCGCCGAAGGGCGGCTGGATCTGGGTCGTGCCCATGAAGATGAGGCCGAACTTGCCGGGGGGAATCCCGACCGCCTGCAGGACGATGTCGTCGGCGGTCACGCTGGTGGTTCCGCCGGCGACCACCATGCTCGCGCCCTCTCCGTCCGAGTGGGCGCAGCCTGCGAATGGGTTCAGGTTGCCGCAGGGACCGACGCCGCAGTAGCAGTAGTTGCTCCAGAGCAAGGCCGGGTCCTCGCTGGCGAAGACCCGCAGCTCGGCCACGCTAAAGAATCCGATGCTGCCCTGGGGCGCGCCGAAGATGCGGATTCCGACCCCGGCCACCGGAGTGAAGTCGAGCTGGAAGGACTCGTAATCGGTCGTCGGGCTTCCCGGATAGGCGGGCGACGAAACGAGTCCCGTCACCGGCTGCCAGCTGCCGCCAACGGTCGGAAGAACCTGCACTTCGAGGTTGGCGAGGGACCCGCCGGTGCTGTCTTCGAGTCCCTCCTGGAAGGCGAGGCGGGCGAAGGTCCTGGCCGACTTGAAGCTGTATCCGATCCAGTCCTCGACCCCCTGGTCGCCGGAGTGCGACGTGTCGAACTGGGCGTGGGGACTCGTACTGCCGATGACGGGCCGGGTGCGGTTGCGAATGGTCTCCGGATCACTGTTCCCGTTGCCCGTGGGGTTGGGAGGGCTCAGCTCGAATACGCGCGCGATGACCTGCCCCTGGAGGGTGACGTCCTCGAGTCCGTCGTCCGCCGGAACGGCGCTGATGATCAAGCAGCGTAGCTCCGCGACGGAGATGTACCCGTGTTCGCCGCCAGGTGTGCCGCGCATCCGGATCGCGTCGCCGTGGATCGGCTCGAAGGAGAGCTCGTAGCGATCGAAGTGGACCCCGTTGAAGAACTCCTGGCTGATGTACCGGAACGGGTAGTCGGGCGAGATCGTGAGTCCGTCGACATGCTCCCAATCATTGCCGACACGCACTTCTACCTCAATGTCCTCGAACCACCCCCCGCGCCGCTGGTTGTGACCCTCGACGAATGAGATGCCGACGAAACGAAGCTCGGAGCCGACCGGGCCCCTGCTCTCGTAGCCGAACCAGTCGTCGCTGCCCTGGGCTCCCCCGTGAAAGGTGTCGTACTGGCGGCTGAGGCCACTCTGGCCCGGGCGTGGGTAGTCACCGTCGCGAATGACCTCGATGTCTAGATTCCCCGATCCCGTCGGGCCGGGCGGTTGCAAGTCGGCCACGCGGCTGATTGGAACCCAGGTCTCGGCAGCGTCTCTGAGGTTCGAGCGCGGGTAGATGAAGGTCGAATCGGTACCGGACAGTCCGGACGAATCGGTGACCGTGAGATGCACCTCGAAGTAGAACAGTTCACCGCTCTCTCCGTGGGACTCGACCGTGAAGGAGGTGTTCGAACCGGACGCCTGGTAGAAGTCAGGGTGCACGTGTCCGTTGTGGTACACGTCGATGCTCCAGTCGTAGGTCAGGACGCCCGGCACCGTGTCCATGCCCGTCCCCTTCAGCTGGATCCGCTCGCCATCGACGAATGGGATTCCGCGGTTCGGCTTGTCGATCGTCGCAGTCGGTGGGAATTCGCCAACCGCGATCTCGATCATGTCCGAGTGAAAACGCCCGCCGGGATCCGTGACAGTCAGCGTGACGTCATAGATGCCTTGAGTCGTGAAGGTGTGAGACGTGACCGCATCGGTCGAGTCCGGGGTCTGGTCGGCGAAGTCCCACAGGTAGTCCAGCGTGTCGAGGTCCGGATCGAAGGACGCGCTACCGTCAAAGTCCACCATCAACGGCGTGTCGCCCGCCGTCGGAGTTGCGCTGGCGATGGCGATCGGGGTCGCATTGGTGTCGTACCGCAACCAGAGGATGCGCCCTTCCGGGTTTGCGGGGTCCGCGAGGGCCAGGCAGTAGAGGTCGCCGTTGGCCGGGTTGCGCATCACGGAAACCACTCGACCCAGGCCTTCGCCGAAGTCGTGAAGTCCGGTCGGAGCATTCTGCGCGTCGACCTCCATGGTCTTGAGCCACTGGTCCGCGTAGTCGAAGAAGAAGTAGCGCCCTTCGTACTGGGCCGGATAGCTACCTCCGGCCAGGTAGTAGGCTCCCCCGATCGCGCAGCTGCCGCTGAAGCCCGACATGGGCATCCCGTTGCCATCCGTGTGGATCCCGGTGGGGAACAGCAGGCTCGGGTTGGAATGCCCCCAGCTCACGAGCGGATCCGTGATCACTCCCGGGGGCGTCGTCTGGCAATCCGGGTAGTTGTGGGGGTTGGCGGGGCGCTGGTAGGCATCGTACATCGGCTCGGCGACGGCGCCCTCCTTGCAGGGCCAGCCGAAGTTCTCGCCACCTTCGCAGAGGTTGAGCTCCTCGGTCTTCTCCCAACCGACATCTCCGATGATCAAGGTGTTCGGATCGCCGTCGGCCGGGTTCATCGAGCCGGTTCCAGGTACCAGGCTGAAGCGGAAAGGATTGCGCAGACCCAGGGCGAAGATGCGGGACGGATTGCTGGTCGCGTTGCCGTCAAAGAATGGGTTCGAGGCGTAGCCGAGGCCTGTCGCCGGGTCGATGCGCAGGATCTTGCCGGCCAGGCTACGCAGGTCCTGGCTCCGGAATGCACCGGAGTCCTGATCGATGGGCGTGGGGCCTCGCAGGGACGTGACCGGGTGCACGAAGTCGTCGAATCCGGCCGGGTCCGACCCTCCGACATCCATGAAGTTGTAGTGTGCGCCATCGCCCGTCGACAGGAGCAACGAGCCATCGTCGGCGAACAGCAGACTGCCGTTGGAGTGAGAGGTGTGCAGGCTTGCGATCGCATCCGGGACCGAGCCATCCGGAAGTTGATTCCCCAGCAGGATCGCGCGCGACCCGAGGACCGCAACCACGTCGCCGGCAACCGTATCGAGCCGGTAGCGGGTCAGTCGTGAGAAGGAATACTTGTCGTCCTCGTCGAAGCCCAGGTCCTGGCCTGGAACGGGTGAGACCGTGTAGAGCAGGTAGATCCAGGAGGTGGGGCCGTTGTCCGCGACGAAGCCAGGATGGGTGGCGATGGCCAGCAACCCTCGGTCCCCGTTCTCGTTGATCTCATCGGTCAGGTCGATCACGGGGGTCGCCTGCTGGGTGAGACCGTCGTGATGGATGACGCGCCCGGCGCGTTCCGCAACGAGGATCGATCCGCCGGGCGTGAACGCCATGCCGGTCGGGAATTCGATGTCGCCGCTGAGGGATGTGAGCTCGAAGAATTGGGGTAGGTGCTGTTCACCCTCGTGCAGGACCTTCGCGCTCGAAAGCGCGGCGGCCGGCTGGAGAGCAGCCAGAACGAGGGGCAGGCCTGCGAGCATTCGCAGGCCGGCGGGCTTGGCCGGAAGGGGGATCATGGGGTGTATTCTAGGGGCGCCGCTCGAGACCCATAAGGGGGGCCGAGCGTCAATCTCCCGGATTCCAGGCGGGCGTGGTCTGCAAGGCCTTGGGCATGTTGCGGGCCTTCTCCGTCAGCAACTCCAGGTCCGAGGGAACGTCCCACATGGCCGTGGTAGTGCCCGGATAGGCCGTGCCGACGTTGGCAAGGATGCGGGCGGCCTCCTCGTAGTTTCGTGACTCGAGCAGTTCCGAACGATGCACGTGCTGAACGGCCTGGCGGTAGGCGTCGCGCGCTACCAGCTCATAGCCCAACCACCCAAAGAAGGTCAGGCACAGGGCCGAGAGGCGTAGCAGGTGCGCGGCCCGGCGCCGGCGGTGGCGGCGTCGCTCCAGCTTTCCTGTGTCGATGTCCGCGATCGTCTGTTCAGCTTCCTGATGGGCAGGATCGAGTTCGTGGATCTCGCTGAAGACGACCCGCGCCCGATCGAAGCTGGCCTCGGCCAGAATCTGACGCCCGTAGGAGGCGAGCTCCTCCACTGCCCGCTCGAGCTCACCGCAGTCCGAGCGCGAGTGGGCGAGCTGGCTCCGGAACGACCAGTTCTCGGATTCGAGCGCGACGAGTTGTTCGAAGATACCGCACGCGCGCTTGTGCAGACCAGCGGCCTGGAAGAGCTGTGCGAGGTGACGGCCATCGGCAACAGCGTCCGCAGTCCGATCCTGTTCGATCGCGAGCGTGAGACTCTTCTGCCAAACGGCGCGATCGCTCGGATCGACCTGCTTGGCGCGCTCGAGAACCTCCCGCGCGCCATCCTGGTCACCCGACTCCAGCCGCATGTGGGCCAGCATCTTGAGCGCATCCGTGGCCGACTCGATCTCGCCGCGCGCCTCGGCCAGCTCGACGAAAGTGCCGAGCAGACCACTGTGCTGGGGCTGGACGTCGAGGCCTCGTGCGACGAGGGTCTGGGCCAGACTCGGATCCTCGACGGAGACGCCTTTGGCCAGACGCGCCATGTCGTCGGCACTGGCGAGCCGGATCGCACGGGCGTCGCAGAGGTTGGCGAGTACCTGGTAGCTCTCGAAACGCCGATGTGGAAAGCACGCCAGGACTTCGGCGACGCTACGGGTTCCGTCCACCCGCTCCACCAGAGCCGCCAGAAGGTCCGGTTCTCCCTCCACGCTTCCGGGTCGCGGAGCGCGCTGGGGAATGTAGTGCCCCGCTGCGGACGGGATGCGGCTCTTGATCATCTGCCAGTGATCACTGCGGCGCGCTGCCTCGAGAAGCAGCAAGCTTGGCGCGAGGGCCAGTTCGAGTCGCCGCTCCTCCGGATCGAACAGACCCCGTGGCGCCTTGCCTTCCACGAAACGGAATGCGCCGATTCCGGAGCCGATCAGCTCGCAGGCGTCGTCGAGAAGACGCGAGGAGGCGACCTCGACCAGTTGCTCCTGGCTGATGGCGCCCGCGTCCACGAGCACGGCTCCGAGGGAGCGCCGGCTACCCTTGCGCGCGACACGCGCACTTTCCAGAGACTCCTCGCTGATGAGGCCACAGGCGGTCAGTACGTCGACCAGCTTGGGCCGTCCCGAGCTCCCGTAGAGGGTCAGGCTTCCCTCCTTGAAATAGAGGTGCTCGGCCTGCTGCTGACTGTCCGCTCCATTGCCCTTGGCAGAATCGGCAGCATCCGATGTCTCGGCCACCGTCAGGGTCCCGGTGCGGGCGTGCAGGGCCAGACTCTGGAGCAGGTCGGCCAGGTCGAGGGTCGAGAGGTCTCCTTGCAGCGCCATACATCGCGAGCTCCAGATAGCACGGAGTCGCTCAGACAATAATCGGTCCGTGGCATCCGCCGAGTTGATCCGGATCGACCATTCCGAGATCGGATACACGAGCTGGATAGGCAGCCGGGCGTGCGAAAGGATTTCCAGGTCTCGAGGCCGAGCGGCGTGCCCTGGACCGGGCCCGCGATCGGCGGCCCGGCGGGGGGGCGTCGAGAGCCATCGGAGGGTAAGATCTAGCGGATCTGCCCCATGAAGCCATCCGGCGCCAGAACGACATCCTCCGCCGTGGCGGGCCACCTGAAAGGCCTGGCCGAATTCGCCGATTCGCCGGCCTTCCCAGGCGCCCCCCCAAAGCGGATGCTGCGGCCCGACCATCCAGAGCACTTCCAAGGGTTGCCCGTCAGCGCCGCATGATCGCTCGATTCTCGTCCATGATCCCCGATTCGACGGCAGCACCGCGCCGGACTTTCCTGTTGCTAGCAGCGACCATGCTCACGGGTGCGGCCTGTGAGCAAGGATCGTCGGATGTACCCGATGTACCGGAGGCATCGAACGTACTCTTGCTGACGGTCGACACCCTACGCGCGGACCACCTGACGCCCTACGGGTACGAGCGCGGGACGTCACCCGCTCTGGACTCCCTCGCGAGTGGCGCGGTCGTATTCGAGAGCGCCCAGGCCTCCTCCTCATGGACTCTACCCGCGCTGGCATCCGTGATGACCGGCCACTACACCTCGACCCATGGTTGCTGGAAGCGGCGCAGCCGGCTGTCGCCCGCCTTCGAGACCCTGACAGAGGTATTGCGTGATGGGGGCTACGACACTGCATGCGTCGTGAGTCACATCTTTCTCGCTCGAAACTACGGCCTGCAGCAGGGGTTCGTGCACTTTGACACGGCCTTCGACCGCGCCGAGGCCCACGAGGACACCCATGTCAGCTCGCCGAGGGTGACGCGCGAGGGCGTGGCCTGGATCGAGAACAAGGCCGGCGGCGAGGACCGCGCGCCCTGGTTCCTGTGGCTGCACTACTTCGATCCACACTTCAAATACGTGGTTCACGAGGGGCAGGAGCCAAGCTTCGGCACGGACGGTGTAGAGGACCTCTACGACAACGAGATCCTGTTCACCGATCGCCACATCGGGCGCGTGCTCGACGCCCTCGAGCGCACTGGCCTCGCGCCGCGCACGGTCGTGGTGTTCTTCGCCGACCACGGCGAGGAATTCGACGATCACGGGGGAAAGTACCACGGGCATACCCTGCACGAGGAGCTGACGCGCATTCCGCTCATCATCCGTGCTCCAGGTGTTTCAGCGGGGCGTGTCGCCCATCCTGTTCGCACGGTGGACATCATGCCCACGGTGCTCGAACTGGTTGGGCTCGAAGTCCCCGAGGGCCTGGCCGGCGCCAGCCTGGTCCCGTCGCTCAGCGGAGAGGTCCAGGATCTGCCGGCCCTGGCCGAGTTGCGGCTGTTCGGCACGGCGCATCATTACGACAGCTTGGTGGCGGGAGAATGGAAGCTGATCGTCGGTCGCGAGGAGGGGCGCGCCGCCCTCTATCAGCTCTCCCGGGACCCGAACGAGCAGAGCGATGTTGCGGCGGCCTTCCCCGAACGGGTGAACGAGCTGCGCGAGCGCATGCGAGCGATGATCGGTGAGGCCGAGGACGCCTCGCACGCCTATGCGCCTGTCGCCGACCTGGACCTCTCGGGCAGCGAGGCCCACCAGCTCAAGGCCCTGGGGTACACGGACGGTGACGATGAATCCGGGGATGGGGCTCCGCAAGGCGACTGATGCTGGCGCGCACCACATCGCTCGCTGCCCTGGTCATCTGGGGCCTGGGTCTGTGCATCGGATGCGCGGACTCTCAGCCTGTTCAGCGCACGACCACCTATCCGAATGGGCAGGCCTGGTCAGAGACGGTCTACGTCGATGGACTGCCCCACGGAAGCTGGACGACCTGGTACGCGGATGGTCAGCTCAAGTCGCGCGGTCAGTACTCGCGTGGGCGCCAGACGGGCGCCTGGACCAGCTGGAATCCGGACGGCTCCCTGGACATCGAGGCCTCGTACCAGGACGACGAGCCCCACGGCCCCTGGACCTACTTCGAGGGAGGCAAGCGGCTTCGAAGTGGAAGCTACGAAAATGGACGCCGTCAGGGTCCGTGGCACGAGTGGTTCGAGGACGGCGAGATGCGCTCGGAGACACAATTCGAGGCCGGCAAGGAGTCGGGGGCCGCGCAGGCCTGGCACCGAAACGGACAGCTACGGGAGGCCGGCTCCTATCGGAACAGTGTTCGGGACGGTCACTGGACTTTCTGGAGTCAGGACGGGACTCTCGACGTGGAGAAGAGCGGGGACTACCGTTCCAACCGGAAGGTGGGGGAGTCCTCCCGGATACAGCCTGCAATCGAGTCGGATACTGAGGAGCCACGTAGATGAAGATCCTGATCAGCGGAGCGAGCGGCCTCGTGGGGACTGCGCTCTGCAACGATCTGCTGTCCGATGGTCACAGCGTGACGCGCATCGTGCGGCGCAAGCCCGCCGGCGAGGGCGAGATTGAATGGAACGCTGCCGAGCGCAAGATCGATCGGGCCGGGATGGAGGGGCACGATGCGGTCGTGCATCTGGCGGGCGAGAACATCGCTGCGGGTCGCTGGACAAAGAAACGCATGCTGGCCATCCGCGATAGCCGCGTCGATGGAACGCGCGCGGTCTGCCGTGCGGTCGCCAGACTCAAGGACAAGCCCCAGGTCGTGATCACGGCGTCGGCCGTCGGCTGGTACGGGGATCGTGGGGACGAGCTGCTCGATGAGGAATCGAAGCCGGGAACCGGATTCCTGGTCGAGGTCTGTCGCGACTGGGAGGCCGCCTGCTACGCGAGCCGCGAGGCGAAGGTACGCGTGGTCAACATGCGCATGGGCGTGGTGCTCGCGGCCGATGGGGGTGCCCTGCAGAAGATGCTGACTCCCTTCAAGCTGGGCCTCGGGGGACGACTCGGCAGCGGTCAGCAGTTCATGAGCTGGATCGGCCTCTCGGACCTCGTGCGCGCGATCCGCTTTTGCATCGATACACCGTCGATCGTCGGGCCCGTGAACGCCGTCAGCCCGCAGCCGGTCACAAATCTCGATTTCACGCGGGCCCTGGGTCGCAGCCTGTCGCGGCCGACCGTGCTGCCCATGCCGGCCTTCGCGGCGCGCCTGTTGCTGGGCAAGATGGCCGACCCGCTGCTGCTCGCCAGCGCCAAGGTGGTTCCGACGAAGCTCCAGGACGCGGGCTTCAAGTTCGACCAGGCCGAGCTGGACGAAGTCCTGCGGGACCTGGTCGGCTAGGCCGCGGCGGGGCGCCTCAGGCGTCGGGTTCGACCACGTGGGTCACGCGCGTGGATCCAAGCAGTCGCTCCAGGCCGATCATCCGGCGCCCGAGAAAAGGCACGTGCTCGATACGGGCGATGACCTGACCCTCACGGCGCACCGCCAGGGTGCCGCCTCCGAAGCTCAGGATGAACTCGAGCACATCCGGGATCTCGCGCACGACCGTACTTCCCTGGCGCGGGATACTCTGATCGCGCCCCCAGGGCTGTACGTAGTGCACGAACTCGTTGGCCTCGAAGCGCCAGTAGTTGAAGCGCGGCTGGGTCATGCCGAGGGCCAGCAGGATGGCCACGATCGATCCGATCGTGAAATAGGCCTGGGTGCTGTAGCGGACATCCAGTCCGCGCAGCCAGGCGAAGGCATCGACCATGATGCTCCATTCCTTCAGGCTTGCGACCCAGGACAGGACACCCAGGAGTACGACGAGCAGGAAGGCGATGATGAACTTCTTCTGGTCCAGATCGGTCACGATCACCAGCAGATTGAAGGCCCACATCGCCGTTGCAACGAGGCCCAATGTGGTCTCCGGGACCTTCGTCACGCCCTGTAGCAATCCGCACAGGAGAAAGGTGAGCATGGTTGGCCAGAAGAAGATGATCATCGGAAAGGAAGCGACCGGAATGGCCTCCTTGTCGGTCATGTCCTTCGAGGGGTAGTAGACCTCCCAGATCGATTCCTTCTTGAGCTTGTGGCTATGGCTCTCGGCCGATTGCTGCGCTGTGTCGGTCATTGGCTGGCCTGGCGTGGGTTGACGTGGCGGTGCGGCCCGTTCCTACGTGGTCGGTGCGGGATCATTCTGGAAAGCTGCCGGATCTGTTGCCAGTGGGCCTTCCTCTATATGGAGTCAGTCCGCCAGCTTGCTGGCGCTACAGAAGCCCTCGTAGTCGACGTAGCCCGGGAACTCGCTTCCGGGGCTGCAATAGGGGCAGTCCGGGTTCGGATTGATCTGGAGTTCGGTGAACTGCTGGCGCAGCGCATCGTAGGCCAGCAGGCGACCGACCAGGGGATCACCGATCGAAAGGAGAATCTTGATCGTCTCGACGGCCTCCAGGGACCCGATGATGCCAGGCAGGACGCCCAGAACTCCGGCCTCGGCGCAGGAGGGGGCCAGCTCGGGCGGGGGCGGCTCGGGGAACAGGCAGCGGTAGCATGGACCGCGACGCTCGCCGTAGGCGGGCCAGAACACACTGACCTGTCCGTCAAAGCGGAATATCGAGCCATGCACGTTCGGAATTCCGAGCTTCACGCACGCATCGTTGACCAGGTAGCGCGTCGGAAAATTGTCGGAGCCGTCCACGACGACGTCGTAGCCATCGAAAATCTCCTCGACGTTGCTCGAGTCCAGACGCCTTCCGTGGGGGATGACCTTCACGGCCGGGTTGACGTCCGCCAGTGTCTGCTGGGCCGACTGGACCTTCGGCATACCAACGGCCGTGTCCCGGTGCAGGAGCTGTCGCTGCAGGTTGCTGCGGTCGACCACGTCATCGTCGACGATCCCGAGCGTTCCCACCCCGGCTGCGGCCAGGTACAGGGCGGCCGGGGAGCCGAGTCCGCCGGCTCCGATCAAGAGCACCTTGCTGTTGATCAACTGGATCTGGCCCTCTTCCCCGACCTCGGGCATCGACAGATGGCGCCCATAGCGTTCACGCTCCCGGGCCGTCAACACGCGCGGCGTCTCCACGGGTAGCTGGCTCTGTTTCCACTTGTTGAAACCGCCCATCACCGAGTGGACATTTGTGTATCCCATGCGCGTGAGGTCGTCGGCCGCGTAGAGGGAGCGCACGCCACCGGCACACAGGATCAGCAATTCGGTCCCCGGATCCGGGGCGGCGTCCTCGATGCGCAGTTCCAGGAATCCGCGCACGATACGCTGCGCTCCGACAGGGCTTCCCTGGGCCACCTCGTCGGGTTCGCGCACGTCGACGAGCAGGGCGCCAGAGCTCTGACGCTCGTGCGCTTGTTCCGGCGAAATCTCCGAGATCGTGTCTCGAAGCTCGATCAGGCGTTGCTGGCTCTTGCTCACGGGCGACTCCTCAGGGCACTCGGCGCTGGAATGCGAACAATGCGGCCCCGTAGCAGACGAGGTTCACGGCGATCAGGCCGCCGACGATGCTCCAGTTCAACTGATTCTTGGAGGTGATCTCGACGAAGGTCTCGATGTCGACCAGGCGGAAGAGCGAGTAGTGAGTGATGGTCTTCACCATGTAGATCGCGAACTGGAAGATTGCCAGGAAGAGTACGGCCATCGCAATACGCGTGGGTTGAGTTCCCATCGCGGACCACAGGAAGGTCAAGCTGTAGATCGCCATCAGGAACAGGGACGCATGCAGGGAACAACGCATCAGGTCGCTCATCTGCATGGTCTCGTCGACAGTCGACAGCAGCCACGGGATGCTCGCGCTCGTGGCGAATACCGGCAATGCCACCGCTGCAATTCCGAACAGGTAGCGCTCGGTCAGGAGGCGAACGCGCGACACGGGTCGCGCCAACCAGAGTTCCAGAGTCCCTCGATGGACCTCGCCTGCGACGGCTCCGACCGCGAACAGAACGGCCGCGGCGGCACCGAGGGTGTTGCAGGCCTTGAAGTAGTGCTGGCCCGTGACGTACGCCGCGATGCCTCCGGCTTCGAGCGAACTGACCATGTCGCGCAGCATCGGTATCGGCGATGCCAGGCTCTTGATCGTGCCGATATTCTCCGCGAAGCTCGGCCACCAGATGATGGCGGCTGCGATCATCGTTTCGAGAATCACCGCGAAGCCGAGGCTGCGCCAGACGACGGACTTGAATTCGCGTCCCATCAGCAGCCCTCCACGCCGTAGAGCTCGCGGTACAGCTCGGCCATCGAGAGACTGCCGTGCTCGATACGGTTGGGCGCGGGCCATTCACTCATGCTGGCGAGCTGGCCCAGGAACGGGCGCGGGTCGGGCGCATCGAGCTGGACCGAGACCCCGTTGTCGTCCGCCGACCGCACTTCGACCCCGGCCTCCCGCAGGCGTGCTTCCATCTTGGAGACGTCGACTCCGGCGTCCCAGCCGAGGCGCAGGACCCGTGCCGAGCGTCGGGCGACCTCCTCCGCGGTCGTGTCAGCGAGCAGCTTGCCCTCGTTCATGAAGACCAATCGCTCGCACGAGCGTCCGACCTCGGGCAGGTGGTGGGACGACAAGAGGACTGTCGTGCCGTCCTGCGCATCCCGCTCGAGGCGATCCAGGATCGTGCTCCGGATCGATGGATCGAGCCCCTCCGTGGGCTCGTCGAGAATTCGGACCCGGACCTTGGGCGCGATGGCGGCGGCAAAGATCAGCTGGCGCTTCATCCCGTGGCTGTACCCGCGCACGCGCTGGTCGAGGGGCAGGCCGAACTCCAGCGCAGCTTCTGTCGCGCGCGCGAGGGCGCCCGGGTCTCGACCACGGAGGAGCCAGGCGAGGTGTTCACTGGCGCGCATCTCGCTGTACATGTGAAGCTCACCTGGAGCGTAGGTTGTCCGGCGCCGCACCGCCGTTCCGTCTCCGCTCAGTTGCACACCGTCGACACGTGCCTTGCCCGCGTCGGGGCGCACGAGGCCGACCAGCAGGCGCATGAAGGTGCTCTTGCCACTCCCGTTCGGGCCCAGCAAGCCGACGATCGAGCCCCGCTCGGGCAGGCCTACGGTCAGGTCCAGTGGGTGGAGCGCAACCGTCGATCCAAATCGGCGGGTCAACCCATCGCTCTGGATGGGCGCTCCGGCGGGGGGGGCGTGCGCTGGGTGATCCATAGATTCTGGCCTCGCTGGAGACCCCTGCCATTCATCTCGGGTGAGCGCTCTGGATCGTCCAGGGTCTCCCGCGGAGAATAGGCAGGTCTTGGACACACCGCAAGTGACCCTACTGAAGCGTGACAGCCTGGGGAGCGTCGAGCTGATCGAGCTGGATGGCAGGCGATTTATTCGTCGCCTGGCCTCGGGCGGCCGCATTCCGGGCTCACGCTGGCTGGCTCGCCTGCTGATGCGGCGTGAGCAGCGCGTGCTCGCAATCCTGGGAGAGCTGGCTGGCCTTTCGGGGCCCGCTCACGAGGTGAATTCACCTCCGACTCTGGCGCTCCTGCCGACGGTCACGGGCCAGGTGCCCGCCGGGCGCGATGTGCTCGTGCGTCCCTATATCGATGGCCAGCCACTGCACCGGGCAACTCGCTTGCCGGGCGATTTCTTCGATGAACTGGATCGCCTCGTGCTCGAGTTCCATCGGCGAGGCGTTTGCCACAATGACCTGCACAAGGAGCAGAACGTGCTGGTTCGCACCGATGGATACCCGGCGTTGATTGACTTTCAACTTGCGAGCGTCCACACGCGGACAGATTCGCGCACCTTTCGAGTGCGATGCCGGGAGGACCTGCGCCATGTTCAGAAACATCGTCGGCGCTACACCCGTGATGGACGCGGACCCAGTTCGGCGGCCGCGCCCCAGGGCGCAGCCTACGGGGCATCTCGCTCCTTGCTGGCGTCGACCTGGCGCCGGGTCGGGAAGCCGGTCTACACGGTCTTGACGCGGGGCCTTTTCCGGACCCGGGACGGCGAGGAACGCAGGCCGAGCTCCGGACCCTGGCCGGAGTGGGTGGAGCCCCTGTGCGGGCCCGACGGAGCACGGGACGCGGCTGCTGCTCCCGATTGGTGGGCCAGGCTGGAGCCCTGAACCGATTCACCAACCTCCTCCTGACCGTGGTTGCGGCGGTGCTGGTCCTGTATGAATAGGTGAGAATGCGCCGTCGAAGCACGGGCCATCGGCGGCGCCAGGCTCCCCGGGGCTGTAGCTTGCATCGTCCGCGCGGCCTTCTAAGGTGTCGCTCCCATGAACATCGTGATCGTCGGTGCTGGAGAAGTGGGCTTCCACCTCGCGGACATTCTGTCGCGCGAGAAGCACAGGGTCTCGGTAGTCGACCCCAACCCATCCAAGTCGCGGCGCCTGATGGAGTCCCTCGACGTGCAGGCCGTCGTCGGGGATGGCACGCGCGCGGACGTCATGACCCAGGCCGGGGCCTCGAAGGCCGACCTGCTGGTCGCGGTCACCGATAGCGATCGCACCAACATGCTGGTGTGCGTGATCTCCAAGGCCCTGGGAGCCAAGCGAGTGATCCTTCGGTTGCGCGACATGGCCGTCCTCTCGAGCTATCGCTATTTCTACAAGCAGACGATTGGATTCGATGTCGTGCTCTCCACCGAGGAGCTGGCGGCCGAGGAGATCCTCGAGACGGTGCGCGAACGCCATGCGCTCGAGGTCGAGAGCTTTGCAGACGGCCGCGTACAGCTACGTCGCCTGCGCTTGCGTGAGGATAGCGCCCTCACAGCAGCGCCCATCGCCGAGCTGCGCTTGCCCGGCGGGGTTCTCGTCGTCGCTGTGGCCCGGCGGGAGCTCTTCTTCCTGCCGGCGGGCGACAGCCAGCTGGCCGTGGGCGATCAGGTCTACCTGATCGGGGAGTCGAAGGACCTGGATTCACTGGAGCGCCTGGCCGGCGAGCGCGTCGAGACGAAGCGCAGCGTGGTCATCATGGGCGCCGGTGGCATCGGGCGCGAGATCGCACGCCAGCTCGTCGGTACGCTCGGGATCTCGATCCGGGTCATCGAGCGCGATGCCGCGCGGGCCAAGGCCCTGGCAGCGTCGTCGGGTGCTCAGGTGATGGTGCTCGAGGGAGACGCGACCGACCTGGACCTGTTGCTCGAGGAACGAATCGGCGAAGCAAACGTCTTCATCGCGACGACAGGCGATGACGAGGACAACATGGTCGCCTGTCAGCTGGCGCGCTCGCTGGGCGTCGAGCGGACGGTCGCGCTGGTCAACAAGGCCTCCTACCGCCAGATCTACGACCTGCTGGGCGTCGACCAGGCCATCTCTCCCCGGGTCCTCTGCGCCAACAGCATCCTGCGCTTCGTACGCTCAGGCTCGGTGGCGGCCATCGCGGTCATTGGAGACGGTCGAGCCGAGGTGCTCGAGCTGCGCGCTCAGTTCAAGGAGGGCAAGGACGAGATCAAGGTCAAGAACCTCGGCCTACCAAAGGGTGCGGTCATCGGCGCTCTGGTGCGCGGCGAACACGTCTTGATTCCCAACGGCGACACGCCCGTGCACAGTGGGGATCAGGTCATAGTCTTCACCCTGCCCGAGAATCTCGATCAGGTCGAATCCCTGTTCACCGCCAAGTGATCCCTGAATGAACTTCCGTGCGGTCGGCTTGATGCTCGGCGTGGTCCTGCTGCTGATGGCGGGATTCCTGCTCGTGCCGCTGGGCGTGGCGGTGGGCTACGGTGAGAGCTACGGTCCGTTCGCTTTTTCGGCCGGGATCGTGGCCCTTGTGGGGGGCGCGATCGCGATCGTACTGCGCGGCTCGACCGTCACCGCCGAGGGGCGCCCCGACTATTTTCGGCGTGAAGGCCTGGCCGTAGTCGGTCTGGCCTGGCTGATCGGTGGCATGGCCGGTGCCCTGCCCTATCTGTTCGCCGGTACGTTCGACTCGATCAGCGACGCCCTCTTCGAATCCGTCTCCGGGCTGACGACTACCGGTTCGACGGTGATGTCGGGCAAGGGCATCGACGACATGCCCCACGGGATCGCCTTCTGGCGCTCCTTCACCCACTGGCTGGGCGGGTTTGGAATCGTGATGGTCTTCGTGGTCATCTTTCCAACCGGCGGGCGCAGCCTCTTCCGGTCGGAGATTCCGGGTATCGCGCGCGAGGCGGGCCACCACAGGGTGCGCGACAGCGCTCTTGCGCTCATGCGCATCTACGTCGGAATCAGCCTGATCGAGGGCGTCCTGCTCTGGCTAGCGGGAATGACTCCGTTCGACGCCGTGCTGCACACCTTCGGGACGATCGCGACGGGAGGATTCTCGAATCATTCCCAGAGCGTGGCCTATTTCGACTCGTTGCCGATCGAGATGATCCTGACCCTGTTCATGTTCCTGTGCGGCTTCAACTTCGCCATCTACGACACGCTCCTGCGCGTCGGCCCACGCCCCGCGTGGCGCAAGGTCGTGGGATCGGTCGAGGCCCGCAGCTACGTGATCATCGGTGTCGGCGCTACCCTGCTCATCGCGACGGTCCTCTGGTTCTGGGGGGGCTCGGCCAGTTCCGGCGATCCCAGCCTCCCTGACTATCGCAGCTTCGGGACGGCCCTGCGCCATAGCGTCTTCCAGGTCGTGTGCCTGAACACGAGCACCGGGTTCGGGACCGTGGACTTCGACAAATGGCCCCAGGTCTGTCGCGTGCTGCTCATGATGCTCGCCGTGATCGGGGCCTGTGCGGGCTCGACCGGGGGCGGGATCAAGGTCGTGCGCATGCTGATCGTGGGAAGGGCCGCGATCCTGGGCGTTCGGCGCTTCGTGCGGCCACGCGCCATCCACGCGGTGCGCATGGATGGTCAGAGTCTTGACGAGGGCATCGTGGCTTCGGTTACCGGCTACTTCAGCCTCTGGATCATCGTCTTCCTGAGCGGAACGGTCTTCATAGCCAGCTATGGATACGACCTGGTGACCTCCAGTACTGCGGTTCTGGCGACGCTCAATAACATCGGTCCCGGCCTCCACAAGGTTGGACCGGCCATGAATTTTGCGGAGCTCCCGGACCTCGTGAAGCTCGTCCTGACCGTCTTCATGATCCTTGGACGACTCGAGTTCTATGCCGTCGTTGCACTCTTCGTGCCCGGCTTCTGGAAGCGCTAGCCCGGGTCACCCAACCGGTAGGGTGGCCAGCCAGGCGCCGAGGCCGTGGCAGGCTGCAACCAAAGTCACGACGCGTTAGAACGTGAAGCCCGCTCCGACCATGGCGAGCAGGCCCTGCATGTTGAGGTTGCGCGACATGCCCGCGTCGATGTCCTCGAAGACGCCCTCGTAGCTCAGGCGGACGTCGAGGAAGAAGCGGTCGGTCGAGTGGTGTCGCACTCCGATGCCGCCGGACCAGCCGAAAAAGTCGGCCGAGGTCGTGCTGGGCATGGTCGGGAAATTCAGGTCCTGGCTATAGCGGACCGTGCCGATCAGGTATGGGATCCAGGTGCCGCTGGTACGGAAGTTCAGCATCGCTCCGCCGTAGATCTCCTTGAAGTCGACGCTCTCCTGTAGTGTCCGCTCGCCGTAGCCGCCGACCCAGCTGAGGCGCTGCCCCAGGGCCGAGGCCTCGACGCTCCAGCCCTGGAGGTCGGCGTGCGGGCCCGAGACAGGAATGCTGGAGACAGCGCCTGAGAGATCCATTCGCGAATTGGCGATACCGATGACGCTCAGCATGTAGGTGCGGGTGTCATAGCCGTCACCGCTGTATCCCGAGCCAAGGCTCTGCGCGGCGCTGGGCACGCTGAAGGTGGCCAGAGAGATGCCCAGGCTCAGGAGGAATCGAGCTCGCATGCTCATGACGGGCTCCTAGAGAATGTCGTCGCGGTAGACCCACGGGCGACGCTTTTCCAGGTCGCGCCGGTGGGTGACGAGGCGCCAGAGGTCCTGGGGTCCGACGACAGTGAGGAATTGCCTCTCGCCCTCGCTCGAGGTGAGTGTGATATGACCGGACACGAGGCCGATCAGCCGCTGGTTGTAGGTATCCGTCGGGTCGACCCAGTAGACCCCCGCGCCGACCTGATCCGGGCTGCCGCGCAGCTGGAACGGAACGTCGATCAGGATGCCGTAGACCCGTGGGTCGGAGCGCACGACGCTCACGGCGGTCCAGCCGCCCTCGGTGTTGCGTCCCAGGACGCGCACCTGGGCGCCTTCCTCCGGCTCCTGAAAGGTCATGGGGACGTGGGGCAGGCGGATCTCCGTCTCGGCGGTGAATATGCCTCCGCCGACCGGTTCGATCACCGATGGCTCGATGCTGGGACCGTCTCCGAACCAGCTTTGCACCTCGACGTAGCCGGAACGGGCCGTCTGGCCGAGAAAGACCACGCCGTAGTCGGTCGAGACGCCGAGCTCCCGACCGCCCTGGGTCTGGAGCACGACCGTTGGATCGGCGAGGTTGCGGTGCCCCGCACAGCCTGTACAGAGGGCGAGCCCCAGCAGGACTCCGGAAATAAGACGTGGCGCCCGGCGGCGCGAGCATTGTTGTGGAGCGGGGTGATACACGTGTAGGAGCGACGGTTGTTCGGGCCATTCTGGCCGGCAAACCAGTGGGCAGCCCGTGGGGCCCTCGGGAGTGCCAGGCACCGGCCAGACTGGACTTTTGCCAGGGCGATGTCGATCGTGTGCTCATCGAAATCGGGGATGAGTTCCGGTCGCTCTTGAAACAGATGCGGGCTCCCAGGTTCCGGTGCTACCGTGGCGGGCTCTCCAGGGCAATTCCCTAAATATCCCGGGCTTCCGACCAACCCGGCCGCCGTTCGCCGCGTATTCGGCGGTGTCCCGCTAGCAACACGACTCTGAGGTTCCCTTAACATGCGCGCACTCCCGCTCGTCGCTGTGGTTGTCGTTGTCGGTCTCCTGGGTACAGGGGCATGGTTTTTCACCCGCGACGCGGGTGGACAGGCAGTGGCGACCGAGCCGTCGCAGTCAGCGCAGGCTGACGCGCCGGCCCGGCCCGACGCCGAACGGCTGGTCGTTCCGGACGCGATCCAGGCTGAGAACTCCGGCCGTGCAGCCGTCGTGGCCGACGCCGCGCCCCTGGAGACCCCTTCGGTCGCCGATTCCGGACAGGAGGCCCTGGTAGCTTCCCTCGTGGGGAGGGTGGTCGATCCGGCCGGCCGACCGATCGAGGGGGCGCGGGTGACCGCCGGCCACCAGCATGATTCGTGGGGCATGGGTCGCACCACGCGGGAGCCGGTCGAGACGCGCACCGACTCTCAAGGTCGCTTCGAGCTGGAGCCTGCGGGTGGTCAGCAGGAATTGCGGACCACGGCGGACGGCTTCGTGGCCGCCACGATGCAGCTGAACCTCGTTCCAGGTAAGCGCAAGGACATCGGGGATTGGGGCGTCGACCCGGGCGTCATCCTGGAGGGCATCGTGCTCGATCCTCAGCGACGACCTGTGCCAGGCGCCGAGATCCGCAGCAAGTTCTCCATCGATCGACCTGGCTTGACGGTGGTCACGAGCGGCGGAGGCCCGCTCGTCACGACGACGGATGACAATGGGCGTTTCCGCGTGGGTAGCCAGGACGTCGGCGACTACCACTTCATGGTGGCCACCACGGATTATCCGAATGCGAGATTCGAGGGCTCGACAGAGGCGCCCGGCGACCAGGTACGGGACATCGAGGTCGTGCTCGAGCCAGGGGCAGAGATCAGCGGGCGCGTCATGAACCTTCCGCAAGAGGGCGTCGAGTCGCTCGTCGTGCGTGCACACACGACCACCCCGCGAGCGGATGGCATCCAGATGCTGGGCCTACCGGATGGTGTGGGCTCCCAGGAGTCGCGTGAGGCCGAGGTCGCTGCGGACGGATCCTTTCACCTGCGCGGGTTGCATGTGGACGAGGACTACCGGCTCACCGCCCGGGTTTCGGACGCCACCTGGTTCGCCGAGTCCTCGCGCACAGTCCCGGTCGTGGTGCGCTCCGGTGAGCGTGGCGTCGAGCTCGAGTATTCGCCCGGAGCAACACTCGTTTTTCAGGCCGTCGACGCGGCCACCGGCGAACCGATCACCGAATTCGAGGCGGAGGCCGGCACCGCCTGGCTCCAGCCCCTGGTCGACGAGGCGGGTCGCCCCAGGCGCCAGCATCCGGAGGGGCGCGCGCGCTTTGGCGGCCTGCGGCCGGAATCGACTTCAGACCGGATCGAGCTCGCCCTGCATGCGGTCGGCTACGAAGACTACCGCGTCGAGGACATCGCGATCGCCATGGGGGACGTGGAGGACCTGGGCGTGCTGCGTATGCAACGCATTCCGCTGGTACGTGTGACGGTCCTCGGAACCGCGGGCAGGCCCGTCGTCGGAGCCCAGGTGACCCTGGCGCCTGCCGCCGAGGAGCAGGGCGATGGCAGCACGCGATTCAGGATGCGGCGCCGTGTCGTCACCGAGGACGACGATGGGCACGGCGGGCACGGGATCATATCTCCTGATGACGGCTCCCGGCGCGGAGTGACCGACGAGAATGGCGTGTGTGAGCTCTCCAGCATGCCCGGGGCAAGCTGCACGGTCGGCGTCAAGGCTCCTGCCTATGCGCCCTTCGGATCGGAAACGTTGCGCTTGCCGGCCGTCGACGACTACGAGACCACGGTGAGCTTGACGCCCGGCGGGATCGTCGAGGTCTCCGTCGTGGACATCGACGGAGTTGCCGTCGCGGAAGCTCGCGTCGAGCACCGTTCGAAGCAGAGCAATTCCGCCATGGATATGGAGGACTTCGAGGCGCCAGCGCGCACGGATGAATATGGCGTCGCGCGATTCGACTTCCTCGAGCCCGGCCCGCACATGTTCCGGCTGGACGAGTCGAATTCCCAGGGCGGAATGTCGTTCACGACCTCCGGGATGGGGGAAGAGCCCTCGATCGAGGGCTGGGAAGTGATCGATGTGCTCGGCGGAGAGACCTTCACCCTGACCCTGGTGGCGTTGCCCCGGGCCTCGCTGACCGGGCGCGTGACCGAAGGCGGCGAGCCCCTTGCGGGCGCCTACGTCGAACTGCACGAAGAAGGTGCCGACGAGCCGATGGGGGGCATGCAGATGCTCGGTGGCGAGTCGGGAGTGAGAACGAACGGTGACGGTATCTTCGAGTTCACTGACCAGAAGTCAGCGTCCTATCGCATGGAGGTCAGCCATCCCACGCGCGCGATGCCGATGGAATTCGGTGTGGAGCTCTTTGGGGGTGCCAACCGGGAGAACGTGGACCTGCCGATCACGAGCGCGACGGGTCAGATCAAGGACCAGGATGGCAAGCCGATCGCGGGAGTCGAGGTTCAGGCCAAGCGCTACGAGGGCGAGGGCGGTGGCAGGCGGCAGGTGTTCATGATGGTGAGCATGTCGTCGGACGGCGGCGGCACGACCATGATTTCATCCGGCGGGGCTCCGGCCGTTCGGGTCACGACGGACGAGGAGGGTCGCTACGAGCTGCGCGGCCTGCCCCCGGGCGTCGAGGTCTTTGTCGAGGGCAGTTCACCCGACCACCGGACGGGTGGTTCCGATCCGTTCCAGGTGGCGTCCGGTGAGGAGCGCCGGGACGTGGACCTGTCACTCCTGGCTGCGGGGCGCATCAACGTCAAGGCGCTGCGCTCCGGACAGCCGGTGGGCAACCAGCTCGTGCGAGCGAATTTCATGGGCGACAGCGAGAATCCGGTCTCGCCGGAGATCGCGATGCTGAGCGGCGATGGTTCGGCGGAGCTGACCGGACTGCACGTTGGAACCTGGTCGATCAAGGTAGCGCCCCTCACGAACCCGAACGGGGACGGTGCACCGGAGCAGACCGTCGAGGTCCTGGCAGGGGAGACCAAGGACGCGGTATTCGAACTGCCTTGACCGGCACGGTCGGGATCCGGGCCGGTCGAGCGGACTCTGGCCCCGGACTTCGGTAGACTCGGGCCGCTGGCGCATCCATGCGCCAGCGGCCATTCTCATGTCTTCCAGCTCCAAACGTGATTTCGATGCGGTTCTGCTCGACCTGGACGGCACCCTGCTCGACGCCAATAGCGAGGTCCACCCCAGCAACCTGGAGGCCCTGCGCGCGGCGCAGGCCGCAGGGGCACGCATCATGGTCGCCACGGGCCGCTCCCGGATCGCCACCCGGCCCGTGCTCGACACCCTGGGGCTGACGGGAAGTGCGGTCGTCTTCAATGGCGCGGGCGTCTATTGCCCGCACACGGATCAGATGCTGGAGGAGCGCACCCTGTCCAACCGGACGGTCGCGCGCCTCCTGGAGCTGGGTGAAGAGCTCGATCTGCTGACCCTCGTCATGCTGGCAAACCGCAAGCTTTCGAGCGTGCCTCGCAATGAGAACGAACGCCAGGCACTGGCGGGCCTGCAGCTGGTGGAGAATGTCCCGCGCGACCAGCTGCGTCAGGACTGCACCATACGCATCAGCTTCCTCGGGGAGCATGACGCCGGCTCCGATGACCTGGTCCGTCGTGTGGAGGAGTACGTGGGGCAACCGATGTACCTCACACATTTTCCCCTCTCGATGCTTCCCTCCCAACGCGGGAGCATCATGCAGGTGGTCGATGCCCACCCGCCCTGCAAGGGCAAGGCCGAGGCGCTGCGCGTCCTCGAGGAGAGCATGGGCATTGCACCCGAACGGGTCGTCGCGATCGGGGACGCGTCCAATGACGTCCCGATGCTGCGGGAGGCGGGCCTGGGGGTCGCGATGGCGAATTCCATGCCGTCAGCCCTGGCGGCGGCCGACCGGGTCATCGGCCATCACGATTCGGACGCGATCGCGGGTCTGATCAGCGAGCTATTCCTGGAATAGGATTCGCCGGCCCGAACCGGGCCTACTTGGCCTTGCCTTCTTTGCCGTCGGACTTCTTGGCCGTATCAGCCTTCGGCTTGTCCGCCTTGGCCTTCTTGGGCTTCGGTTCTTCCTTGGACTTTTCGTCGGCCTGCTTGCCATCCTGGTAGGACTTGGAGCGGTAGTCGGTCTCGTAGAACCCGCTTCCCTTGAACAGGAAGCCCGCGCCCGCGCCGATCTGGCGTACCAGCTTCAGCTTTCCGCACTCCGGACACTTGCGCTTCGCGGCCTGGCTCATCGAGTGGAAGATCTCCAGCTCGGCGCCACAGGCCTCGCACCGGTAGTCGTAGGTCGGCATCAGCCCGTGGCGTCGGTGCTATCGGGAGTTGAGTCGGCCTCGACTTCCGCGTCGCTCTCCGGGCGCGCTGCGACCTTGACCTGGGCGAAGCGCAGAACCAGATCCTTGTGCATCCAACCGCTGCGGACGACGCTGAGGATCTGTCCTGGCTCATGCTCATCGGTCGCAACGGTCGCCACACCCTGGTGGATGGCCGGGTCAAAGGCTCCCGTCACATCGATGGGCCGGACGTCTTGACGTGTCAATGCACCCATCAATTGATCGCGGGTCATCTGCACGCCCACGAGCAGGTTCTTGGCATCGGCCGAATCACACTGGGTCGTCAACGCCAGATCCAGGTGGTCCAGTACGAGCAGGATCTCGTCCAGAAGTCCGGCCTGGGAGCGTCTGAGGGCCGCGTCGATGTCGGAGATCGCGCGCCGCTTCAGGTTCTGAAAGTCGGCCTGAGCTCGCTGCCAGCTCTTGAGGTACTCGTCGCGCTCGCGGATAGCCTTTTCCAGCTCCGTTTCGGGCTCGGCCGTCTCCGGTTCCGGATCGCTGCTCTCCGCTTCGCTGACCGGTTGCGGCTCCCCTTGGGTTTCCTCGGGAGTCGGCTCGTCTCGAGTGGCGTTTTCGGTCATGTCACTCATCCGTTGAAGTAGTTCATGATCTTGTCGAGGAACGACTTGCTGCCGTCCTGCTCGTCTTCGATGGTCTTGAACTCGCGCAGGAGCTCTTTCTGTCGATCTGTGAGCTTCTCGGGAATCTGCACGAAGACGCGCACGAGCTGATCCCCGCGGCCGCGGCCTTCCATGTGCGGCAGGCCCTGTCCCCTGAGACGGAACACCTTGCCACTCTGGGTGCCCGCCGGCACGGTCATGTCGACCCGACCGCGCAGGGTCGGAATCTCGATCTTGTCCCCGAGCGCGAGCTGGGCATACGAGAAGGGCACCTCGGTCAGCACGTCCGGTCCGCTGCGCTGGAATACCGGGTGCTCGGACTCCTGGATCACGCAGTAAAGGTCGCCGCGTGGCATGCCCGGCATGCCTGCGTCCCCTTCGCCGGTGACCCGCAGCCGGACGCCTTCCTCGACGCCGGCGGGAATCTGAATCTGGATCTCTGCTCGGTCCTGCTGGCCGCCAGTACCGTCGCAGTCGCCACAGGGAGACTCGATCATCTGGCCGGCGCCGCGGCAATTCGGGCAGGTCTGGGCCATGGTGAAGAAGCCCGCGTTGCGAGCCACTTGCCCCCTTCCACCACAGGTCGTGCAGCTCTTCTTGCCCGTGCCGGCCTTGGCTCCGGATCCCTTGCAGGTCTCGCAGGCATCACGGCGTTTGAGAGCAACGGTCTTCTCGACGCCCTCGTCGATCTCCTCCAGGGTGAGCTCGAGCACGATCTTCAGGTCGCGACCGCGCTGGGGCCCGGAGCGCGCGCGTCGCCCGCCGCCAAAGAGGTCGCCGAAGACGCCGCCGCCCCCGCCACTGCGTCCGCCAAAGACGTCGCCGAAGGCCGAGAAGATGTCCTCGACGTTCGTGAATGTGTGTCCACCCGCCTGCCCGCCGGGCCCGAAGGCTCGGTGCCCGAACTGGTCGTACTGGGCTCGCTTCTGGGGATCGCGCAGCACGTCGTAGGCCTCGGCCGCTTCCTTGAAGCTCTCCTCGGCGGCCGTGTCACCCTGGTTCTGGTCCGGGTGATACTTGAGTGCCAGCTTGCGGTAGGAACGCTTGAGATCGTCCTCACTGCATGTCTTGGGAACCCCCAGCACCTCGTAGTAGTCGCGTTTTTCTGCCATGGATCAGTCGTGGGAAGCGGGGGCTGTGCGGCCAGAAAGTGGGCGGGTATCCGGACAGGGCCTCATAGTAGAGAGTGGCGGAGGGACATCCAGGGTCCCGCCGCCACCTCGAATCTGTGCAATGACCGACGGGCTGGTGGGCTCGTCAGGCGACGCCGCCGGTGACCGGAGTCTCGTCCTTGATCTCGGTGATCATCGAATCCGTCGTGAGCAGCAATCCGGCGATCGACGCGGCGTTTTGAAGGGCCGTGCGAACCACCTTGGCGGGATCGATGATACCGGCCTTGAACATGTCCTCGTACTCACCGGTCAAGGCGTTGAAGCCGAAGCTCTTGCCCTTCTCCCGGATCGACTCGGCGACGACCGAGCCGTCGACACCAGTGTTCTCGGCGATCTGGCGCAGGGGCGCCTCGAGCGCCTTTTCGATGATGAGGGCACCAAAGCGCTCGTCACCCTTGAAGCGTGCCTCGGAGACGGCCGCAGCCGCGCGCAGCAGTGTGACACCCCCGCCCGGTACAACGCCTTCCTGGATGGCCGCGCGGGTCGAGTTCAGGGCGTCCTCGACCAGATCCTTGCTGGCCTTCATCTCGACCTCTGTCTTGCCACCGACCTTGATCAAGGCAACACCGCCGGACAGCTTCGCGAGTCGCTCTTCGAGCTTCTCACGGTCGTAGTCCGACTTGGTGTTCTCGATCTGGACGCGAATCTGCTCGCAACGCTCGTTGATGGCCTTCTTGCCACCGGCGCCCTTGATGATGGTCGTGTTGTCCTTGGTGACGCGCACGTGCTTGGCGCGGCCCAGGTGCTCGACGCCGACCTGGTCGAGGGGGATCCCGATCTCTTCGGTGATGGCGGTGCCGCCGGTCAGGGCAGCGATGTCCTCGAGGTAGGCCTTGCGACGGTCGCCAAAGCCGGGTGCCTTGACCGCGCAGACGTTCAGGACGCCCTTCAAGCGGTTGATCACCAGGGCCGTAAGGGCCTCGCCTTCGATGTCCTCAGCGATGATCAGCAGCGGACGTCCGGTGCCCATGGCGGCCTCGAGTGCCGGCACGAAATCACGGACCGAGCTGACCTTGCTGTTCAGGATCAGGATGCTCGGATCCTCGAACTCACAGGTGAGCTTCGACAGGTCCGTCGCGAAGTAGGGGGAGAGGTAGCCCTTGTCGAAGTCCATGCCCTCGACGATTTCGAGCTCGGTCTCGAGGCCCTTGTTCTCCTCGACGGTCGTGACGCCATCGTCGCCGACCTTCTCGAAGGCATCGGCCAGGAGCTGACCGATCTCACGGTCATTGTTGGCCGAGATCGTCGCGACGCTCTCCTTGTCAGAGCGCGTCTTGACCTTGCGCGACTGGCTCTCGATAGACTCGACTGCGATGTCGACGGCCTTGTCGATTCCGGCCCGCAGGGCGATCGTATTGACGCCCGTGGCGAGGTACTTGAGACCCTCGCTGAAGATGGCGGAGCCGAGGACCGTCGCCGTGGTGGTGCCGTCACCGGCCACGTCATTGGTCTTGTTGGCGATCTCGTTCACGAGCTTGGCGCCCATGTTCTCGAAGGGGTCCGAGAGCTCGATCTCCTTGGCGACCGAAACGCCGTCTTTCGTGACGTGCGGGTTGCCGAAGGACTTTTGAAGGATGACGTTTCGTCCCGCGGGTCCGAGCGTGACGCGCACGGTCTTGGCGAGTTTCTCGATGCCGCTCTTCATCTTTTGACGGGCGGCGTCGTCGAACAGGATTTGCTTGGCCATTGGTCTATTTGTTGAGTCTCTGGATTCTTGTGCGTGTTCGTTTGAGTTGTGCGGATAGGGGAGGGACTAGAAGCCCATGCCACCCATTCCGCCCATACCGCCCATGCCGCCCATGCCGCCCATGCCTTCCATACCACCCATGCCGTCCATGCCTTCCATTCCCTCGGCGGGACCGGCCTTGGCCGGCTCGGGCTTGTTGACGATCAGGGCGTCGGTGGTGAGCAGCAGGCTGGCCACGCTGACGGCGTTTTGAAGCGCCGCGCGGGTGACCTTGGCCGGGTCGATGATTCCCATCTCGAGCATGTCGCCGTACTCGCCCTTGAGGGCGTCGAAGCCATAGGTGGACTTCTTCTCGCGCAAGACGCGGTGGCAGACGACCGGGCCATCGTGACCCGCATTCGCGGCGATCGTGTGACAGGGTCCGGCCAGGGCCTCGTAGAGGATGTCGAGGCCCATGTCGTAGTCGGAGTCCGTGCCCGTGTGGAGCTTCTTGATCACGTCGCGCGTGCGCAAGAGAGCGACGCCGCCGCCCGGGAGCACACCGGCTTCGACTGCCGCGCGGGTTGCGTGCAGGGCGTCCTCGATCAGGGCCTTGCGCTCCTTGACCTCGGTGTCCGTCGCACCACCCACATTGATCTGGGCGATGCCGCCCGTCAGCTTGGCGAGGCGTTCCTGCAGCTTCTCCCGGTCGTAGTCCGAGGTCGTGGATTCGATCTCGCCACGGATCTGGTCGATGCGGGCCTGGACCTGCTTGCGGTCACCCTTGCCGTCGATGATCGTCGTGGCGTCGCCTGAGACGACCACGCGGCGCGCGGTACCCAGGTCCTTGCCTTCGACACTGTCGAGCTCGACGCCCGAGTCCTTCATGAAGGCCTTGGCGCCCGTGATGCCGGCGATATCGAGCAACATCTGCTTGCGACGGTCACCGTAGCCCGGAGCCTTGACGGCGCAGCACTGCAGCACGCCGCGCAGCTTGTTGACGACCAGGGTCGCCAGGGCCTCGCTGTCGACGTCCTCTGCGATGATCAGGAGCTGACCGCCGTCGGCCTTGATTGCCTCGAGCAGGGGCAGGAGGGTCTGGACGTTTGAAATCTTGCCCTCGTGGACGAGGATGCGCGCGCGATCGAAGGCGCACTCCATGGTCTGGGGGTCCGTCACGAAGTGGGGCGAGAGATAGCCCCGGTCGAACTGCATGCCCTCGACGACCTCCACCTCGGTGTCGAGCGTCTTGCCGTCCTCGACCGTGATGACGCCGTCCTTGCCGACCTTCTCCATCGCGTTGGCGATGAGCTTGCCGACGGCCAGGTCGTTGTTGGCCGAGATGGTGGCGATCTGGCGGATTTCCTTGGTGCCCTTGACCGGCTTGGAGAGCTTCGTGAGTGCCTCGGAGACCGCACGAGAGCCGTCCAGCATGCCCCGGTTGATGACGACCGGGGCGGCGCCCGCCGTGACGGCGCGCAGTCCGGCCTTGAAAATGGCCTCGGTCAGCAGGGTAGCGGTCGTGGTGCCGTCGCCGGCCACGTCGCTCGTCTTGCTGGCGACCTCTTTAACAAGCTGGGCACCCATCTGCTCGTAGGGATCCTGCAGCTGGATCTCTTCGGCAACGGAGACGCCGTCCTTGGTGACGGTCGGTGCTCCCCAGCCCTTGTCGAGGATCGCGTTGCGGCCGCGCGGGCCCAGGGTCGAGGTGACCGCTTTGGCGAGCTTCTCGACACCGCGCCGGATCGCTTCGCGGGCGTCGCTTTCGTAAACCATCTGCTTGGCCATCGTGATTCTTTTCTGTCTCTCTTTGAGCGGTATCGGATGGGTGGAACGTCGTCGGCCGCGCTGCTCAGTTGGAGCGCTGGCCCTCTTGCCTGAAGCCGCTATTAGCAAGAACGGTGCCGAAGGGGCATGCATTCCTATCTCGTTGCGGTAGGAGCACTTGGGGCCGCGGCCCGGCTGGGAAGCGCTGCCTAATTGGCAGGGCTCCCAGCTGTCTCCCTGCTCCTCTGCCATCCTGGCATGGGACCCCTTCGGCCGCCCGGGTGGGCGGGTCGAGCTTGACTCCCCGCTGCCGATCTCGGACCCTCGGACGCACTGTGAAGCAATTATCAAGGATGGTCGCGCTCCTCTGTTGCGCCGTGCCGAGCCTGGCCCATGGGCCCGCGCGGCTGGTCCAGAGCGGGGACTTTATCGAGGTGGATCGCCAGCCGCGGGTCCAGCTCGAAACCCTGGCGGGAGAGGTGCGCGAGCTGCCCCTTGCGGAATTCCGGGTCGGGGATCCGGGCCAGCTCGACGCCGTGTTCGTGCGCTATCTGGGACTGGCCCGCCCCCCGTCACTCGGCGCGGATTCGGGTGACCGGGTCGAGCTGCGCTTGACCGGTCACGGCGACACCTTGAAGGGTGCCCTGCATTCGGGGGACGGGGATCAGATCGAGCTCGAGATCGTGGGCGGGGCGATCCTGACCCTCTCGATCGAGGAGGTGGCGGGTCTCATCTTTCGCCAGCGCCTGTCGTTCGAGGGCGATGTGGACGTGGGCCCGGCCCCGGAGGGCGACCGCCTGTTTCGCCGCCGCGGAGCGGGCGTGGACCGCATCGATGGGCTCTTCCAGAGCTTCGAGCCAGCGGGCGTGCGATTCGAGGGTGGGCTGGGCGAGAGGCTCTATCCGTGGACCGAGGTGGCGGCGCTCTTCATCGAAGACCTGGAGAGTGGCATGCCGGAACAGGCCGGCGCGGGAACGCCGGTCGTCGTCGATCTCCTCGGCCAGAGCCGCCTGCATGGACGCATGCTCTCGATCGATGGTGACGGCTGCCGGATCGCCACGCGCTCGGACGCCGACCTGCTCTTGCCGGCGGCTGCCATTTCAGAAGTCTCGCTCGACGACGGGACCTATCGCTTTCTTTCCGATCTGACACCGAGCGATCTCGGTCCCGTGTCGCCCACGGGCGACGAGCTCGGCATGGTCTGGCCGCCGCGCATGGATCGGGCTCGCACGGGTGCCGCACTGACCGCCGGAGGACGCACCTGGGCCCGTGGAATTGGCGTTCAGGCGCCGAGCCGTGTCGTCTGGGACCTGGCTGGCGAGTGGACGGTGCTGCGGGGCAAGGTGGCCATCGACGATAGCGTGCTCGCCTTGCCGCGGCGCGGCTCGGTGGTCTTCAGGGTCCTGGTCGACGGCCAGAAGCGATTCGAGAGTCCGATCCTGCGTGGGGGCGATCCGCCCGTGGACCTGGGCCACCTGGACCTGACCGACGCACGGGAGCTCGTACTCGAAGTCGACCCCTCCACGGATCTGTGGATGGCGGACCGAGCCGACTGGCTACGCCCGATTCTGGTGCGTCGCCCCTGAGTCCTGATCTGGCGTCACGCTGCGAAAAAAGACGCCGCGGTTGCCGCCTTCGCTCTTGGCCTGGCGCAGGGCCAGCTCTGCGTGTCGTCGCAATTCCTCGACCGAGTCGAGATCGAGGCCGTCAAAGGTCTCGAATCCAATACTGGCGCTGACGCGCACGTCGAGGGGCGCGCCTTCGATCTTGCCCGTCAAGGCGTGGATCTGGTCGCGCAGACGATTGACGACCCGAGCCGCGTCGATGCGCGAGGTGTAGGGGATCGCGATCGCGAATTCGTCGCCGCCGAGGCGCCCGCCAACGTCCTCCGTCCGCAGGCAATCCCGGATGACCTCGCCCACGCGCGCGATGACCCGATCGCCGACGGTGTGGTCATGTTCCTTGTTGACGCGCCCGAAGTCGTCGAGATCGAGCAGCACCAGCGCCATGTCGAAATGGTGCCGATGTGCGGCCGAGAAATGCTCGCGCAGCCGGGACTGGAAGGCGCGCGGGCGGAGCAGTTCCGTGTGGTCGTCGTGGGTCGCGCGATAGCGCACCTCGGCCAGCTCGGAGAGCCTGTCCATCTGCGTGCGCAGTCGTTCGACCCGCATCGCGTACTCCTCGAGCGGCGCGTCGCGGTAGATCAGATCCCAGGTGGACAGGCGCAGGCTCTGGGTGACCGCGAGCGTCGGTCCCGGATCCTCCGAGTCAGCCACCAGCAGCAGGGCCAGGGGGCCTTGACCGGAGACCTGTTCGATCTGTTGCAACTCGGTGACTCCGCCGCGTGCGAGCGGGTCGATCAGGAGCACGTCTGGCCGGCGTGCCGCCAGGAGCTCACGCGTCTGGGCCAGGGTGCGCGTCAGCTCGAGGCGCATGCCCATGGCCGCCAGGGGCTGGATCCGCTCCCAGAGACCCTCCGCCCGGTGGTCGCAGGCGAGGATGAAGGGAACTTGGGTCATGGGGACTCGGCTGTGTCGCAGGTCGTGTCGACGCGCTCACAGTCCGGCCCATCGACGCCCGAGAAAGGGCCCCGGGGGAGGCCCGATAGAGCGCTGCGATCGCCGATGAGCTGGAGGGAAAGGAGGATGTCGCAAGTATAGCCCGCCAGGGGGCGTGAGGCGCGATCGGAGGCCGATCTCGAAGGGCCAGAACCTCGGCGCGAATCCAAATCAATGTCCCCTGGCGGGTACGTAGCGGCCAATGAGATTGACACCTGATGGGGCCCCAGTAGAATCCCTCCACTCATTTTGCCGGGATTGAACCAGCGGATCCTGCGCCACTCCGAGTATTTCGACCCGACCAGACCGGCTCGCCAACAGGGGCTTGCCGAGGCCTTCAGGCCCGGTTGAATGCGCGGTGAGGGTCGTGATTTGTCCTGGATCAAACTTCACTGGCAAGAGAGTCCCCACCGGGTCCACGCGGGCTCGGCGAGGCCCAACTTTCTCTCATTTCGTTCATGGAAAAACTCACCATACAGCAACTCATCGATGCGGGTGTGCACTTCGGATGCCGTGTGTCACGGTGGAATCCGAAGATGGCGCCGTACATTCACGGCCGCCGGAATCTCATCCACATCATCAGTCTGCGCGAAACCCTGCGGGGCATCATTCGCGCACAAAACCTCTTATTTCACATCGCATCAGAAGGCCAGACGGTCCTCTGGGTCGGTACCAAACGTCAGGTCAAGGGCATCATCCAGGAGGCCGGGAACCGCACCGGCATGCCGGTCGTTACCGAGCGCTGGATCGGCGGCACGCTGACGAACTTCTCGGTCATCCGCAGTCGCCTCAAGCGCCTCGAGGAACTCGAGGCTATCGATGAAAAGGTCGCTGAGCAGCAGCGCCTGACCAAGAAGGAGCTCTCGAGCCTGCACCGCGAGCAGCGCAAGATCGAACGCAACCTGGGTGGCATCCGAGAGATGACCACGATGCCCGGAGCCATGGTCGTCGTCGACCCGTCGCGCGAAGGCAATGCCGTGCGAGAAGCCCGCAAGATGGGCATCGTCGTGATCGGATTCCTCGATACGGATTGTTCGCCGGACGACGTCGATATCGTCATCCCCGGCAACGACGACGCATTGAAGTCCGTGCGCCTGCTCGTCGAGCAGCTGCTGGCGTCGGTCGAAGAGGGCTGGCACCAGCACCGCGAGACGGCTGCTTCGATGGGCGCCGCCGAGAAGCACGATCAGGCGCCCGCGGATCCGTCCGGGGAACCGCGTCCGACCCGTGGCACGCGCCCCTTGCCGAGCCGCAAGTCGGCCGCCGACGCCGATACGGCCGGTTCGGATTCATCCGACGCCGCCGCGACCGCGACCGCCGAGGGCGAGATCACCCCTGCGGTTCCGGCGGAGAAGCCGGCCGACGAGTCGGCTGGCACAGAGGCCACCAAGAAACTGGAAGTCAGCGCCGAAGGCGGCGAGCCGACTTCCTGAGACACGAGCCCGGGTGTCCACCGACGAGCTGCCAGCGGCGCTCGCAGTGGCATCTGGTCGATTGAACTGGGCGATCGCAGCATTGCGGTCGCCCATTGATTCCATGGGTAGACCGCCTCACATGAGGGTCGACCCTTCCCCGAATAGGGGCCCGTGCGAGGGCCCGTTGACCAGGCCCGCGCAAGCGGGACCGGAATACAGATCGACGACGATCGGCGAGGTTCGAGATGGCGGAAATTACTGCAAAGACGGTACGTGACCTGCGCGAGCAGTCCGGCGCTGGGATGATGGCCTGCAAGAAGGCCCTGACGGCGACGAACGGCGATGTCCAGGCAGCCTTTGACCACCTGCGCAAGCAGGGACTCAAGGCGGCCGAGAAGAAGGCTGGCCGCGACACGGCCGAGGGCCGCGCCGTCGCGGCCTCGGCTCCGGGCGGACGGCGCGGTGCCCTGGTCGCCGTCTCGTGCGAGACCGATTTCGTGGCCAAGACGCCGCAGTTCGAGGCGTTCATGGGCAGCCTCGCCGGGCATGTGCTCGAGCACGGCCAGGCCGACCCGGATGGACTCGCTGGCCAGGCCTGGAGTGGCGATGAAGCGACCGTCGGGGATGCTCTCAAGGCCCTGGTCGGACAGCTGGGCGAGAATATCCAGATGGCGGGCGCCATCTGCTACGACAACCCGGACGGGTATGCCGTCAGCTACGTGCACCACGACCAGAAGAAGGCCGCCATCGTGTCCGTGACGACCTCGGCCGACGCCGACAAGGCGGAGGCCATGCTGCGCGACCTGTGCATGCACATCGTGGTCTTCAACCCGACGGCCAAGGACCGTGATTCCATATCGGCCGAGCAGGTCGAGCGGGAGCGCGCGATCTACCTGTCGGAGGTCGAGAACAAGCCGGCCGAGATCCAGGAGAAGATCGTCTCCGGCAAGCTGGACAAGTTCTTCGCCGGAACGGTCGTGAGCGAGCAGCCCTGGGTCAAGGACGACAAGATCAGCGTGCAAAAGGCGCTCGAGCAGGCCCTCGGTGCCGGCACCAAGATCGTCGACTTCGCTCGCCTCGACGTCGGCTCCTGAACCCGTGCCTGGGCGCCCGATCCGGATCGACCTCCGGCCGGGCACCCGGGCCTCGATCCGCGATCTGTGAAGTCGCGCGGCAGCGGCCCCGACAAACCCTCACGGTCGCCGTCGCCAGTCCGTATCCTGTACGAGTCCAGTCCGTGCCCATCTCTGCGGCTCCATACTCTCTCGTATGTCCTATCAGCGCGTTCTCCTCAAGCTCTCCGGCGAGGCCCTAGGTGGGCCCGATGACGGTCACGGGATCGATCCGGGCCAGGTCGAGATCATCGCCAAGCAGATCGCTCGCGTCGTAGGACTGGGCGTTGAGGTCGCCGTCGTCTGCGGCGGCGGAAACATCCTGCGCGGCGCCGAATTCACGCGCAAGGGAGCCGCGCGCTCGACCGCCGACTACATGGGCATGCTCGGAACCGTGATCAACGGCATGGCCCTGTCCGATGCCGTCGAGCGGGAGGGCGTCGAGACGCGCGTCATGAGCGCCCTGGAGATTCGCCAGGTAGCCGAGCCCTTCCTGCACAGGCGCGCCAAGGCGCACCTTGCCAGCGGGCGCGTCGTGATTCTCACGGCCGGGACGGGAAACCCGTTCTTCACGACCGATACCGCGGCCGCGCTGCGCGCCACGGAGCTCGACTGTGAAGTGCTGCTCAAGGCCACGAAGGTCGATGGGGTCTACAGCGCCGATCCGATGGCGGACCCGTCGGCCGAGCGCTTTGCGAGCCTCTCGCCCATGGACGTGCTCAGCAAGGGCCTGAAAGTCATGGATGGCACGGCGATCACTCTCTGCATGGAGAACAGCCTGCCGGTGATCGTGTTCAATCTGTTCGAGGCGGGCAATCTGGAGCGCGTCATTCGGGGCGAGTCCCTCGGGACTCTGATCAGGAGCGACTCATGAGCTACAAAGCGATACTGTCCGAGGCAGAGGCCCGTATGGAAAAGGCCATGGTCCATCTCCAGGAGACCCTGCGCGGCATCCGTACCTCGCGCGCGTCCAGCGCCCTCGTCGAGAACATCCGTGTCGACTACTACGGCACCCTGACGCCCCTTTCCCAGGTGGCGGCCATTTCCATCCCCGAGGCGCGCACGATCGCGATGAAGCCCTTCGACGCCACGGCTGTCGAGGGCGTCATGAAGGCCCTCCAGAAGTCGAATCTGGGTATCGCCCCGGAGACCGATGGGAAGGTCGTGCGCCTGTCGTTGCCGCCGCTCTCCGGCGAACAGCGCAAGAAATACGCAGCCAAGGCCAAGGAGATGTGCGAGGAAGGCCGCATCTCCATGCGCAACGTGCGGCGAGACTCGAACAAGCAGGCGGATAGCGCCAAGAAGGATGGCGAGCTGACCGAGGACGAGAACCACCAGCTCCACGACGACATCCAGAAGATGCTCAAGACCTACGAGGACAAGGTCACCCGGACCAAGGACAGCAAGGAAAAGGAGATCCTCGAAGTCTGACAGTTCCGTTCTTGCGGCGGGAAATTAGTGGCCCGGCGGCCCCTTTTTTGTATCCTCCGCCGCCACCGCACAATGCGGGCGCGTAGCTCAGTCGGTAGAGCAATTGGCTTTTAACCAATAGGTCCCAGGTTCGATCCCTGGCGCGCTCACCATTCACGAAGAAGGCGAGAGTTTCGGCTCTCGTCTTCTCGTCTTTCCTGCGGAACTCGATGGGGCAGCGCGCCGGAAATCCGGCGCGCGCCGATCAGTCCTGGGGCACGGTCGAGATTCCGCCGAGGGCCTCGTAGGCCCTGGCCCAGTACGCGCAGCGCGTGCACCCGATGACCCCTTCCAGCGCAAAGGCGGGCAGGGCCGCAAGGACCGAGATGGACCAGGGTAGGGGCAAGGCGCCCAGGACCATCATGTAGACGAAGATCGTCGTCCAGGCCACGACGAAGACGGTGGCGTCGATGATGGTCGCGCGCACCGTCGCCATGGGGTCGTTCTTTGCGATGCGCCAGGCGTGCAGCAGGGCGGAGCCGACCCCGCGCTGATTCTGAACCAGGCTGTGCAGGGCGATCTGAAAAAGGACCGAGAGCACCACTCCGTAGAAGTAGATGGCGACGCCCACGGAGCCGGCGATCAGCACGGTGATGGGATTGTCGGCCGTCAGACCAACTGCGTCGGTGAAGACCTGGGCCGGTCCGACAAAGATCAGCGCGGCACCGAACATCATGACCAGGAACTGGGCCCAGAGGGCGATGGCCGACCAGCTCAGTCCGCGGCCCAGGCGCATGGCGGCCCCCAGTCTGGGCGCACGCCGATGGCCCCGAATCTCTTCCCAGCGGACGGCCGGCGACAGCAGCGCCAGTCCCGCCACGAGGCGAAAGAAGAGCGGGGTCAGGAGCAGGAACGGCCACCACTGATTCCACGCCATGGACAGGGGGTCCAGGTTGCGGCGCATCATGAAGGCCACGGTATCCTCGTCGAAGATCCCGGGCATGCTGCTGTCCATCAGGCGCCAGGCGACGAGCACGCCGAAGGCCCAGCCGAGATTCAGGCCCTGGTAGGTGAAGCCGGTGATCCACAGGCTGCTGGGGATGCTGGCCTGGCGCGCCGAATTGCGCATCGCCGCGACGGCGCGGTGCAGGGTCCACACGGATCCGGGGTCACCTCTCAGGCTTGCCATAGGTGCTTTCTGCGTTCCCGCCGGCTGGTCATTTCGACAGCCTATCAGCCGCGGGGACGAACGTCTCGGCACCGGCCGGCACCTCGGGCGGGTGCGCGGGTCGACAGGCCGCTTCGACCTCTGCAACAGTCTTGGGAATGCCCGCAGACAGGACCTCATGCCCGACGTCCGTTACCAAAAGATCGTCCTCGATCCTGATCCCGATCCCGCGCCAGCGTGCATCGACAGTCTCGTCGTCCGAGGCCACGTAGAGGCCCGGCTCGACCGTCAAGACCATGCCGGGCTCCAGGGCGCGGGGCTCTTCAGCGATGGAGTAGGCACCGCAGTCGTGCACGTCCAGCCCGAGCCAGTGGCTCGTCTTGTGCACGCAGAAGCGCCGGTAGCTACCGTCCGCCAGGATCGCCTCCCGGTCGCCCGTCATCAGACCCAGGCGCAGCATGCCGTCGACCATGTGCTCGAGGGCCTGGCGGTGCACGGCTTGCAGGGTCGATCCCGGTCGGACCAGGTCGATGGCCGCCATCTGGGCCGCGAGCACGACCTCGTACAGGGCCCGTTGATCGGCGCTGAAGCGGCCACCGACGGGAAAGGTGCGCGTGATGTCGCTGGCGTAGTACTCCCATTCCGCGCCCGCGTCGATCAGGAGCAGCTGCCCGTCCCGCAGGGGCTGGTTGTTCTCGATGTAGTGCAGGATGCAGGCATTGTCGCCACCGGCGACGATGCTCGTGTAGGCCGGGCCGGTGCTCCCACCCGCGTGGAAGTGGTACTGCAGGATCGCCTCGACCTCGTTCTCGCCCATCCCGGGCCGCGTGCCGGCCATGGCGGCCTCGTGCGCGCGCGTGGTGATCTCGAGCGCACGGCGCATGTTGCCGATCTCGGCCGCGCTCTTCAGAAGCCGCTGCTCGTGCAGGTACTGGCCGTGATCGATGAGCTCGACCGGCGCAGACGGGCCAGCGCGCGCGGCACCGCGCAGGGTCTCCAGGAGCTCGGCAAAGGAGCGGTCGAACTCCGGGTCGTGTCCCACTCGCGCGACAATGCGCTCGTATCCGGCGAGCAATTCCGGGAGTTCCTCCCAGGCCGTAGAAATGGGATAGGCCTCGTCCACCCCGAGGGCGGCCGGCGCCGCGTCGACCCCGAGTCGGCGGCCAGTCCAGATCTCGCGCTCCGGGTCGAGCTCCCGAAGGAACAGGATGCTTCGATCCTCCCCGTCAGCCTGCAGCATGACCAGCAGGGCCTCGGGCTCGGCGAAACCTGTCAGATACCAGAAGTCCGAGTCGGGCCGGAAGGGATACTCGCAGTCGGCGTTGCGCGTCTTGAGCGTGTTCGTCGGAATGAGCGCGGCCGCATTGCTGGCCCGCAGATGGGCCGCGAACTTCTCGCGCTGCGCAATGTACATGGGGTTCATGGGAGGATTCACCAGCGGCCGTGGCTATCTGGGGTCGGACCCGAGCAGGAATTCCTCGACACGGGTGACCAGGTAGGAGAGGCGCTGGGTCGCATCGTCACCCAGGCGTACGACGACGCCGCTCGGCCCATCGAGGGCGACCGAATTGTCCGCGTCCCGCACGCTGACGGGAAGGTCTAGCAGGTCCGCCAGGGTCGTGGCGGCAGCATCCAGTACGGGATCCTGCGCGCTGCCGACAGGACCTTCGATGAACAGGCCGTCCCGTGAAAGTGTGTCGGGCATCCGCTCGAGCCGACCCGTCGGAACGGTCGCCTCCCGTAGCCCGAAGCGACCGTAGAGGGACAGGGGCTCTTCCCCCGGTCCGATCGTCAGGGCGCGCGGCATTCCCACGTCTTCCTCGCGCGCCCAGTTGGTGTACTCGATGTTCATCTCCAGGCCCTCCGGCTCGGGCAGGACGATCGAGACCTCGACCGGCTCGCCGCCGGTGTGCTGGATCTCGATCTCGATCCCCGACGACTCGAATTTCACGGTCATGCGGATCTCACCGGCGCCGATGCGCAGTCCCCTGACCTCGGCCGTCCGTGGCTGAAAGAGCCGGGTCGGATCCGCGGCAGGGGGCGGGATGGGCCGCAGGATGACGCCGTTCGGAAGTGCCGCAGGCAGGCCACCGGTCTCGACTGCCGCGCCAGCCGGAATTCCCGGAATGAGATGGGGCAACACCGCGGCCGCCCATTCTGGCGAGGCGGTCAAGGCGGAGAAGTGGGCCCAGGCGTCGAGGTTTCGACCCTGACGTCGGGCGAGTAGACAGAGCATGGCGCGGCGCTGCGCGTCCGCACGGGGCGCTGCGCGTTCGGCGCTGACGAGCTCGCCCCACATGCGCCAGCAGGCCGGCTGGCGCCACGGCTCCTCTCCAAGCCCGAGCAGGTCCGTCGGAATCGTGGCGGGGGAGGTACTGGCATCTGCCGCCGCCCACGCGCGCGCGGCGCGGCTCTCGGGCAGCAGGATGCCCGGCGCTTCGTCGCCCGCGGCGGCCTCTTGCGCCAAGGCGGAGGGCCCAACGCCCGTGGCGCCGAGGACCAGGGGGCCCGGGGCCAGGACCAGGAACAGGATTGACCCCACGCTCCGTACCGAGCTATGGGGCTTCTCGAAGAGGGGATCTCGCATGGCTGATGGTTCGAACGGCGGGGGATCGTAGCAGGTTCAAGCCAAGGTGCGCCCTGGGACGCGCAGCCTGTCATCAACCCGGGGAAAGGGGTAGAGTTCGCCCCCCGAGCCCGGAGCCGGATCTGGTGCATGACCACCCGCCGGGCGCGCTGACCGAACGAGGACGAACCGTGAGCGACGAACCCCTGATCGACCCGGAATTGCTCGAGATCCTCGCGTGTCCGGACACCCACCAAGGCCTGAGCATGGCCGCGGCCGAGTTGTTGACCGACGTCAACGCCAAGATCGCCGCCGGGGACTTCAAGAACGTCGGCGGCAAGGTCGTCGCCGATGCCCTCGAGGGCGGACTGGTGCGCGAGGACAACAAGGTCGTCTACCCGATCCGCGACGCCATCCCCGTCCTCCTGATCGACGAAGGCCTGCCCCTCTGAGCGCGGCCGCCGCGCGCCCCGGCCGGTGATCCATGCGCTGGGTACACGAAGACGCCCCAGGCCGTAGCGTTCGCCTGGCCTACTGCATGAATGTGCACGCGGCCGAGGACCTGCCCTCGATCGAGCGCGGCATGCGCGACGTGACCCTGCCCCTGCGCGACCGCCTCGCGGATGGCCATCCCTTTGGAATAGGCATGTACCTCGCCGGCGACCTGGCCCGTCGCCTGGCCGGTGACGACGGCGGCGTGGACCTCGAGCGACTGAATTCCTTCCTGCGCGCCGAGGACCTGGACCCGTTCACCTTCAACGCCTTTCCCTACGGTGGATTCCACGCCGGCCCGCTCAAACACGCCGTCTACAGCCCAACCTGGATGGAGGACGATCGCGTCGCCTACACCCGCGCCGTCGCCGACTGCGCGACCCTCCTCGCCCGCGCCACCGACGAGATCCCGCTCTCCCGGCGTCACATCTCGATCAGCACCCACGCCGGCGCCTTCGGAACCTGGATCAAGGGCGCCGACGACCTGACCCTCTGCGCCGCCAACATGGCCCGCGCCATCGACCACCTCGCCCGCATCGAGGCCGGTGGGGGACCGCACCTCATCCTGTCGGTCGAGGCCGAACCCCGCTCGAGCGCCAACGACTCGACCCAGCTCTTCGCCTACCTCTCCTTCGCCCGCGCCGAAGCCGCCCGCGTCCTGGGCGACCCGGACTCCCAGCGCCCGCGCGCCGCCCAGCTCGCCGCGCGCCACCTGGGCACCTGTCTCGATTGCTGCCACTCCGCCGTCGAGTACGAGGAGCCCGAGCGCGCCCTCTCCCTGGCCACCGCCGGCGGCCCCCTGGGCAAGCTCCAGTTCTCCAGCGCCCTCGCCCTCGACAACCCGGCCAAGAACCCCGCCGCCGCCGCCCAGCTGCTCGCGATGGACGAGGAACGCTACCTGCACCAGGTCAGCGCCCAGGCCGGCGCGCGACTACTGGCCTGCGACGACCTGCCCGACCTCGCCAAGGCCCTGGCCTCCGACACCGCCCGCGACTGGACCGACTGCTCCTCCTGGCGCTGCCACTTCCACGTCCCCGTCGATCTGGAGCAAGTAGGCCCCGGCCTGACCACCACCCGCGCCCACGCGGACAACCTGCTCGACCTCTGCCTCGCCAGTCCCTCCGACTGGACCACCGACGAGCTCCACGTCGAGATCGAGACCTACACCTGGGACGTTCTCCCCACCCCAGCCCGCGGCCCCGGCGACCTGGTCGACGGCCTCGAACGGGAGTACCGACACGTCACCTCCCGCCTCCAATCCGCCGGCTGGAAACGCCCGCCCCGCCCCTGACCCCGGGCCCCAAAAAAGCCCACCTGCTCCGTTGAATCCCCGCCCGCGGCCCCTTATCGTCCCCCCCTCGACCGCGCCGAGCGCGGCCGACACTACGGTGGCCCCGTCGTCTAGTCAGGCCTAGGACACCAGGTTTTCATCCTGGCGACTGGGGTTCAAATCCCCACGGGGTCACCACTTCCTGCTTCTGCCTCCACCGGCGGACGTTCCAGCGGAAGATTGTTGCGGCTGGAGCTGCACCACCCACGCCGAATAGTGACTCGCCGTGGCCCGACCGTGCGAATCCTTCGGTTCGGCAAGGGAATCACCAGGTGAAGTCGAGGACGGCAACCGTCCGCCGCCAGTTGATGAGGAGCTGTTTGTTGCCGCGTCCGTGCTCAATTGACCTCGGCAGCGAGTAAGCGCACGGCTGGGTCGTGGCCCTCGATCGGAATCACGGCCTCAAAGAGGACCCGGAAGCCTGCTCGCTCCATGTGTTCCAAGGGGGTCAATAGCCTCAGAAGGAGTGAGGCACCTCTCAATGAAAAGCTCCCGAGCTTGGCCCTTCCAAGCGGCTCTATCGCCACGGTTCGTCCTTCGTCTCCGGGATCCGCTAGACTCTAAACGGGATGATTGACGCAGGGAGTCTGTTTGCCGAGTACCTGGAAGCCGGAGATGGCGTCCAGTTCGACACCTGGATCAAGGGCCACCCAGAGCACGAAGAAGACCTCCGTCGCATACACGCGGACTGGAGGCTCCTGGGGGCAGCACGAAAGAAGGGTGTCTCGTTCTTCAAGAGCGGGGAGCATGAACGCCCCCAACCAGCTCCCGGTCTCGAAGCTGGCAAGGTGATCGGTGACTTCCGCCTGGTGGAGTTGATTGGCCAGGGTGGCATGGGGCAGGTGTGGGAAGCGGAGCAGGTCTCCTTGCGTCGCAGGGTCGCTGTGAAGTTCGTCCGGCCCGAGCGCGTGACCGCGAAGCAACTCGACTACTTTGCCCGTGAAGCGCGTGCGGGCGGGCGTCTTGCACACCCGGGAATCGTGGCTGTTCACGGCTACGGTGAGGACGATGGCATCTCCTGGATCGCCATGGAGCTGGTCGAGGGGTGTTGGACGCTACGTGACTTCCTGGACGACCTGGCGCGAGAGGACGAAGTCCCTGACGGCTACGACAAGCAAGTGGCGCGGTTTATCGCGCAGCTAGCTCAAGCTCTCCAGGCGGCTCACGAAGCGGGTGTCATTCATCGTGACTTGAAGCCACAGAACATTCTGGTTTCTCCGGGCGAGAAGCCCAAGGTCACGGACTTCGGATTGGCCCGCATCACGGACGAGACGGGGTTGTCAGAAACTGGCGATTTCGCGGGCACGTACTTCTACATGAGCCCAGAGCAGGTTGCTGCCAAGCGTACGGGCATCGATCACCGCACCGACATTTTCAGCCTCGGCGTCGTGATGTACGAGATGCTTGCTCTGCGGCGTCCTTTCCAAGGGGACACCACTCATCAGGTCGCCCAGCAGATCATGTGGCGGGACGCACCCGACATGCGGGTGATGCGTTCGAAGATACCTCAGGACCTATCCGTGATCTGTGCCAAGGCGTTGGAGAAGAACCCGGAGAGGCGCTTTTTCACGATGGCAGAGATGGCTGAGGACATTGAACGCCACCTCTCAAACGAGCCGATTCATGCGCAGCTACCGACAATAGTTGACCGCGCCATCAAGTGGACGAAGCGGAACCCCACAAAGAGCGTGGCGGGAGTGTTGGTGGCGACTGCGTTCGTGGTGATCTCGGGGCTTGCGCTACGCATTGCGAAGCAGAAGGGGGATCTGGAGTCCACGAACACGGCCCTGGGTGCCAAAACGGATGAACTGAAACAAGCCAATACGGTGCTGGGTGTCAGGACGGATGAGCTAGCAGAAGCGAACTTGGAGTGGGAACGCATAGCAGAGAGCCTTGTCCTGGCAAATGAGGCCCTGGAAACCAAAACGGAAGAGGCCCAGAAAAACGCGACGGCGGCGGAGGAGGCTCGAGTCCGTGCCGAGGATGCGCTCGTCCTCGAAGCTGGGCTCGGCTGGACTGACGCAGGAATGCCCGCGGTCGAGGGGTCGTTTGAGCGGATCGGCGAGCGCGTCCTGACCGGAGGGGCAACTAAGGAGGACTTGCGCAGACTTGCCATGGCATGCGTACGTCCAAATTTTGTCGCTGAGGCAGCTCAGCCTGTCGGAGAGCTCTCGGCGAAGTTGCAGATTGAAGCTCTGCCGACCAAAGGGATACCGCCTGAGCTGGCGTTTCGTGTTCGAGGAAGAATCTACCACGACGACCAGGCGCTCGGTCCATACGTCGGGGGGATGTTAGTCGGGAATTGTGGGGGCGGGAGCCTCTGGGAATCGATCGAATGGCAGAGCGACCAGGTGCGCAGGTTCGAGCTGAGCACGTTGATCGAGATCCAGGTGGGGAGCGCACCTGGCAAGCAGGGGCACATTATCGGTGGTCTTCACGGCGATGACTTCGAGCACATCGGCGAGCCCATTATTCGTACTGGCTCACTCGTCGTAACGAGTATTGAAGGACCGCTGCCATCTAGCGCTACCCATCCGCCGCTAGAGGCCGGGGCCGTGACTATGGTGCTGGAGCCCGTCGTGGCGAGCGCTGACGCCACCTCCGAAGAAGAGGAAACAAGCCTCCATACCTTCACTCTCCAGTCGCCACCGGTTTGGTTGCCGTGCTCGATCCGGGTAATTCGAGACGGCAATGCGATTCCAGCAGTGCTGACCATTCAGAATCTCTTTTATCCCGAGAGGGGCCAGCCAGTCTATGAGGCTTCGCCCGCGAGTTTCAGCCTTCCTACCAGCATTTCATTCGGACCCGACCGAGCTGTTCACCCCGGGATAGACCGCCCTACTCGGACCCTGCCCGGCGACCTCCAGCTCACCATCACGTCGGACAACTCCCTGAGTGGAGCCGCCATCGAGGTGGTGTTCAGCGATGAAGCGCTGCATTCACTGAACTCAGCCCATTTACTAAGACAGGGTCGGCGGTCCGGTGGACCGAAAGACCTGCTGCTCTACGGGCGCATGACACCCTTACGGAAACAACTTTACTGACCCTTGGATCGAAGCTCCACAGCCGAGTCGCTTTCCGAGATAGGTGCAAACTTATTAGCGGCCAGGTGCATGCGGCGTCGAATCCAGTAGAGCAGGCGAGCCGGTGGGACTGGATGGCGATGATTCCCAAACTGGATGTGAGCCTGACGAATGAGGCGCAATAGACGTATTCGTGTTGGCGGTATCCCCGACTTCGCGGCATCAGGCAGGGGGTATTGCGGACCCATGGCGTCTTCAATCTTGCTCAGACTGGCCCAGCCTCCCACCTCCGGCTGTCCCTTCCCTACAATCAGTTGATGGTGCTTCCCGCTCTACTCCTGGCCCTCGCCCAAGACTCCAATCAGGAGCGTGGCATTGAGGTCGTGAACAATATCGAGGCCGTAGCTCAACCGGCCTACGCTCGTCGTCACGCCCTTGTCATTGGGATCAACGCCTACAAGGACCCCGGGTACCCGGACCTCGGGTATGCGGTCGCGGACGCAGAAGCGGTAGCCGCAATCCTGATCGAGGACTACGGCTTCGCTCAGAAGGACGTGCTGCTGATCCTGAATGAGGACGCGACCAAGGCCACGATCGACAAGGCGCTTGAAGAATGGGCCTGCGACTACGACCGGATCGGTGAAGACGATCTGCTAGTTGTGTTCTTCGCAGGCCATGGAGTGACGCGTGACCTTCGGAGCCGTGGCGATAGAGGCTACCTGGTGCCCGTGGATGGAGCTGGGTCAGACGGCGCTCATGAGTGGGCAAGTCTGCTGGGGATGAACCACCTGGAGGATGTGTCCGAAGCCATCCCGGCCAAGCATGTGCTCTTCATCCTGGACTGCTGTTTTGGGGGCTTGGCAGTGAAGCGGTCTCCGGCTCCCATCGCGGCTGGGCTGAGCAACCGTGCTCGGCAGGTGATCACCGCAGGGAACGCGGATCAGGCTGTTCTCGACGCCGGTGGTGGAGGGCATTCCGTGTTCACTGGCGCGCTGCTCGATGCCCTACGTGGAGATGCTGACCTCGACAGCGACCAAGTCGTTACCTTTGGCGAGTTGTTCAACCACATCGGTCGTGATGTCGAACGCAAGACGGAGATGCGACAGACGCCGCTCCAGGCGTCGTTTCGGGACCATGAGGGTGGCAACGTGGCGTTGTTTGCTCCGGGTGTGACGCCTGGGACGGCGACCGCTGCGGAGCGGTTGAAGGCTCTGGAGCGCAGCGAGAAGGAACGTCTTGCCGAGCTGGAGCGTCTCTCGGACTACATCCTTGTGCAGGACCTCGCAGACGAAGCGGAGAGCTTGTGGCCGCAAGGGCCGGAGATGGTAGCGAGCTATCGCGAGTGGATCGTCCGAGGGCGGGAGCTCCTGGAGCGCAGGAGTCTGCACGAAGCCTCCGTTCGTCAGGTGCGACAAGAGGCATACCTGAGGCAGGTCGTCGCGGGTCAGGTTGAGGAAGGCGAAGGGACGGAGCCGGTCTGGGCGAGTGTGGACGGTAAGCTACGCTGGCGCTTCGAGACCTTCGAACGGCTGGTTGAAGGCCTGGATGGATTGCAGGTGACTCTCGCCGACGTGGAAAAACGGCTGGAGGTGTCGCGTACGCTACGGCAGGTGTCCATCGAGGCGCATGCCGAGGCCTGGGAAGACGGCATCGCGGCAATCGCGGAGCATCCCTACTACGACGGTCTGAACCTCGCTCCGCAGCTTGGATTGGTGCCTCTGGGCTCGGATCCCGAGTCTAGCCTGTGGGAGTTTGGGCACGTCTTGACGGGCGACGTGCCGCAGCGAGGCGCCGGCGGGGCTCTGGTGCGGACGGAGGCTACGGGGCTGGTGTTCGTGTTGATTCCGGGGGGTACGTTCTGGATGGGCGCGCAGGCGAGCGATCCGGAGGGGCAAAACTTCGATCCGCTGGCGGAGGCTGACGAGGATCCTGTACGCGAGGTGACGCTGTCGCCGTACTTCCTGTCGAAGTACGAGATGACGCAGGGTCAGTGGGAGCGTTTCGTCGGCGAGGACCCGAGCGGGTACGAGCCGGGATCGGATTATGGGGGCACGGTGACGACGCGGCTGCACCCGGTTGAGCAGGTTAGCTGGCACGACTGTGTGCGGGTGCTGGGGCGCCTGGACTTGGTGTTGCCGAGCGAGGCGCAGTGGGAGTACGGTGCGCGTGCCTTCGCGGATACGCCATGGTCGAGTGGACCGGAGAAGGAGTCGCTGGCCGTGGCGGCGAACCTGGCGGATGCCTTCGCGCAGGCCAATGGTGGCTCCCCGAGCTGGGGTTACGAGTCGTGGTCGGATGGGTACACGGTGCACGGGCCGGTAGGGAGTTTCGCGCCGAACGAGTTCGGGCTGTACGACGTGCACGGCAACGTGTGGGAGTGGTGCCTGGACGGATACGATGAGAGCTTCTACGGGAGCGGCCCCGCGGAGGATCCAGTGAGCCATTTCGTAGGTTCCGGTCCCCGGTTGCGTCGCGGCGGCAGCTTCTTCACGATCGCCGTCCGCGCGCGCTCGGCGTTCCGCCTCCGCTCCGCGCCGGCGTACGCCGTCAACGACCTCGGCGTTCGTCCCGCCAGGGTCATCACGGATTGACTTCGGCTCACGCGATACGCCTCTTGTGAGCCTCAAGGATTCCCTCCAGCTCTTCAATCTTGGCGATAACGTCGATTGGCTCGCTCTTGCCCAGCACTCGATCCAGGAGCTCCCTGCAAGCTATGACGTTGCCAGAGCGTGCCTGCTCAATGAGGGACTGGATCGCGGCCTGGATATCCTCTGGAGTCACGGCGGCGTAGAAGACGTTTCGTCGAGTGTGGGCCTTGGTAGCCCGGAGATTGGCCTTGCGGTACTTGTTGCTCGCAGTCGACTCTCCACGCCGGTCCCTACACGGGGTAGACTGTTCGGTCGGTTCTGATGGGTCGCGGCCTCTACTGATGCCACCTGTCGGTGTGAACCACGGAGTCAGGCAGCAGCGGTCAGCGAGCGAAGCCAGAGGTTGTGGCGACAGGCCCTTCAAGCCCCGGGTGGCGGCATCTCGCGTGGAGTGGCATGATCCATTCCGCAGGCCCGCGTTACGTAAACCGGGCCTGATCTATTCCGCAACACCCATGGAGCGACTCGATGCGCATTAGCCTGCTCGTACCTCTGTTTCTGTTCAGCTCTCCCCTGCTCGCCCAGACTTCCACGAAGGCGACCGCCCCGGGGGCAACGAACATCCTCGACTGCGTTCGCGGGCTACAGGATCAGAACGGAGGCGGGTGCATCGAAGCGTCATCTGCCGCGACCTTCGGGTTGCTGTTTCCGTACCCAGGGCTGAACAACACCTTCGATTCAGCCACCGGGGACGTTGTCAGCGGGGGCACGGGCAACACTGCCAACGGCGACTTCCCTGGCCACTCCACGGTCGGCGGGGGTGATCAAAACTCCGCCTCCGGTCCGTGGTCCACAATCTCAGGGGGCTTTTTTAACACCGCCTCCTCAAACGCCAACACGGTCGGCGGGGGAGATCAGAACACCGCCAGCGGCGGCTTCTATGGCCACGCCACGGTCGGCGGGGGTGATCAAAACTCCGCCTCTGGTGCGTGGTCCACGATCTCAGGGGGCAATAGAAACACCGCCTCCTCGTACGCCGCCACGGTCGGCGGGGGAGATCAGAACACCGCCTCCGCGTTGCACGCCACCGTTGGAGGGGGCAGGGACAACATCGCCTCTGGAATTAGAGCCACGGTCGTCGGAGGGGCGTTCAACACCGCCTATGGGTATGGCGCCACGGTCGGCGGGGGCAGGGACAACACCGCTTCGGGGGACGACTCGATGGCCGCCGGACGCCGCGCCAAGGCCATCCACAACGGCTCGTTCGTGTGGGGCGACAGCGTAGACGTCGACAAGTCCTCGTCGGCGGTCAACCAGTTCAACGTCTACGCCTCGGGCGGAACGCGCATCTTCTCGAACAGCGCCGCGTCGGCTGGCGTGCTGCTGGCGCCGGGTGGCGGCTCCTGGACCTCGGTCAGCGACCGCAACGCAAAGGAAAACATCGAGGTCGTGGACGCACGCGAGATCCTGGAGCGCGTCGCTTCCATCCCGATCTCGACCTGGAACTACAAGGCGCAGGACGACTCCATCCGCCACATGGGGCCGATGGCGCAGGACTTCTACGCCGTATTCGGGCTGGGCCTGGGAGAGACGGGCATCGACACTATCGATCCGGATGGTGTGGCGCTCGCTGCCATCCAAGGGCTGAGGGCGGAGAAGGGCGAGGAGATGGCCGTCCTTGCGGAGCGACTAGCAGAGAAGGATGCTCAGATCGCTGCGCTTCAGGCACGGTTGGAGAAGCTGGAGTCCATCCAGGTCATGGCAAGTGAGGAGTGAGGTTACCAGGGGTTCGGACCCACACGTCCGGGCCTCAAATCACTACGCGCTGCGTCTGCTGTGAACCTCCGGGAGCGGCTCCATTCCTTCAATCCTGGAGATAACGTTATTGGCTCGCTCTTGCCCAGGAGCCGGTCCAGTAGCTCCCTTAAAGTTCGACGATCCCAGAGCGTGCCTGCTCGATTAGGGACTTGATCGCCGTCTGGATGTCCTAGGCCACGACCATCGTCCCGTGAATGTGCTAAAGGGAGGTGTATGCTGTCGGAATGCTCGCCCTTCCCTCGACGCTGCTCCTGCTTGCCCTGCTCCCGGTTCACCCCCTGGGTAATCCACTGGCGACACAGGGCGAAGACGGTTCGAAGCGCGGGGTATCGCTGGACGAGGTGGCGGAAGCTTCGAGCACTGCCTACGGGCGGCGACACGCACTGGTGATCGGCATCGATGAGTACGAGGACGCGGCCTATCCGGACCTTGGGTACGCGGTCGCGGATGCGCGGGCGGTGGCGAAGATCCTGATCGAGAGCTACGGGTTCGAGTCGGAGGACGTGCGCTTGATCGTGAATGAAGACGCGACAAAGATCGCGCTGGAGGAAGCACTCGAAGACTGGGCCTGTGATCCAGGGCGCGTCGGAGAGGAGGACCTCTTCGTGCTGTTCTTTGCTGGACACGGGGTCACGCGCCCGGGGCGGCGCGAATCGCGTGGGTACCTTGTCCCGGTCGATGGGCAGTCGGAATCCGACGGAGCACCGACTTGGTCGAGCCTGATCGGGATGAACGATGTGGAGGACATCTCGGAGCTGGTACCGGCGAAGCACGCGCTGTTTGTGTTGGACTGCTGTTTCGGTGGGCTGGCGGTGACCCGTGCGGCGCCCCCGATTGCGGCTGGACTGTCGAACCGGGCACGGCAGGTAATCACCGCGGGCAATGCGCAGCAAGCGGTGCTCGATGCGGGTGGCGGCGGGCACTCGGTGTTCACGGGCGCGCTGCTCGGCGGGCTGGAAGGCGATGCGGACCTGGACGGGGATCAGGTGGTCACGTTCGGGGAGCTGTTCAATCATGTGGGGCGCGAGGTCGAGCGCAGGACCGAGGAACGGCAGACGCCGTTGCAGGCGACGTTTCCGGATCACGAAGGCGGCAACGTGGCGCTGTTCTCGCCGGACGTGAAACCGGGGACTATGACGGCGGCCCAGCGGCTGAAGGCGCTGGAGCGGACGGCCGATGAGCGTCTGGCGGAGCTGGAGCGTCTTGCGGACTTCATCCTGGTGCAGAAGCTCGCCAGCGAAGCGGACGCCCTGTGGCCGCAGAATGAGGATATGGTGCCGCCCTACCGGAACTGGCTGGTGCGCGCCCGTGGGCTGCTCGACCGGCGCGGTCAGCATGAGGCATCAGTGCGACAGGTGCGGCAGGAAGCGTACCTCAGCCAACTGGTCGCGGGACAGGTCGAGGAGGGCGAGGGCACGGAGCCGGTGTGGGACGAGGTTGATCCGAAGCTTGCCTGGCGCTACGAGACGTTCAAGGAGCTAGTCAGCGGACTCGACGAGCTGGAAGCCACGCAGGCGGACATCGAGCAGCGGCTGGAGGTGTCGCGGACGCTTCGGCAGGTGTCGATCGAGGCGCATGCCGAGGCGTGGGAGAAGGCCATCACGGCGATCGCTGAGCATCCTTATTACGACGGCCTACAACTCGCTCCGCAGCTGGGGCTGGTGCCGCTGGGCCCGGATCCGGAGTGGGGTCTGTGGGAGTTCGGGCATGTTTTGACGGGCGAGGTGCCCGACCGGGGTGCGGGCGGGGCGCTGGTGCGTACGGAAACGACGGGGCTGGTGTTCGTGTTGATTCCGGGCAGCACGTTCTGGATGGGAGCGCAGGCGAGCGACCCGGACGGAACCAACTACGATCCACATGCGGAGGACAACGAGGGCCCGACGCACGAAGTGACACTGTCGCCGTATTTGCTGTCTAAGTACGAGATGACGCAGGGCCAGTGGGAGCGCTTCGTCGGGGTGAACCCGAGCAGGTACGGTCCGGGATCGAGCGTCGGGGGCAAGGTGTCAACGCTGTTGCACCCCGTGGAGCAGGTGAGCTGGCACGACTGTGTGGCGGTGCTTGGGCGCCTGGATCTGGTGTTGCCGAGCGAGGCACAGTCGGAGTACGGAGCGCGGGCCTTCGCGGATACGCCGTGGTCGAGCGGTCCGGAGAAGGAGGCGCTGGCCGTGGTGGCGAATCTGGCGGACGCCTTCGCACAGGCCAATGGTGGCCCGGCGAGCTGGAATGTCGAGTCGTGGTCGGACGGGTACGTGGTGCACGCACCGGTCGGGAGTTTCGCACCGAACGAGTTCGGGCTGTACGACGTGCACGGCAACGTGTGGGAGTGGTGCCTGGACGGGTACGATAGTGATTTCTACCGGAACAGCCCCCCAAGGGATCCTGTGAGCCCTTTCGTAGGTTCCGCGACCCGTGTGTACCGCGGCGGCGGCTTCCTCAACCCCGCCGTCCTCGCGCGCTCGGCGTTCCGGCTCGTCAACGCGCCGTCGTACGCCGTCTACAGCCTCGGTGTCCGTCCCGCCAGGGCAATCACGGATTGACTTCCGCTCACGCGCTACGCCTCTCGTGGGCCTCCAGGATTCCCTCCAGCTCCTCGATCTTGGCGATAACGTCGATTGCTCGCTCTTGCCCAGCACTCGATCCAGGAGCTCCCTGCAAGCTATGACGTTGCCAGAGCGTGCCTGCTCGATCAGTGCCCTGATCCGCTAGACTCTCCAGGGCATGAGTGATCCGTCAGCCGAGACTCTGTTCGCCGAGTACCTGGAGGCCGGAGACGGCGTCCAGTTTGATCTCTGGGTCCAAAGCCACCCAGAGCACGAAGCTGACCTCCGTCGCATACACGCAGACTGGAGGCTCCTAGGGGCAGTACGAAAGAAGGGCGTCTCGTTCTTCAAGAGCGGGGATCACGAACGCCCCCAACCAGCTCCGGGTCTCGAAGCTGGCAAGGTCATTGGAGACTTCCGCCTTGTCGAGCTGATTGGCCAAGGTGGCATGGGACAAGTGTGGGAAGCGGAGCAGGTCTCATTGCGTCGCAGGGTTGCTGTGAAGTTCGTGAGGCCCGAGCGGGTGACCGAGAAGCAGCTCGACTATTTTGCCCGTGAAGCGCGTGCAGGTGGACGCCTCGCACACCCAGGAATCGTGGCAGTGCACGGGTACGGTAAGGACGATGGGATTGCCTGGATTGCCATGGAGCTGGTGGAGGGGTGTTGGACGCTACGTGACTTCCTGGACGACCTGGCACGGGAGGACGAAGTCCCCGAGGACTACGACGAGCAGGTGGCCCGGTTCATCGCGCAGCTAGCTGAAGCTCTGCAGGCCGCCCATACCGCCGGTGTCATTCATCGTGATCTGAAGCCGCAGAACATTCTCATCGCTCCGGATGAGAAACCCAAAGTGACTGACTTCGGGCTGGCGCGCATCACGGACGAGTCGGGCTTATCGGAGACGGGGGATTTTGCCGGGACGTACTTCTATATGTCCCCCGAGCAGGTCGCTGCCAAGCGTATGGGCATCGACCACCGCACGGACATCTTCAGCCTAGGTGTTGTGATGTACGAGATGCTCACGCTGAGGAGGCCGTTCCAGGGGGACACAACGCACCAGGTCGCACAGCAGATCGTGCTGAAGGATCCTCCGGACATGCGGGTGGTGCGTTCCAAGATCCCCAGGGATCTTGCGGTGATATGTGGCAAGGCGTTAGAGAAGGACCCAGATCGGCGCTACGGGTCCATAGGGGCGCTGGCGGAGGACATCGGACGGCATCTGCAAGACCTACCGATTCACGCGAAGCCACCGACACGGGCTGAGCAGCTAACCAAGTGGGTGAAGCGAAACCCAACAAGGGCAGGCGTCGGCCTCAGTGTCGGAATTTCGCTGCTCGCAATCTCGCTCCTCTTCGTGCGGCTACTGGATCGGAATGCCGTTCTTGACGCGCAGCGCACCGACCTAGCAGCTAGCGCCAAGACGCTTGGGGAGGCTGTAGAGCGAACGAGCAAGGCTGTTAGACGAGAGCGACGCGAGGCGTATCGAGCTAACATTAGAGCAGCGACGAGCGCGGCTGATAGCCTGGATGCGCGGGCGCTCAGTGAGTCTCTGTTGGCCGCGCCTGAGGAGCACCGGGGATGGGAGTGGGACTATCTAAATGCCCGACGGGACGCGAGTCTCGGATTGGTGGATGGAAGTCAAAGGCGTATCGCGGGTTTTCGAGACGAGATCCGAACCCCTTACGGACTCCGCTGGGCAAGAGGGGTGCTGGGTGTTAGACGGGGTGGAGACGAACTCTTGGTTGGCTTCGAGGATGGAGCGGCAGCACTGAGCCTGCAAGACCTAGAGCTTACCGAGCTAGACTGTGGACCAGGTCGGCCACTCGCATTCAGCGAAGACGGTATGCGGCTCGCAACCTACGACGCGGGTGTCCTGAGAGTTGTCAACACAGAGGATGGGTCGCCAGTATGGGAGGTGGAAATCCCAATGGATGGCCCGACCGCGAGATTCTGCATTGGCACAACCCGATTGCTACTGTGGGAAGTTGGTGATGCCTTTTGCGTGCTCGACGGGGCTGACGGAGAGCTGCTTCTGAAGCGCCGCGGGATCAGGTGGGTAGGTGTAGTGCGAGGTGGAGACTCGATAGTGGTCGCTTCTGGAAAGGACCCGGTGGAGCTGAGTTTTTACGACGGAGATACTCTCGAACGGCTGGTGCAACATCAGTTGGAAGAGGCGTCGATCGGGAGCTTTGCGCTTAGTCACGACGGGAGCATGGTCGCCTTTCGAACAAGCGTTCCAGACCCCGGGTTTATGTTTGCCAATGGCGTGATTACCGTCCTAAACCTTGAGTCGGGGAAAAGGATCCATTTCGCTGCGCCTCCGGGACGCGGAATGATTCTCCATTTCGCGCGCCAAGGAGCCCGAGTCTGGGCGCTGTCTTCCTGGGAGATTGCGGCCTGGGACTTGCCGTCCGGGATCAAGGCGTACTCCCGTCGCGACACGTTCTCACCCTTTGCAGATTTCTTGGCCGACTCTGGGATGTTTGCAGTTGCAATGGCCGATGGCTCCGTCGAAGTGTGCGACTCGGATAGCGGGGAGTCCATCGCTCGGTTTTCGGCTCCGAGCCCCTCCGAGTCGATGTCGACAACGCCGCTCAGGTTTGCTGGTGATGGCAAGTACCTAGTCTGTCGAGAAGGTTCATCGCTCCGAATCTGGCCGTTGGGTCTGCGGAATGATCGCTGGATGCCCTTTCCGGGTGGCGCCTCGTCAATCGACATATCTGATGACGGAGAACGGGTCTTGGTCTCCGGCTATGCCTCGGATGCAGGTGAGTGGGACCTATTGACCCTCAAGCAAGAAGCCGCGTTTTCCGGCAACTATGAAATTCGGCGAATCCGATACGGTTCGTCCGGCGAGGAAATTCTCGGCGTAGGGCCCGCCTCACCAAGTGATCCGAATTGGCGGTCGACAGGGCTGTCGGTCGTGCGGCTTTGGCACGGTGATGGGCGCGAAATGGCAACCGTAGAAGGACTGCACTTTGACAGCGGCTTTGGGGGCCGGGTTGTTGTTGGCGGCGGCCCCGAGGGGTTGGTCTGCTGGGATTCGAGCCTTTCAACAGTCCTCTGGAGTGAGCGGGGGCGCGGAGGTGGATCCGTTGTTGATGTGGCTGGATCGGGTCGCTTGGTCCTAACGCGAAAGGGCGTGTTTAGCGTATCCACCGGAGAGTTGATCTATGATTTCAGCGACCACTACCGTGAGTCAGTGTCAGGCGACGGCCGCTGGGCCGTCTGCGAGCGCGACGAAGATTGGCACCTTATCGACCTACGCAATCGTGTCGAGTTTGCTGTGCTCCCTCAGGAGGATCGTGAGCGGGACGCCCAGATGGGCAACTCCGGAGAGATTGTAGCATTGATCGGGCCCAAGTCCGTGCGTCTCTGGCGCCCGCACGACGGCGGAGAACCTATCAGGATCCCTGAGATGTCAGTGGACCTATGCAGGTTCAGCCCGGATGAGAAGCGCATTGCCTTGCGATCAGGCACCAGAGGTGTCGTAGTCATCGCGGATACCGAGAGTGGTGCCCCGTTGTTGCGGCTCAGTGGGCTTGGAGGCAATGAGGGCGGTCTTGAGTTCAGCCCTGACGGCACAATGCTGATCGAGGGGTCCAGCCAGGCAGACGGCGTTAAGGTCTGGGACTCGCGACCCATCCGCGAGCGCGTGCTTGAGCGTAGCCACTGAACCCTGGTGCACCGCCCCTCACTGCCCTGTCCACTTCGACGACTCCCTCGGCGTCCGTCCCGCCAGGCCATCACGGATTGACGTGGTCACGCTCGGGTCGATGCACAACTACCACGCTGCCGTGCTTACCAATGGCCCGCCCAGCGTGATCCAGGACCACGCCGCAAGCTGAACATCTCTTGATCTCAGCCTCGTCCCAAACCACCAAGCATCTGAGGACCCCTGGCTCTGGCCCGCCGCACTCAGCGCAAGGAATCCTGTCCAGACCACCTTCTATGACAGCCTCTCCGAGCTTCTCGATCCTGCTGAGGAGGTTGCCTCTCATCTAGCTTCGATGGCCCAGAGAGGCGCTCACAGCGTCCTCTAGCTCACTCAGGCGGACTAGTAGATCGAGTGCTTCAGCAGGACCCAGACAGCGATCAAGGAAGAGTTTGGTGGCCTGAACGTTGCCAGCCTTGGCTTCCTTCACCATCGCCTCGACCACGGCTTTCATGTCCTCCGGAGTTGCGGCTCGGAGGAACGCTGACCTGAGTGCGGCCACGCGCTTTGCGTGCGGATTCCCAGGTCCGCCAGCGTTGCCTGCCGTGAATCGGCCCTGATTGTCTCTGCCGTCTACATACGGATCTGTCGGGGGCGTGTGTCGGTGGTCAGTCATGGCGGTTGCGATCTCTTCCGCTTCTTGGTGTCTGCCTTCCGTTCACATTTTAGCCGAGTCCGCGACACAACTCAGCGCATAGTTTGGCAGAGTGACTCGCATGCGCTCTCTGTCGCGACTTGCTGCATCGGACTACCGACACCAGCGCCGACACACCCTGAATAAGTGCTCAGAAACGGCCCTGTTGGCTATTTCTAGCTGGGAGCGTTTCTGGTTTTCATCCTGGCGACTGGGGTTCAAATCCCCACGGGGTCACCATCTTCCCATTCGCGCGTTCCCACGCGCGTAAGCGGCTGAACAGAGGGGAAGTTACGGTGGTTCCAAACGAGTCGCCGTCGAAGGGCACACGCCTTCGAGGAGGAGGACCCGTTGGAGGGCGACGCGAGCTTCGCCGTGAGCGTCCCTCCAGAGGCCCGCCGGATCGGCCAAGACTCGCTTTGATCGGGCCAGCAACGAGTCCACCGGAGGCAACGGTTGGTCCAGGTTGGCTTCCTTTGGTCCAAGCTCCGCGTCTTCGGCACGGTTTCGGGTCCCGCAGGCCCGCGTCCCACCGCTGAGATGAGCCAGGCGCCCTTTGCCGAGAATTCGTCGTCCGCGGGCTGACATCGTGGAACTGCGGGCCGGCCTTGAGAGAGGCGGTGCCGGACGGCTTTTTTTTTGGCGGGTTCATGCTCCGACCTCCGCTGGAGGTGCGTGGTCGCCTTCGCACCGCCGATCCAGGTGACCGACTGGCTCACCTGCACTTTTGTCAAGCTCACGACACAACCATGAATTATCGATCCACGAGTTGGCTTTCTCTGGCAGGCCACGCTTGGCTCGAATTGGATCTTCCAGTTCTGGTTCAGGGAACCCGTGGGCCCCGGAGTGTTCCTGCAATCCCGCTTCCTGGGAGATCATCATGACCGCCATCCCGCACCGAATCCTGTCGATCCTCGCTGTTTGCTTGCTGGGCTCAGTAGTCGTGTCGACCGTCACCGGCCGGCAGGGAACGGTCACCGCCACCCGCATCCGTACCCTTACGGCCGAGCAGGAAGAGATACTCAGCCACCAGAGCATCGTCTTCCTGGACGACGGCCAGGGTGGCATGGTCAAGACCCTGCGCATCGAGGGGATCAACGTTCAGGTCGTGAACGGACTGGGGACTACCGCCACCATCAACGGTCTTGGCAATCTGGTCGTTGGCTACAACGAGCTCGGGAACCCCAACGGCGACAACCGCACTGGCTCGCACAACATCGTGGCGGGGCGCGAGAGCACCTTCTCCTCGCACGGCGGATTGATCGTGGGGTTTGGCAACACGGTCTCCGGCCCGTGGGCCTCGGTCAGCGGCGGGGCTTACAACACGGCCACCGATATCTTTGCTTCCGTCAGCGGAGGGCGGGACAACACTGCCAGTGACGTCGCTGCCTCGGTCAGCGGTGGGCGCAACAACACAGCCAGCGCCAGTACGTCCTCCGTCAGCGGCGGAGAATGCAACACGGCAGACAACATTTCATCTTCGGTCACCGCTGGGCTGTCCAACAACGCCTCCGGAAGGTGCTCCTCGGTCAGCGGTGGGCGGAACAACACGGCCAGCAACTTCGACTCATCCGTCAGCGGAGGGAAGCTGAATACGGCAGCCGGTGAAGCCTCCTCCGTCAGCGGAGGATTTGCCAACATGGCGAGCGGTGAAGATGCATCGGTAACCGGGGGGCGGAGCAACACGGCTAGCGTCGGCCAATCATCGGTCAGCGGCGGGCGGAGCAACATGGCCAGTGCCAGCTATGCCTCGGTCAGCGGCGGACGGGACAACACGGCGAGCGGCCTTGCATCCGCCGTAAGCGGCGGGCGGAACAACTCGGCCACTTTCACCCACTCGTCCGTCAGCGGCGGGTGGTACAACACCGCCAGCGCCATCTACTCCAGCGTCGGCGGCGGGCGGAACAACACGGCTAGCGGCAGCCAGTCCTCGGTCAGCGGCGGACGAAACAATCTGGCCAGTGGCAGCTATGCCTCGGTCAGTGGCGGGCGGGGCAACATAGCCAATGGCTATCACTCCTCGGTTAGCGGCGGGCACAATAGGTCCGCCCTCAACAACTACAACTGGGCAGGCGGGGCCTACTCCTCGAACAACTGAGCGTCGGCGTGCCCCAGTGCACCGCATCGTTCCACTCTCCCCTGGGAGAGGGTTTCGGGGTTCCAGGACGCATCTGTTACGCCCCAGTCGCTACTTCCGGCCGTCCAGGTCAGCTCTTCCAATCTTGGAAGGCACTCGCGGACGTGGGTCCAACTCAGGACCCCTTGGGTCACCACTCTCTCCACCTTCAGGATGTAGGACGAGAGCAAGTCGGCCGTGATGTCGCCTGCTTCCCCAGCGCACGAAGTCAGCTTTGCCGCAGTGGGGATGTCGCCCATGGGGTGAAACTGGTAGTCCTGTACGGGCTCCCGTAGCGTCGATGCCGGGTCAAGCTACGGCGGACCGTGCGTGGTCGGCACTCGTTCTTCCTGGGACTGGAAGCCGCCGGTCAGGTCCACGACGTCTACGAATACGAGGTCGCCCAGAGAAGCGTCGACAGGATCGCACGCGACACGAGGCGCGCCCCCTCGCCGCGATGGCGCTGGCCGCCTTCTTGGCGCCCTCCGTAACCGGTGCCTTCCGATCGAGGTCGCGGCGCTGCTCACGGTCGTAACCGGCTCGCTTCGGCGACTCCTCGGGCCGGGCTACCGTCGACGATCCTCTACATTGCGCTCGGATCTTGCTGTTGCCGATGATCTACTTGGAGCCGACGGCGCACGGACCATGGGAACCTGGCAGATCCTCCTCGACATCGTGATCCTGCTGGGCACGGGGGCGCTCCTGGGGGCCCTCTTCGAGCGCTTCCGCCTCGGCGCACTCATCGGGTACCTCCTGGCGGGCGCGCTGCTGGGGCCGAACGCGTTCCACATCATCCGGAGTAGCGAGGAGGTCCTCGCGGTCTCCGAGATCGGCGTGGCGCTACTGCTTTTCGCGATCGGCCTTGAGTTCTCATGGACCCGGCTGCGCGGGATGGGCCGCATCGCTCTAGGGAGCGGTGTGCTCCAGGTCGTCGCCACGACGGCGGCCGGTGCGGGGGCCGCCGCTCTCGCCGGGCTGGGCGCTTCCGCCTCGCTCACGATCGGCGCCATCGCTGCGCTGAGCAGCACGGCCTGCGTGCTGCAGGTCCTGAACGCGCGCGGTGAGGTCGAGAGCATGCACGGCGAGCGCACGATCGGGATCCTGCTCGTCCAGGACATGGCGGTTGTGCCGTTGATGCTCGTGCTCTCCGTCCTGGCAGGTGGTGGGGACGCGCAGGAGGTCCTGTGGGGAGTCCTGCGCACGGCCGGGATCGGACTCGCGCTCGTCGCGGTGCTGTATGTCGTCTTCAACTACTTTGTCCCGCTGCTCCTCGCGAGCGGGGCGGTGCACTCGAATCGCGAGCTCCCCCTGCTCGTCGCCGTCGTCTCGGGCCTCGGCTCGGGCGTCGTCGCGCACTCGGCCGGGGTCTCGCCCGCGCTGGGAGCCTTCGTCGCCGGCATGCTGCTCGCGGAGTCTCCGTTCGCCGTCCAGGTCCGGGCCGACGTGTCGTCGCTGAAGACGTTGCTGCTCACGCTGTTCTTCACCGCCATGGGCATGCTGTCGGACCCAAGCTGGATCGCGTCCAACGCACTGGCGGTGATCGCAGGCGTGGTGGGTGTCGTGGTGTGCAAAACGGCCATCGTCTGGGCGGTACTGCTCCCCTTCGGCACACGCGGTCGGACGGCGCTCGCCTCTGGGATCTCCCTCGCGCAGGTGGGGGAGTTTTCGTTCGTGCTCGCGGCGCTGGCCCGCGGACGCTTGCTCGACGAGGACGCGTTCCTGCTCGTCCTCTCCGTGGCCATCATCACCATGATGCTGACGCCGTCCCTGGCCGGCAACGCGCGCCTCCTGGCGGCGCGCTTGATCCGCCGGACGGTTCCCGCGGTACGGGACAGCGACCGCGAGGAGGAGACCGGGGAGCTCGGCATCGTCATCGGTTTCGGTCCGGCGGGCCGAGCAGCGACCGAGCGCATCGCCGAGCTCGGCAGCCGCCTCGTGATCATCGACCAGAACCCCGACGCCGCGCGTGATGCGAAGCGCTTGGGCTACCGATCCGTGACTGGAGACGCGCGCTACGGCGAGGTGCTCGAGCACGCGGGTCTACGCGAGGCCGCGTTCGTCGTCGTGACCACGCCCGGAGCCGACATCGCGCTGGATGTCGTGCGCTACATCCGCCAGCACGCGCCCGGCGCGCAGGTCCTGGTGCGCGCGCGCTTCCATCGCTCGCTGCCAGAGCTAACGAGAGCAGGCGCGCACGTGGTGGTCGACGAGGAGCACGAGGTCGGACGGCGCATCGCCGAGGCCTACCTGGAGATCGTGCTCCGACGAGCGCCCGACGCCCCGGCCTCGCCCAGCGAGCCGGAGGAGTGCAGGGAGTCGGACCAGACGTAACTGTCGCTCCACCGAGGTCCTCGCATCGATCCGTCGAGCACGACGATCACCCTGGGCAACTGCCGGACGCGGGACTCCAGGCCCAGAACGCCGTCGGCAAACAGTTCATGCTGCCTACGCCCGGCCCGTGATTGTCCTTCCCATCGCCGGGTGCAGGTCATTCAGCTCCCGTAGCCAGGTGCGCACTTGGTTCCAGCTCGGAACCTCTTGGGTCACCACTCTTTCCACCCTGCGAAGTAGGGACTTCGGGCGGACAGCTCACGGGGTCTCCAGGGTGACGACGACCTTTCCGTTGGCCTTGTTGTCGTCCATGAGCGAGTGCGCCTTGCGCAGCTCATCGAAAGGGAAGACCGGTCCGCGAGGGATCGACAGCGCTCCGCGCTCTACCTTCTCGATGTAGGACGAGAGCAATTCGGCCGTGATGTCGCCAGCTTCCCCCGCGTACGAAGTCAGCTTCACCGCAGTGGGAATGTCGCCCATCGGGTGAAACTGGTCGAGTGTCCAAGATCCTCCCAGGATGCCCGTCATGCAGACGACGCCGCCGCGGCGGGTACAGCGCAGAGAGTCGAGGAGAGTCGTCGCCCCGATCAGTTCCAGGACACGGTCGACGCCACCCGGGACCCGTCGCCTGATCTCTCCCTCGATCTCGCCGGTGTCCACGATCACGTCGTCCGCGCCCGCCTCACGCAGCATGTGCTCCTTCTCCAGCGAGCGGCTGGTCGAGATCACCGTCATGTTTGCGTCCTTGGCGAGCGCCAGGGTGGCGAGGCCGACGGAACTCGTCCCGCCCCGGATGAGGAGCGTCTCTCCTGCGCGGACTTCGAGTCCTTTGTGAAGGGACCCATGGGTCGTTTGCAGCATCTCGGGCAAAGCAGCGAAGTGTGCCCAGGGCAGGTCGTTGGGGAGGGTGAACACGCTGTCACGCGGTACGAGGGTCTTCTCCGCGTAGCTGCCGTCGAACTCACGCCCCATGCCACCCATGAGTGCCGCTACGCGCGTGCCGGGGGCGAGGTCGGTGCCGCCTGCGTCGAGGACTTCCCCGGTGCACTCGATTCCGAGCACACGAGGGAATCTGACGGAGGGGGAGTCTCCTCGCCGGGTGAACCACTCGGAGCGGTTGAGACCAAACGCACGGACCTCGATCAGGACCCATCCCTCCCTCGGGGTGGGGTCGGGAAGGGTCTCCAGTTGAAGGGCGTCGGGGCCACCGGGGGCGTGGATCATGTAGGCGCGCATGATTACTCAGTTCAGTTCCGCATCGGATTTCGTGTGGTCAGTCGCTCGGTCAGGCCGCTGCACGGATCAGCTCACCGATCTCAGGCTCCAGGTCGGCGACACCGTGAGCAAAGAGTTCTAACCGTGTCACCTTGCCATCACCATTTCCTTCCGAGCGAGCACAGATACTCGACTCCGAGAGGCCCGGCGTTTCCCGCGCTTCGCCATCGGACCTCACGCGCTCTTCTTGCGTGCGTCAGCGGTCGCCACTTGTGGGGGATGGAGTCCGCTCGGCCAGATCGGCGACGAGCCTGCCCACGGCGGCGTCGGTCACTTTGCGGCCCGGTGCATCACCCTGGTTGCAGCAGACGAGAACAGCGAAGTCGTCCTCTGGTGCTATCCAGACCTGCGCGAACCAAGCGGTGTTCGAGCCGTCGTGCATGAGCACCTCGCCTTTCGCCCAGGGGCGCGTCGTGATGACCCAACCCCCGCCGTACTCCGCTCGTCGCAAGTTTCCGAGATGACCGGTTCCGGGAGCGGGCGCGTGAAGAACGGCCATCGTCTGGGGCTCGAGCAGTGGGCCCTCCTCGGCGCGCGCGCCTCGAAGATGAAGGCGGGCGAACTTGGCCCAGTCGGCGAGGGTGCAGTGGACCGTGCCAGCTGGACCGAGGACGGGGGTGTTGTCGAACCCCGCTGCAATCTTGCCACTCTCGAAGTGGCCGCGAGGTTGGGGCGGTCCCTCGGTCGTGTCGGGGTCTGGAGTGTCTTTGAAGAACGGGGCGTCCGGACCACCGAAGCCCGTACTTGCCATACCGAGCGGCTCGAAGAGTTGCGCCCGGATGATCTCCTCCCAGGGCCTTTGTTCCAACCGCTCCAAGATCACACCAGCGGTCACGTATCCCAGGTTCGCGTAGGCAAACTTCTTCCACGGCTTCGACGCGGGCGGACTCCGGAGGATTCCTTCCACAACCTCGCGTCGCACGTCTCGCACCGGCCGTGTCCTTGAGAAATACGACTCGTGCAGCTTGGGGTAGTCGCGGAGACTGGTCGGCATGCCTGCGCTGTGAGAGAGCACCTGGGCCAGGGTCACTTTGTTCCAGGCATCGTCCGCGCTCTCGGCGAGCCCGGGCAGCGCCTCGGAGAGCTTCGTGTCCCACGCGAGCTTCTCCGCCTCGACGGCGAGACCAAGCAGAGTCGCCGTCATCGGTTTCGTGCACGACCCAACGTGGAAGCGATCCTCCGTTAGGATCTTCGCTGGAGAGCCCCGCTCACGGACACCGGCCACACCCAGGGCGACCAAGCCCTCGCTCCTGACGATCGCCGCGCCGATCCCGGGCACCTCGGACTCGACGACAATCTCTTCGAGCAGGTGAGCCAGGTCCCGCGGTTCGGACGCTTCCTGAGCTGTCGTCGGTCCCACGGCGACCGAGAGAGCGATAATCGGGAGCTGGACAAGTCGTGTCATCATGGAGCGAGATCGTATGGCAGACCTTCGGCTAGTCTATTGCCCGATCGGGGGTGGCAGGTTCGGTTCCTTGCCGGTCCTGCTCTGGGTGAGGTTCCAATCCCCTCCGGGAGGGGCTACAACGGCTCAAGAGGCTTCCGGACAGTTCGCGGGTGTACCTCGCAAGACCGCGCGCAGGCTCTCCAGCTCGGAAAACCACTCTCTGACCTGGTTCCAACTCGGGACGTCTTGGGTCACCATCTTTCGCGCCCGCTCCGACGAAGCCTCTGGCGAGCACGTCGAACGGCGGCTTCTTGAGCGCGGGAACGGAGTTCTCGACCTCCAGGCTCCAGCTCGGGCTTTCGCGGTTCTCGGGCCGAACGTTCAGAATCACTTGCGTCGGTCGATGGCTCAAGCGACCCAGCGGCCGGCGGCCCATCCGATCAAGGCGCCGCCAAGGAGTCCGACCCCGATGATGGGGCCGTATGCCTTCGTGATGACGGCGTCCGGAATGCTAATCAGTACCCCAACGATCGACCCGATCGCCCACGCCGGTGCAGGCATCTTCACCAACGGAATCAGGAACCCGATTGCGAATCGGCTGAAGAAGGCCCCCGTCATCGCGACCTTCTTGTCAGGAAGATCCAGGGGAATCATCAGAAGGACGTCCACCACTCCGAAGACCATCCCTGCAATCAATCCGAAAGCAACTGGGTTCATCTCTTCCCTCCTTGTTGGGTTGCGCGGGGCAGGTTCGAGGGCCGCATCCACAGAGGAGGATACTCGCTTTTCTCCACGATGCGTAACGGTTCGCGGAGTGCGAGGCGAGGCGACAGCTTTAAGACGTCAGGACCTCCTTCACGCTGCACGGATCAGCTCCTGGACGTGGTGGTCCAGCTCCAGAACGCTCTCGCTGAATAGTTCTAACGGTGTCCCCACGGGGTCACCATCTCTCTCCGCTCTCGACACGAGGGGCGAAGCTTGAGACATTACGCCGATGAAGATTCTTCTCATCGGTGCCTCCGGGACCATCGGGCGCGCGGTCGCCTCGGAACTCAGAACACGGCACGAAGTGGTCACGGGAGGTCGCTCATCGGGCGACGTGAGGGTTGACCTCGCCGATGCCAATTCGATTCGAGCTGCCTACGCGGAGCTCGGAACCCTCAACGCCGTCGTCTGCGCCGCCGGCAACGTGACCTTCAAGCCGCTGCTGGAGATGACGCCCGCCGACTACGAAGTCGGGCTGCGTGACAAGCTCATGGGCCAAGTGAACCTGGTTCTCTTGGGCCGCGAGCACGTCTCTGACGGGGGCTCGTTTACCCTGACTGGGGGCGTGCTCGACCACGAACCCATCGTCGAGGGGACTTCAGCGTCGATGGTGAATGGCGCGCTCAACGCCTTCGCGCTCGCGGCCTCCATCGAGCTCGACCGTGGCCTTCGGGTCAATGTAGTCAGTCCTGGTGTCATCACCGAGGCGTTGGATGCCTACGCACCCTACTTCCGAGGCTTCGAGCCCGTGCCCGCGGCGCGGGCCGCTCTTGCGTATGCGAAGAGCGTGGAGGGCAAACGCACGGGAGAGGTCTTCCGCGTTAGCTGACCCCTAGGCCGACTCGTCTCGCAGTTCCAATCATCCCAGGGAGGCTCGTCAGCATTCACGGGGGCCGTCATTCGGATGTCGAGGGGCATCTGGATCCCTCTCGAGGCCAATGGGCAGCGCTTCAAGCTCGGAGACCCCAGCCTCGGGCTTGGTTCCAACTCGGGAGGCTGTGGCTCGCCATCTCCTTCTTCGCGCTCTCCCACGCGCGTAGCCTGGCCGTCGAATGTGACCCCCTCGGGGAAGAGGAAGGACTGGAGCGCGGGCCGAGCGTTGTCTCGCGCCTCCCAAACCGCCCCAGGTTCAACGGCAGAGGTTGACCGCAGGGGAGAACGGGCCGGCCCGAGACCTATCCAGCGAGACGTCTGGGAACCGCTCTCGGCGGCGCGTTCGGGGCCTTGACATTAGTTGCGTATTCTGGTAACTATTATCATCGATGGCAAGGAATCCTGGAGCTACTGTCGGTCGGGTCTTCAACGCGCTCGCCGATCCCACGCGGCGCTCGGTAGTCGAGCTGCTCAGCTCGGGGCCGCGCCGCGCGGGGGAGCTTGCGGCGGCGACGCGGACGTCGCCGCCGACCATGAGCCGGCACCTGCGTATTCTGCTCGACGCCGGGATCGCCACGGACGAGCGTCCCAAGGAGGACGCGCGGGCACGGGTCTTCCGCCTGCGCCCCGGATCCATGCACGCCGTGAACGACTGGCTGGAACAGCTCCAGGAGGAGTGGGACGCCCAGCTGCGCTCGTTCAAGCGACACGTCGAACGAAGGAAGAAGAAATGACTACCCCGCGCTCAGTGAACTCCGCGATCGAGGTCACCGTCGATCCCGCCACCGCCTTCAAGGTCTTTACGGAAGAGCTCGACTGCTGGTGGATCCAGGGCCCGATCAACTTCTTCGATACCGCTCGGGCGTACTACATGCGGATGGAGCCTGGAGTCGGAGGCCGGATCGTCGAGGTTTACGACGAGAAGACGGGCGACGGCCTCGAGCTCGCGCGCATCACCGTCTGGGAGCCCGGCACGCGCGTGGCGTGGGCGAGCTCCGTGGACGACGTCGAGGTCGACATCCGCTTTGAAGAGACCGCGGGCGGCACGGAGGTCCGGGTGCAGGCCACGATCCCCGAGGGCGGGGTAGACAAGGGCGGAACGGCGTGGGTGCGCATGAGCCCGGTCTGGCTGAACGACTGGATCCGGAAGCGCGATCACGTTCCGCACGAGCCGCTGCGCCTGGCGCGGCTCGCCGTCGTCGTCCACTACGCCAAGCCCGCAGCCACCGGGCGCTGGCTACGCGATGTCTTCGGCTTCGAGCCCGCGGGCAACGTCCCCGAGGTCGAGCCCGACGACCCGAGCCACGCCTGGATCGAGTTCCACGTCGGCAACTCCTCGATCATCCTCTGGGGACGCGAAGCCGCCTCAGGCGCGGGCGCTCCGATCACGCACACGCCGTTCATCTACGTCGACGACCTCGACGCCCACTTCGCACACGCCAAGTCGCATGGCGCCGAGATCATCCAGGACATCCACCAGCAGGGCTTCCGCGCCTACGAAGCCGCCGATCCCGAAGGCAACCGCTGGACCTTCGCCCAGGCCAGCCCGCTGATGCGCTGAGTCGTGCTTTACGAAGGCCCTCAAGGCCCCGAATGCACTCGGCGAGTTGGTTCCAGCTTGGAACTTCTTGGCTCACCACTTCTCTCTCCTGCTCCGACGAGCCCTCGCGCGAGCACGTCGAGCGGCCTCCTGAGTTCACACATACGGATGTACGGAGCACCCGATGCAGCGAAGTGGAGTCTTCGACTGGGGAGCGATCTGGAGGAAGTTCCCCTGACCCCGTACCCGCTCCTCGGATCGACCTCAGGGGCAGAACGACGCGGCCAATCCGTCGGTCAGATTGAACCCGCTTCCGCCGGGCCCCGTGCCGTCTCGGAACCAGAACTGGAAGTACCAGGTTTGCCCCGGGCGGATACGGTCGCTCGCGGGAGGGCTAGTGAGGTCCACTGGCCGGCTGAGCTCACCCGCCCCCGTAGTGAATCGGATCGGGTAGAGCCGGTTGGTCGCACCTCCCACGCAGCGGAAGCCGTCGCCGAAGGGAGCCTGGATCGGGGTCGGGCCGAAGTAGAAGAGTCCGGGCCGGTTCGCGGGGGCCAGGCTCACCTCCAGGGTGAAGTCGTTGGCGGCCGCACTGGTGGTGCCGCCGCCTTCGAGCCGCGCTCCCGGCCCCGCGCTGTTCGGTGCCGTGGTGCAGAAGGGTTCCGCCTGGCAAGGTGGGCCCGGGGCGCACGCCGAGAGCGTCACCGCGCTCGGTATTCCGGGCTTGAATAGCTCGAGGGAAACAGCCGAGGGCACCGGTGGAGTCGGCGCGTCGAAGCGGAAGTTGTACAGGCTGCCCCAGCGCAGAGCGTTCGCCAGGCCCATGTGCGCGAAGGCCCCGGTGAACCAGCGCAGGCGCGTCGGCTGGACCTGGGCATTCCAGTCGGTCCCGTCGTAGATCTCGCCCGAGTGGTATTCGACGTCCTTGAATCCGACGTTCGTCGGCGTGACACCTGGCGGGAGCGGTACGGCGAGAGCACGCGCCGCTCGATCGGAGTTATGGTTGTAGGCCGCGTACTCGTAGTGCCAGGTTCCGTCACCGTTGTCGGTGCAGCGGCTCGCGAGGTAGAAGAGCCCGTCACCCGGCAACTCGACCGTGTCGATCTCGACCAGGGGGTCAGCTTCCGCCCAGGCCAGGATCGCGGGGCTCGTGGCCTCCACCTGGCCCGCGAGGTTTAGCTCGTAGCCGCCGCTGATGAGGGCTCCCACGTTCACGGGCCGGTAGCTGGCGTTGTTGATCCCGTTGCCGGCCGCCGCGTCCTCGGGGGCAAGGTAATGCACCTCGGCCACGTAGGCCGCGCCCGGGTTGAGTGCGGGTTCGAGGTCGTCGTTCGCTACCTGCATGCGCTTGTAGATCGCGTCTCCGGCCATGCCCTGGGTCGAATAGGGGAACGGGAATACGCCCGTCGTCGGGTTGACATCGGACCGCGGTCCGAGACCTCCGACGCCGGAGCCGGCCTGATTCCCGTTCGTGGCCGCGCTGTACGTGTCCGCGCAGCCGACCCCCATGATCTGGGGATCACCAGGATCCTGGCACTGACAGCAGGCATTCTCGGTCGCCGAGCCGAAGCCGTGCTTGATCCAGCTCATGCCGATCTGCTCGATCGAGACACCGTCGAGGCGATACAGGTGCTGCGCGATCACCGGGTGCTGGTTCGACGGTCCCTCCCAGGCCATCGTCGAGTCGCCGACGTTGCAGGCGCTGCCCGAAATGGAGTAGCCCGTCACGCCTCCTACCGTTCCCCAGCGCATGATCGCGACGATGGCGCCCACAATGACGTCGGGTCCAGCGACAGGTGCCGCGCAGTCCCACGGCATGCCCCCTTCGCGCACCAGGAGCTCGCCCGGGCCGGGCGGCGAGCTCGGCCAGCTGCCGACCCGGATGGTGTACATCGATCCGGACGAGACGGATATGGACAGGCTCGACTGGATATCGCAGAAGTCATCATTGCACGCCAGAGCCGGCTCGGTCGGACATCCCATGCCGGCGTACACGGCCAGTTCCGTGTCGATGGACGTCAGGCGGCAGGTCTCGAAGGTAGCCTGCCCATCCCAGGTCGAGGTCCAGGCGAACCAGACGTCGCTCTCGATCTGTCCACCGGGTGGAACGCACAGGACGTCCGGAGCGCCGTCCGTGGTCGCTCCGCTATTGTCGAAGTGGAAGGTACCCTCGCCGAAGATCGGGATCGGTGTCGCGCAGTCGTCGCCCAGCGCGGGCACGACGTAGTCGATCTCGAACGCGCCCGTTCCTCCTGGATCATCGGTCCAGCTCCCGACCCGGATCAGGTAGCTCAGGCCACCCACCACGGTGACCGAGAGCCTCGACTGGACCGCGCAGTCGTCGTCGTTGCAGGCGAGCGGATCGCCGAGGGGGCACCCGGAGCCGGCGTAGACGGCCAGCATCGTGTCCACCGCTGTCAGCCCACAGGTCTGGATCGTGACCATGCCGTTGGCGGGCGCGGTCCATGCGAACCAGACGTCGCGCACGATCTGTGGGGGATCACATGAGGGGTGCGAGGGCCCGTCCGTCGTGGCGCTCGAGTTGTCGAAGGGAAACGTGCCGGTTCCGACAACGGGCGAGGCCGTGCCGCAGTCGTCACTGCCTTGGGCCACGGCGGGCGCGCTCGTGACGAACAGCGAGGCGAGCGTGAACAGGTATGCGACGCCAGTCTTCATACGAATCCTCCGGAGTGCGACATCGACGGACGGACCGATTGTACATCGCCTTGTGGCGGGCGATACCGGGATCGAGCAGTTTCCGCTGCCCCCCGCGGCACGCCCTCGGAGCCATTGCAAGCGAGGCGGAAGTACGGAGTCAGGGCCACTTCCTCCCGATTCACTGCAATCAGTGCCGATCTACGGAGCCGTTTCCTCGACATCGGAGCACCCAATGCACAGACGTGTAGTCTTCGACTGGGGATTGATCTGGAGGAAGTTGTCCTGACTCCGAACTGGTACGATCATCTTCATGTTCGATGCAACGCGCGATTGTTGCGCGCCAAGCGGTTGATGTCTCTTGCGGAGAAGGTGGCGCCCGGACCGGGTGTCTGGGTCTCGGCCAGCATCGCCTGCGAGATCTGGACGGTCGTATTCGTCATGTTGGGTAACAAGCGCAGTAGGGGATAGAGCAAGGCCGCCAGCCTCTCCGCCGTGGATGGAGCCGTCCGGCCGCCGGGGACGCGGATGACCCCTGGTCGCCAGATGACGAGTCGACGCATACCGAGCGCGTGGAGGCTGGCCTCCGTCTCGCCTTTGATGCGTGCCCACATCATGCGGGAGCGTCCGGTCCTGTCTGCGCCCATCCCGCTGACAAAGTGAAATTCAGCATCGGGACTCTCCTGGAGCAGAGTCCGCGCCCCGGCGAGCGTGTAGTCCTGCGTGATCTTGCGGTAGTTGCCCTCGTCGGGCACTGTCGATTGCGACACACCGAGGCACCAGTATGCGACGTCGATGCCGCGCAGCTCCTCGCGGAGGGGCGACAGGTCCAGGAAGTCGTCGACCTGCACTTCCCTGAGGCGAGGGTGCTTCAAGGACAGCGAGCGGCGCGTGAACGCGCGCACTTCACGGACCCGCTTGTCTTGCAGGCAACGCTGCAATACCTCGCTGCCCACAGCGCCCGTGGCTCCCCAGATGGCGGCGGCGAAACGTCCGTGATCTGCTTCGTCGCCCATTTGCAGGTGCCCTTGGCCTGGTCGCACCTCAAGCGACTCTGATGAGTGCAGAGACCTCGGGCTCAGGTGCAATAAATCTCGCCGCGAACAGATCTGTCCGTGTCACGTCGCCTTGACCACTTCCACCTGTAGCTCCGGCGAAGCCCCAGGCGAGCATGTCGAACGGCTCCCCGGTCAGATTTGCCAGAGGCCGTGCTGGATGCCGCCCTGGATGTAGATGGCGAACTTGCCACGCGTGGGGATCTGGGTGGGGGGCATGGCGATCTCGCTGCCGGTCGCCCTGGCTGCCTCGACGGCTGACTCGATGTCGTCGACCAGGAGGTAGGGCCGCACGACGGGCCCTTCGTCTGCGCGCATCGGCGCGCGCACGCTAATCAGACCGCCTCCCTCGAGCGCCGCCGTGCGGGCGTTGCCGAATTCGGCCACGGGAGTGCTGAACTTCACGTCGTGCAGTTCCTCCAGGGTGCCGCACATCGCGTCCACGTCGGGCGTGACGATTTCGAGAAACTGCACCTGTATGACCTTCTCCTTGGACACTTGCACGTCAGGCGCGGACTGCTCCGGACTGACCGTGGGTTCGGTGGTGCTGAGAGTGCCCACGGCCATCGCGGGTAGGAGCGAAAGGAGAGCAGCGCGGAGCGTGGAAGTGGTCATAGCTATGGTTTCACCTTTGAGGTCTGAGTGAGCCTGTCACACGAATGGTCGAGCACGTCCGAGACGGCGGTTTCGTCATCGACTGGGGGGCGGAGGAAGGGCTATGCAGTACGGGCGAGCCGATCCTATCTAGCCAGCGGTGACCCGGATTGGGATCCCAGAATAGCCAAAAACTAGAGCGGCCAAGTGTTCACAACCACGATTCGGATCCGAATCCGGGAGGCACTCACCCTGGGCTGCCGTAAGGAGCAGGTCCCGGATCTCGGGATCCAGGTCCGCGACGCCCTCGGCGAAGAGTCTTGGCCGTGTCCCCTCGCCTTCACCATTTCCACTTCTGGGCGTTCGCCGGGGGAGCTATCGGGGTTTAGACGAAGCCTGTGCTTCCAACTGCTTCAGGAGCTCTGCGTTCTTGGCCAGGTACTCGGCCGCCTTGTCGACGACGGCTTCAGGCTTTTCGGAGCCACGCATGGAACCGAAGGCCAGCTGGAGGGACTTCTTGGTGGGTTCCTTGGCGCTCGATCCCATGATGCCCTTGAGGGCTTTCGCCGTCGTTCCCTCGGTGAACTTCGCAGGCAGTTTCTCGAAGACGCTCGACGCAAGGCGGTCGTCGATGACGTCGTCGAAGCCCTTGAGGACGCCGCCGAGCGCGGCGTTGGTCGCGATGTTCTTGATGGCCTCCTCGACGGACTTGGTCTTGCCCTTGACGATGTTGCCGGCCTCACCCAGGGCGCCTTCCACGATCGACTTACCCGCATTCATCAGGTAGGTCTCGACGACCTTCTGAAGCAAGGGGCGGCCGAGTTGGGAGAGCCACTTGCCCGTGATGGCTTTCGCCACGGCTTTGCCAGCGCCTTCGACGATCTCCTTGCCCTTGGCGGTCTTGAGCAGTCCGCCTGTGGCAGCCCCTATGGCGGTATCACGGACGATATTCTCGAGCGCCTTCTCCGGGCCGTCGTAGGTATCAGCGAGGAACTTGCCGAATTCGTTCGAGCAGGACGACACGAGGGACGTGAATCCACCGGCGATCGCGTTGGAACCCGCTGTGCCGCCCAGCTGGGCGCCCAGGAACGACTCGACGATCTTGAAGCTCGTCGTCTTCGTGAACTCGAGAACCGTCACCGCCGTCCCGGCGCGGCTCGTGACCTTCTCGCTGAGTTTCGCGACCGTGTCGTAAGCTTTGTTGATCGGAGCGGCGCTCTTCTCCATCGCCAGCTTGATCTTCTTGAAGTCCTTGGACTTGACGGCCAGCTCCAAGGCCTGCGCGGCCTTCTGGCCATTGCTCACCACCGCGCTGCAGTCCGGGAGGTTTCCGAGGTTTACGATGCGAGAGACGATGGCCTGGTCCTTCTGCATCTCCTGCAGGCGCTTCCAGATGGCCGCCGCGGCGCTCGCACGACGCTTGGCCTCAAAGACGACCTTGGCCTGAAGGACCTGGGTCATCGCGTTCTGGAATGTTTCGTACTCCTTGCCGACGAAGACTCTCTGCTTGCCTTCGATGGTGACGACGTGGACGGTCTTCAGGAACTTCTGCTTTTCGGCCTCGGTATCGAACTCGTAGGGCACCCCGCCGACTTCGATCTGAATTGCCTTGCCGCCGGCCGCCTGGCCGCTGGCGCGCTTGGCCTTGTGCTCCTTGGCCTTCTTCTTGAGGATCTCCAGCTTGCTCCTGACTGACCTGATGATGGCGGCCTCCGCGGCATCTATGCCTCCACCGCTGTACTGAAACTCCTTCACGGTTTTCAGCAGCTGTTGCTCCATCTTCTTGATCTGGGCGTCGAGCTTGTCACTCATAGTTTTCTCCTTGGTCGCCTTGCAGTACGCGAGCTGGCGCCACCGCCACGGTACTCTCTTTCACCGCTCACCAAAGTGATTGCCGCGTCCTGGCCAGCAATTCCGCGGGGGCGTAGTCCGTGTGGGCCGGGGCGGCAGGTGCCTCGAGCCCGCCGTTGTCGCGCGCTCGGCGCCTAGAGGCTCATCACGCCGTCGCTTGCCAACAGCTACCTGGGCGCCGGTTCATCCAGGATCAGCACGGATCGACTTCACCCATTCTCTGCCTTCAGGACCGGCTGAAAACGAGCTGGTTCCGTTTCACGGTGCGGCGTCCGCCGCCGAAAGATGAGCTACTTGCACTGGTCTCGGCAGACGACGACCGAGCTACTCGCCGGCCTGGGACCGATGTGGGGAGTGTCCTGAATCCAAATCGCGCCGTCACCGGTGAAGAATGATGGTCTGTCCGACGGTCAGCTGTCCGGTGCGCGTTACCGTGCAGTAAATCCCCGCATGGTTCTCGTTGGCACGAACGCAGGCCTTCATCACTTCGGGGGCAGGGCGCCCTCCGTCAGGATCGATGTTGACCATCGCGCAACGCAGGTCGCGCCTCGTGACGGTAATGGCGGGTGAATCGTCCGCGCTGCCGAACGTGAGTACGCCGCCCACCCACTCGTCCTCCTCGAAGGGGATCTCGCGCGTGGATCGGACAACGAGGTTCGGACGAAAGCGCCGGACGTCTGCGCTCGTCTCCGCGAGCCGGCCGATCTCGCGAACGGTGGCGGAGGCGATCACGGAGATGCTCGCTTCGTCGAAGATGCCGTGCTGGAGTTGCATCATCTGCACGGGGGCCCCGTGGCGCCGACCGACATCCTCGGCCAGAGCATCGCCGAAGAGGGGCAAGTCTTCCCCCTCTGGAGTACGGACGTGTGTCGGCGGTGCGTCGCAGCCGTCTTGCTGCCGTTGGGGAGTGAAGGAGATGAGATCTGGGAGCCTGCCTGCGCTCAGCCAGGGATTTCCGCTGCGTTCGTCAACACGACGGAACGCGAGGCGTCTATCGCCATCGAATCCGTGCCAGCCCAAACTGACGGCATCGAGCTGCTCGCCACGCATGGATTTCACCGGATAGCGGTAGAGCGCTTCAATCCGTCCGATCTCGATCGACATTGCGCCCGAGCTTAGGCCGAACGAGGCCCAATTCCCAAGGTGATCCGACTGCGGATGGCGGGTGGAATCCTGCGTTCTCCGGGACTCGAGCTCCCGGGAGGATGGCGATGCCTGCACTTTCGCCGGGGTCGGGTCTGGTGCGCGGTGCTGGCGGCACGGGAATCACGACCGGATTCATCCCCGATGCGGCGCGCGCACGGTTATAGAGGAGCGTCAAGTGCAGGACATTCCTGACCTACCGTCACTCCGGGCTGCGGGCAGGCCAGTGCTAATGTTTGCGGGGTGGTCAGGGCTGGGAGTGACGGCGCTACGTAGGGGACCCGGGTCGAGCTACACTGCTTGAATGCTGCACGCCAGTCTCTCGATCCCATTGCTGCTGACCATTCCACATCCTGGCTCCACGTCCGGAGATTGGCTCGTCTCGGGCTGTGACACTCCGGCGCGGGTCATCGCCTCCGCCGACGGTCGCGAGCTCTCACTCGACAATGGTCTCATCCGGCGCACGCTGCGCATCCAGCCGAATGTCGCGACTGTTGCATTCGATGACTTGATGACCGGTGCGTCTCTGCTGCGCGCGGTGGAGCCAGAGGCCATCTTGACCTTCGAAGGCGGGGTCGTCGTAGAGGTTGGCGGATTGCATGGCCAGCCCGATCGCGCCTACCTGACGCCGGAGTGGCTCGAGGAGCTCGTCGCGGATGAATCGTCCATGCAGTATGCCGGGCACCGGATCGGCGAGCCGGCGGAGCGCTTTGCATGGAAGCCCACCCGGCATCATGAAGACCGGGCCTGGCCGCCGGCGGGTGTCGCGCTCGAGATTGATTTTCGCTATCCGGCCGAGAAGGCGCAGGCCCTGGCGCGCGAGGCGAGCACGGCTGGGGATAGTGAGCGCGCGGCCGCCTTGCAGGATCTCGCAAGCCTCACGGTCACCGTGCACTACGAGCTGTACCAGGGTATCCCGGTCCTCTCCAAGTGGTTCACCGTCAAGAACGGGGGCCACCGAGTGCATACGTTGGAGGCCTTCACGTCGGAGCGTCTCTCCATCGTTGAGCGTGAGTCCCGGGTCGAGAGCCGTGAGGGCGTCTACTACGCTCCGCCGGACCTGCACGTCGAGGCGGACTTTGCGTTTGGTGGATTCGGGCCGGAGAACGCTAATCGTCATTGCGTTCGATGGATGGAGGACGAGAGCTACAAGACACAGGTCAGCTATCTGCGCACCACGCCGTGTCTACTCGAGGTCGGACCAGCTGTCGGGCCGGACATCGACATTGCACCTGGCGAAAGTTTCGAGTCTTTCCGCTGCTTCGAGCTTGTCCAGGATTCTTCGGATCGCGAGCGGCAGGGACTTGCTCGCCGCCGCATGTATCGCACCATCGCGCCCTGGATTACCGAGAATCCGCTGATGATGCACGTGCGCAACTCCGACGACGAGTCGGTGCGCCTCGCAATCGATCAATGCGCAGAAGTTGGTTTCGAGATGGTGATCCTGACATTTGGCAGTGGATTCAACATCGAAGACGACAGTCTGGAGAATCTGGACAGGTGGCGGCTACTGGCGGACTACGCCCACTCCAGGGGCGTGCAGATCGGTGGCTACTCCTTGCTTTCAAGTCGTCGCGTCAAGCCCGATACGGACAACTGCGTGAATCCGGAGACGGGCAACCCTGGGGGCCAGACCCATGGCTACTGTCCCGCTCTCGCCAGCGATTGGGGGCAGACCTATTTCGAGAAGCTGCGGCGATTCTATGCCTACACCGGCTTCGACCTGCTCGAACACGACGGGTCCTACCCGGGCGACCTCGACGCGTCGGCCCGGCCGCCTCTGCAGAAGGGCCTTGCCGATTCCCGCTGGGTGCAGTGGGGAATCATTACCGACTTCTACAAGTGGTGTCGGGAGGCCGGGATCTACCTGAACGTGCCCGACTACTATTTCCTGATGGGCTCGAGCAAGTGTGGCATGGGCTATCGCGAGACCAACTGGTCCTTGCCGCGGGCGCAGCAGATCATTCATGCACGCCAGAATATGTACGACGGTCTATGGACGCGCACGCCTTCCATGGGGTGGATGTTCGTGCCGCTTACCGAGTACCACGGTGGGGGGGCCGCAGCCACCATCGAACCACTGGAGCAGAACCTGGATCACTACGAGTCCATCCTCGAAAGCTGCTTGGGCCTGGGCGTCCAGGCCTGCTACCGGGGACCGCGGCTCTTTGATTCGGAACGCACCAAGGCGGCAGTCCATGGGCGCGTCGAGTGGTTCAAACGCTACCGGGCAATCCTCGAGTCTGATGTGGTGCACGGGCGCCGGGCGGATGGGCGTGCACTCGATTGGATGCTCCACGTAGGGCCCACGTTGGAACACAAGGGCATGCTGGTCGTTTTCAATCCGCTTGACGAGGCTGTCGAGCAGGAGCTCGAAATCGACCTCTACTACACGGGCCTGGAGGACGTCGCACGGGTGAGCTCGGGGGGCGCGTTTCTCTTCGAGCTTCCACTCGACCGGCGCTTCAGGATACGCCTACCCGTACGCGTCGAAGCGGGCGGGATGAGCTGGTACCTGATCGAGTGACCTGCTCTCCGAGCTTGATCCACCTGCTCGTAGTGTTTCAGCAATCCCATCCTGTCGAGGCTGCAATCTCTAGCGAGCGATCAGCGTCGTTATCCGATGGGGCTCTGTCCTTGACGGGTGATGCATGAGAATGTCCTGCTTGCCGTCCTGGTTGAGGTCCACGAGCCAGGTGTACTCCTCGGTAGGCATGGAGACGCTCACCCTTCGAGGCCGCCGAGCAAATAGCTCGGGCCCCGCTACGCCGACATATACGCGCAGTTCGTCCCGGCCCCTTTGCACCAGCAGATCCGAGAGCCTGTCGCCATTCACATCCCCGATCAACACTGACGGAAAGTGGATTCCCTTTTTCCCCGTCTCACCGGGGGCGTGCGCCTTGATCCTGCGCTCAACCTGCGGAGAGTCCGGGTAGACGCCGCCATCCATGAGGTAGAAGCCGAGATTCAGCGACACAGACCTGGTCAGCAGCCCGCGGGTGATCATGCCGAGGCCGAGATCCAAGGTCGTGAACAGCACGTCGAGCTGAGGGTTCTGGTCGAAGCCTTGGGGCTCCAGCCCGAACGGAATGCCCTCCGAATGGATCGCCGTGGCGATCTCCCGGGCGAACACCGTGCCGCCGTCTGGGCCTGGCGCGCCGAGATGTACTTCATAGGTCGAGTGCACACTCCACATGCTCTCGATCTTCAGGGAGAAGATCACGAGGTCGGCGACGCCATCGTCGTCCACATCGGTCAATGAGTGCAGCACCCTCCCCGCCTTGTCCCCGGGCAGGTCGCTATCCCTGCGACGGCGACGGATATGGTGTGGAGCTGCGAGTGAGGCCCGATCGTCGGAGTCGAAGGGCACATCGGTAGTGAACGTCCTTGTCAGCGTCGAGAACAGGCCGCGCTCATCCTGGAGGTGCACTTCGAAGTGGTCCCTGTCCCAGTACACCAGGTCACTTCGGCCATCCCGGTCGTAGTCGAAGCTGTGGACGCGACCATGAGCCCAGGGCACATGCCGATACCCGTCGGCTTCGTGGATCCTGGCCATGTCGAATGGAGGCCCGAGCTTCACTGGATCGGCGAAGGCGCCACTCTCCAGCTGAATGATGACCCAGAATCCACCGATGTCCGGCACCAGCAGGTCGTCACGGTCGTCGCCGTTGACGTCCAGACTGATGTCGAGGTGGGGGATGTGGCGCCTCCGAAGATGGTTCAGGTCCGTATCCACCCTCAGGAGCAGACGGTTCGTCTCCGACTCCGGATCGAACCAGTTCAGTCGGCCAGGCTCGAAGGTCACCAGGCGGTCGTGCCCGCCGATCTCGACCACGTCGACGAACGACACTTCGGGAGGAAGCGTCGTGTCGAGCTCCTGGGTCCAGGCGCCGCTGGTAAATGCGTAGACTCGCAGGAGGCGGTCGTTGTCGGCATCGACGCTCAGCGTGACAAGCTCCTCGACAGGGCCGCCGAGTATGGATCCCGTCAGTACAGTCTGATCCCCCGCGAAACCGGTGGTTACGTCGTACGGATCGAAGTCGAAGCCGTGCTCTTCAAGGCTGATCTCCGCGAGGCCGACGGCGGGTCGCAGGCAGCCGGGACTGGCCGCGCCGCCGACCAACGCGGCGCACAGCGATGTTCCAAGTACCAGTCGGTCGAGTTTCATGGGGGGGCTCATTGGATGGGCTGCGGCATCGAGGTGTCGAAGGGCGTACCAGGGATTGTCGGGTAACCCGGTCAGATAGAGGTGCGAATCCTACGAATCGAATCGATTCGGGCCACGATGCGAAGGGAAAGGCCCGCACGACCTGGGCGGCCGGCACCGGGTCACCCGCCACTCGCGTCCTGGCGACAGAGCCCGCCGCAATTGGTACCGGGTCAGCAATCACCATCACCGGCCTGACGCACCTCGCGCCCACACTCACGGATCGGCCTCGCTCGTGCACCGATCGGAGTCCGAACGCGCGAGTCTCCTGGATAGACTCGCGCGCGCCTGGAATCTCTGGCGGGGCTTCGACTACCGGTCCACGAAGGCCCTTGCCTTCGGAATGGCTTGCACCAGTGCGTCCAGGCCGACCGTGTTGTCGTCGCGGGCCATCGCCGACGCGGATTCGCGCAGTAAGGTCTCGAAGGAGAACGCCTGCTCTTCGTGGCCGGTGGATGTCCAGAGACTGCGTCGGTCCATGACCTCGCTGAAGTCGCCGCCATAGATATGGAGTGCGCAGGAGGCCTCGGCGTCTGGGTTCTCGATGCAATGGATCGCATCGGCTGGCATGTTGATCACATCGCCCGGTCTGGCCACCTTCTCTCCCACCGGGTCGAGCCCGCTTCCCCCGGCGTCTCGCCGAAAGAAGGTGTTCTTTTCATGTCCAACGAGCTGTCCGATGCAGGCGAATACGGTGTGATTGTGAATCCCGCTCTGGAAGCGGGGTGGAATGCGTGCGTAGAGCATGGTGAGCTCGGGCGATAGGTGCACGATCATCTCCCCGACGTCGGCGCCCGGTGGAATGGCGGCGTCCAGGACCTCCATGATCTCGCTCGCGTTGTTCTGGTCCAGCGTCTGTTGCAAGTAGAGTCGGGCTGCGGCGTGCTTGTTCTCGGCATCGGCCATGGCTTTCTTGCATCCTTGGGCGAAGCCGTCGATCGTGAATCCGGGCATGGAGAACCTCTCTATCGAACGTTTCGGAGTGACGTGGTTGGACGCTACCCGCCTGAGGACGATGGCGCCAGGTTCGCTCTCACTCGCTCAGGAATGCTTCGATCCGAGCCCGCTGGTCTGCACGGGAATCGTCGAAGTCGATCTGGGGCCCGCGCATCGTCAGCAAGAGAATGTCGTCCTGGCTCGGCGAGTCGCTCGACAGGATTTTCTCGACCGCGGCATCCAGGTGCTCGTCCCAGTGGGGCTGAGAGCCGTCAGCGTCCGTGACGTCGTAGTGGCGGGCGAGGTCCCAGCAGGTGAGGGCCTGGCCGGAGCGGGCGCCTGCCGCCGGGTCCGCGGCCAGTGCGGCGATCACGCGACCGACCAGGAGCGGAGTCTCGGAGTGGGCGAAATGGGGATCCTTCTCGATGGCGTCACGCCAGCTGTCCTCCGTGACGCCGAAGTGGTCGAGCACAGATTCGGAGCGCATGAACCCGGGCGTGATGGCGACGGCGCTGATGGGGGAGTCCGCGAGCTCGACGGACATGGCGTAGGCGAGCCGGATGACTGACATCTTGCAGAGGTCGTAGAAGAGATGACCGCGATACCCGTAGAAGGCGCCGTCTGTCAGCTCGACGATCAGGCCGGCTTGCCCCTGGCGCATGAGAGGCACGCCGTGGCGGCTCGTGATGATGTGGGTGTGGATCGCCCGTTCCATCATCTTGAAACCGGTTTGCACGTCGACCTCCCAGAATGTCTTGCCCCAGTCTGTCAGGGAATCGCCGCCCCAGATGTCATTGATCAGGATGTCGAGCTTGCCGTGGTCGGTTCGCATTCGCTCGATCAAGGTCTCGACCGCGGTCTCGTCGGTGTGGTCGACCTGCACGGCGACCCCGATGCCCCCGGCTGCCGTTACGAGTTCTGCGGTCTCCTCGATCGTCTCGGGGCGTTTCGAGTCCACGGGACCCTGGCGGCTGCTGCGCCCGGTGCAATACACGATCGCGCCGGCTTCGCCGAGCGCGCGCGCGATTCCCCGGCCGGCACCTCGCGTCGCGCCGGCGACGAGGGCCACCTTCCCCTGGAGCGTCGTCATATCCGGAGCTTAGACCGTCGACGGTTCCAGCACGAGATATCCCAAGGCGAAGAGAGCAGATATCCATGTTGGCGGGCGCGAGACCGCCCGACTTCAGGTGCTGATCATTCGTCAGCGTAAACGTCGAGCATGGGTGGGCGCTCGGTCGCCTTGAGGGATCAAATGCGATGGGGTATGGGACGAGCAGCTCGAGTCGGACGCGCACGACTCGACTGATGACCTGGTGCCCCTCGGGTCGAGTCCATAGGGCACAACCCGTACGCGGAGGGCGGGCAGAGTCCCTTGGAGCCCACTGGTGAAACCCTGGCCTAGGTTTCTCGCGGGATCCCTGCAGCGATTCGGTCGCGTCTGGCAACATGACTCGAGGCGGAATCGCCCGATCCTTGCCATACAACCGACTACGCCCCGCTGGGGGGCACTGGAGAGCCGATATGAATTCAATCCTTCGCGCGACCCTGGTCCTCATCCTGACGCCCTGTGTCGCAAGTGCCCAGCTGATCGTTCCTACCGCCCAGGACCGAGGCGTCGAGGCGATGAGTGACGCAGACGGTGGGACGCCCCAAAACAACTCGGCCTCCGCATCGGACTTCGGGCTTTTCGACATGACGGTCAATGCGGACTCGTCCGGAGCGGGTGGGAGCGCCATGTCGTCCGCGTCCCAGACTTCGGAGATTCTCGCGGATTCGTTCGTCGTCTCCGGGGTCCAGTCCGGGAGCACTTCCTTCGACGGGACTGCTGCCTCGAATTCGAGTGCGTCTATCGACTTCGACGTGACGGCCAAGGTTGCCTATCAGGTGATGTCCAGCTGGGAGAGCTACGACGGCGGATATTCCTCGTACGAGTTGAAGGACCTGATCTCGGGCACCTACGTCAACGGTTGGGCCGGCATACCCGAGGGTCACGACTCCGTCGAGCACACGGGCATCCTCGACCCGGGCAGCTACAGCATTCTTTTCATGGTGGACGGCCAAGATGACTATTCTTTCGCCGAGTTCGACGCCGCGTTCCATCTGACAGAGATCTGGGGCGCCTACTGCGTCGCAGCTCCGAATTCCGCCGGACCGGGCGCTGAGGTCGCGGTCGGCGGTACCCAGAGCATCGCCGCGAACGATTTCCGCATCGACGCGACCGGCGTGGCGCCCGGCGTTTTCGGCCTTGTCTTCTACGGACCCAGTCAGATCCAGGCCCCGTTCGGAGATGGTTTTCGGTGCGTCGGTGGCCAGACCCACAGAATCCAACCTCCGGTTCAGGCCGACGGAAGCGGCATCCTTTCCAAGGCCTTGGACTTCAATATCGGTCCCCTCGCATCTGGGAGCGGCATGGTCACCCCGGAGAGCACCTGGAGATTTCAACTCTGGTATCGGGACCCGATGGGCCCCGGTGGCACAGGCTTCAACACCAGCAATGCGGTGTGGGCGACATTCTGCCCTTGATGCCGCTCGCGAGGGCTTCCGAGGGTCTCACCTGATTCGAATGCCTCCATCGCACGAGCCCGAGGCGCGCGGCGAACCGCAGCCCGGATGCCTCGCCGTGCGGGAGTGGGTATGCTACCGGCCTCTAGACCGTGCAGTCAGCGAGTACTGTGACGGTGCGATCGCCCGTTGCGGCTCGAAAATGAACCACAGGACCCGCTCATGTCGAGCATTGCATTCGCCCTAGCGGCCATCCTCCTTTCACATTCGTCCACAGGGTACGCCGATCCGGATGGAGCGACCCTCGTTGACAAGTGGCAACGGCGCGCGGGTTGGCGGGACCTGTTCGACGGGAAGACTCTCGATGGCTGGCTAGGTCACGGCACCATGCAGCCACCCGGAGCGGGCTGGATGGTCGAGGGCGGTTGCTTGATACACACTTCGGGCGGCGGTGACCTCGTTTTCGCCGAGACCTTCGCCAACTTCGAGCTCGAATTCGAGTGGCAGGTGGAGGCTGGCGGGAACAGCGGCCTGAAGTACCGCGTCGCCACTCCCGAAGGCTCGCGGGGGCCGCAACGCATGCTTGGACTCGAGTACCAGGTGCTCGATGACGCGGGGCACGTCGATGGTCGGGCGCCCTTGCATCGGGCTGGGGCCCTCTATGACCTCGTACCTTCTACCGGTGGCGAGCCAGCCATGGCAGGCGTCTTCCACCGCGCCCGGATCGTCGCCGATGGGGATCATCTCGAGCACTGGCTCGATGGAGTGCGGGTGGTTCAGGTCGATCGTGGGGGAGTCGACTGGATGGGGTCCCTGGACGCGAGCAAGTTCAGGGAATCGACAGACTTCGGGGCCGCCCGACCGGGATTGATCGGTCTGCAGGATCACGGCGACATGGCGCGCTTCCGGAACATCCGCCTGCGTGACCTCGACTCCCTGCCGGGCGAGCGGGTCGATCTCTTCGATGGAGTGTCACTCACTGGCTGGACGGTACTGGGTGATGCGATCTACGAGCCCGACGAAGGGGCGATCCTCGGCCGCATTGGTGGAGGCGGTCAGAGCTTTCTGATCACGGAGCGCACCCTCGCGGACTTCATCCTCGAGGTCGACGTCAAGACGGAGCTGCCCGGGAATTCCGGTATCCAGGTCCGTAGCCACGTGAACGAGAAGGGCCGGCTCTACGGTTATCAGATCGAGATTGACTCCCTCGAGCGCGCATGGTCCGGCGGCCTCTACGATGAGGGGCGTCGCGGCTGGCTGGACGACCTCTCGGACGATGGCTACGCGCGCACGGCATTCCGCTACCAGGAGTGGAACCACTATCGCATCGAGTGTGTCGGGCCGACGATCCGGGCCTGGGTGAACGGGATTCAGACGGCGGACTTCGTGGACGAAGCTGACTCTGAGGGCGTGATTGGCCTGCAGGTTCACAGTGGCGACAACACGCGCGTGCGCTGGCGCAACCTGCGGCTCCAGGATCTGGGGCGCTCGAAATAGGCTGCCCTCAGGGCGATTCCAGCTCCTCGATGGTGAAAGGACGGTTGCGCGCGGGTGTCGCGTCGGTCGCTGCGCGCACCTGCTCGACGGTCACCGGCTCGACTCCGTTGCCCCACTCCCGTCGGGTGTAGGTGAGCACCGCTGCCAGGTCCTCGTCGGAACCTCCCCAGGCGGGCATCTCGGATTCCCAGTGCTCCCCGCGCACTTCGATCGGACCGACCAGGCCCCAGCGAACGATCCGCACGAGGCGGGCGGCATCCCCGAGGGTCCATCTTGACGCGCGCAAGGCGGGTGCCTTGCCGGGCTCGCCGCGACCCGAGGCCTGGTGACAGCTGGAGCAAACCTGGGCATACACGGCGCGCCCACGCTCGAATCGTGCCCGCTCATCGGGCTCGAGGGGGCGGACCGTGGGCAGGTCGAGATCGTCGCGGCCAGGCCAGAACAGGAATCCACGCAGTTCGGTGGCGAGTCTCGCAACCTCGGGGTCATCGGCCCCGGTCAAGTCCGTGAAGGCCTGCGGCGAGGCGGAGAGCACCAGGGGTGCGGGGCTGCCATCCGGGCCTGGGGCACGGGCGTCCAGCAGGCCTCGAAGCACGGCCGTCGACTGCCAGCTGCGCTCGCCCGTGCAATGGCGGGCGAGATCCAGGGAATGCAGGATGCGATCGCTGCGCCCCTCGCGCCCGATGCAGCGCGTGAGCCGCGCGACGAAGGCTCGCCGACCGGGGGCCTCCGCGGCCCACCCGTCCTTTGATAGCAGTCGCCCCAGGAAGTCGATTTCCTCCCCGGCCAGTCCGCTGAGAACACAGTCGGCCAGCACATCGTCGTTCGCCCCGCTTGCGAGCAGCTCGAGCAGTGCCTGGTGAGCTGGCTCACCGGAGGCCTCGCCCGCCGAGAGGGCGGCTTGCCAGCGGGTGCGCATGCTTCCCTGTTCCGCCGCTGCGACGATGAGAGCGAGGAGTTCCTGGGCATCCCGTGCCAGAAAGTTCTCCGCGAGCCGTATCGCTGTGCGCACGACGCGCGGGTCCAGGTCACCGAGCGCATCTTCGACGGTCCCGCGTTCCAGGGCGTCTATTCCCTCGAGCGCCCAGAGCGCGTGCACACGGGCCTGGGGGTTCTTGCTCCGTGCGGCCTCGAGGGTGAGCTCGATCGCGTTGCGGTCTCCCTCGCCCTCCTCGACGATCGTGCGCTGCGCGAGGTCGCGCCACCAGCCATCTGGATTGCCCAGCAGTTCGGTGACTTCGGTCCAGGTCCGATCCGCGAGGCCGCTCACGGGAGTTCGGGCGTCCCCATCGGTCAGGCGCCAGATGCGCCCGTGACCGATCGGCCGCTCGAGGCGACGCTCCTCGATCTGCCTGCGCAGAAATGTAGTGACGAAGACGCGGTGCTGGATCACGCCGCGGTACATGTCAGCGATGTAGAGGGCTCCGTCGGGTCCGTTGGCGAGGGCCACGGGCCGAAAGCGTTCGTCGGTCGAGGTCAGGAACTCGCCCGCGCTGCGCGGGTCGGTCGCGACTATGCGTCCGTCGCCGTCGTCGGTCAGCTCGAAGTGCTTGACGAGATTTCCGGCCGGCTCGCAGACGAAGGCATCGCCCCGAAAGCGTGCCAGGGCCGTCCCGCGGTGGATGAAGGGCGAGCAAGCCGCCGTGAACCGGGACAGGGTGCCGTCTTCGCGCAGCAGTCCTTTCTGATAGCCGCGGTTGACGCCCGGGTTCGGCCGCGCGGGTCTCACTGTCTCGTCCTTGACGATGCGCACGAGCACGCCGCGCGCGCGCCCAAGATTCGAGTTGCGTACGGCGTAATGGGACGGGATCAGGTCCGCAAAGAGGCTCTGGGAGTTCGTGTTGTAGAAGACGCGTCCGTCGTCGTCATGGCAGAGTCCCCATTGACCGCCGCTTGCCGTGCGCCCCTCGATCCACTCCCCACGCAACGCGCGCCAGCGGCGCGGCGCGTTGGCGACCCGGATCCAGTTGTCGAGGCCCGCGTGCAGACTGTTGATCGCGTGCTCGGGACTCTCGATACCCCCGAGCCCCGTCGCCAGAGTGACCCGCTCGTCGGCGACGCCGTCACCGTCCGAATCACGAGCAAAGAAAAACTCGGGCGGTGCGATACACAGCAAACCGCCACGGGTGGGCAGGATGGCGCGCGGCAGGACCAGGCCGTCGAGGAAGACGGTGCGCTCGTCCATGCGCCCATCCCCGTCCGTGTCGTCGAGTACGGCGATCTGCCCGACCGGTTCGGCCTCGCCCGTCCCGTCCACATCCGGCATGTAGCCCCGCATCTCCGCCACCCACAATCGACCCTCGCCGTCGAAGGCGATGGCGACCGGATCGCCGACCAGGGGCTCGGCCGCCACGAGCTCCAGCTCGACTCCAGCCGGCAACCGGAAGCTGGCAATGGCTTCCTCCGGGGTGAGGGATGGGGGCGCCGGAAGGCGCAGGGAGTCCGGCAGAGGTGGCTGGTCTTCACCGGGCACATCTCCGGCCTGTGCCGCTGCCAACGGCTGCAACACCGGCATGACCAGCGAGCAGAGGAGCGCGCGCAGAGCGGATCGGTCGACCTTGCAGCGGTACATCGGACGCATTGTAGGCCAGGTGACGCCGAAGGCGAAGGCAGCGACGGGGGGAGATCTCCTTCGGATGCCCTGGAGTCGAGGATACAATCCCGCCCGTTGCCACTCTCCCATGTCCATGCAGATCCGGGTCCAAAGTGTCGAGTTCTACATCGACGAGTGCACGACCCGGATTCCGTTCCGTTTCGGGATGACGACGATGACCTCCGCGCCGCTGCTCACGGCTCGAGTGGGAATAGAGACAGAGGACGGCACCCGGGCCTGGGGTTTTTCCTCGGACCTGGCCGTACCCAAGTGGTTCGAGAAGAACCCGGACACGAGCGCGCGCGAGGACATCGAGGCCCTGCTGGACAGCGCGCGCGCCGCCGCGCGGAGCTGGTGCGATCCGAGCTCTGCTGGAGCGACCGTGTTCGACCATTGGTGGCGCGTCTACCAGGATCGAGTGCAGGGGACCGCGGAGTCAGCCCCGGATCGACTCGTCCGAGGCTTCGGCGTGGCCCTCGTCGAACGCGCCGTGATGGACGCGGCTTGTCGTGCGGCGAACTGTTCCTTTTTTGCCGCATTGCGCGACGATCTGTTCGGCTTTCGCCCGGGTCTGGTCTTCCCCCAGCTCGAGGGCTGGTCCCTCGCGAAGAGCTTGCCCGCGCGCCCAAGCTCGTCCGTTGAGCTGCGTCATACGGTGGGCCTGGCGGATCCGATCCGGGCCGACGATGTAGCCCATGGTTCGGGCGTCGACGACGGTCTGCCCCACACTCTCGAGCAAAACGTGCACTCCTACGGACTGGGCGTGTTCAAGATCAAGATCGGAGGCTCGCAGAGCGAGGACCTGGAGCGCTTGCGCGCCATTGCGGAGGTGCTCACGGCCGGTGGGGCCGCGCCTCGCTGGACTGCCGATGGAAACGAACAGTTCACGGACCTCGGGGCCCTTGGGCGCCTCCTGGACGAGCTCGAGGGAGAGGCCACGGGGAGGCGCTTCCTTCAGGGACTGCTCTACATCGAGCAGCCCCTACCGCGCGCGTCCAGCTTCGATCCGCAACAAGCCACCGGGCTCGCGGCTCTCGGTGAGCGCGCTCCAGTGATCCTGGACGAGGCAGACCATGGCGTCGAGGCCTTTCCGCGCGGGCTCGATCTCGGCTACTCCGGTGTATCGGTCAAGAACTGCAAGGGCGTGTTCCGTGCCCTGCTCAACCGCGGCGTCTGTGATACGCGTGGTGGGGGAGCCTTTCAGTCAGCGGAGGACCTGACGAATCTTGGCGTGCTCGCCTTGCAGCAAGACCTGGCCACGGTTGCCGCACTGGGACTGCCCCACGTAGAGCGCAACGGTCACCACTACTTCCATGGCCTCGATCACCTGCCCGCGGCCGAGGCGCGGGACGCACTCGCGATGCACCCCGACCTCTACGAGCCCCTCGGGGAAGGCGCGACGATGCGCGTCTCGGATGGATCGATCGAGGTGGGCTCACTGGATACGCCGGGCTACGGGTACGGCGTGGAGATCCGCACCGGTGAACGGACACCGCTGGACGACTGGCGCCCCGTGGAACGAGCGCGTTGAACTACACGTCACCTGGTCAGCGCAAGACCTTCGCAGAATTCCGTGCGCACTGGCGCGCCGTCGCCCCTGAGCTCGACGCGGACGAGGTCTTGCTGGGCGCCGACGGACCCCTGGGACGAGAGATCGAGATCGCGGGTCGCCGCCTTGCGAATCGATTCGCCATCCATCCCATGGAGGGCTGGGACGGGACGGCCGGCGGCCTTCCGACGGTTCACACCCTGCGGCGCTGGCGCAACTTCGGGCGCAGCGGGGCGAAGCTGATCTGGGGCGGCGAGGCCTTTGCGGTCCAGGAGGACGGGCGCGCCAATCCTCAGCAGCTCTACCTCAATGATGGGGTAGACGTTGCGGGCGGTCTGGCGCAACTCCTGGCCGAGTTGCGAGCCGGACACTCTGCCGTGGGTGAGGATCCGTCAGGCCTCTTCGTTGGACTGCAACTGACCCACTCGGGGCGCTTCGCACGCCCGGACAAGGCTGCGCCACGCATCGCCTGGCACAACCCGCGGCTCGCGGGACGCTTCGGCGTCAGCGCCGACATGAGCCCCCTCTCCGACGGCGAGCTCGAGGGGATCGCCGCGCGCTACGTGCGCGCGGCGACGGTCGCCCACGCGGTCGGATTCGACTTCGTCGATGTGAAATGCTGTCACGGCTACCTGATGCATGAGCTGCTCGGGGCGACGGGACGCGAGGGTCCCTACGGCGGCTCCTTCGAGAATCGGACGCGCCTGTTCCGCGGCATCATCGAGGGGATCCGCAGCGCATGCCCCGGCCTGGAGATCGGCGTGCGCGTCTCGATCGCAGACATCGCACCCCACGCGCCCGATCCAGAGAGCCAGATCGGGCAGCCCTCGACCTCGCCGCCCGGGGGCTTCGGCGTCGACCCCGCTGATCCGATCGGGATCGACCTGTCGGAGGGCAGACGCTTCCTGGCCCTGCTCCAGGAGTTGAATGTGCGGCTCGTCAACCTGACCCTTGGCTCCCCCTACACCTGCCCGCACCTTCAGCGGCCCGCGGCCTATCCACCGAGCGACGGATACCAGCCTCCCCGGGATCCATTGTGCGAGGTCGCGACCCACATCGAGGTCGCGCGTGCCTGCAGTGCAGCCTTTCCCGAACTCGTATTTGTCGGCACCGGGTACACCTACCTGCAGCAGTGGCTGCCACACGTCGCCCAGCATGAGGTCGGCGGGGGGCATGTCGACTTCGTCGGACTCGGGCGCATGGCTCTGTCGTACCCGGAACTCCCGCTCGACGTATTGCGTGGGAACTCGCTTGCGCGCAAGAAGATCTGCCGCACGTTCAGCGACTGCACTACCGCGCCGCGCAACGGGCTGCTGAGTGGATGCTACCCGCTCGATGACCATTACCGGGAGCTGCCCGAGGCAGCCCTCCTGAGAGAGATCAAGCAGGCGCGACCGTGAGAGACGATCCCGAGTCCATCCGCGAGCTCGACGCTCGACCGCTCGTCCCGCGTACCCTTGGCTACCTGCGCCTGATGGGTCCGGGGTACATGCAGTCAGCAATGACCCTCGGTGGGGGAACCGCCTTCGCGGCGATCTTCGCGGGAGCGGCTTTTGGCTACCAGCTGCTCTGGGTCGCGCCGGTCGCGATGCTGCTCGGTGTCATCGTCCTGGCCGCGGTCGCCCACCAGACCCTCTCGACCGGCCAGAACCCCTTTCAGGCGATGAAGCGTCACGCCGGGCCGGTCTTCGCCTATGGCTGGGCCTTCAGCGGGATCTTCTCGTCGATCATCTGGCAGTTTGCCCAGTACGCCCTCGCGAGTGCGATGCTCGTAGCCATAGCCGGGCGCTACGGCTGGGACGTGCCCTCGTGGGTCATGGGGCTCTTTGCGCTGGCGTGGTGTGTCACCGTGGCGATGCTCTACGACCTGACGCCGCGCCTCGTCCGCAGCTACGAGACCATCATCAAGGCCATGGTCTGGTTCATCATCGCGTGCTTCGGCTTCGTCGTGATCAAGACTGGCATTCCACATCCGGGGGACCTGCTCACCGGAATGGTGCCGTTCCGTATTCCGGGTGAGAACCAGGGCGTGCTCGGCTCGACCTTGGTTGTATCGGGACTCGCCGCGGCGGTCGGAGCCAACATGGTCTTCGTCTATCCCTACACCCTGCGCAAGCGCGGCTGGGGACGCGAGCATCGACGCCTGGCTCGCCTCGACCTGACCTTCGGTATGTTCGTGCCCTACGTCATCGCCGCCAGCTTGATGCTGATCGCCTCGGCCAGCGTCTTCTACTACGGTGACCCTGGCCTCTTCACGGGCAAGAAGATCGCACCGTGGACCGCGGCCGAGGTGCTCGCCGCGCCCGATCGCCTCGGGCCGGTCGCGGGCCTCTGGGTGTTCGGACTTGGGATCGTTGCCATGGCCCTTTCCTCGATCACGATGCAGATGCTCTGCTCCGGCTTTGCCCTGTGTGAGATGATGGGCTGGAAGGCGGAGGGCCCCCGTTATCGGATGGGCATGCTCCTGCCCGGGATCGGGGTCCTGGGGTCCGTCTTCTGGAATGACGTGCGGCTCTGGTTGGCCGTTCCGACGAATGTGGTCTGTGGATTTCTCTTGCCACTCGCCTACATCGGGTTCATCCGGCTCCAGCGCAAGCGCGAATACCTGGGCGATGACATGCCACGCGGAATGCTGGGCGCCCTGTGGCTGGTGGGGATGATCGCGAGCACACTGGTACTGGTTGGATTCCTGACCTGGTTCGCGGCGCGCAACATTCCGGCCTATCTGGAGCAGGTCTTCTAGGCCGGGCCATGCAGGTCGAGGTCCAAGTCCCTGGTCGTCCGGCGCTGCTCATCGACGACGGTATTCTCGCTTCCTATCGCGAGCAACTCGGGGACGCGCAGCCCAAGTCCACTCGCCTGGCCTATGCGGCGACCCGCATCGTGCTGCAGGACAACTACGCCGGGGTCGCGCACTCCGTGGAGCGACCTGGCGCGGCCGCGGAGATAGCGGAAGCCGTCGACTGGGACGCGACCTCCGACCTGCGCCGCCGACTCGATACCCTCGGGTTCGGAGTCGCGGAGGCCATGGATACTGCCCAGCGCTTCGAGGTTGGCTGGCAAACGGCCGAGCGCCTGATTCTCAACTGCGGGAAGCTCGGCCTCGCGAACGGCTTCGTCGCGGGCGCGGGTGTCGATCACCTGCCCGTGATCGAAAGCCCGGCCGACCTGGTCGAGGGGGTCGTACACCAGGCCCGCGTGATCCAGGAGGCTGGAGGCGATGTGATCCTCTTGCCGCTTCAGTGGCTTGCCCAGAGCGGTTGCGATGCCGAGACCTATGTGGCCGTCTACTCGCAGATCATCGAGAGGCTGGATGGCCCGCTCTTCGTCCACTGGCTGGGCGAGATGTTCCAGCCGCAACTCGCCGGTTACTTTCCAGAGGACAGTTTCCAGCGGGTCATGGACAGCGCGCCCGAGAAGGTCCGCGGGGCGAAACTTTCATTGCTCGACGCCGACCGGGAAGTGCGGCTGCGGCGAGTCCTCCTCGCAAACGATCAGGTACTGCTCACGGGTGACGACCTGCATTTTGCGGAGCTTATCCTCGGCGGCGACGCCCAAGGCTCGTCCCAGGTAGCGCCCGTGGAACGCTGGGTACCCGTTGGCACGCGGACCGCCGCTCTTGGAGATTTCAGCCACGCTCTACTGGGTGTCCTCGATGCCGTGGCAGAGCCTGCTTCCCTGGCCCTCAGCTTTCTGGATCGCGGGGATAGGGAGACCTACCTGACCCTCATGCGCCCCTGCGAGGACCTGGGCCGATGTTTGTTTCAGGCGCCGACCCGGCACTACAAGGCGGGCCTTGCATTCCTGGCCTGGCTGAACGGTTTGCAGCCGAATCCGATGCTGGCGAACCACGAGGAGCGAGCGCGCGATCGCGACCACTACCTGCGCGCCGCCGAACTGGCCTGTGCAGCCGGAGCCCTGCGCGATGCGGGTCTTGCGGCGGACCGGCTAGAAGAATTCATCGCAGCGGATGCGGGCCCGTGACCGGGGTTCAGCAGGACGGGTGAGGTTCCACGCCGCCGGTCGCCCGAAGCCACACCGCCTGCGGCCGTTAGAGTGTTGTCCCCATCTGCGCCGGCGCAGCTCGATCCAGGCTCAATCTCCGTCCTCGCCGAGCTCCCGACGCAATGACTGAATGACGCCCTCGAAGCGTGCGCTGTTCTCCTCGCTCAGATCGGACAGAGTCTCATGGGCCCGCAGGAGCCGACGGTGCCCGTCGCTCGCCATGCCTTGCTGCGGAACTGGAGCGGGCTCGGCGGGCGGTTCGCATTCGTCGGTTGAGATTGCAGCGATGACCTGGGCCAGACCGAGCTCGACGAACAGGCCATGCACGGCCTTGCTGGGCTGGCGCACGCACACCCCTGCGCCGCGACCGTAGGTGACGATCTCGTGCAGCGTCCCGAGAAAGGCGCTATCGAGGAAACTGCAGCTTCCAAGGTCGATCGTCACGCTCCGGCCCTCTTGCAAGGCATCCAGTGCCAGGCTGCGAAAGTCATCGGCCGAGGCCCAAGAGCCGCGCCCGCGCACAGCCAGGTAGGTCTCGTGCTTGCCCGTCGCGATCCACAACAGGGCGTCCTGGGGGTCAGGTGCCGCAACCGGGGGGGGCAATTCTGCGCTGGCTGGACTGGTCTCGCCGGACGGATCGTTGTCGAGGTGTGACACGCCGCTACCCATTTCGAGCACGAGCAGCGTCACGTCGTCTCCACCATCGTGATTGTCGCTGGAGCTGGTACGCCGCCTCGCTTCCTCGTAGAACGAGCGCAGTTGCTCGGGTCCGTTCGCATGTTTGCTCGAAAGGGCCTGCGCGAGCAGATCACAGACTCCGCAGGATTCGCTCCCATCGAGGCCATCCGTGAGCCCGTCGGTGTACAGGACCAGGCGGTCTCCCGCTTGCAGCGAAACACGGTGCTCGGTGAACTGGGGCGCGGCTTCAATTCCCAGAGCCGGACCCGTCCTCTCGAGCAGAACGCATTCGCCATCCGCACGTAACAGAACCGCCGGAGTATGGCCGGCGGATGCGGTGCAGAGCTCTCCGGTGCTGGGGTCGAGCACTGCATAGGCGACGGTGAGGAACAACCCGGGCGTCAGGACGTCGCTGCACAGGCGATCATTTGCGCGGGCCAGTACTTCGCGGGGATCGAGAGACCGTCCGTCCGGACCGCACATCTCCAGGCGTTGCTTGAAGACGACCGACAGCATTGCTGCGGATACACCATGGCCAGTCGCATCGGCAACGTAGATGGCGATACGTCCGTCGGCGAGCCGGACGATGTCGTACATGTCTCCGCCAACATTCATGCCGGGTCGGTAAAGGGCGTTGACGTGTACGTTCTCGAGCTCGGGTGGCTCGGAGGGCAAGAGTGCACGCTGGATGACCTGTGCCCGCTCGAGATCCTTGCGGATGATCTCCGACTTGTGCTCTACCTCGCGCAGCTTGTCGACCAGTTCGAGACTGTTGGCGCGCAACTCGTCCACCAGTCGCTCCTTCTGGGTCACCGCGGTATTCAGCTGGTCCGTACGCTCGAGGACACGCTCCTCCAATCCGGCGTTCAGATCGTGGATCTCCTGCTCAGCCCCGACGCGGGCTGTGATATCGCGAATGAACGCGCTGAACAGCCAGGTCTCCCCGAGCCACAGAGGGGACACGCTCAGCTCCACTGGAAACTTGCGGCCGGCCTTGTCGACCGCGCTGACCTCGATGCGCTTGTTGAGGATTGCCCCCTCACCCGTCGTGAGGAACTGGCGCAGACCGGCGCGATGGCCTGCATGCTCGCTGGCCGGGATGATCGTATCGAGCAGGCTCATTCCGACGGCCTCCGCCCGCGACCACCCGAAGACCCTCTCGGCCTGGGGATTCCAGCTCTTGATCAAGCTGTTCTCATCGACGGTCACGATGGCATCGAGCGCATGGACGAGGATTTCGCGCGTGCGTTCCTCGCTCCGCCGAAGCGCCTCTTCGGCCTGCGTGCGCTCGGCGGCCTCCAGCGCGAGGGTGGCCAGGTCCGCAAGTGATCCAGCGAACTGCTGTTCCTCTGGGCTCCAGTCACGCGCGGGTCCTATGTGTTCGTGGCAGACGATGCCCACGACCGTCCCTCTCGCGTGCAGGGGCGTATCGATCATGGACGTGATCCCGTTCGGATCGAGATAGCCCGTTGTGAACTCGCTCGTTCTGGGGTCCGTGCGGGCATCATTGGCAACGATCGTGCGCTCTTCGTCCAGTGCCCGGAAGTAGATCGGATAGTCCGCAGACGCAAGTTCGGCGCCACTCGAGTGCTCGTCGGTCGACCGATCGAAATTCTCGATACAGGAGATCTTCGTTCGCTCGTTGTCGTACAGCCACACGTTGACACGGGCGACCTCCATCGTATGGGCGGCAGCTTCGGTGATCTCCTTCAGGGAGGAGGCCAGGTCGCCCTTCCCCAACGACTCGCTTTTCGCAAGCCTCATCAACACACGGTAGTGCTCCGCGAGTCGGATATCGCCTTGGGACATGTTGCTCTCGATCCCAGATCGCCTGTGAGGAGTTGCCCTTGATCCTAGCCTTCCTGGCCATGGCCGGCAACTCGGCAGAGTTTCTTGGCCATGGCTACTGCCCGGACGAAGGGGCCGAGTCCGATGGGTGCGCCAATTCGGCCGGCCACGGAGGCATTGTCGCGTACGGGGGCGAAACCGCTCAGCGGGAGGGCGCCGGAATCAGCCCTGACTGAAGATTCTGCAGTGGTGTACGATGGCCGCCAACCCGATCAGTCCGCCCAGCTCGGCGCGGATCTGCGCCGCAGCTTTCAATCAATTTAGCCAGCCTGGAAGGCAACCATGAGTCGCTACAAGCTCCCCATTCTGTTCGCCGTGACATTTGGCTCTGCCGCTTCGGCGCAGGCTCCGCTGAAGGTGGTCGCGGAGGGTGATGTGGTGGCCGGGGTGGGCACGGTCACGTCCATAAACAACCTCGCGGTCAACAACTCCGGTACAACATTGGTCGAGGCGGACACCGACAACCCAGATACGGACATAGACAGTGTGGTCCTGCGTGGCAGCGCCCTCGACCTGCAGGAAGGCCAAGGCCTGGCACTGCCCGCAGGCTCGACGATCAGGTTCTTTGACTCGGTCAATGTCAACTCGAACGGTGACAGTGGTTGGAATATCTTTATCGATGGGACCGGAAGCAGCTTCAATGACTCGGGCGTGTACTTCAATTCCACGCTGGTCATCCAGGAGAGCGATGCAACGACTGCACCGGGATTCACGCCGCTGACTCCCTACATCGGCTTTCTCGAGTCGAAGATGAACGACTCGAACCAGATCGCCCTGATCGCTTCGCTGGATGACCCGGCCATCTCGAGCACCGTCGATCGTGCAATCATGCGCATCGATCTGGATGGTAGCGGTGCACTGCTGTCGGAGACGGCGATTCTCAAGGAGGGCGATGCGGCGCCAGGAGTCGCGGGATTCACGATCTCTGACTTCGGGATAGGGGCCCACGAGTTTGCGATAAACAACGCCGGTGACGTGATGTACGGCGTGGACCTGACGGGGGGGACGGCCCAGAATGCGATCTATCTGAACGAGACCCCTCTCGCTGTGGATGGCGCGCCTTCACCGGTCGCGGGTCGCAACTGGAATGTTCTCTTCTCGGCCGAGCTCGATCTGAACAATGTGGGGGACTTTGTCTTCAACGCCTCGATCGACGGGCCCGGGGATTCGAGTCGGCTGCTGGTCAAGAATGGAGCCAAGTTTCGACAGCAAGGCGACACGTTGCCAGCCATCGGCGGTGTCTTTGCATTCGAGCATTTTGGTACGGGTCCGGTATGCCTCAATGATAGTGGCGAGGTCCTCTGGTTCGGCAACTGGGACGATGCTGATCTGAGTGTGGACGAGGGCCTGTTCATCGACGATGAGCTGATCGTCCAGGAGGGCGTCACAACTGTCGGCGGGGTTGTCATCGAGTCCCTTGCCAGTAGCCAGGACAGCTACGCCATGAGTCCCAACGGACGCTACGTGCTGTTCGAGGCCACGCTCGTCGGTAGCATCGATGGGGCATTCATCATCGATCGTGCACCCCTGGGCGACAATTACTGCGTCGGCGCAGTCAATTCAAGCGGGCTGGGGGCAACGTTGTCGGCGAGTGGAAGCCTCGAGCTGGCCGACATGAACCTGACGCTCAGGAGCGAGGGCCAGCCGGGCGGCGTATCGGGCCTGTACTACTTCGGTCCCAACCAGATTCAGGCCGTCTTCGGTGACGGATTCCGCTGTGTTGGTGGTGCCCTTCGGCGGGTTCAGCCACCAGTGATGGCAAATGAGGGTGGCATCTCCGCGCGATCGCTGAACTTTGCAGCCCCCTACGCTACTTCCCTCACGCCGGGCAGCCTCAACTTCCAGCTGTGGTATCGCGATCCCATGGCGGGCATGAGTGGGTTCAACCTGAGTGATGGGCTCGAGCTCGTGCTTCAATAACGTTGGCGGCGACGAGCCTGATCGACACACCGGTCGAGACTGGGGATCGGCGCCTTCGGCGCCTCCTCCGGGTGTTGCGCATGGCGGGATGGGGCGCGGCGATTCTGGCGCTCGCGATGGCCCTGATTCTCTGGGCTCCGTGGCGCGAGCTGGGCCCCTTGGATGGTCAGGGCCGCAGGCTTGAGTTCGTCGAGCGAATCGTAGGCCGGGGTTCATCCGGCGTCGAGCCGTCGACTCCGTTGCCGATGCTCGTCGATTTGCACGGCTACGGATCCATGCCGGAGGTCCATGGGCGGAGCTGGGGGGAACTCGAAACGGTTGTGCGATTGATCGTCCCCGCTGGGCCCGACTCAGCGCTACTCGGTCGTTCGTGGTTTCCCCTGGAGTCTGAGACCCTGGGTGAGACGATCCCCCGTTCGACAGAACAGGTCACGGCGCTGATCGAACACCTGCGCGCCACCAGGCCGACGATTGGCAAGCCCCTGGTGACTGGATACTCGCAGGGCGGCGTTTTGAGCTTTGCGTTGGCGGCGCGTAGCCCCGATTCGATCGGCGCGGCCTTTCCGGTGGCGGGATGGCTACCCATCGAGCTTATTCCCGCGGAGGCATCCTCCGACGCCGTGGCGGTCATCGCCTTTCACGGTGCAGACGATGCGCCGGAGAATTGCCACGAGGTTGTCGACGCCATGGTCGAGCGCGGCTGGTCGGCCGAGGCCCGGGTCTTTCCCGGCGTCGATCACTACGACGTCGCCGAGATGCGGTCAGACCTGATCGCCGCGGTCGAGGCCTCCCTCCGCGATCGCTGACTCACGTCGATCGGTGTCGGACAGCTGGGCGGCATCCGGGTGGGGCCTGGGCCGCATTGCGATATCTGGGCCAGCGAGCCCTGGATTGGATGTCCGCGCGAGGCTCGGGCAGGCCGGGCAGGCCGGGAAGGCCCGGGGGGGCTACTGAGCCCACCAATTCTGAGGTTCCTTGCCGCGCCTCGATCGGGGGTGGCGTCTTGTGGGTGACTACCGGAACATTGACAGGAGCCTCGCATATGAACCAGCAGCCCTCGCTCTCCATCGACACCCTCCTCCGCCACGAGCCCTTCGTACGGGCGGTCGTGCGAGGGCTCCTCTCGGACGAAGATCGCGTGAAGGATGTCGTCCAGCAGACGTGGCTGGTCGCGCTCAGACGCCCGCCCCGGGGCGTGGCGTCCCTTCGGTCCTGGCTCGCTCGGGTTGCCGCAAATCTGGCGCGCGACTCGCACCGATCTGCGGGCCGTCGGAAGAGACGGGAGGAGGCGGTCGCCCGGCCCGAAGCCGTGGAGTCCGTGGATGTCACTCACGGGCGCCTGGCGGCACAGAGGGAAGTGGTCGATGTGGTTCTTGCATTGAAGGAGCCTTACAGATCCGTCGTTCTCTTGCGCTACTACCAGGACCTCAGTCCGACCGCGATCGCCGAGCGGCTGGAGCGGAGTCCGGCGACGATTCGATCGCAGCTCAGTCGGGCTCACGAGATCCTGCGCAGTGCCCTCGATACGAAATTCGAAGGTGGTCGATCGGTCTGGTCTGGACTCTTCGTGCCGCTACTTCGGGAGCCCTCTCCTGTTGCAACGATCGGCAACGTCGGAATCGCGGCCACGGTCAAGGTTGCCGTGGCGACCGTGGGCATCGCCACGGTCGCAGTCATGGTGTTTCCGAGACCTGGTGCGCCGACCGTACCAACCAGCTCCAGGCCGATAGCGCCCAGCGGGTCAGCACTAGCACCAGGGTCAACAGCCCCCGTCGACGGCAACCTGGTCGCGCCGGCGGCGGGCGCCGAAGAGGACGCACGGCAGGCTGTGGCATCCGTTTCGGCTGACCCATCCTCGGCCCGTTCGGCGCCGGGCGCTTCAGTTCAACGCCGCCAGCCTCCGGAGCGTGATCTCTGGTACGGGTTCTTCGATGGCGGCCAGCGCCACGGAGCGCACCGTGTGGAGGTCGCCGCGCTCCCGGACGGCAACTACCGCTATCGGGTTTCCGTCCGGGTCCTGGTCGACCTCTTGGCGAGCCATCAGGAAATCACGGTACAGGGCGAGTATGTCGTCACGCCAGACCTACGTCCGGTCTCGATGAAGGTCGAGTCCGGGAAGCTGCTTGGAAGCACGGTGGTCGTCGGCCGGACCCGGGGCGATACGATGGTGTTCTCTTCCGATCCAGCGGACGGGAAGAGTGACAGGGCGGTCTCCATGGACGCGGCAGAGACCGTGCTGTTCTCGATCAGCGTCGACGACTGGCTCGCGCGACAGGGGCCGGGGATCGAATCAGCAACGGCCAGGGTATTCGACGACCAGACCTGGGAGCTCGACACGGTCGCTGCGACTCGCCTGCGCAGGGACGTGACAGGCTCCGAGTGGCGGCTAGACTATGGCGACGGGCATGAGGAGCACACGGTGACCCTCGACGCCGAGGGCCTGCTCCTGCAGGGTCTTATCGACGGCACGGGTCAGCGAAGCGTGCGTTGCACGGCGGACGAGGCGCGCGACCTGGTCCCGCTCGACATCAACAGCCCGGCAGTCCTGTGTTTTCCGGTGGATCGGGACATCGATTCGCCCCAGCGGCTCGATCGACTGGTCGTGAAGTTGAGCTGGGAGGACATCCCCTTCGATGAGTTCCGGCTCGAGGACGGGCGCCAGCGGCTCCTGGACCGGTCGGTGGTGGGCGATGGGCAATCGGCTGTGGTGCAGATTGTCGCGCCTGCGGCCACCGTGGACACGGCGACGATTCCGGTCGAGGGCGAGGCACTCGCCAGGTATCTGGCCGAGACCGCATTCGTGAAGCCGAACGATCCAAAGATCCTGGCCGCTGCCACGGAGGTAGTCGGGGACACCACGAATGCGCTCGAGGCAGCGACGGTTCTATCCAGGTGGGTGTTCGAGTATCTGAAACCGGAGTTCATCGTCGAGACCCTGAGCGGCCCCGAGGTCCTGGCCCAGGCCAGGGGCAAGTGCAGCGAGTACTCGACCCTGTTCGCCTCGATGGCGCGCGCGGTCGGAATCCCGACGCGCATCGTACTTGGCGAGCGCATGGTGGGGGACAGCTGGATGGGCCACATGTGGAATGAGGCCTGGGTCGGTCGCTGGATCACTGTCGACGCCAGCGCCCACGAGGTCGACGGTTCGTTGATGCTGCTGAAGTTGATCCACAGCGATTCGGTCGAAGGAACACAGCGACTGCGCTGGTCATTGACCGAGAGCCTGTCGATCTCGATCGAGGATTTTCAGCTCACCGAACCGGCGCTGGCTGGCGCCTACGAGACCGGGATCAACGGCGCCACCTACACGAATGTGGACTTCGTCTCGAGCCTGACGGCGCCATCCAGCGACTGGACACTGAGTGACAGGTCAGACCACGGCGCGGTGATCATCGGCTTCGAGCCACCTGAGGCAAAGAACGTCGGGATTCATTTCCTTACATTCACGGTTCCCGAGGGGACCCGGCCGACCGTCTTCATCGATACGCGTATCGAGCAGTCGCGGGGCGCCATGGATGCATTCGAGGTGCTCACGAACGAGCCCCTGGAGCTCCACGGCACGAGCGGCCACAGATCGCAGTTTCAGGGCCGCCTCAAGGGCAGCGAGCACAACGTCCTGACCACCGAGGTGTGCTGGGTCCGAGGGGCCGTGGCCTACCTGCTTACCCTCAGCGGTCGAGAGTCGTCCCACGAGGCCTGGCATACTGACTTCGAAAAGCTGATCGATAGCTTCCGATTCCTGGACGAGTAGCTGCGCCCGATGGCGAGGTCTGGAGATCGGTAGGGCGTCGATGGAGTCGGCACGCGCTGCGTCTCATCCGCTGGAGTACAACGGCGTGCTCAGGTATTTCAGTCCGGAGTCGACGGCCAGGGTGACCACCGTCTGTCCCGGGCCCAGGTCCTCTGCGACCCGAAGGGCCACGGCGACATTCGCGCCAGTGGAAGTGCCCGCAAAGATGCCTTCACGTCGAGCGAGGCTTCGGGCCATCGCCATGGCCTCGTCGGTTGTTACCGTCTGGATGTCATCGGCGACGTCCGCATTCCACAGGGGCACGACGAATCCCGCGCCGACCCCCTCGATACTGTGGGACCCGCTCGGTGCACCGGAGAGGACGGCGGACTCCTCGGGCTCGATGGCCACGATTCGCACGGCCGGGTTTCGGATTCGCAGGTGGGAGGAGATTCCCCTCAGGGAGCCTGCGGTTCCGACGCATTGAACGAAGGCGTCGATGTCACCGGAGGTCTGATCCCAGATCTCCTCTCCCATCCCGTCGTAACACGCGAGCTGGTCCCCGTTGTTCAGCTGATCGGTCCAGCAGCTCCCCGGCTCATCCGCCAGCCTTCGAGCCGTCTCGATCATCTCGAGCGTCAAGGCCTTGGTCGTTCCGCCGTCGGTTCCGCCAACGAGTGTGAGCTGGGCGCCGTAGGCGGCCATCTGGTCTCGCTTCTCCTTGCTGAAGATCGCCGACGTCACGATCCGCAAGGGGATTCCCTTCACCGCGCACACGAAGGCAAGCGAGACGCCGGTGCTTCCGCCCGTGTACTCGACTACCGAACCGCCCGGCTGTAGGCGTCCGTCCGCCTCCGCAGCCTCGATCATCGCGAGTGCCATGCGGTCCTTCATGCTCCCGGTCGGATTCTCGTATTCCAGCTTGATCAGGATCCGCGCGCTGTGCTCGGGAACCATCTGGCGCAGTGGAATGAGCGTAGTCCGGCCGATCGCGTCGAGTGCTGACATCTATTCTTCAATCACCGTGGCCGAGATGACCCCAGCTGCCCTTCATCTCGCCTCCGGTGATCTCGCAGCGGTGGGGGAAGTCCAGGCTGCAATTCTCGACGGGCTTTCGCAGCTCCGGGTCCATCAGCTCGTGAATGTCGAGTTGCATGGCTTCGCGCGAGTATGCCGCGAGATCCAGGATGCCGGTGTCCATGCGTATGGCGTCCTCGGGGCAGACCTCGACGCAGTAACCGCAGTAGACGCAGATTCCGAGGTCCAGGTCAAAACGCTCCGGAAACTTCTCCACGTGCGGGTCGGGATGCTCGCCCGGGACGATGGTGATGCACCTGGCCGGGCAGACGGTCTCGCACAGCATGCAGCCCACGCAGCGCGGGGAGCCGTCGTCGCGCAGGGTCAGGCGATGGCGACTGCGGTAGCGCGACATCAGGGGGCGCAGTTCCTCGGGGTACTGGATGGTGACGCTCGCAGGAGTGCCCTTCAGGCGCCCGAGGCGGTGCGCGATGTGCAGGAAGAGGTTTCGGAAGAAGTGCCGAAACGTGACCTTCATGCCGCTGTAGATCTGTGGAAAGTACAGCTTCTCCCAGAACGTAAGCTCTGGTCGGCGAACGAGCTTGACCGCCATCAGGCCGCCTCTCCGATGAAGGCCAGCACGATAGCCGTGATGACCACGTTGACAACCGCGATGGGGAAGAGGCCCTTCCAGCCAAGGCTCATGAGCTGGTCATAGCGGAAGCGCGGCAGGGTCCAGCGCAGTTGCATGAACAGGAAGCAGAAAACCAGACCCTTGATCGAGAAGCTCGCGAGGCCGAACAGGACGTAGACCAAATTGGACACCGGCAGCTCGCCGCCCCAGGGGAAGTGGAAGCCGTCCGGCGAGAGGTAGGGGACCTGCCAGCCGCCGAAGAAGAGGGTGGTGGCCAGGCTTGCAACGAGGATCGTCTCGAGGAAATCCGTCAGGTAGAACATCCCGAACTTCATTCCGCTGTACTCCACGAAGTATCCGATGATCTCCGACTCGCCTTCGGGCAGGTCGAAGGGCAGGCGCTTGGTCTCGGCCAGGGCCGCGGTGACAAAGATGAAAAAGGCCACCGGCTGGACGACGATGCCCCACATGGGTAGCCAGCCCCAGAGGAGCTGGCCCTGTGCGCGCACCAGGTTGGAGAGGTCCATGGTGCCGTAGACCATGACGACACCGATCAGGGCGATGCCCAGGGCGATCTCGTAGGAGATCATCTGCGCAGTGGCGCGCAGCCCGCCCATGATGGCGTAGTTGTTGCGTGATGCGAAGCCGGCCAGGATCACGCCGTAGACTCCCAGGGAGAGCATGGCGAAGACGTAGAGCAGGGCCGCGTCGATCTTGGCGATCTGCAGGTCGATGACGCGCTCGCCGACGATGAGCTGGTCTCCGAAGGGGATCGCCGCGAAGGCCACCAGTGCGAAGAAGACCGAGAAGAAGGGTGCCAGGGTGTGCAGGGTCCGATCCGCGCGATCGGGAATGATGTCCTCCTTGGTGAACATCTTCAGCACGTCGGCCAGCCCGTGGAGCATGCCCAGGAAGCGGAAGCCAAAGATCGATGCCCGGTTCGCCCCGATACGATCCTGGATCAGGGCCGACTGCTTGCGCTCGACCCAGGTGTGGAATCCGGCCAGATTCAACACGAAGAAGAGCACGAAGCCAGCCAGGGCCAGCTTGATGAGCAGTTCGATCATCATCGGGAGCCGGCCTCCGGCTTGGCCTCGGCGGCCCCGACTGCTTCGGTCGTTGTGATCGAGATGCCCGCGTCTCCGATATCGTCAAGGCGCCTGCCGGCAAAGGCCTCCTCGGCTTCGGCCATACCGTCGAAGACCTGAGCCAGGTCCTTCCAGGTCATGGGTAGGTCGAGGAGTTCGGCCAGCTGCAAGAGGAAGCGCCAGTCCTCCCGTGCGTCACCGGGGGGCGGGAAGGCCATACCAACCCGCTGAAGTCGCCCATCGCAATTGACGAAGGTCCCGTCCTTCTCGACGTACGCCCCACTGGGGAGGACCCAGTGGGCAAGATCGACGGTGGCGTTCTTGTTGGTGCCGGAGAACGCGAGCAGGGCAACATTGTCCACCACTTCGCGTGCCTGCTTCTCTCCAAACAGCTGCACGAGGTCATGCCCGAAGACCCAGAGGACATCGAGTTTTCCGGCGCGCGCATCGTCCACGAGCTCCTGGGCCGGGAGCGCGTCAGGGCCAGCGAGTCCCAGCAAGGTCGCGCCGCGCGTATTTGGAGTCCGGTCTGCGGTGACGAGGAAATCGTCGCTGAACGCCGCCGGCTGTTCCACGGATGCGGTCACGCGCGCGCCCAGGCCGCGCTGGAACACCTCACGGATCAGAAAGAGCTCCTCGTTCGTGAGCTGGGTGGATGCCAGCACGCCGATCCTGGGCTGTGGGTCCTCACTCGATCTGCACGCGCTGGCGATGGCAGAGAGGGCTCGCTGCCAGGTCGCCTGGGTACCGTTATCCGTGGGGCCACGCACTTCGACCATGCGATCTTGATCGAGCCAGTCGAATCCATAGCGCCCCTCGTCGCACAGCCACCACTCGTTCACGTCCTCATTGAAGCGCGGCTTGACGCGCGCCAGGCGCTTGCCGTCGTTCAGGTGCGGGCGGTCCAGAACGAAATGCATGTCGATGTTGCAGCCGCGGCTGCAGCCGTTGCACACTGTCGGTGCACCGGAGAGGTACCAGACGCGCGCCTTGAAGCGGAAATTGCCTTCGGTCAGCGCACCGACCGGGCAGATGTCCACCACGTTTGCCGAGTAGGGGTTGTCGAGCGTCTCGCCCGGGTAGAGGCCAAGCTCGGCGCTGTCACCCCGGTTGAATATTCCGAACTCACCCGTCTGGGTGATCTCGTCCGTGAATCGCACACATCGCGAGCAAAGGATGCAGCGCTCCTGATCGAGCATCACATGCGGACCGAGCTGTACAGCCTTCTTCTTCTTGTTCTTCTGCTCGCGGAAGCGCGGATCGTAGAGCCCGAAGTTCATGTAGAAGTTCTGCAGGTCGCACTCGCCGGCCTGGTCGCAAACGGGACAGTCCAGGGGGTGATTCGCGAGCAGGAATTCGAGCACCGCGCGACGCCCATCCTCGGCCTCGTCGCTCTTCGTGTGCACGACCATGCCGTCCGTCACGGGTAGGTTGCAGGCGATCTGAAGCTTGGGGAGCTTCTCGACCTGGACCAGGCAGATGCGACAGTTGCCTGCGACCGAGAGCCCGGGGTGGTAGCAGTAGCGCGGGATGAAGACTCCCAGCTGCTCCGCGGCGCGGATGACCGTGGTCCCTGCCGGTACCTCGACTTCTCGCCCATCGATGGTCACGCGCGGCATGCTCCCACCTCCTTTGGTCCGATGCGCTTACCGGAGCTGATGAATTCCTCGAACTCGTCGCGGAACTTTTTGATGTACGACTGCACCGGCCACGCGGCCGCATCGGCAAAGACGCAGATTGTCTTGCCCTCCATGTCGTGGGAGATGGCGAGCAGGTCATCCAGATCCTGCAATCGCCCCTGGCCGTCCATGATGCGAGTCAGGATGCGGTGGACCCATCCGGTTCCTTCACGACATGGAGAGCACTGTCCGCAGGACTCGTCAGCGAAGAAGCGCGAAGCGGCATCGAGAGCCTCGACGATGCTCGTGGTCTCGTCCATCACGATGACGCCGCCCGATCCGGCCATGCTGCCGGCTCCCATGAGCGAGTCAAAGTCCATGGACACATCGATCTCGTCCGCCGTCAGGATCTTGGCCGACATTCCGCCCGGGATGACGGCCTTCAGCCGCTTTTCGCCGCGCACCCCTCCGGCGGCGTTCTCGATCAAGCTGCGTAATGTCACCGTGACCGATGCTTCGTACACACCGGGACGCTCCACGTGTCCGCTCACGCAGAAGAGGCGTGTGCCTCCTTGCCGTTCCGTTCCGATACTCGCAAAGCGCTCCGGGCCATGACGCATGATGAACGGGACGCAGGCCAGGGTCTCCACGTTGTTGACGATGGTTGGACAGCCGAACAAGCCGGAGATGGCCGGGAAGGGGGGCTTCAGCTTCGGGAACCCCTTTCCGCCCTCGAGTGACGACAACAGGGCCGTCTCCTCGCCGCAGATGTAGGCGCCCGCTCCGCGATGGATGACGATCTCGAGATCGAAGCCGCTTCCCTGGATATTCGAGCCCAGCCAGCCTTTGGCGTGTGCCTCATCGATCGCGCGCTGCAGGCGCTTGGCCGAGCGGAAGTACTCCCCGCGGATGTAGACGTAGGCCTTGTGGCAGCCGATGGCAAAGGCCGAGATCAGCATGCCTTCGATCAGGGCGTGCGGATCACGCTCCATGATGTAGCGGTCCTTGAATGTGCCCGGCTCGCCCTCGTCGGCGTTGGCGACCAGGTACTTGGGCTTGGTGGTCTCCTTGGGAACGAAGGACCACTTGCGACCGGCAGGGAAGCCCGCGCCACCCAGGCCGCGCAGGTTCGCGTCGATGACCTCCTGGATCACATCCGCCGGGGCCATGCTCTTCAGGACCTTTTCGGCCCCGGTGTAGCCCCCGTCAGCGACGTATTCGTCGAACCAGGTCCCCGCAATGTTCTTGAACCGTGTCGAGAGGACCGGTCCCTCCGTCCATATGAAGGGATTCGGTTCCGGAAGTGGATCAGGGCTGGAGTCTTCACCCGTGTCCGGTGCGTCGAGGGCGCAGCGCAGCACGGTCGAGAGGGTGGTGTCATCCAGGGGACCGACAAAGGCTTCATCGAGCTGGGCCATCGGTGACATCTCGCAGGCGCACAGGCATTCGACTTCCGTGAGCGTGACCTCGCCGCCTGCCGTCGTCTCACCGGGCCGGATGCCCAGTTCTTCCTGCACGCGCTCCATGACCTTCCCGGACCCGCGCAGCAGGCATGGCAGGCTCGTGCAAACGCGCAGCTCGCGTTTGCCGACCGGGGCGCGGTGGTACATGTTGTAGAAGGTGACCACCTCGTGCACCCTCGCGCGTGCGACGCCAAGCAGGCGCCCGACCCAGGCTTCTCCGTCTGGGGAGACCCAACCTTGATTCTCCTGAACGAGCCAGAGCAGGGGGAGCATGGCCGCTCTCGGCACCTCGTAGCGCTGCATGATCTGAGCCGCACGCTCCTCCAGCTGGTCGAGCTTCATCGGTCGAGCTCCCCGCCGATCATGTTTACCGATCCGAAGGTGGGGATCATGTCGGCGATCATGTCGCCCTTCAGCATCTTGGCCAGGGCGGACATGATCGCGAAGCACGGCGGGCGCACGCGCACGCGGTACGCGCTCCCGGATCCGTCGCTGACGACGTAGAAGCCCAGCTCACCGTTCGCACCCTCCACAGGGAGGTAGACCTCGCCGAGAGGAGCGCGCACCCCGTGGCCCATCATGACGAGCTTGAACTGCTGCATCAGGCCCTCGATGTTTCCGTACGAGTCCTCCTTGGGCGGATAGAAGACGCGCTTTTCGTCCGTCGCGATCGACGGGTGATGGGCGCGTCCAGAGCCCTCGAGGGTCGGACCGGGTACTGCGCAACCGCCGGAAAAGGCGCCGATGTCGCCCATCTTGGCCAGGTCCACCATCTCGGCGGCCGGAATCGGGCGTCCGTTGGCCGGGTCCACCATGACCGGCCCGGGCGGGATCTGGAGCAGTGCAGCTTCGACGATGCGCATCGACTGCTCCATCTCTTCCATGCGCACCAGGAAGCGATCCATGTTGTCGCCCGCGCTCCCGATCGGTACATCGAAATCCAGGCGATCGTAGACGGCGTAGGGACAGTCCTTGCGGACGTCGTAACTCTCACCACTGGCACGCAAGAAGGGGCCTGTGATCCCGTAGGCGATGGCGTCCTCGGCCGAGATGATGCCCGTTCCGGTAACCCGGTCGACGAAGATACGGTTGCGCTCGAGCAGGACGCGCCCCTCATCGAGGACCTTGCGCGTCTCGGCGAACGCCGCGCGGCAGCCCTCGACGAACTCGGCCGGCAGGTCACCCTTCACGCCACCCACACGGCAGAATGAGACCGTCAGGCGCGCCCCGGTCACCTTCTCGACAAGCTCCCAGAGAAGCTCCCGGGCCTTGATGAAGTAGAGGAAGACCGTGAATGCTCCCAGCTCCATGGCCGTCGCTCCGACGCAGGTCAGGTGGTCGGTGATCCGGGCGATCTCCGAGAGAATCACGCGCACGTAGTGGCAGCGTTCGGGCACGGATATGCCCAGTATCTTCTCCACGGACATGCAGTAGCCCGCGTTGTTGATGAGTGATGAGACGTAGTTGAGCCGGTCCGTGTAGGGGATGACACCGTTGTAGTCCACGGTCTCAGACATCTTCTCGAAGGCGCGGTGCAGGTAACCGATCTCCACGTCCGCGTCTTCGATCTCCTCGCCCTCGAGCTTGGCCACGATGCGCACGATGCCGTGCATGGCCGGGTGTGCGGGCCCGATATTGAGCAGCATGTCCCGCGTCTCGAGTCCGGAGCTGTGCTCGGAGCTGGCGCCCGCTTCGAGCGGCAGGGGCGTACTCTCAGATGATTGAATGGGCACGGTCAGTTCACCGGCCCTATCAAGGGCTGCCTCTTGTTGACGGGGTAGTCCTTGCGCAGGGGGTGCCCCTCGAACTCGTCGTACATGAGGATGCGCCTGAGATCCGGGTGTCCCTTGAAGGCGACTCCGAACATGTCCCAGGTCTCTCGCTCGAGCCAGTTTGCACCGGGCCAGAGGGGGCACAGCGAGTCGACCTCCGGGGCCTCTTCCGGCACGGTGACGACCAGGCGCAGGCGATGCTTGAGGGTGGTCGAATAGAAGTGGTAGACGACCGCGAAGCGATCCTTGCCAGGCGGGCCGGGCCAGGGCGATTCATCGGGAATCAGCAGGGATGGGCCGAGCTTCACTCCCGACGATCCGAAGAAGGCAGGCTGCGGTCCTTTTCCGAAGGCCGAATAGTCCACGGCCGAGAGGTCCACGAGCAGGTTCATGGCCAGGTCCGGCTCATCTCTCAGGAATCGTGCGACCTCCAGGAGGTTGGCGGGGTGCAGGACGACGGTCTGGTCTCCGCGCCAGCTGTGGGAACTCGCGATGGCGTCGGGGAAACGCGCCGCGATGCGTTCGATGAGGGCAGTCATGCCTCGAAGACCTCCGGGCGTTTTTCAGGCGCCGGACGCCCCGCCCCCGAGTGCTCCTCTTGAATCTTGTCCTGGAGCTTCATGAGTCCGTCGAGCACCATTTCCGGGCGCGGGGGACAGCCGGGAATGTAGACGTCCACCGGCATGATGGTGTCGATGCCCATGACCGTGGCGTAGTTGTCGTAGAAGCCGCCGGTGCACGTGCAGACGCCGAAGGCCACAACCCACTTGGGCTCCGCCATCTGGTCGTAGATGCGCCGCAGAATGGGCGCCATCTTGTGACTGATGGTACCGACGACGAAGAGCACGTCAGCCTGGCGTGGGGAGAAGCGCGGGAAGCCGGCGCCGAAGCGGTCGACGTCGTAGTGGGAGCACGCGGTCGCCATGTATTCCATGCCGCAGCAAGCTGTGACGAATGGATACTGGAAGATCGAATACTTGCGCGCCCATCCTAGGGCCTCGTCGAGGCGCGTCGTGAAGAACGATTTGTCGTCGGTCATCTCAGCGCCTCCATTTTTCGTTGAGTCGATTCATTTCCATTCCAACGCTCCGTTGTCCCAGGCATAGATGAAGCCAACCATCAGGATGCCCAGAAAGAAGCCCATCTCCGTCAGACCGATGAAGCCCAGGCTGCGATAGATCACGGCCCACGGGTAAAGGAAGACGAGCTCGACGTCGAACACGACGAAGAGGATCGCGACCAGGTAGAACTTGATCGCCAGGCGGCCCATCGGCAATGCGAACGGATCCTTGCCGCACTCGAAGGGCGCCATCTTGGCTGGCGTGGGGTTCTTCTTCCCAAGCGTTGACCCGAGCAGGACCATCGCTCCCGCGACGCCCCCGGCGAGCACGAAGATCACGGCGATTCCGAAGTACTCGATCATTGTCGAACCTCGCTCTCAGGATACATCACCCTCAAAATCTTGACGCTCGGGATCACGGCGACACCGCCCAGGCCGTGAGGCTTCCCGGCAGCACCCCACCGGCGACTGTCACCACGGCAGCCAGGCCCAACGCCAGGGCCAGAACCGTGGTCATGCGCGCTGGAGCAGGTGCAGTCGGTTCTTCCATGTAAATGAGTACCGCGATCCGCAGGTAGACGAAGGCCGACACGACACTGCAAAGGACCGCCAAGACGGCCAGGCCCACGTGGCCGGCGGTAACGACGCTCAAGATCACTCCAAACTTGGCGGTGAAGCCGGCCGTGGGTGGAATCCCGGTGAGGGCCAGCAGGAAGAGCAGCATGAGTGCAGCCGTCACCGGCCGTTGCGCGGCCAGGCCCCGATATCCGTCGAGGCTCTGACCCCGCTCGCCCAGCGTGATCACGACGCCAAACACACCGAGGGTCATGAAGACGTAGAAAAAGGCGTAGGTCATGGTGGCCGATACGCCCTCCGGACTGCCGGCCACGAGGCCCAGAAGCGCGTAGCCCGCGTGGGCGATCGAGGAGTAGGCCAGCAGCCGCTTCATGCTCATCTGCGGCAGGGCGAGCAGGCTGCCTGCAAGGATCGAGAGGGCTGCCAGGCCGATCAGGACGATGGATACGAACTCGCCGGCCGGCTCGAATGCCACGATCGAAATGCGCCCGAGCGCGGCGAGCCCGGCCGCCTTGGATCCGGTCGCCATGAATGCCGCGACCGGTGTGAGCGAAGCCTGGTAGGCATCCGGGGCCCAGGCATGGAAGGGGACTGCCGCAACCTTGAAGGCGATCCCGGCCAGGACGAGGCCGATTGCGGCCAGGGGCAAGGGAGCATTGCCATCCGCAAGGACCCCTGCGATCGCGTCAAACTCCGTGGCGCCGGTCGTGCCGTAGGTCAGGCTGATGCCGAAGAGCAGCAGGGCCGAGGCAAAGGAGCCGAGCAAGAAATACTTGATCGCGGCCTCGTTCGACGCCTGTCGATCGACCGTGATCCCCACCAGTACGTAGGAGCACAGGGTCGTCAGTTCCAGTCCCAGGTACAGGGTCAGCAGATCGACGGCGGAGACGGCGAGCATCATCCCCGTGGCGGCCAGGAGCAAGAGCGCATTGTATTCGCCGTGGGGTGCGTCGGCTCGATCGACGCTGCGCCTGGATACGAGAGCCACTACAGCCAGGGTGGCGCTGACCAGCACCTTGAAGAATTGCGAGTAGCTGTCGATGACAAACAGGCCACCGAAGCCCTCGATGCTCCGTGCGCCGTCCGCGCTTCCAGCAGGCAAGAGCCAGCACGCGCTTACCCCCGAGGCCAGGGCGGCGAGTATCGTGAGTCGACCGGCCACCGGCGAGCGACGGATCCTGCGTGCGATCAGCAGTATCCCAAGAGCGGTGCCAACCAGAATCAGTTCCGGGCTCAGCAGTCTCAGATCGGCCAGTGTCGCGGCCTGCAGGGCGAGAACCGGGGTCATGGCGTACCTCCGGTTCCCAGCAGCTCCGCCACAGGTGCGTGCAGGTACGAGAGGACGGCCTCCGGATACAGACCTAGCCCGACCGTGAGCACGACCAGTGGCGCCAGTGTGGCCACCTCGCGCGGCTTGAGCTCAAGGGCCAGGCCATCGAGCTTCGGGTTGACCGCTCCCATCACGGCTCGGAAGAACAGCCAGACCATGTAGACCGTGCCGAGCGCCACACCCAGCACGGCAGCGACCCCGAGCCAGGTCTGGGTCGCAAAGGCGCTCCCTACGATGAGGAACTCGCCGACGAACGAATTCAAGCCGGGGAACCCGGTCGCAGCCAGGCAGAATAGAGCAAACAGACTCGCGTAGACCGGGGCGACCTTGGCAACGCCGCCGTAGTGGGCGATCTCTCTGGAGTGGGTACGCTCGTAGATCATTCCGACGCAGAGGAACAGAGCGGCAGAGACGATCCCGTGGTTGATCATCTGGAGGATCGCGCCTTCGACGCCGCGTTGTTCCAGAGTGAAGATGCCGAGGGTCACGAAGCCCATGTGGCTGACGCTGGAGAAGGCGATCAGGCGCTTGATATCCGTCTGGGCCAGGGTCACGTAGGCGCCGTAGACGATGGCCACCGCGGACACGCAGAGCATGGGCCAGAGGAATGCCTCGACGCCCGCCGGCAGGATCGGCAGCGAGACCCGCAGGAACCCGTATGCGCCCATCTTCAGCAGCACACCGGCCAGGATCACGCTGCCCGCCGTCGGAGCCTCGGTGTGGGCATTCGGGAGCCAGGTGTGCACCGGGAACATCGGGACCTTGACCGCAAAGGCCGCCAGAAAGGCGGCGAAGAGCCAGATCTGGTGGCGTGCTTCGATGCCTTCTCCGGCCAGCGCGAGCGCCTTGAAGTCCAGACTTCCGCACATCCTCTGCAGTGCGATCACGCCCACGAGCATCAACATGCTGCCCGCGAGGGTGAAGAGCAGGAACTTGACCGCGGCGAAGACGCGACCGGGACCGCCCCAGACTCCGATGAGCAGGAACAGGGGCACGACCATCAATTCCCAGAAGATGAAGAACAGGAACAGGTTCGATGCGGCGAAGAGGCCGATCATGGCGGTCTCGGCCACCATGAGTGCAGCAAAGAACTCGCGCCGCCTGGTCTTGACGGCACTCCACGAGACCCCGACGCAAAGCACCGAAAGCAGAGTCGCCAGGAATATGAACGGCAGGCTGATGCCATCCACGCCCATTCCGTAGCCGACATTCCAGGCCGGGATCCACTGGGCCGATTCGACGAATTGCAGGGCGCTCGACCCCTTGTCGAAACTCCGGTAGAGCGGCGCAGACACGCCCAGTGTGGACAGGGTCGTGACGAGTCCGATCCAGCGCGCGCGCCCGCCTCCACCGGCGACGAGGATCACTACCGCCCCTAGCAGGGGCAGGAAAGTGGTCATCGATAGGATCGGGTAGGCGCTCATGGAACGAGGAGGGCGAGGGCCAGGAGGGCGATGATTCCGGCGGCCATGAGCAGCGCGTAGTGCTGGGTATTGCCGTTGACGAATTTGCGCAGGCGCTGGCTCGAGGCCTGGGTCACGCGCGCCACACCGACTGCAACGAAGTCCACGAGACCGCTATCGATCCCGCGCAGAACCCTGGCCGTACCCAGCACCAGGCGCTTGATCACGAACTGGTAAATCTGGCCGACGAAGCCGAATTCGAAGCGAGTCAGAGGCCCCTCGAGGAATCGGACGAGCCAGCGCGAGCTGCCCTTGTAGAACCAGTCGGTGTCGAGGCTGACCGTCGGCTTTGGATCCAGCAGTTTCAGGAGCAGGAAGAAGCCGAGCGCAGTGAAGCCCAGCATGCCGAGGGTGCTCGTCACGTGCCCGATGGTGTAGGGCACGTAGTCCGCCGGATGGGGCAGCCGGGCGTAGAGAAGGCCGGGGAAGATGCCGATGCCAATGCACAGGATGGCGGCCAGGCCCATCGCGACGAGCATGTTGCGCGGCGGCTCGTGCCCGGCGATGCCCGCGTCCTTGGCAAAGAACATGTAGTAGGGCAGCTTCAGCCCGGTGTGCAGGAAGGTGCCGGCAGAAGCCAAGGTGAGCATCAGGAATACGGCAGCGTTGTGGACCTCCCCCGCGGCCGAGACCACCATGGACTTGCTGACGAAGCCACTGAAGAGGGGCACGGCGGAGATCGCGCAGGCCCCGATCATGTAGAGCCCGACCGTGATCGGCATGGTCTTGTAGAGACCGCCCATCTCGGTCAGCTTGCGACGTCCGGTCGTCTGCAACACCGCGCCGGCGCCCATGAACAGCAGGGCCTTGTAGAGAATGTGGGCAAAGGCGTGGGCCGTGGCGCCGTTCAGGGCCAGCTGGGTTCCGATTCCAATGCCACAGACCATGTAGCCGACCTGGCTGATGATGTGATAGGCGAGCAATCGGCGCGCGTCGTTCTCCAGGACCGCATAGACCACGCCGTAGATGGCCATGGCCGCGCCCAGCCAGATCAGCAGCTCGGTTCCGGGGAAACCGCGGATCAACACGTAGACCGCCGACTTCGTCGTGAAGGCGGTCATGAAGAGAGCGCCCGTGACCGAAGCCTCCGGGTACGCGTCCGGCAACCAGGCGCCCAGAGGCGGGACCGCCGCATTCAAGAGGAAGGCGGCCAGGATCAGCCACCAGGCGGCGCTTCCGGCAGATTCGCCCAGGTCTCCGAAGGCAAGGGTTCCCGTCTGGGACCAGTACAGGACAACTCCGGCCAGTAGCAGGAGTCCGCCGAAGACGTGCACCAGCATGTAGCGGAAGCCGGCCGCTACGGAGTCCCGCTGCCTTCCGAGCCAGACGAGCAGGCCGGAAGAGATGGCCATCAGCTCCCAGAACACGTAGAGCGACAGGAAGTCACCTGCGAAGGTCACGCCCAGCGCGCCGCCGGCGTAGGTCAGGGCGCTGACGTGCTGGAAATCGTCATCCACGTGCAGTGCGAAGACCATCCCCAGGAGGGCCATCAACGAGAACACGCAGGAGAAGACGAGGCTCAGGCGGTCGATGCGGCCGAATGTCAATTCCTGGCCGAGGAAGCTGACCGTTCCGAAGGTCCCGGGCTCGGAAGAGAGGCAGAGGGCCAGTGCCGCGATGGGCAGGCCGAGCATCACCGCACGCTTTACCGTCCCGCGGGTGAGCGGGATGAGCCAGGCGCCAAGAATCAGCACCAGTCCGGGGTGCAGCCACTCAAGCGTCATCGATGTCCTCGTTGCGCATGAGCCAGTGCTTCCCGATGAACTTCGAGACGACGATGATCACCACGCAGGAGACCAGACCGTAGAGCGAGCCGAATGCGGGAATGCCCTCGAATCCGAAGTGGTGGTGGCCTCCGTGGAAGACGAGCGGGAGAGTGACCTCGGCCACAACGATCAGTACCAGAAGAGCCAGGGACCAACGCTTGAGGCGCGCCAGCCGATCGGGGTCCTCCAGAATCCTCTCGAGGAATGTCACAGGGCGATCCTCCCGGCGAGCTCGAGCACCGGACCAGGGAACAGGCCCAGGAGCAGGCTCAGGGCTGCGCAGATCGTGATCGGGGCGATCATCCACGGCACTTCGCGGATCTCCCGAACCTCGCCATCGGCGGGGGCTGGTGGCGCCTCGCGCTCGAAGTAGGCCTTGTAGACGATCGGTAGCAGGTAGGCGGCATTGAGCAGTGAACTGACGAGCAAGACCGCGAGCAGAACGGGCCTGCCCGAGTCGAGGGTTCCGAGTGCCAGGTACCACTTGGAAACGAATCCACTCGTCGGCGGAATCCCGATGACGCTCAGTGAGGCCAGGGCGAAGGCCGCCATCGTCCAGGGCATGCGGCGCGCCAGCCCGGACAGCTGGCTGATCTCGGTCTTACGCGTCGACGCGTAGATCGAGCCGGCACACAGGAAGAGAGTGATCTTCGAGACCGCGTGGTTGGTGATGTGCGCGCTACCGCCCAGCACTCCATTCGAATTCAGGAGCGCAGCTCCCAGGATGATGTAGGAGAGCTGGCTGACCGTCGAGAAGGCCAGGCGCGCCTTGAGGTTGCCCTGGCCCAGGGCGAGCAGCGAGCCAACGACGATCGTCACGGCCGCCGCAGCCAGGGCGAAGTCGTCCGCGCCGACTCCCTTCATGGCCCCCGATCCGAAGATGAAGAAGAAGACCCGCAGGGTCGAGAAGACTCCGGTCTTGACGACCGCTACAGCGTGCAGCAACGCACTTACCGGAGTCGGCGCGACCATCGCCGCGGGCAGCCAGCTGTGCATGGGCATGACTGCGTTCTTGGCGAATCCGAACAGGAAGAGGCCGAACACTATGAGCACGAAGGTGGGCTGCTCTGCTGCGACCGCCTCCGGCAAGATTCCGCCCAGCTTGAAGTCGAGCGTGCCGGCCAGGTTGTAGGTCAGGATAATTGCACCCAGGAGGAAGACCTTGGCCGCCCCGAGCAGGTAGATGGCGTACTTGGCTGCGCCGGCCTTGGCCTCCGGAGTTTCCTTGTGGCTGACCAGCGGGTAGGTGACCAGGGTCAGTGCTTCGTAGAACAGGAACAGGGTGAAGAGGTTTGCCGAAAAGGCCACGCCCACGGTTGCGAAGAGGGACAGGGCGAAACAGGCGAAGTAGCGCGTCTGGGCATGCTCCGCGAGGCTGCGCATGTAGCCGATGGAGTAGAACGACGTCACGATCCAGAGGACCGAGGCGCCCGCCGCGAACAGCAGTCCAAAGGCGTCGACGCGGAGGGCCAGTTCGATTCCTGGCAGGAGTCGAAAGAGCGTGATGCCCGGCGCGTCGCCTGCCAGCACGCCGGGGACCATCAAGGCGATCAGGACCGCCATCACCACGCCCGCGGCCACCGACCAGAACTCCCGCAGATTGGCTCGGCGCTCACCGGTCAAGGCTATGAGCAGGGCTCCCACGGCTGGAACGAGCACCGCGAGCAGGGGCAGGAGGGAGAAGGTCACCATCTGAGTGTGGTCAGATCCGCCACTCCAGCCCCGGGCTTGTTCCGGTTCAGCGCGATGACCAGCCCGAGGCCGATACCGGCCTCGGCCGCGGCGACTGCGATCACGAAGAGGGCCAGCACCTGGCCGCGCGAATCACCCAGATGCCTGCTGAAGCCGATCAAGCTGAGGTTGACGGCATTGAGCATGATCTCCACCGACACGAACATCAGGATGATGTTGCGGCGCGCGAGGAAGCCGAACACTCCGATTCCGAACAAGATCGCGGAGAGCCCGTACACGACATGGATCGGGACGATCAGGGCGTTGCTCCTCTCCGACGAGCGAGGACTACAGCGCCGATAATGGCGGCCAGGAGCAATACAGAGGCGATCTCGAAGGGCAGGGCGTATGGACCGAAGAGTTCCCGGCCAAGGCTCGCCACACTGCCCAGGTCGGGCTGCGCTGTTACACCAGTCGCCGCGGAAGCCTTCTGCCCGACGCCGCCGCTCAGAGCCAGGACGCTGAACGCGATTCCGCCGAGGGCTGCGAACGGCCAGTGTTTTCCGTAGCGTGGCCGCGACTCCTCATCAGGCAGGTCCAGAAGCATCACCACGAACAGGTAGAAGATCAGGATCGCGCCGGCGTAGACGATGACCTGCACGGCCGCCAGAAACTCGGCGGAGAGGAGCACGAATATGCCGGCCATGTGCATGAAGAGCGACAGCACCCAGAGCATGCTGTGGACCGGGCTCTTGCGCGTCACCGCCAACAGTCCACTCAGGACGCTGGCGAGCGCGAAATAATAGAACGCGAGCAGTGGCGTGATCGACGGCATCAACCGGGGTAGTCGCCCGAAATGTAGTCCTCGAGGTCGTGGATCGTCCGCTCCTGCCTGGTCATGATCCAGTTGACGAGGTCGCCGATTGACACGACGCCCAGGATCTTGCCATCGTCGACCACGGGTAGATGACGGCAGCGCCTGCCCATCATGTGCTGCATGCACTGGTCCACCGTCGTGTCAGGCTCGACCGTTATGACCGGGCTCGACATGATCTCGCAGACCTTTACCTCCTTGGAGGAACGGCCAACCAGGATCACTTTTCGAGCGTAGTCACGTTCGGAGAACATGCCCACGATCTCGCCATCGTCCATGACGAGCAGCGCTCCGATGCGTTTGTTGGCCATCAAGACCAACGCCTCGTAGACGGTGGCACTCGAGGCGATGGAGAATATCTCTCCGCCTTTCCCCTTGAGGACGATCTCGATCGCGGCACGGAGTTTCACCGGGCTTCCTCCTGAGTTGTGATTGGCAACGCGCCGTCACTGTATCACAGGAACCTGGGGCCAGGCACTGAGCGAGACCTTGCGCTCGCTGCGCCGCGCATCAGTCGCGCTGCATGGCCGGTCACCCAGGCTGCTCGAAATGGAAACTCGTAGGAGCCGTGACCGCGAGAGATTGCCTGAATCCAGGCATTATCACTGCCAGAGTGAGGAATTCGCAATGTGCGCTTCTATTCGCGTGCGCACGAAACAGATCGTTCCATTCCCGCTCCGCAGCTGCGGAGCGGGCTTGCGTGCCGAAGTCAGTCGCAGCTCTCGCCGCAGACTTGCACCCTGTTCCCCGTGTCCTCCGGTACACATGAGTCGGAGCTGGACTCACATGCAGGATCAACCCGGCTGGCTTCAGCGAGTGAGTCGCACTGGCGCCTGCAATCGCCCTGGCTCTCGATGATCTCGCAGTTGCCGCTCTCGTCGCAGCGAACGATTGCCCAGCAGGATTCGCCATCGTCGTTCTCACACTCGACTCGGCAGGTGCCATCGGGCAGGCATTCGACGGTGGCGTCACAGTCCTCGATGATGGCGCAGTCGGCGATTGCTGGACACGGCTGACAGCTGGCCTCGGAGGTCGTTGCGGAATCGGTGGGCGCGAGTCCGGCTACCGCGGCGGCTGCACTGGCGAGCAGGCTTGCAATGATGAGTTTCATGTTCAGGTCCTGATAACTAGGTGATTTGAGATAGCCGGAACATTTCCGGCCTCGGTTTATCCGACCGGCGATGCAGCCCGTTCATTCCTGCGAACAGGAATTCACTCCACAGCCAGGCGATTCGCTGTCACAGCTATCGACGCGATAGCAGGTCTCGAGCAACTGGGTCAGCTGTCGGTCATCGAGCACTTCGCGAACGAGGAGCACTGAATCGACGCATGCCATCAGGGCCTTCTCGCGCAGGCTGGAAATCTCTCGAACGAGATCGCGAAGTTCAGCCTCGTCCTGCGGGGCCTGGCCTAGCAGCTGCTTCAGTTCGCGCAGTCGAGCGCCCGCGCGGCCCTCGAAGTCGTCCGCGCGGCGACATTCCGTCCTGCACAGGCGGTCGAGCTCGTCCGCTTGCTCGCTGGACAGGCCGAGCGATGCTGGATCCAGCTCGCAGCGTAGATCGGAGCTCGAAGTCAGGACCGCGTCGGTCGAGCCAGGCTCCACCTGTGAGGCGGGGGCCCTGAGGTTCCATTGCAGGCTTGCGAGTAGTGCGCCAGCGAGCATCCAGGTCGTCCAGAGGTTCTTCATCGTGGGTCTCCAGTCCCTTGCGAGACATGTAGGAGTATTTCGCGCTCAGGAAGCGCTCTGAAATCAGGAGCCTGTCGAAAGGCCCGTCCCGCGCGTGCGAAACGGTCGAGTGTGAGGGTCGAGTCATCGGCGGGCGGCGCGTCCCGCCCCAAGCGGTCCATGCTGAAGATCGACAGGAAGCCGAGCAGGCCGGCAGCGACGCGGAGCACCCAGGGCGACCGGGAAGCGACACCAGCGGAGGACCGGTCATCCTGCATGGTGGATTGCGAGCGCGCGTGGGCCGCGAGCTCTCGAGCTAGATCGGGAGGTGGTGCAAGCTCGCGTAGGGAGTTGAACAGGGGCGCCAACCCTGCGAGCTGGACTTCGAACGCGCGACACCCATCGCATGCCGCGAGATGGCGCGCGAGACCGGCAGCGGCCACCACATCATGGGGTTCCTCTCGATCATGCCGTGCGGACAGGTACATGCGCGCCGTCGCGCAATCGGTACAGTGGGTATTCATGAGGCGGACCTGCAGGTCGGGTTTTTCTTGTGCGGCAACGAGACGAGGGCCGTCACCTTTTCCCGTGCACGTGCCAGTCGTGACATGACCGTTCCAACTGGAACGGACAGCACCTGGGCGATCTCAGCGTAGGTGAGCTCTTCGAGCTCGCGCAGGACGAGTACGGCGCGGCTGTCAGGCGGTAGCTGGGCGAGCAGAGTGAGCGCGCGACTGCCGGCCTCGCCCCTGACCGCCGCTTCCAGGGGCGAAAGCGCCTGGTCGACGAGCTCGCCGCCGGCGCCCTCTCCCAGCTCGATCGACGGGCCGACGCGCAGGCGCTCCTTTTCGATTCGATTCAGACAGAGATTGACCGTCAGCCGATGAAGCCAGGTCGAGAAGCGCGCCCTTTCTTCGAACTGGTGCGCACGGACGAGCACCTTCAGGAAAACCTCCTGGGTCGCGTCCTCGGCGTCCGTGGGCTGGCGCAGCATCCCGCGACAAATTCGATACACGCGGCTTCCGAAGCGGCGATAGCAATCTTCCAGGGCGCTGGCTTCGCCGGCCCGCAATCCGGCAAGGACTGCCTCCGGAAGTCTGTCGCTTTCCTCGGTCTCCATGAGTCAGGTCCATGAACGAAGCGCGGGACCATCTGTTGGACGGACCGGCGAACTGTCGCTGACATTCCATCGACCTCGGTAATACGGTGGGACCAGCTCGCCCCGAGGCATTCCACTGGCGCGCCTCCCTTCACCTAAGCCGTTACCTGACAGGGGGCTACGCCCACGGACCCGGGCGATGGTGAAGGGGCCCGGCTATCTTGCTACAGAACCGGGTGTGGGGGATGAATGTCAGCAATGTGTCGCTCGGCCGGCGCCGGTCATCGGGCGGCGGGTGACTCCCGGCAAGCCCTTTGACGAGTGTCCGAGCTGTGGGGCGCGGGTGGCCACCGGGCCATTCAGCGAGTGGGACACGATGCCCGCCAGCCTCAAGTTCAACAACATCGTGAACGGCCTCCGCTGGGCCCTGTTGATCGGGCTGCTCTCCGGTTCCGTGTACACGCTCTGGGCGATGATCATCGGAGACGGCGCCTCCAGGCTATCGGTCGCGATCGCCTTCTCACTGGGCTTCGTGGTGAGCGGCTCCTGGCGGGGTGTCTGGTTGGTCGAGGCAATCCAGCGCTCGCGCCGGCGCATGTCCGATCCCATGTACACAGCACGCCTCGTGAAGTTCGAGCTCGAGCGTCTGGGGGCCCAGGGCGCCTCCGTAGATCCGGTCGTATCAGCTGACGAGAGTGGACGGGTCAACGCCCATTGACCCGCGCCCGAAGGAAACTCGCAGTAAACACGCAGGGGACGACGCCCAGTTGAGGGAAGATCTTGATGCCGCGCTGGGCGGCGAGGCAATGCCGCACTCCGATCGAGCAGCTACGAGGCAAGTATGCACGTGATCATGACAGTCCCCTCGGCCGCGCGACGCCTTGGCAGGCTCGTCGCACTGACAATGGCCCTGGTCCTTGCCGCCGGCGCCAACCCCGGCCATGCCATGACACAAGGCGAGGGCACGGCAGATATCAGTCAGATCTCGATCATCGCGGGAGTGGATCGGGCCGGAGGAGTCGTCGTTCCAGGCTCCTACGGGATCCTGTTCACCATCGAAGGCGAAGGCCTCGCCGGGGCCTACAGTGTTCAGACTCCAAACGGCACGACCGTGCCTCTGCTTCCGAGCGCATCCGGCGAGTTGAGGGGCAGCTTGACGGGATTCGGCAGCTTGTGCGCCATCTCGGCGGCCATCGGCGGGCTGAACAGCTTCGACTTTTCACTGGCTGGCGGCGCGGACACGGTATCGCTCGCCTACAGTCCAACCTGCTCCCCGGAACCCGGTTCGGGATACGCAGACGTCATCTTTCCTGCTCACAATCAGACCGGAATCGACCCCTACCCGACTCTAATCTGGCGCTGCTCGAATGGTCCCTGTCCGGGCAATTCCTGCGGTGATACGGCCTGGTACATCGAGCTCTTCGATCCGCTAGGTTTCGGGGCTTCCTATGAGGTCGACCTCGAGCCATGCGGCAGGGCGTGGACTCCAGGAGGCTGCCTCACGGCCAGCACGCAGTACATGTTCTACATCGCTGCGGGCAGCCTGCTTGCTCCATCCGGCGCAAGCCAGACGACGGGTGCGGACAGTTTCTATTACGAGGCGGGCTTCGAGGTTCTCAACCAGACCGTCTTCACGACGGGCCCTTCGGTCGGCTCGAGCTTTTGCATGACCGCTCCAAACTCGGTGGGCGATGGTGCGCTGATCTGTGCCTCGGGCAGCAACATTGCCGCCGCGGCGGATCTGAAGCTGGTAGCGGGCGGTTGCCCGGAGAACGTTCCCGGCCTGTTCTATTTTGGTCCCAACCAGCTACTCGGTGCGCCTTTCGGGGACGGATTCCGGTGCGTCGGAGTGGCCATGTCCAATCGCATGTACCCCTTTGCCAAGGCCGGGCCAATGAATGGCAATGCGCCCGGAGTTGCCATGCGAACCGTGGACCTCGCTGCACCGTACGGGAGCAGCATCACTGCGGGAGCTAGCTTGAACTTTCAGTACTGGTACCGGGACCAGATGGCGATGATGCTTGGATTCAATCTGACCGACGGCGTGAACGTCGTCTTTCAGTAGCGGCCGACCGTAGGCCCCGCGGGACTCAATGGTGTGCCACCAGGTGATCCAGGCGACCGGCGCTCTGCGCCAGGACCGGATTCACGATTTGCGCTTCGTGCGTTGGGTGGCGCGACCAGTGGCCGCCTTCTTCGCAGGTTTCTTTGCCGCGACCTTTTTCTTCGTGGCCTTCTTCTTCGCGGCCGCCGGACGCGAGAGCTCGTAGCTCTCGTCGAGCCACTCTTGCCAGATCTTCTTCGCAAGGGGTTTCTCGGCGGTGAACCGGGCCGTGACCCAGGCGGTCGACCCGACCTCGAAGCAGTCGGGCTCCTTCTGTGCGAGCTTCGTGGCGGCCGGTGCGGACTGCTTCAGCTTGAACATGGCCTTGAAGCGTCCGCCTTGCGTTCCGATGTAGAGAAAAGCCTTCCCACCCACCTTGAACGAACTCTGCGTGCAGGCGGTGCCCTTGTCCACGTCGGGATAGCGGCTTGCACTGAGGCGGATCGCCTCGGTCGGGTCCTTCTTGCTGGCGGTCATCGGGCCGTTCCTGTCGACGTGGATTGCGGTCAGCGGCGCACGTGTGCGGAGCCGATCATGACCTGGTGCAGGCCGCTGGGTATGGGGGATGGAAAGTCTGCACGAAATCCGCGCTTCTCGCCCGGCGCCAGATCGTCGATGCGAGCGGCGGCTCGGCCAACCACATTGCCCTGGTAGCCGAGGCCGTCGAGGCGCAGGTCGAAGCTTCCGATCGACGCCGGCGAGACATTCTCGACCGTCCCGATCAGGCCCCGCGGGCGCGTCCAGGTTCCGGCCAGTCTCGTGATCTCGATGCGCACGCCCGCCCGGACCTGGGGTTGGGGAAGGGATAGCTGGCTGGGTGGGGTCACCGCGCAGCCCTGGCCCAGGCCCAGGGCAAGGGTGAGCGCGATCAGGGCACGCTTCAAACTCTCAACTGGCCATCTGCCGTTGACGGCGTCGCAGGGTGCGGCTACCGACCAGCAGGAGCAATGCGGTCAGACCCACCATTCCATAGGTAGGTAGGGCGGGCACCGCCGCTGTGCCGAGCAGGCGGATCTGAAAACCATTGAGTGCCGCACCGGGGTGGGTGGCACCGCCACCAGGGATTCCGACGTGCCACCCGATGAAGCCGGTCGTGACTTCGATGATGCGTCGCGAGTAGGTGATTCCCTCGGCGTGGCTGCCAGGCCACGCTCCGCCAACCGGGTCGATGCCCGGGTTGAAGTCGAAGCGAACGTTCTGGATCGTGCTCGGCGAGTTGGGCATCCAGCTGTAGGTGATGACCTCGTAGGTGCCATTCTCGAGGCCGTTGAGATACATGCAGTCCTCGAGCGACGTGCTGTGGGTAGCCAGGTAGTCGTTGAGGAGAGCTGCCGGGTTGCCGCCGATCGACGGGTCATTGGCCGTCACGTAGTCCATCCCGCCGAACTGGTGGAATCCAACTCCGGTCGGGTTCCCGTGCGTATCGACGAGCATGATGTCGCTCGGGGTCGGCCCCGGCGTGAAGGGCGGGGTGTGGGTGCCGAGGACGCTATTCCATACGCCAGGAATGCCCGCTGCCGCATAGCTGGCCGGCGGCTGAGAGCCGGGCTGGCCGACGTCCACATTGAAGTTCTGAGCTGTCGCGAGGCAGGTCGTGGCGGACACGACGAAGGCGGTGCGGAGGGCGGTCAGGCTATTCATGGCTCTCTCCTTGTCTCAGGGCCGGCCGAGGGCGAACTCGGATTCTAGCTGAGCCGGGACTCCCCGTGGGAAGTCGGGCGGGTATCGATGCTGTAGCGAGGTAGGTATCATTGAATAGTGCATGATAGTTGCGTGACTGATCCGGTATATGGTAGGTTGTTCGGATGAAACGCTCCACCGCACGTCACCGCCAACTCGCCCTGGATCTGGCCTCGGCCTGGCGACGCCTCGAGCGTTCGCTCGATTCCAGTCTGGCCGCCGCTCGCGGAGTCAGTTTTGCCGAATACCGAATACTCGAGACCCTTTCCCGTGCGACGGGTGGTCGTTCCAGCCGCGTCGATCTGGCCCGTTCCCTGGGGCTGACTGCCTCGGGCGTGACCCGGGCCCTGCGTCCGTTGGAGAAGATCGGTGTCGTCCACACCCAACGCAGCGAACGGGATGCGCGTCTGGCCCTCGCGAGCTTGACTGATGCGGGACGCCAGCTGGTCGCGGACGCGTCGGGCGTCGTCGACGACGTCGTGAACAGCACCTTGAAGCACGCGCCAAAACGCCCCGCGACCCTGGACGACCTGCTGTACGAGTTGCTGCCCTGAGGCCGGGCGATCCATCGGGTAGGATCCGGGTTCGCCAGTCCGTCTCGACCCCGGAGATCACCCATTGTCCCGTCGGCTGACCTGCCTCGCCCTGTGGATCATCTTCGGTGGGATCTTTGCGGCCAGCCTTCCCGACCGGCGTGCGCACCTGGATGATGCCTGGCTCGGAGAGCAGGCCTACCGCTTGCACCAGGATGGCGTCGTGCGCTCCGACCTGTTCGACGGTTTTCTTGGCTACGAGGACCGCATCTGGGTCTTCCACAAGCTCTTCATACCGCAGGGCGCCCTTGCCATCGACCTGTTTGGCTGGTCACGAGCGAGTATCAAGTGCGTCAGCCTGCCGTGGTTTCTGCTGACCCTCGTCTTGCTCCATGCCGCGGCCCGGCGCGATCCACATATCGATCGTCGCTTTGTGGTCTGGGTGCCGTTGCTCATGTTGGCACATCCCCTGGCGGTCGACTACGCCTACACGTTCAGGCCCGAGATCTGCCTCACGGCCCTCGGCCTGGCGTCGTACCTTGCACTCCGCCGACACCTGGAGACTGGATCGAGAGGATCGCTTGCGGGGAGCGCACTGCTCGCGGGGTTGGGCCTGCTGATGCACCTGAACGGCGTGATCTTTGCCATCGCCGGGTCGGTGCTGCTCCTTGCGGAGCGCCGCCGGCGCGCCGCGCTCGGCTTCCTGATCGTGAGCGGACTCGTATCGGCCCTCTACCTGGCCGACGCCGCGATAGCTGGCGAGTTGCCCGCCCTTTTCGCCCAGTTTTCGAGGGATCCGGCACTCGAGGCGCGCGACTTTCGCCTTACCGGCTTCCTGTCAAAGCTCATCGGTGAGCCGTTGCGCTGGATCCGACACGGAGAGGATATCGCCACCACACTTCTCGTTCTCGTCGGTCTGGTCTGGGCGGGAGGATCCCTGCGACGGGAGCAACGCCCCCTTGCGATCTACACCCTGGCAGCCTTCCTCACCCTGGGCATGACCGCTCAGAGCAAGACAGCCAAATACGGTCTGCCCCTGCTTCCCCTCTTGCTCCTGCTGGTCGCTGCGGGCATGAGCCGCTTCCTTGCAAGGCCGGGCTCTGTCCACGCCAGGCAACGCATGGCAGCCGCCCTGGTCACGGCCTTTCTCGTGACCTGCGCCTCCCGTAGCTGGCGTTACTTCGCTTCCAACGCGGACGAGCCCGAACGCCATGCAGAATTACTCGCGGCCATCCAGCCCGACGCGCTCGTGGCGGCGGACCTGACATTCGTCTTCGATGAGATCGATCACTTCCGCCTGCGCGGACTTTGGGCCTACCGGATTGCTGCCGAGGGGCGTGGTGAAGACTTCGACCTGGGTGGCCTGGTTGCCGCCGCACAGGAGGATGGTATCGATCACATCATCTTCGACCTGGGCCGCAGCCTGCCGCTACGTCTGGCGCGGGAGTGGCCAGGGCTTTCCGATCAGTTGCCGGCGAGGGTCCGGCGCTTCGACGACGGTGATGTGCTGATCCTCGATATCGAGAAGGGCCACTGATGCAGACTACAGATCCCGCAGGACACCCAGCATGGCTTCGCCGCAATGGTCCGCTCGTGCTGGCGATCCTGTTGTCGATCCTGGCCCTCATCCAGGCCAATCACCGAGCGGGGCAGGGCCGGAGTGCACTCCTGCGCTGGGAGGATGACTTTCAGGCCCTATGGTCGGGCGCGGATCTCTACGGGGGTGAACTCGACGAAGGCTACCCGACCCTGCCCGTCACCCTGATCGTGATGCAGCCCTTTCGCTCGCTCGGCCCGCACCTCGGCGCCCTGGCATGGGCTGCTTTCAAGGTGGCGCTCGCATGGTGGCTGGTCACCCGCGCCTTCGCCCTGGCTGCCGGGCGTGCGCGCGACTTCCCGGTCTGGGGGCAGTTCCTCGTCTTGCTTCTGTCGTTTCGCGTCCTGTCATCGGACATTCAACACGGGAATATCAACCTCCTCGTCGGCGCCGTTGTGGCGAGCGCAGCCTGGTGCTGGCATCGCGGGCAAGCCTTGAGCGCGGGCCTCTGGATCGGAATCGGCGCGGCCATGAAGGTCACCCCCGCGCTCGGACTGATCCTGCTGCTGTGGAAGCGCAGTTCCCGCGGAGTCATCGGATTCGCCCTCGGCCTGCTGCTTGGAGCCCTGCTGCCAGCACCGTTCGTCGGCCTCGAGCGCACGCTCGAGCTGGATCTGGCGTGGTGGGACCAGATGGTGCAGCCCTACCTGGCCGGGCGCGAATTGACCTTGATGCAGACGATGCACATCAACCAGTCGCTCTTCGGAGTGCTGGCCCGGCACCTGACAGATTCAGTTGCGATCGACGTCGATCCACCGAAGTTTCCGGAGTCGGTGCAGATCGGATGGCTGGCCCTGTCGGGTGCGGCATTTCGCTGGGTTCACCTGGTCGCCTGTCTCCTGGTCCTGCTCTCCATGGTGTTCTGCCTGCGAGCGCGTGCATCCGCGCGCAATGGACTGGTCGTGCTCGGTGAGTTCTCGATGCTCGCCCTCGCCATGCTGATGCTGTCCGAGCGCAGCTGGAAGCATCACTACGTCCTGCTTGCCTTCCCACTGGCCTTCCTGGTCGCCCAGTGCATCCCGGCAATCGTCGGACCCCGTGACCTCACCCGCAGGCGTGTCGCCATCGCCGGCGTCCTCTCGAGCGCCCTGCTGCACGGCGCGACCGGGTCGGCTTTTCTCGGCGCCCGTGGCAGCGATCTGGCCGAGGCCTACGGCGTCTACCTGGCTGGCGGCCTGGCCCTCTTCATCAGCGTCGGGATCTGCCTAGGCCGGATGGATCCCGGTCCGGCGGCGCAGCCAGACGACTAGCGCTCCAGCAGTTCACCGACCGCTGGCCAGAGCTCGGTCCACATGTCGTCCGGTGCTTGACGACCGGCGGCGTCGGCGCGCAGGACGAACTCCCTGTCCACAAGTTGCAGGCCGGGGATCATGCCGAAGCTCTCCGGCCCGATCAGGCGCGGGTCGCCGACGAGCACGACGTGGTTATCGCGCTGATCGATGCCGAAGTGCTCGGCCCACTCGTTTGCGTCGGCGACCGTCGGTGCCTGCCGGTCGAAGCCGTACAGCAACAGATGTACGACTATCAGGTCCTCGTCGTCGAGCGAGACGCGCCCGTAGTCGTGTGCGGCGTCGTCGAGTGAAGGGATACCTTCCTGTACCCGTTGATTGCGAATGGGCCCCAGGTTCGGATCGTTCGCGCCCGCGAACGCATTGCATCCCGCTCAGGTCATTCCTATCAGCTCGACCAGGAGCACCTTGCCCTTGAACGACGAGAGTTGCACCTGTTCGCCGCGGTGATCGAGCAGGGCGACGTCCGGGTAGGATTCGCCGCGCGTCGGTGGCCAGGGAAATGGTAACGCTGCGGACGTCGAGCTGGCCTGCGGCGATAGGGATGAAAGCAGTACGGGCGACGACGAGGTTTCGCTGCCGCAGCTCGACAGGAGTGTGGCGCCGGCGAGCAGCAGGGCGGAGGGCAGGCGGTTGTTCATGTTTGTAGCCGAGGGTGCAGGGCGCGTCGGTTTCGGGAAACGGCCCGGAAGTCGGCGCCCGACGGCGCCCGTTGCGCCTGCCTCGCTATCGGCCCGACCGGAGGCCGATCTGGTGCGGAACCCCACGGATGGGGCGGGGCGTGCGGTACGGCTCGTCAGGCGCCTCGAAGTGTGCGAAATCCGCACGGGACCCCAGCTCCTGGGCCCCAGGGGGGGGCGCCTCGCGCGGCACGCCGATTGCTGGTCTACTGGTCCCGGCTGCCGCCCTCCCTCCCTCACTTTTCCGCAGGAGATCCTGGATGCTTCTTTCCTCCAAATCGATCCGTGCCCTGGCATTGCTAGCCATCGCCGCTCCCAGTCACGCACAGGACCTCGTCATCGAGCAGGGCGTGATGCTCAGCTACATGACGAACGCGGGACCGCTGCGCGTCGACAGCCTGACCATCGAGGCGGGAGCCGCGATGATCGCCCGCGGCCGAGCGCCCCTGCGCATCTACGCGCGGCAGTCGATCGTGATCGACGGCGTGCTCGACCTCTCGGGTGGCGATTCGGTCGGAGTGACTACCCTCAACACGGCCAATATCCCTGAGCTCGGGGCCGACGGTGGCCCGGCCGGTGGACGCGGCGGCCTCTCCAGTTACTTCACCTCGCAGTCGACGCCGGCAGGCGCACCCGGAACTGGAACCGGACCTCAGCTGCGCGGCGGCCTTGGTGGAGAGACGGGCTTTCAGTTCATCCTTGGGTCGGTGCTCGAGCGGCGCGCTGCGGGCGGCGGTGGCGGCGCACTGGCTGCCGACCAACCCGTCAGCAACGATATCGATGCAGAGATAAACCTCGGCTTGATCGCCCGCGACGGGGTCGACGGTTCCCCCCTGGCCTTCGGGGCGCGTAGTCTTGTGAGCCCTCCGCGCGCGGGTCGTGCAGGAGGTCGTCCATTCGTCGACGCCAGTCCGAACAACGATTTCTTCGGTCGTCTGCGACTGCCCGGCGGCGGAGTGATCCAGGGCGAGCTCGCCGCGCCCATCGCGGGGCGGGGGGGCGGAGCTGGTGGCGATGCCCTACCCAGCGCTAGCTTTCCGAGTGTTCCGTTCAGCCCCTCGAGTGACGAGAAGGGCGCGAGCGGTGGCGGCGGTGGAGGGCTAGGAATTATTATCGCGCCGCGCGTGAGCATCGGACCCCTTGGCCGCATTCGTGCCAACGGCGGAGACGGTGGCGGCGGCGAGAACACCCTCTTCTTTGATCGCGTCGGCGGCGGTTCGGGGGCGGGCTCCGGTGGGTTTATCCTGGTGCAATCGCGACGGATCGACCTGACCGCGGCAGGACCCGATGCCATCTCGGCCATCGGCGGGCGCGGAGGACCCGGCCGCAACAACCTGTACGGGGAAGTGGGTGCTGGCGGAAATGGTGGCCCGGGCATCATTCAGCTACACGTGCCCAGAGGAGGCCTGGATATCCTGCTCCCGCCCGGTGCGACGATCGGTGACCTCTCCACGCCGCGGGCCCACATTCTGCTCCCCGAACGCGGACTCTGAGCTGACCGGCGCGCGTGGCACGACCCCGGTGCCACGCGCCCGCAGCACTCTTCGCCGGGTCCTGGCTCGGCTACGGATTCGATTGGGGGAGTGGTAGACTCCGGGGATGCCGAGCAAGCAAATCACCCTCGATGTCGCCGCCTTCCTCGACTCGCCCGAGGCCCGGGCACTGAAGGATTCGGATCGTGGGCTGGATCAAGGCGACGTCCAGCCCATCATCGAGATCTTCGTCGAGCTGTGCTACGACGGCGTGGGGAAGCAGCCACGGCTGCTCGATGGCCAGGACGTGCACTCGGTTCTCGGGCATCTCATGCCCGGCCGCCTGAAACGCAAGGATCCGCGTGCCGAACACGTGCCGGCCATCCTGCGGGCCTACTTCGACTACCTGGAGACCGCGCAGGTCGTGACCCAGATCTACGAGATCCGACGCGGACTCGAGAGTACCGCGTCGGAGTTTCTGGAGACCGTGAGGTCAGGTGAGAATCCGCACCATGCGGGGCCGAAACAGGCACCATTCGTGCACGGCGCAGAGAAGCTCGGGCGCAATGATCCTTGCTCTTGCGGCAGCGGGAAGAAGTTCAAGAAGTGCCACGGCAAGGGCGCCTAGAGCGCGTCCTCGGGCGGCTATCGATCGATACTTCCCACGCGCTTCAAGATCCGTGAGAAGCGCCAGGTCTGCTCGAGGCCCTGCTCGACCAGAAGCTGCTCCACGGCCTCGACACCGAAGGCGCGACCCCAGACGAGGAGCCATTGGTCGAGGTCGACCTCCTGCCACCCGGGCGATTCGTAGCCGGCCGCCTGGGCCAGATTCAGGCTGCGAAGATTGTTGTGCAACTGGGTGCACTCGGACTCGCGCTGATGGGTATCGCACCAGACGAACCAGGCCATCAGGTTGCGGGTCAGCTCGCGGGCGTCCTGCTCGTTCCAGCTTAGGCCGGGCAAGAAGAGGGGCCCACCGTCCCAGGTGGGAACTTCGGCGCGCGGGTCGAAACGATAGGCCTCGATCACGGCCCCTGCGACGCCTGGCTCACCCTGGCCCGCGAGGGTCGCCAGGCAAGCGGCGGCCATGTTGCGGCCTTGGGTAGTCGAGCTGACGGTAAGCACGCGAATGAGTGGCGCCACACCGGCCTGAATGACTGTGGGCAAGAGAGCCTGTTGCAAGCTGTGGCTACAGGCTGCCGCCTCGAGCGCAGCCTCGATCAGTTCGTCTCTATCTCCGTTGCCATCCGCGAACAGGGCCATCCAGCGCTTTCGTAGGGGGCGTTCCAGGTTCGGGTCATGGGCCACCCGTTGCGAAAGGGGCAGGAGCTCTGCGGCGGACGGGGCGACCTGAACCTGGGCCGCCTGGGCCCACGTTCGAACGAGAGCGGAGTCGCTGCCCTGTTCGATCTGGGCCAGCCCCGTGCGCGCGGACTCCGTGTCGAGTTCGGTGAGCGCGACGATCGCCCAGCCGCGGCTCGCGGGTGCCGAGCCATGCAGGCCCTCCTCGACCAGGCGCGGGACCGCGTCCTCCCCACATGCGACGAGAACACGCACCGTCTCTGCGTCGGCGATGGGGTAGGCCATCTCCTGGATCAGGGTCAGAATACTGGCCTCTCCATCCGTGCGGCCCTCTGCGCGGGCGGTCGTCGCGGACAGGCTCATGGCGAGCATCAAGGCACCCACAGCGGCGGCGGCCGGAATCCGGACCAGGCCGCGGCGCATCTTCCACGCGGCGATGGCCAGAAGCATGAGGGCTCCGAGCCCTAGCCCGGCAGACCCGGGGCCGCGCGGAGTCCACTCGGAGATCGATCCGGTCTGTAGGGGCGCCGGCCCGAGGTGCTTGGCGTCGTAGCTCCGGGGACTGTTGTCCTGGTAGGGCATGTTGTAGCCGCTGAAGCTCAGGTTCTCCGCAGCCAGGATCTCGCGCTCGAAGTCGCCGTCGACGACGGTCAGGGTCATGGCTTGCAGGTCCTGCAGGGCAGCGCTGATGACCCCATCGCGCTCCTCTGCCAGGGCTTCGCGGTGCAGCGGGTCCATGGCGGGGTTGCGCAGGCCCAGGCGTTCGCCAATCTCGAGCAGGGTCTTCTCCATCTCCTCGTGCGGGTGGGCCAGGCGATCCTCGCGCGCTGCGAGAAGGTCGGAGGCGAACAGGTCTCGGGCGATACCGCTGTGCGCTATCGGGTCGCGCTCGCTCGGCAGGTTCTCCCGGCGCCAGTCGGGAATATCGCTCAAGCTGCCACCCAGGATGCGCAGGGGCAGCGGGTCGACCAGATTGCGGTAGAGGGTCCAGCCGGGAATCTGGCGCACGACGTGCTGCTCGGGCAGGTTGGCGATGCGCTGTGGCGTGTCGCTCAGAATGTAGACGATATTGCGAAGTTCCCCCGGGTTGAAGGCGGAGAGGCGCATGGGAAGCACCATCTCATCCGTGCGGAAGCGAAAGCCCATCGCTTGTACGTGGCCGTCGAATCCGGCGCCGCTCGGCAGTGCCGTGTCGACATTTTGCATTCCCGGTCGCGGCTCGCTACCGGCCTTGGTTCCGACCCGTGCACGCACCGCGACGAAGCACCAGCCCTCTTCGATGTACTCGTCGCAAGTCTGGTCCATGCCGGTCGGGAAGCGGAAGTCATGATCATCCATCCAGAGCTTCAGCGCCTTCGCGCTACCCGCGTCCAGCACGGCGATCTCGTACATTCCTACGGCTTCCTGGCGAATGACCTGGACCTCCTGCTCCATACGTCCCACCGAAAGCCCCCCGACTGACTTGGCGGCCATGGGCATGGCTGAATCGCCGCACCTGAATCGATCGTCGCGACTCAGGTTGACCACAACCTCCGGCGGGTCGACCGCCGCGCCGATGTGGCTGAAGACATCCTCGGCCACCTTGCGCATTGTCGGCGGAGACGGGAACGGGATCAGCATCCCGAACTGATCTATCTGTCCCGAGAATCCGGGCCGGATCACGAAGGTCTCGATGCCGTCCTTGTAGAAGACGTAGGTCTTCTGTGCTCCGATGCGCGTGATCGGCACGCCGTCGCCAAGCCAGAGTGGGGGAACCATCCCACACGGGTCGGCGTATGCCATGGAGCCAGGGCTCAGCAGCATCGTGAGCATCAGGAACAGGGTCGTGAACGTGTCCATTTTCTTCTTCATAGCGAGCTTTCCTCAAGTTGCACTCGGATCTCGACGCTCACCTTTTCCTGGCTGCGTCCGTTACTGATCCAGATCGATTCCAGTTGTCTCCACCCATCTCCATTCTCGAGAACCGTGAACCACGGTCCGGCCGCAAAGTGGACCCCCTCGATTCACAATCGGGCCCAGAGATGATCCACTCCGACGCGCCGCACGGTGCCGCTCACTTCGGGCGGCTGCAGGTCGCTGGTGCGCGTGGCGATGATGTGTTGCTTCTCTCCAAGTGGAACGCGGGCCGGCCCCAGATACAGGCGCTCGGCGCCGGATGCATTGACGAGTCTCACGCTCAGCAGGGCGTGACGCCGACCAAGTTCCTGGCGCAAGAGGGAGGCGCGTTCGGGTGTCAGCGACCCGTACCCGAGTTGGGCGCCTAGCTGCGCCGTGCGGTCGCCGTGAAAGAGCAGGGTATCGAGGGCCTGCGCCCCCTTCGGCGTCGCACCATCTTCCGCCCAGCTGGCCAGAAGGCGTTCAAACCCACCGGGGCTCAGCTGCTCGCGTCCTGAGGACGCCGCCGCGCAACCGGTGGCGCAGATCTCGGTGCTCGTCGGCGGCGCCGGGTCGGGGAGCTGCTCGAGCTCCGATCCGGTTGCGCGCAGCAGGGGCACGCTCAACAGGCTGCAACAGGTGAGGGTCAAGAGGGCTTTCATGGCGTTCTCCACGATTGGGTTCACCCTCAGAACGGAGACGTCGCCGGGCGTATTGGCTCTCGGTGGAGGAAATGTTTTCGCCCCCTCCCGCAGGCCCCCTACCGTGGGGGCATGAGCACCGGGACCAAGCCGACCCCCCTGCGCAGGCTGCTTGCCCACGCTCGGGGCCACCGCAAGGAGCTGCGCATCGCGAGCCTGTGCTCGGTGCTGAACCAGATCCTCGACATCGCGCCCCCGTTCTTGATCGGCGCCGCGGTCGACATCGTGGTCGAGCGCGACCAGTCGCTGCTGGCGCAGATGGGCATCCAGGATGTGTCCAATCAGCTCTGGGTACTGGCCGGGGTCACGGTGCTCATCTGGGCCCTGGAGTCGCTGTTCGAGTACTGGCTCAAGGTCTACTGGCGCAACCTGGCGCAGACCCTGCAACACGAGCTTCGACTCGAGGCCTACGCCCACGTGCAGGGCCTGGATCTGGCATTCTTCGAGGACGAGAACACGGGCAGTCTGCTCTCCGTGCTGAATGACGACGTCAATCAGCTCGAGCGCTTCCTCAACAGCGGTGCGAACACGTTGATCCAGGTCGCAACCACTGTGGTGGTCGTCGGGGTGACCTTCTTTGTTGTGGCACCCAACGTGGCCTGGTGGGCCTTCCTGCCGGTACCGATCATCCTCTGGGGCTCGTTTCGATTTCAATCGAAGATCGCTCCACGATACGCCGCCGTCCGCCGCCACGTCGGTGACCTGAACGCGGACCTGGCCGGAAACCTGTCGGGCATCGCCACCATCAAGAGCTTTGTGCGCGAGGACAGTGAGGTCGAACGAGTCCGGGCACGCAGCGACGCATACCGAGACGCCAACCGCCACGCGATCGCGCTCAGCTCGGCCTTCTCACCCCTGATCCGGATGGCGATCGTGATCGGGTTCATCGCCACCCTGGTCCTGGGTGGAATGATGGTCGAGGCGGGTACCCTCGCGGCTGGCTTGTACGCGGTATTCGTGTTCATCACCCAGCGTCTGCTCTGGCCCCTGACCGGCCTTGGGGAGGTCTTTGATCAGTACCAGCGCGCCATGGCATCGACGACCCGCATCCTGGATCTCCTGAAGACGAAATCTGTCATCAGTGATGGAGCGCGTGCCTTGAGCCCGGCCGACGTGCGCGGCGAACTGGTGCTGGAGCACGTGACCTTTGCCTACGAGGGCCGTGAGCCAACTTTCAATGATGTGAGCATCCGGTTCGCCGCCGGCAAGACTACCGCCGTGGTCGGAGCGACCGGCTCGGGCAAGAGCACCCTGATCAAGTTGCTGCTGCGTTTCTATCCGATTGGATCGGGACGCGTGACTCTCGACGGAATCGAACTGGGCGAGCTGCAGCTGGCTGACCTGCGGCGCGCGATCGGCCTGGTGAGTCAGGACGTCTTCCTGTTCTCCGGAACGGTGCGCGAGAACATCGCCTACGGGCGGCCCTCCGCTACCGACGAGGATCTCCGGGCGGCCATGCGCACGGCGAGCGCGACGGAATTTGTCGACGAGCTGCCCCAGGGCATGGACACGGTCGTGGGGGAGCGAGGGCAGAAGCTCTCTGGTGGTCAGCGTCAGCGACTGTCGATCGCCCGCGCCGTGCTCAAGGATCCACCGATCCTGATCCTGGACGAGGCCACCTCCTCTGTCGACAACGAGACAGAGGTGGCCATCCAGCGCGCCCTCGAGCAGATTTCGGTGGGGCGCACAACGATCGTGATCGCGCACCGGTTGTCAACGGTGCGGCATGCGGACCATATTCTGGTGCTCGAGGACGGCGGCGTGGTCGAGCAGGGCCGGCATGACGAGCTCATCGACCAGGGCGGGCTCTATGCGGCCCTCTGGCGAGTTCAGACTGGCGAGCCGGAAACTGCGTCCTGAAGACCTATCACCGCCGTCGCTGAATGCTAGGAGTTGCGAGCGACGTGCAGGTCGCGGGCCATCTGTGCGTCATCTGCCAGCAGCTCATCGAGCATTGACGTGATGGCCCGGTTGTCCGAGCGTGGATAGCGCTCCAGCGCAGCTTCGTACTCGGGCAAGCGGTACAGGAAATCGCCGACGGATGCGGCGCTTCGCTCACGACCATTCTTGCCGCAACCCAGATCATCGAGCAGGTGGGCGTTCAGTTCCTGCTCGAACTGGCCCTCCATGGGCAATGCCAGGAATGGCTTCGCCAGGTGGAGGGACTCGGTCATGAGAGTGAAGCCCGCTGTCGAAATGACGGCCTTGCAGCGCGTCAGGTCGGCCAGGAATCCGTCACGGCTCCTGGGCTGAAAATCCAGGTTGCCGTCCCGGCCCCGCTTGCCACTGCCGTACACGCGAAACTGCTCGCGCGGGCATGCACGCAGGTGCTCCAGGTACTCGTCGAAGCCCTGGGTGAAATAGACCAGCACGAAGTCCTCACGGGTGGGATGCGCCGCGTGGATCTCCCTGCGCAGAATCGGAGGGAAGAGCCGGGTGCGCTGGTTGCTGACTTCACCGAAGTAAAAGGTCGTCACCAGGGACAGGTCCGGGCGCGGCACCATCATGCGAATGACCGTCTCCGTGATGCGCGCCGATCGACCCAGGCCCTGGGGGCGTGGGTAGCGCATGTAGCGCATGCGATGCTGGTTGTCGAGCGTCACCAGCGGGAGACCCTCGTGGTGCGCGACGTAGGCCGTCATCGGCTCGAAGTCCGTCAGCACGCAATCGGGCTGGAAGCTGTCGAAACAGACGCGACGCAGCTCGGCCAGATGCCGTGCGCCGCTCGGGAGTCGCTTCAGGTTGTCGACGAAGGTCTGTACGACGCTGACCCGGTTCTCTTCTGTGGCGATCGACAGGCCTTCGGTCTCGAATACATCGAAGTCGTCCTTCAGGTTGCGGTAGCCCTGGTCATAACTCACGGCGCGCACCTCGTGACCCTGGGCCAGGAGATGGCGCATCATCTCGCGTGCGCGCGAGGAGTGGCCCGAGCCTTCGCCCGAGATCCCATACAGGACGCGTGCCATGCTGCTATCGGACCCCTGCTACCCGATCGGAGCCTGTCCGTCGGGGCGTCCGTCCTCCATATCGATCTTGCGCATCATGCTGGCGTACTCTTGATGGTCGCACACACCCTTCTCCAGGAGGATGCGCTGAACGGTCTTGGTCGCCAGGGCCAGCTCACCCAACGCGCGCTCGAGCCGCTCTCCATCGATGGTCTGATCCGGCGCACGCATGGACGCCATCTCGTCGCGCGCCCTCATGACCTCGTCGCGCGTGCGTTCGATCTGCTGGTGCTGGTAGAGATCGAAAATCCAGTTGATCATTCCCATCGTGATGCGTTGCCTTCTGCGGAGGTAGTCGGGGCGGAGGGTTCAACTTACCCACGCCCAGGAAACGGATCCATTCAGTTTTATCGGAGCGGTGTCGCCGGTCGTGCCCTACGGTCTGCCCATCGACACCTCCAATCTCAAGCCCTACGGGCGACTTGGTGTGGCCTGGCTGGCCATGTCGAGCGCGGCCATAGTCATCGTGATTGCGGCTCCGGTGCCCCCGCTCGTCATCGCCGCCGCGCGCCTGGGCATCACGACCCTGGCCTGTGCCATCCTCGCAGCCCGGGTTCTGGGTCGCACCTGGAGGGCGCTGTGCTCGGACCGGGGTGCGGCGCGCATGTGGTTCCTGTCGGGGGTCCTTCTGGCAGCACATTTTGCGATGTGGATCACGAGTCTGTCGCTCACCTCCGTCGTGCACGCGACTGTTCTCGTCGCCCTGCAGCCGCTCTTCGCGGGCGTCTTTGGCAGGATGCTGGGAGACCGCGCCGGCTGGCGCCTCTACCTGGGTATTCCGGTCGCATTGACCGGGACCTGGATATTGACGACCACGGCCGACGGGGGAGACGGGGACGTGACTCTACTCGGGGATGCCCTGGCGGTCCTGGCCGCTGCGGCCAGCGCTGCGTATCTGATCGCCGGGCGTCACGTGGGCGAGCGCGTGCCCCTGGCCGGGTGGTTGACCAGCGTAAATGGTCTCGCATTCTTGCTGCTCGCAATGGCCGCCCTGGTTTTCGAGGCGGATTGGGATCCGGCTTCACTCTCCGCAGGGGATGGACTGGCCCTCGTCTGGCTCGGACTCGTGCCAGGCTTGATCGGACACGGCTTGATGAACTGGACGGCCCGCGACCTGCCAGTGCACACCGTTTCCCTGGCCGTCTTGCTCGAGCCTGTCGGCGCGACCCTGCTGGCCCTAGGTTTCCTCGACCAGTCCGTCTCCTCAATGGAGGTCGTCGGGGGAGTCGTACTCGTCTGCGGCGCCTGGCTCGCCAACGGGTCCCACAGTTTGAATCCTACCGGGTGACCCGGTCACGAAGCCCCGGCCCGTCCTACTCGGCGCGCGGGTGCGCCTTTTCGTAGATCTCGCGCAACCGTTCGACGGACACGTGCGTGTAGATCTGGGTCGTCACGAGATTCGCGTGGCCCAGCAGCTCCTGCACGGATTTCAGGTCCGCGCCCCGGTCGAGCAGGTGGGTCGCAAAGCTGTGACGTAGTGTGTGCGGCGTGGCGTGGCGCATGATGCCCGCTTTCAGCACGTACTTGTTCACCATGCGTTCGAGGGAGCGAGTCGTGAGCCGGCCACCGCGGGCATTCAGAAAAAGGGGCTTGGGACGCTCCTTGCGGTGCGGTCGCAGCGGGTCGGCCAGGTATTCAGCCAGGGCCGTGAGTGCGTGGCTACCGACGGCCGCGAGGCGCTCCTTGCGCCCCTTTCCCAGCACCTTGGCCACACCGCGGCGACGGTCCACGTCCCTTTCGTCGAGTCCCACGGTCTCGGAGGCGCGCGTGCCGGCCGAATACATGAGCTCGAGAATGGCCCGGTCGCGTCGACCGAGTGGCGTCGTCTGATCCGGTGCGTCGAGCAGGCGGCCGACTTCTTCCTCGGAGAGAACAGTCGGCAAGCGTCGTGCACTGCGCCGCGATCGCAGGCCTGCGGCCGGGCTGGCATCGATTAATTCGACGCGCGTCATCCAGTTCAGGAAGGAGCGGACCCCCGACAGCTTGCGCTGGACGCTCGTGTCCGAAAGCTCGCGCTCTTCCAGTTGCCCCAGGAAGCCGCGCAGGGCGCGCACCGTGATGTCCTCGGGCTGTTCGATCCCGCGACCGTTCAGGTAGGCCAGGAACTCACCGAGGTCGCCACCGTAGGCGCGCAGAGTGTGCTTGGATGAGCCGCGCGCGGACGCTAGCTCGAGCAAGAAGCGATCACAGTGTTCGTCCAGATGGGCTGCCATGGGCCGCACCCATGTTCGCGCCCCCAGGGCCCCGGGGAAAGGGCCGGCCCGCTCTACTTCTTGACGAGGTCGCGCCGATTCGCCTGTCCTGAGGCGTCGGCCTGCTTGTCTTTTTGCCCGGGAACCTCCGAGGCGACTGCCTTGGCGCGCGCGCGCCAGGCCTCGAGCAGGATGCGGCGTGACTCCGGATTGATGCCGTAGGCAAAGCCCGCCTGCTCGGAGGCCGCCAGGGCGACTTCCATGGCCTCGGCGCTCTTGGCCTGGTTGCCGAGGTAGGCCTCGACGGCAACGACCTGTGCCTCCAGCTGCTCGACCCGGGCCGTCAGCTCGCCGTTTTCCTGGCTCGTGGTCATTCCCCAGCTCCCGAGTACCGCCAGGGCGGCCGCGGACACGCATTGTCTTCGCATCATCATGATCCAGACCCTATCGGGAGAATTGCCCCCGGGCCTGAAATCAGACGCCCAGGAGACTCCCTATTCGGGCACGGGGGGCAGCCCACGCACCAAATACCAGGGGATGACCAGCAGGAGAGCTGCCCCGACGTATGGGGCCTGGCTGCCGAGGCTCCAGAAGAGCAGGCCGCCCACGATCGGAGAGATGGCCCGCGCCAGGGAGCCCATGGCCCGGAAAATCCCGAGGGACAGGCCCTGGGATTCGTCGGGGCTGTACCGGGAAACGAGGGCCGAGAGGCAAGGCATGATGCAGGCACTTCCGGATGCGAGAAAGAAGAGGCCCAGATAGAGCACCGTCTGGGTGGTCGTGAAGCCGACCAGCAGGAAGCCCGGCAGGGTCAGGCCGAAGCCGACCAGTGCCAGTTTCCTTTCGCCGGTGCGTGGGACGATGCGGCGCACCATGCCGCCCTGGAACACTGCGATGGTCAGGCCCACGAATACGAACATCCAGGCATTGTCCCGCGGGGTGTAGTCGAGGCGTTCGGCGGCCAGGAAAGTGAGCGTGAACTCCATTGCCCCGAAGCCCGCGAAGTAGAGGAAGTAGGCCAGGTTTGTGGGCCGCACACCCGGATGGTCGAGGCTGCGCAGTGCTCCGAAGGGATTCAGGCGGCGCTTCTCACTCGAGTCTCGCGCGGACGGCGCCGGAAGGGTCTCCGGGAAGCGCGCCGCGGCCCAGAGCAGATTGACCAGGGCCAGCACGAAGGCGCACAGGGCCGGTCCGCTAAATGGGTTGACGCCGGCTGGTGCACCGGACCACGATGTGGAGAGGTCCCATCCGGAGGTCAGTCCGCCAATCGCGGGGCCAAACACGAATCCGAGACCGATGCCAGCGCCCAGGATGCCCATGCCCTTGGCGCGGTCGGTACCCTTGCTCGTGTCGGCGATGACCGCCGAGGCAGTCGAGACATTGCCGGCCGCAATTCCTCCGAGCAAGCGGGCCAGGATGAGCAGGCCGAAGGTCCCCGCGAAGAACCAGAGCACGTACGAGAGGCACGTGCCCGCAAGGGTGATCAGCAGGGTCGGTCGGCGCCCGATGCGGTCGGAGAGGCCGCCCCAGACCGGGGCGAACAGGAACTGGAGCAGGGAATAGAGCGAGCCCAGGATTCCGCCGAACAGGGTGCGTACGCCAAGGTCATCGCCCGCAACCTGAGCCAGCCAGGCGGCGAAGCGGCCGATCAAGCTGTGCTCGCCCTCGACCCCCACGTAGTGCTCGAGGATGCGCGGGAAGAGCGGGAAGATGATCGAGAACCCGACCATGTCCAGGAAGACGGTCAGGAAAACGAGTCCGAGGACGCGCGGGCGGGTGTTCGACATGCATTCACTTGTAGGGATCCGATGGGGAGGGGTGAAGGACGGCGGTCGTTTTCGGAGCAATTCGCGAGGATCGCGGCGGGCGCCCTAAGATGGCGGGCCATGTCTCGCTTCCGTTTTCAGCCACGGGTGATGGCGCTCGGTGCCTGCCCCGAGCCGGTGGCCGCAGTCGAGGGCTGGCTTGCGCGCCTGAGCCAGCGGCGTGGGGTGATCCTGCTCGACAGCGCCGGCGGCCAGCCTCAGGAGTTCAGCCTGATCGCATTCGATCCGCTCGTTGAGATCGGTCCAGACGACGGAGTGCAGTCGCCCGCTGACCTGCGCCGGTTCGCGGCCCGCATGACGGCGACGGCCGGTGGGGACGCCGTACCCGGTCCTTTCCACGGGGGCTTCATCGGCGCCCTGTCCTACGAGCTAGGGATCGCGGGCGAGACGCTCGAGTTGCCCCAGGACGGCTGGGAGTCGCCGGCGGTGGTAGGCGGACTCTACTGTGACTTCATCGTCATCGACCACGTCGGCTCCGAGGCCCATCTGGTTCTGGGACAGGCGCCCGGCGACGGGCGGGCGCAATGGACCGACCGACGGGACACCATTCTCAGGCTTCTCGACGGCGAGTCGCTGTCCGCCGCCGGCGACTTCACGACCGTCGGTGCACTGGAACGGCGCGTCACGGAACGGGCGCACTGCGAGCGCGTGGAGAGCTTGCGTTCCTCGATAGGCGCGGGTGATCTCTACCAGGCAAACCTGGCTCAGTCCTTCACCGTCGACGTACAGGGCGACCCGGTCGACCTTTACCGTCGCCTGCGACGGGTCAATCCGGCGCCTTTCGCGGCCTTCTATCACTGGCAGTTTGGTGAGCGCAAGGGCGCCCTGCTCTCGGCTTCACCGGAGCTCCTGCTGGCCTTCGACGGGCAGTCAGCACGCACACGACCGATCAAGGGCACGACTCCGCGGGGGGTGGACGCGGAGCAGGACGCACGCCGCGGTGCGGATCTGCTCGCAAGCGACAAGGACCTGGCCGAACTGGCCATGATCGTCGATCTGGAGCGAAATGATCTTGGACGGGTCGCGCGCGTCGGCAGCGTGCGGGTGGAAGGCTTTCCGTCCCTCGAGAGCTATGCGGCCGTTCACCACCTGGTGGCCGATGTGACCTGTCTCACCCGTCCCGAGGTCGATGCCTTTGACGTACTCGCCGCACTGTTTCCGGGCGGGTCGATCACCGGCGCGCCGAAGATCGCGAGCATGGCCGTGATCGCCGAGCTGGAGCGCGAAGGGCGCGGCTTCTTCACCGGTTCACTCGGTTTCGTCGATACCCGTGGGCACGCCCTCTTCAACATCCTGATCCGAACCCTGGTCTGGCGGCCGAAGCCCGGCCGAGACGGGGGCGCCCGGACCGGCGAAGTCTGTTTTCACGTCGGTGGTGGCATCACCTGGAGCTCGGATGCGCAGGCCGAGCAGCGGGAAACCCTCGACAAGGGGGCAGCCCTCGCGGCGGCCCTCTTCGAGCCGGGCGCCGTTCCCGAAGAATTCGAGTCGCGCGCTCTGTACAGTGCCCGTCGATGAGTAGCCTCGAGCGCTTCCCGACCTGGATCAATGGCCGCTTGTTCGAGGCGGGGGAAGGTGTCGTGTCAGCCGAGGACCAGGGTTTGTTGCTCGGGCTGGGCGTCTTCGACGGCCTGCTGTACGAGGGCGGGCATCGCTTCTTCGAACGCCGTCACCTGGACCGCTTTGCACACGGGGTGCGCGCGCTTGGAATCGACTGGCCCTTGCCCTGGGATCCGGGCCTGGCCCTCGAGGAGTATTGCGAGGGGCTCGGGCAGCGCGATGTCTTCCTGCGCCTGACCGCCACGCGTGGGATCCCGGAGCTTGGCCCGACGCTCATGATCAGTGCGCGCGAAATCGTACGACCGCCCTCGGGCGGCGTACGGGTGGTGGTGGCCCCCGGCACGAAGGCGCGCGGCGTTCTGAATTCGATCAAGTCCACGTGCCGCGCGGTGCACGTACTGGCACGTGAGCAAGCCCAGGCGCGTGGCGCCTACGATGCGCTGCTCGCGAGCGATGATGGCGAGGTGGTCGAAGGCAGCATCTCGAATCTCTTTCACGTGCTGGGCGAGCGGCTCGTGACACCATCGCTGGAGCGCGGTTGCCTGGGGGGCGTGATGCGCGGGCTGGTGCTCGAGGAGGCCGAGTCCATCGGGCTGGCGGTCGAGGAGCGGCGCGTCGACGTGAGCGAGCTCGAGCGCGCGAGCGAGGTTTTTCTCACCAACACCTCCTGTGGAATCGTGGGGGTGCTCGAGATCGATGGACTGGTGGACGGGGTGACACTCCCCGGTTGCTCGGGCCCCTGGACCGCGGAACTGGCTGGCTGCCTGCGGGCGCGGGAGCAGGCAGATCGGGCGGCAAGCGGCGAGACCTCGGGAACTACCTAGGCGGCGACCGGGTCCAGCGAATCGGCTCCGACCGGGCCAGGGGGCCAAAAAAGGGGCTTGAAGACCGCTATTCCCCAGGAATTTGCCGGATAGGTCCCGAAACTTGCGACCAGGGGCCGACCTTGAACTAATGAAGCGGGTCGATACTACGGTTAGCCCGACCGGCCAGTGGCCCGTCCCCATGACGAGGTAATCACGATGATCGAAAACCTATTCTGCTTGCTCGCCCTCGGTTCCACCCCTGTCCACGCCAGCGCAATGCCCGTGAGCGCCGCCTTGGCCGTGCCGGGCCATGGGCCCGCGACGGCCCTGGATGACGACGATGAGGAGGCCAAGCCCGACAAGCGCGACGATGTCAAGGAGTGGCTCTCCACCTTCAAGGGCCATGTCAAGAAGCGCGGCGTCGAGGATCGGGAGGCGATCGCGGTGATCGACACCCTGCTGCAGGAGTTCCCGAATTGTGGCCCGCGGGACCGAGCCTCAATCGTCAAGGGCATCGCCAAGTCGCTCGAGGCCAAGCGCCAGGACACGGACGAGGGCCTGGTCAACAACCGGCTCTACCGCGCCGCCGCGGTTTGCCTGGGTGAGATGGGACCCGACAGTGTCAAGACCCTGGATTCATGGATCGGTGACAAGCGGCACCGCAAGGACCTGGTGTTGCAGCGGGACCTGATCGCAGCCCTGGGCAAGACGCGCTCCGAGAAGGGCATCGACACCCTGGTGGACCTCTTGAATCACCACGAGGCGACCCTGCAGGCTGCCGCGGCCGACGCCCTTGCCAACTTCGAAGAGATCGAGCAGAAGGAGCGCAAGGTCCTGTTCTCGGCCGTGCTCAAGGTCCTGACGGCTGCCAAGGGGGCGACCGACGCCAATATCAACGACACCATCGCGCGCGAGCGCTACGACACGATCTCGGCTGCCATGATCACCACCCTGCAGCGCTTCTCGGGCCACAAGGCCCGCAGGCCGTCCGAGTGGCAGCGTTGGTGGAACAAGAATAAGAAGCAGAACTGGGACGAGGGCGCATGACGCGTCGTCAATGGTCCGCCAGGCTCAGCGTCCACCGTGGCACGTGATACGGGGCACCCGCCCCACGGCCTGACCGGCCCACCCGGTTCACCCAATGGAAAGCCCGATCGAAGACGAGTCCCAGGAACCGAGCTCCATGGGTGGCCCGGGACCGATCATCTTCGTCCTGTCGCTCGTCTGCGCGCTCCTGATCTGGTCGCGCAATGGCATGGGGCCCGCCGGCCCCGGGCTGCCCAGGCATACTCCGCCGGCCCTGCCTGACCGCGCCGGGGTCGACGGGTGGGCCGGTGCCTTCGACTCATTGCACGGTCGCCTGATGCCACTGCACGCCGACGCAGCGCGCCAGGCATTCGATGCAGCGGTACTCCAGCGGAGACTTGGCCTCGGACCTGGACAGCCGTGGCGCCTGGTCGTGACCTACCTACCGCGAGGTGAAGCCGTGGGGGCGGCTGTGCCAATCGCCGGCTTGACCGTCGTGGACGCCGAGGGCCTCGCCCTGCGCCCGATCGTGGATAGGCCTGGACCCGGTGTGGTCTCCGGTGTCACGGATCCGTTGCGTAGCCTGCTCAGAGCCCCGGAGCAGCTCGAACCTGGGTACGAGGTCAGCCTGGTGCTATGGGGCCGAGCACCGCTGCAGGTCGGGGATGAGGCTCCGAGGATCGTGGGCGTGGCTGGCGCTGATCGATCGTGGGAGCTGGAAGCGCGGCAGTTCGATCGCGCCCCATCACAGCCTTCCCTGGCGCGCCTCGAGCGAAGCCTGCCCGGGCCGATGCCCGCTGACGCGAGCGGGCGACCCGACCGGGTCGCAAATCCTGGAGCCCAGACGCCGCGATGAAGCGATCGCGCTGGTGGTTGTTGCCCGTGGTCTTTGGGAGCGGATGGTGCATCGCGCGCCTTGTTCCGAGCGAGGAGGGAGCGCTGCCCGCCGTCGCAGATGCCGCGGAACACGGGACACGCGAGCAACTCCCGAATTCGGAGGAGGGCCTGCGAGCCGAGGTCTTGCGGCTGCGACGGGTACTGCGCGCGGAGCGAGAGGGGCGCGGCGAGCGCGAACACGAGTGGCTCGAGTTCACCCGCGCTATGGCCTCGCTCGACGTGGAGAAAGCTCCGGCCAGCCCGCCATTCCTGGATTTCGGCGGTCCCGACCCATCGCAGGCGGGGGACCCGAGTGGGGCCATCGACGACCAGGCGCCGGATCCCGACCCCGATGCGGAGCGGGCCGGGTCGATCCGACGGGATTTGCGGGCACTGTTGATCAGTGAGCGCGTTCAGGGCATGGATGTGCTCGAGGTCGGGCGTGTTGCCAACGGCGCCACGGGCCCGATCGTCGTGCGCCTGCTCGACGATCGCGGCCGGCCGACCGGAACTCTCGCCTGCGAGCGCCTGCGGCTCGAATGCAGCCGTGCCGCGCGCAGCGTCAGCCTCGTGTTCGAGGAAGGCTACGAGCGCTACGGGGATCAGATCTTGATGTTCGGCGTCCCCGAGGGTCTCGCCGACGCTGCTGCTGGCGCCACGAGCACACGCCGGACAGGCGTTCACCGAATCGATCTGCCCCACGTCGATCCACAGCCCTGGATCGACCGCTTGCCCGAGCTATTCGATCCCGCCGATCTGGTGCCACTGCCGGACGACGGTCGCTGGGACCGGGTGCTGGTGATGGCCGAGCTGAATGAACTCCTGGAAGCGACCACGCGCGGGGGACGCTGGCGCCTGCGGGAACTCGGTGGCGTGGTCGGGGACGAACTTCGCGAAGTGCACCTGGTTCAGGTCGATGGGGCGGGCCACCCGATACAGCGCATCTTTGCGGATCGTTTGCGAATCGAGGCTGAGGGCACCGGGATCCTGTTGATGCTGCGCGACGGAGTCAGTGAACGGGACGGCCGGCGCGCTCCATTTCTCGATGGACGCTACCGAGTCTTCCTGCCTGCGGCTCCAATGGCGGTCTGGGGGCAGGCCAAGATACCGCACGCTCCAGGGCTGGAGGGCGAGCGTGCCGCGACCGAGCCGGCGGACCAGGTGCAGGCTGGCAAGCGAGGTTGACGTGGAGCGCTCCAGTCGCCATTTAAGAGCCCCATGGTTCCGACCCCTAGCGATCAACCCCAGCGGGGCCTCTTCGACGATCTGAAGCCGGACGCGACCCGCGCGGATCGCCGGCGGCCTCCGGCCAAGCCCCGCTCCAGGCCCGACTCGGCCGAGAAGGCCACCCCCGTCAAGGCGGAAGCCGTTCCCGCAAAGGCCGAGGCCCGGGTGTACTCCGTCACCGAGGTCACCGAGCACATCCTGCGTGCCATGCGGGGCATGGGGCGCATGGCGGTCGAGGGGGAGATCACGAGCTTGCGCACGCCCGCGTCTGGACACGCCTATTTCGACCTCAAGGATGACGGCGCGCTCATTCATTGCGCCATCTGGCGGAGCCGTCTGGCGCGGGCGGCGAGCTTCCGGTTGGAAGAAGGCATGCGCGTCGTCTGTCACGGCGAGCTGGACGTCTACAAGCCGCGCGGCAACTACAACCTGATCGTGCAGCGTGTCGAGCAGCGTGGCATCGGAGAGTTGCTGGCGCAGCTCGAGGCCCTCAAGGTCGAGCTCGGAGGGCGCGGGTGGTTCGATCGATCCCGGCCCCTGCCGCGCCTGCCGGGTTGTATCGGCGTCGTGACGAGCCGCGACGGGGCGGCCTTTCAGGACTTTCTGCGCACCCGCTCCGTACGCTGGCCCTCGTACCCCGTGCGCCTTGCACACTGCCTGGTCCAGGGCCGTGGCTGCGCCCAGGGGATCGCCGAGGCGATCGGGCGCCTGGACGCCAGCGGCGTCGACGCGATCGTCGTGGCACGCGGGGGAGGCTCGATAGAGGACCTCTGGGGCTTCAATGAGCTGGCCGTTGCCGAGGCGATCTGGTCCACGAGCGTACCGGTCATCAGCGGGGTCGGGCACGAGACGGATCTCACCCTGGCGGATCTGGTTGCGGACCATCGTGCGCACACGCCGACGGACGCCGCGCAGCTGGTCATTCCGGACGAGGCGGCCATGCTGGATGTCCTCGAGCGGCTGCAGGGTTATCTGGTCGGGGCCGTGGGTCGTCAGGTAGAAGTCCGTGAAGAGGCGCTCGGGCGGCTCGCACGGGCACGCAGCCTGCGGCGGCCCGAGCACCTGTTGCAGGACCGTGCGCAGCGGGCGAGCGACCTTGGAAAACGCCTCGTCTCCGCCGGGGCACGGCGCCATGAGACCGGATGGCGCGCGCTCGCCGGTCTCGAGGTCAGGCTTGCACGCCACAGTCCCGCCATGCGCCTCGAGCGACTCTCGGCGCGCCTCGACGCGCTGGGCAAGCGGCTGACCGGCTCCCTCGCAGAACCTCTGCAGAAGCGCGCCTCACGTCTCGATCTCGCCGGACGGGGCCTCGAAGCCACCTCACCCCTGGCCGTGCTCGGGCGCGGCTATTCGATCATGCGCCGGGCCGACGGTAGCGCCGTGCGTCGGTCGGACGAATTGCAGCCGGGGGAGAGCGTCGAGACGCTCCTTGCGAGTGGACGGGTCGTCTCGGAGGTTCAGCGACTATTGCCTCCCACGGAGCGAGACGAAGATTCGTGACGACCCTCGATTCGCGGGGCTTGTGGGCTGTCGTCGTCAACTGGAACGGCGGCGAGCAGAATGCCGCCTGTCTCGCTAGCCTGGTCGCAGGCGGCGTGCCGGCGGACCACATTGTATTCGTGGACAATGCATCCAGTGATGAATCGCTCGCGGAGATTCGGTGCGGCTTTCCGGACGTCCTGACGATCGCGAACGATCGCAACCTGGGCTTCGGAGAAGGGGCCAACCAGGGCGCGCGGCATGCGCTCGATGGGGGAGCGACCTGCGTACTCTTCGCGAACAACGACGTCACCTTCCCCCCGGATGCCCCATCCGCCCTTCTGGAGGTTCTGGGCGAGGACAGTCAGATCGGCATCGTGGGTCCGCGCGTACTCTACGCCCGGCCTCCAGCCCGGGTCTGGTGCGCGGGCGGAATGATGACCTGGCGGCAGAATCTCTCGACTCTGCTCGGCCATGGTGCCCCGGATGCACCGCGCTGGCGTCAGCGTCGTCCGGTCGACTATATCGCGGGTTGCGCGATGCTCGTCCGGCGCGAAGTCTTCGAGTCGATCGGAATGCTCGACCCGAGCTATTTTGCGTACATGGAGGACGTGGACTTCTGCATTCGCGCGGGAGCGGCAGGTTTTCAGGTCCAGTCGATCGGAACGGTCGCGTGTTATCACGAGCCTTCGAGTGCCACCGGAGGCGGCTACAATCCGCGCCGCAAGTACATGCAGGGCGTCAACTCGGTTCATTTCCTTCGGCGCCACGGTGGCCGGCGGGAATGGCTTCGATTCACTGTCTTCGATGTCCTGAGTCTGCCGTTCCTCTGGATCTTGAGCCTGTTTCGCGGCCGGCAGCGTGCGGTCCTGGCCAAGGGCCTCGGAATCTTTCACGGTCTACGGGGCGCCTACGTGACCGCCGACCGCCTCCAGAGTGGCGGAACACGCCTCTGGTGACCCGCGCGACTATCCGAGCGCCCCGATCTCTTCCGTGATGTCTTCCATGCGCGAAGCCAGGTCGGGGCTATTCGCACGCAGCTGGCTCAGAAGTTCGGCAGGATCATGGGCGCAGTCGGGCGCCTGTACCTCGGCCGCAACACAGCGTGGGTGAACATTGATCGGGGTCGTGCGAATCTGGCGCCCGAACTCAACCTCTCGCCCGAGAACGACGCGCGGTGCCTCCTTTTCGATCGGCTCGGAACACTGCTTGCACTTCGAACGACCGGACGGCGCCAGTTCGATGTAGGGCAGTGCACGCCTCTCCTTTTTCTTGACCTCCGCGTCCTCGTGCAACTTCTTCAGCTCCTCGAGCGCGGGCAGGTTCTGCGGCTCGACCTTGGCTTCCTTCCAGGCCTCGAGCTCGTAGGCTTCCTCGAGCCGGTCGAAATGGCGTCGAGCCGAGCACTTCAGGTGGTGCCACATGTAACCCGTCCCGTAGGGCCCTTCGATCAGGATGCCCAGACGCAGCGTGTCCTTCTCGATCTTCCGTCTGCAGGTCTTGCAGCCTGAGCGCCCCGAGCGCGCGCCTTCGATCACGTACGGAGGCAGCTGTTCTTCGATTTCGGGTGTATCTTCGCTCATGGTTTGTCCGCGGACTCGGTCGGCTCAGGAGGAGAATGTGCATCGGGATGGTGCGAAATTCTTGGCCACATCACCAGCGAATGTACGGCGCCGAGACGAATTCCGGGGTTGCCCGGTCGCTCGACTGGCAAGACGGCCCGGCGGCCATCGGATCCTGCCTGGACGTCGCACTTCGGGGCGTGATATGCGGGGAGAAGGTGACTGACGCAGTGTCCCGATGACGCTAGGATCCCAAGGTATGGCAAAGCTCTTGACCCTGGGGATCGTCGCCGGGACCGCCGCTGGGATAGCGAGCGCGCTGGTTCTCCACTTCATGGGAATCGAGCTGACCCCGGCGGTGACCGGTGGCGTGGTGGGGGCTTCGGCTGGCGCTGTCGCGTCGGGCGCCTTTTCGAAGTCGAAGGGCTCGACCGGGGACGGGGCCGAGGGATGATCACGGCCAATCTCGGCCGGCGCCAGGTGCCCACCCTCCTCGTTGGCTGCTTCGAGGCGGTCCTCGATCTCGCCTGAGATCCTGGCTCAGTGACGGTCTCCGGTCCCGTGCCAGCAACCTATGCTGGGGGCCAGCCGTAGAGAAGCGCTCCAACGACGATCCCGAAGCCAAACGTGATCGCGAGAACCTGACCCGCCAGTACTAGCCACTCGTCCAGGCTCGTCGGCCTGCGCGTGGGTCGAGCCCGCCGGTTCCTGGCCAGGACCGCGGCAACGGCAATGGCCATGGCGATGAAGGGGACGTACTGCACGTAGTAGCGTCCGTGTGCCACGACCACGAAGGGCTGCAGGGTGAAAACGAAGGCCACGTACTTGAACATCATCGAGACGGCCAAGCTGCGACGATCCAGGTCCGTTGGAATCACGAACAGCAGGAACCCGCACAGGAGCAGGAGGCGCCAGACCCAGTAGTTGAGGGTCTCGATGGTGTCAAAGCGCCGCTCGTGCTTCGGATTCCACTCCTCTTCGGGCAGGACCGGGGGCCTGGGGTCCCGGGCAAGGGTGGGACCGTGTCCGTATCGAAAACTCTCCCGCAGTCGCACGATGAAGGCTTCGCTGTCCAGCAGGAAGTCTCCCAGGCCGGACACGGCGCGACGCGAATACTCTCCGAGAGTGAGACCCTCAGTCGCGTATTCGAGCTCCAGAGCCGCCTGTTCGCGGTAGGAGATCCCGGCCGCCCTCGCCGTCCGCCGAATATGCTTCTCGAAGAGGCGCCAGTTGCCTCGGTAGGCCAGGTTGCTGTCGGTTCGTTCCAGATACTCGCTGGATCCGAATACGATGGCCTGTGACATCGCCCGGCTGGTGACGGTCAGGTGTAGACCATGCCGCTGGCTGACGAGCACGGACCATGGCGCCAGGGAAAGGGAGAACGCCAGGACGCACGCGCCTCCGACCCGGACCAGGTGGCGCCCTCGCGCGGTGAGCGAGCCCAGCGCAGACGACGAGAAGAAGATGCCGGCGAGCATCAGCGGAAGGCAAAGCCAGTAGGAGCTGCGCAGATAGGTGGCCGCGGTCAGCAAGAGACCGAGCATGGCGCCGCTGGGGAGCGACATTCCCAGGCCACGGGCGTTCTCGACCTTCTTGATCAGTAGCAGACCGACCACCAGGAAGAACTGGGCCGCGACCAGATCTCCCCAGAACAGGAATGAGAACATTCCGTAGTAGGGCACGATCAGGGTGAGGCACAGGAATATCGCCTGGGCCAGGGAGCCGAATCCGTCGCGCAGGAGCTTGAGCGCCAGGCAGACGAGCGCGAGGTTCATCAGGCCGACGTAGAGCCGAAGCTCCGAGATCGAGTCGGTCAGGACGGTCGCTGGGGCGAGCAGAATAGACATGCCCGGCATGAACCAGCCCTTGCCGACGATCCTGTCGACCGTATCGCCGGCGCCGGTCCAGTCCAGATGGAAGGCTTGGGATGCCAGCCTGGCGACGAGCCGCCCGCCCTTGAGGTAGTGACCCTCATCCCCGGTCAGGTGCAGGTGCTGCGCGATCGCGATGTAATAGAGGCCGAGGCCGATGGCCGCAACAATCTGCGCGGCCCAGGGGCGTAGCGTGCCGATCAGCCCATCCCGTGGCGCGCTCTCTTGCATGGCTTCCTACGAGTCCAGTTTTGGGGTGCAGCGTTCGACGAAGCCAGGTGACGGTTCGGCCGATCCGCGCACCCGAGACAGTCTGACTCCATCAGAGGCCACGCGCGCCGATCCATCAAGCGATATCACCGGATCCTGGGCCCTCGAGATTCCGGAGGCCACTACTCGCCGCTGCCGGATGCCGCCACTCGCTGCTGGAGGACTTGCATCAACTCCTGGCGCCGATCCAGAAGCCGATACCCGGCGCGCTCGCGCAGGTATCCGCGCGCCTCGGGATGCCGCTCGAACAGCACCTCCTCGCCGAGCTCCTTCTCCAGGCCCTCGAAGCGCGCGCGCTTCTCCAGCAGGGCGCGAGCCAGGATGGGCATCACGATCGAGTAGTCGGCGGGAAGGGACTCGCACGTACTGTGGTAGGTGTCGCGGTCGACCTTGCCCCAGGTGACGGCCTCTGACGGCGGGCACGACGAGAGCGAACCCTCGGTGATCGGCGCCGTTGTGATCTGAATGTCGTAGAGATAGCCGCGGATGTCCTCGAGGCCGAGGACCTGGCTCAGGGCCGGCTCGGGCTGGAGGTTGAAGTTCTTGGGGACGCCGCCACCCAGGATCAGCGTGCCGAGGCCCCCGTGGAGCGACTCGTTCAGGCCCCACAGGTGGTAGGCGCAACTCTCGAAGACCTCCTCGTGCAGGTCGAGTTCGAAGTCGTAGGCACCGCCCTGGGCACGGGCCTGGGCCCAGAGCTTCATGGAATTGAGGAAGACCGACCCGTCGCTCGGGGCGCCGACAAAAATCGGCAATGCCTTGCGATGGCAAAGGGCTAGCAGCCCCTCCGGGGCGCCGGTGCGCTGCTCCTGGGCGGCGTAGTGCGCGCCGAGCAGGTGACGCATTTCCGTACCAGCCATGCGGCGCTGGAATTCGGGCTGGGCCAGGCAGGCGCTTATGAAGTCGTCCTGGCTGAGCAGGATGTCCTCATCGAAACCGATGTCCGTGATACGAATGACCTTGTCGTCGCGCAGGGCGCCGTCGTCACCGAAGATGGGGACCTCGTGGAAGGGTTCGGGCCCGGCGCTTTCCAGGGAGCGGTGGCCGTCGTGGTAGCAGACGGCATCGGTGGTCGAGATCAGGCAGAACCAGCCCGTGTCGAGCAACGGATTGAGCCAGGCCAGGTGCTGGCCGGACGCGGTCACGGGCCCGGCGACAGCCAGGGTCATGGGCACCTCGCGGCCGATGGCCTCGTCGAGCAGGTGCCAGACGCGGCGCAGGTAGCCGGCCCCGAAGCTCGGCAGGCAGTCCTCGAGTAGACCGTCAAGTCCGCGCGCGTCCATGACCGATCTGTGTACGAGTGGGCGGCGGGACCTCTCGCAGGCCTGGTCCCTGGTTCCTGTCGGAGGATGGTCCTTGCGCGTAGGGCTCATGGCGGCCAGAGTCTAGCGCCGTGGAGGCCAGCTCCACCAGCCGCGGCTTGCGCACGCCTCTCCGATTCTCTTCCGTTCAGGACTCAGGAATGACCGAATTCAACCCGAAAGCCCAGGCCAGCTACGGGATCCAGGACTACGGCGCCCAGCCCGAGATCGCGGGCGTCGAGATCATCAAGCTGCGTCGTTTCAACGACGACGGTGGATCCATGACCGAGCTCGGTCGCTTCGATTCGGGCGTGCACCAGCAGATCGAGGGCTTCACCGCCAAGCAGATGAATTACAGCCTGATGGATCCGCTGGCCATCAAGGCCTTCCATCTGCACAAGCGTCAGACGGACGTGTGGTTCGTGCCTCCGCAGGACAAGCTACTGCTGGTTCTGGCCGATGTGCGCCAGGGTTCGAGCAGTGAGGGCACGGTTCGGCGATACGTTCTGGGCGACGGGAATTCTTTTCTGATCCGCATTCCTCCCGGAGTCGCCCATGGCTGTCGCAACCTGCGTCCGGCGGCGGCGTCCGCCATCATCTATTTCGTCGACGTGCAATTCTCGGTCGGCGACGAGTGCGACGAGGGCCGCTTGCCCTGGGATCACTTCGGCGCGGACGTCTGGGAGGTCGAGCGCGCCTGAGGCGCTCGGGCTCCGTTACTCACCGCTCTCGGTGATTTCGATCATGCGCTCGAGCGAGAGTCGAGCGTTTCGGGTCACCGTGGCTCGCTGCTGCTCGACCAGGCGGTCGCGGCCGCCGGTGATCTCATCGACCGAGTCTCCCGCCAGAACCCGGTTGAGGTCCGGGCCACGGCCTTGTCGTAGCAGGTCGAGCATGCCTGCCAGGTGGGGCGGGTCATTGCGGCTCATCGTCGCGCACCCGCATCCTCCGACGCGCAGGCTGTCGTCGGGTATCTCGGCCAGATGCATGACCTCGACACCGTGCGTCCGACCAGCTTCCCGAGCGTTGCGAACGAAGTGCCCCTCCGTTCCGATCGCGATCTTCGACCCCGCCGGTGCATCCATTACCGCGGACCACAGGTAGCTGGTCGACCCGGCACCGTCCGCGGCCATCACGACTTCGATGGGCGACTCGGGATGCACGAGCACGCGCCAGCCGCGCTCTTGCCACCAGCGCACCATCTCGGGCTTGAAGACCGTGTGCACACCGCAGTAGGAGCCCCACAGGATCATCTCGGCCGCGTCTAGCGCATCCAGGCCGCCGTCCACATCGGCCAAGGTGTAGTTGGCGGCGTGGGATTGGGGATCCGGGAGAGTGAGCAACCGGCTCGGATCAAGGCCCAGGCGCGCCCATGTATTGCGGCCCAGGTGCTGATCCGGGACGAAGAAGATCTTCTTGCTCTGGCGTCGAGCCCAGGCGACCACCTTGTGCGCATTCGAGCTGGTGCACACCGCACCGCCCGTCTCGCCAGCCAGCGCCTTGAGCCGGCCCGAGGTATTCATGTATGCGACAACCAGCAGGTCGTCCCCGTAGCGTGCGCGCAGCTGATCGGCGATGGGGCTCACCAGGTGGTCCTTGGCGAGCATCTCCATCGTGCAGCCAGCCTTCGGGTTGGTGATCCAGACCGATTGGTTCGGGTGCGCAAGGATGGCGACGGCCTCGGCCATGAAGTGCACCGCCGACTCGACGATCACGCTGCATTCGGGATGGCGGGCCGCCTGCAGGGCGAGCGCGTAGCTGTCAGCGACTGCACCTCCGTAGCGCTCGACGAGCTTCACGATCTCGCCGCCCATGTAAAAGTGCGCCAGCAGCAGCAGGCTTTCCCCGAAATGGTCCTGGGCCGGACGCACGTAACCATCCAGCCAGGGCAGGACGGTCTCGGGCCGGCGGTCCGGCAGGGCCAGGTACTCCTCCGCGTAGGGCTGGAACTCGGGCTGGTACCAGTCCAGAGGCAGATCTGTCTGGCAGATCGGGAGGCCCGGTCGCAGGGCGATTCCGGTGGGCCGTATGGGGTCCTTGGCGCCCGTGGGCTGTCCGGGCAGCGCATCCATTTCAGAGGAAAGAGCCATGTTGAGCGCCAGAGCATAGCCCCGGGGGTGGTTTTGGGACAGGGCCCTCAGCTTTGCGCCCCGGACGGCCGATCTAAGGGGATCCGCCTCTCTCTGCCCGCCGGATCTCCCATTGATGTGTCGTCGCCGCGAATGACCCTCTCGAACCACAGCCCTGCCCCCTGGACCGCCCTGACCCTGACCCTCGGTCTGCTGGCCACCTCCTGCTCATCCACCCGAGGCTCCGTTGGAGTCACTGGCATCCGAAGCGGTCCCGTCCACTTTTCCGAGGGGACGACCTACGAGGTGACCCAGGACACGAGTTTCAAGCGCGGCACCTACCTGCGCCCGGCCCAGGGCGACGACGGGCGCCAGGGCGCGATCCTGCTCGAGAATCTGGACCGTGTGACGCTCGATCTGACGGGGGTCGATCTGCGCGGCATGCCCGAGGGAACAGCTCTCGACGAGTGCATGGGATGGGGCATCGTGATCCGAAGTTGCACGGATGTGACGATCCGCGGCGGCCGCATCGGCGGCTACAAGGCCTGCATCGTGGTCGACAATTCAACGTCGGTCACGATCGAGGGCGTGGAATTCGATGGCTGGTACAGCCAGCGCTTGCAGTCGACGGCCACGGCTGAAAACGGGGCCGACTGGCTCTGGCCCCACGAGAACGATCGCGCCGAGTGGCTCATAAACTATGGCGCCGCGATCAGCGTGACGCGCGGGCGCGACATTCGGATCCAGGACTGCAAGGGGCGGCACGGCCAGAACGGAATCCTCTTGACGAGCACGGAGACGTCCGAGGTCTTCGACAACGACTTTTCATTCCTCTCGGGCTGGGGCCTGGGAATGTTCCGCTCGTCGAGCAACAAGGTCGGCCACAATGCCTTCGACTACTGCGTACGAGGCTACAGCCATGACGTCTACTGGCGCGGCCAGGACGCGGCTGGAATATTGATGTACGAGCGCTGCAACGACAATGTTGTGGCCCACAATAGCGCGACCCATTGCGGCGATGGCATCTCGATTTTCGGCGGCAACGATATCGTCGGCGGCCGAGCGCTGGAGCGTGGCGAGACGGAGACAGGTGGCAGCGATGGAAACCTGTTCTTCGACAACGACCTCAGCTATGCGGTTGGCACATCTCTGAAGGTCAGCTTCTCGTCCAGCAATGTTGCGATAAAGAACCGCCTCTCCGGCAGCCACGAGTTTGGCGTGCAGGGGGCCTATTCGAGCAACCTGTTGCTCTTCGCAAACGAGATCCACGGCACCCTCGGCAGCGGAATCAGCATCGAGCACGGTCAGGATTGCCTGATTGCCCAGAACAGCATTCGCGACAACCTGAAGGGCATCGATCTCTTCTGGGACGAGGACCCGCAGTACGTCAACGGTCCCTATGGCGAGCAGCGTGACACCGACTCACGCGGGCACTGGATCCTGGCCAATACTCTGGCCGACAACGACCTCGACCTGGGCATGGTGCTGACGACTGCCGTAGCCTTCGCCAACAACCGCTTTCCGATCGAGAACCGGCGCCTCGAGATCCTCGGCCTCGAGGCCGAAGGGCGCCCGCATCTCGAGGAGCTGGTCGTGCGCGAGTGGATGAGCGGCCCGGACGGCTCCCGTCCTAGTGGCCTGATCCGCGAGTCGAGCCTGCGCCCCTGGGACGGGCGCGGACACCCGCGCCTGGAAGAGGTGCGCAACCAGCGCGCGCCTCAGGTGCCCGGTAAGAGAGATGTCATGGCAAAGCCGGACCAGCAGGGGCTCGAGACCATCGTCATGGGCGAGTGGGGACCCTGGGACCATCATTCGAACGAAGAGCGGCCGTCGCAGCGCTTCCCTGGCGGTCTGCTGGCCCACTCCGAATGGGACGCGGTCTGGTTCCCGTGGAATCCGTCCACCTCCGATCCGCGCGGCGACGTGGAGGCCTGGCGCGCCCTGCGCTCGAAGCCCTACCTGCGGCGCACCGTCGGCAACTGGTCGAGTCCGTGGCCCGGTAACGAGGTCCGCAAGATCGTGGGCAACGAGTACTTCGGGCTGATCGCGCGCACCGAGATCACCCTGCCCAAGGCTGGCTGGTACGAGTTCACGGTCACCTCGGATGACGGCGTACGCCTCACGCTAGATGGGTCGACCCTCGTGGAAGACTGGACCTGGCACTCGGCCAAGGAGCAGTCTGCCGCAATCGAGCTGGAGGCCGGTAGTCACTGGCTGGACCTGGAGTACTTCCAGATCTACGGCGCCGGCGCGTTGACCGTGCACCTCGAAGCCATCGACCTGTAGCCCGTTCGCGGAGGCTATTCCTCGGCCATGAACGGGTAACGATAGCTGGTCGGCGGTGCGAGGGTCTCCTTGATCGTGCGTGCCGACACCCAGCGCATCAGGTTCAGAATGGACCCGGCCTTGTCGTTCGTGCCGGACGCCTTCGAGCCGCCAAAGGGCTGCTGGCCGACGACAGCGCCCGTGGGCTTGTCATTGATGTAGAAGTTGCCCGCGGCGAATCGCAGGGTGTTGACGGCCTCGCGCACCGCCTTGCGGTCATCCGCGAAGATCGCGCCTGTCAGGGCGTAGGCCGAGGTCGAAGCGCACAGCTCCAGGGTCTCGGAGAAGCGTGCGTCGTCGTACACGTAGACGGTAAGCAGCGGGCCGAAGTACTCCGTCCGCATCATCGTATGCTTCGGTTCCTTGACCTCTACCACGGTCGGCTGCACGAACCAGCCCTGTGAGTCATCACACTCGCCACCAAAAATGACCTCGGCGGCGGGATCGGTACGTGCCTGATCGATCGTGTCCTTCAGCTTGGCGAAGGAAGCTGCGTCGATGACCGCGCCCATGAAGTTTCGGAAATCCATGGGGTCGCCGGTGTCTATCTGGCTGAGCATATCGCCCATTGCATCGCGGACGTCGTGCCAGAGACTCTTGGGGATGTAGGCGCGACTGGCCGCGGAGCATTTCTGGCCCTGGTACTCGAAGGCGCCGCGCACGAGGGCGACGGCCAGCTGGCGTGCATTCGACGAGGCGTGCGCGAAGACGAAGTCCTTGCCCCCGGTCTCACCGACGATGCGTGGGTACTGGCCGTAGCTCTGGATATTGTTCGAAATCCCGGACCAGATGCCCTGGAAGACTCTCGTGGAGCCCGTGAAGTGCACACCGGCGAGGCGTGAGTCGGCGACGACGGGGTCACCGACCTCGCCGCCCGATCCCGGAAGGAAGTTGACGACGCCCGGGGGCAGGCCGGCTTCCATCAGCAACTTCATGATGAAGTAGTTCGAATAGACCGAAGTGGACGCGGGTTTCCACAGGGTCGTGTTGCCGAGCATCGCCGGTGCCGTCGGCAGGTTGCCGGCGATGGAGGTGAAGTTGAATGGAGTGATGGCGAACACGAAACCGTCGAGGGGCCGGTGCTCGAGCCGGTTCCAGATCCCGGGCGCGGAGTCGGGTTGCTCGCTGTACAGACGCTCCATGTAGTGGACGTTGTAGCGCCAGAAATCGGCCAGCTCGCAAGCCGCGTCGATCTCAGCCTGGTGCGCTGTCTTGGACTGGCCCAGCATCGTCGACGCATTGATGGTGTCGCGCCAGGAGGTCGCCAGGAGCTCGGCCGCGCGCAGGAAGACGGCTGCGCGCTCTTCCCACGGCAGGTCGCACCACTCGCGCTTGGCCTCGTCGGCCGCATCGATGGCGCGCGCCACTTCGGTGGCGCCGGCCTTGTGGTAGATGCCCAGGGAATGACCGTGGTCGTGGGGCATGACCATCTTGGAGGTGACGCCCGTGTGAACCTCCTCGCCGCCGATGATGAGGGGGACCTCGATCTCCTCCTTCGACAGGGCGCCGAGGCTGGCTTTCAGTGCGGCGCGCTCGGCGCTGCCCGGGGCGAAGTCGAGTACGGGCTCGTTGACGGGAGTCGGGGTGCGGAATACGCCGTGGGTCATCGGAAGCCTTCTGGGGGTGCGCGCGGGGGCCGGAGCGGAAAGCGCGAAGGGTATCTCAGGCCGTGGGGCTTGTCGACCTCTGGCGGGCCCCTGCTCGATGTAGGCAAAAGCTCGATCCGGTCGGGGCCGGAATGCGCGGCCGGGTAGCCAGGGCGGGTATATTCGGGGGCCCGCGAAGGACGCAGCCGGCGCCGATGCCCTGCTCCACGCCCCGCCCTGCCGACCCAAGGCCACAGATCATGACTACTGCCTCTACCGTGAACAGTCCCCTCACCGAATCACCCTCGGGCCTCCGGGTGATGCTCCTCGGCTGGCTTCTGCTCAGCACCCTGGCCTGCACGAGTACGGGGCCCGCGCCAGAGCTCGACGAAGATGGGGGCCCGGAGAAGGGAGCAGAGGCCGCTACGGACACGACCAAGGCCGAGAAGAAGCGCAAGGAAAAGGTGCGCGCAAAGACGCGCGAGATCGAGAAAAAGGAACGCGCCCTGCACGTGGCACAGCTGGAATTGAAACTGGCAAGGCGGGCGGCCGACGAGGATGCTGCCGAGCATGAATGGGCCGTCGCCCAGGCAGCGCTCACCTCGGAAAAGGCCGACCGCAGTCTGACCCTGTTCGGGGAGCTGGAACAGCCCTTGAAGCAGGCCGAGCGCGTGCTCTCGATCGACCGCGCGTCGCGCAGGCTGCACGACGCGCGCACGGATCTGGCCGGCATCCTGGATATCTATGAGGAGGAGACCGAGGCCTCCTCCAAGGACGAGATCATCGCGCGCCACCGCCGCAGCGTGGAATTCGCGGAACGTGCACTGGCGATCGAACAGAAGCGGGGAGAGCTCTCCCTGCGCAATGAAGAACAGGAGCGAGAGCGCAATCTCAACGTCCAGGTGGACAAGGCCAAGCGTGGCGTCGCGCACGAGCAGCACGCCAGGGAGCAGGGGCGTGTGAAGGCCGAGCTGACCTTGATGAAGAAGGAGCACGCGCTGATCGAGATCGAGGAGCAGCTCCAGGATCTGAGGACTGCCCTGCGCAAGCTGAAGAAGGTGGCCAGCGAGTGACGGCGCCGCTCCAGACCAGGCGCAGGTGCGTGGCAGGGCTGCTCTCGCTCAGCGCGGGCGCCTGGATGGGCGTGGCGCCAGCCCAGGCCCAGGCCACCGGTCAGGCCGTCGCACCGCAGATGGCGCGCGAGGACGTGCACGCACCCCTGGAGCGAGCCATCGGGTGGTTGCGCGGCGCGCAGCACGACGATGGCTCATTCGGAACGAGTGCACCCGAGTCCGTGCTCGAGCTCGGGTTCGCCCTCGACTCCTACTACGCGTGGCAGGTCGCCGCGCACGGGCTGGCTTGCATGGCCCTGGCTGCAGCGCCGAAGAGCGAGGCGAACGACGACGCCCTGTTGCGGGCCGTGGATTGGCTCTGCAGCACCGAGATTCCGCGCCGCGGCAGTGACTGGGACACCGATCACACCTGGAGCGCCCTCTACGGTTTCGTTTCCCTGGTGGAGCTCTCGGGTGACGAGCGCCTGGCGCCCGACGGCCGTGCACAGCGCGTGCGCAAGCGCGCCCTGGAGTTCTACGAGGTACTCGAGCGGCAGCAGGCGGTCTCCGGTGGCTGGGCCTATTACGACGGCCCGCCCTACATGCGCCAACCGACCTGGGCCACCAGCTTCTGCACGGCTCTCGTCTTGCCTTCCCTGGTCGCGGCCCACGATCTCGGCTGGCCGATCGAGCAGCGAGTGATCGACCGGGCCGTGCGATACCTGAAACTCTGCGAGCTACCGGGCGGCGCCTACAGCTACTCACTCGCGCCGGTTGCTCGCATCTCGGGGGTCGAGAGTATCAACCGCATCGAGGGTAGCCTCGGACGCACCCAGGTTGCCAACTGGGCCCGGGTGCAGATCGGAGATCCCAAGGTCACCGTGGACGTGGTCCGGCGCGGCGTCGAGGATTTCTTTCGACATCGGGGCTTCCTGGACCAGGTACGTACCCGGCCGATTCCCCATGAGGGCTTCCACCAGAACGCGGGCTACTTCTACTTTTTTGGGCACTATTACCAGGCGCTGGCGATCGACCTGTTGCCCGCCTCCGAGCGCGAGTTCTATCATGCGCGCCTTCGTCCGCACCTGGTCAAGACCCAGTACAAGAACGGCGGCACGAGTGACTTTCTGAACACCACCTACATGATTACCGCCTCTACCAGCTTCCTGGCACTGGCCCTTTCCGCCGGCTTGACCGAACCTGACGCAGCCGAGCCTTCCCCGGCGCCGGGAGACAGATGAGCTCGAGCCGTGACATCCTGTTGCCGCTCGTCGAGGCGCGCCTGGATGGGCCCGCGAGCGGCGTGCTTCGGACCCAGATGGAGGAGATCGCAGCTGGCGTGTCGAATCCACGCTTTGCGGCCTTGCTCTCCCGCGCAAGCCGATTCGCGCCACGGGTCGCTCTCGCGCCCGGTGAGGCGGAATGTGCCCGGGCACGCGAGGTGCTGAGCGGCTGGAATCTGGAGCGCTGGGCCATGCTCGAGGCATGGCGCGTATTGCTGGTGCTGTCCAGGCCGGACCTGGATGGACCGGAAGTCGAGGTCGCCCTCGAGGAGGCCTTTCAATATGCGGATGAGGGCGAGGCGCGTGCCCTCTACAAGGCTCTGGCCCACCTGCCGGATGGGGCGCGCTTTCTACCCCGTGCCGAGGAGGGGTGTCGCACCAACATCGTTCCGGTTTTCGAGGCGGTAGCCTGCGACACGCCATACCCCTTCGAGCATTTTGGCGACCTGGCCTGGAATCAACTGGTGCTCAAGGCCGTATTCATCGGGGCGCCGCTCTGGCGCGTTCACGGGCTCGATGACCGACTCTCACCGGAGCTGGCCCGCATGGCGCTCGACCTGGTCGATGAGCGTCGCAGCGCGGGCCGCGAGGTGCAGCCCCATCTCTGGCTCTGCCTGGGTGTTCATGGGGGCGAGCGCGGTCTCGCGGCCATGAAGGCCGAGCTCATGGCTCCGCGCGCACACTCGCGCCGCGCCGCTGCCATTGGCCTCGGCCGGGCTGGTGCGAACGACACACTCGACCAGGCCCTGGCAGCGGAGACAGACGAGTCCGTCCGCGCCAGCCTGGGCGCGGCCCTGGCAGGTAAGTTCTGCCAGGACGAATTCCGGGGGCTCGAGGCCGATGGGGCCTGAGTCCGCCGCCGGGCGCACGGTGGCCACGCTCATCGTGTGCCTACTCTCGCTGCTGGGCGCGGCCTGCGGAGGCGCAGCAGAGGCGCCCGGAGGCCAGGTGCGTATCGTCCTGATCACCCTCGACACCCTGCGCCACGATGTCTTCGAGGGAGGCGATCCGGATCGCGCCGGCCCGAGCAGCATGCCGCTTCTCGGCGCCCTGGCTCGCCGTGGTTTGATCTTCGACCGCCACTACACCGCGAGCTCCAGCACCCAGCCCACTCATGCCAGTCTGTTCACCGGCCTGCACCCCTGGGAGCATGGGGTCGTTCGAAACGGGGTCGTCCTCGATGGCGAGGCGCCCACCGTGGCCGAGATCCTGCGTGGCGAGGGCTACCAGACCAGTGCCGCCGTCGCGTCCTTTCCGGTCACCTCCCTGTTCGGATTCGAGCGTGGATTCGACCGATTTGACGAGGAATTCGACCGGGAACAGATCAGTGAGTGGAACGATCGGGAGGTCCAGGACGGGAGCTTCTACAGGCTCGCGAACAGTGTCACCGACCGTGCCCTCGAGCTCGTGGATAGTACACCGGACGGGAATCAGTTCTTCTGGTTCCACTACTTCGATCCCCATGAACCCTACGGCGACACGGGCCCGTCCAAGCCCGTACGCCTGCCGGAGCTGAAACAACGATTCAAGCGCAATGGTAATGGCGAGCCAGTTGCACTGGGCCGCATGTGGCGGCTCTACCGCGAAGACGTGGCCTTCATGGACCGGCACCTGGCGCGCCTGATCAATTCCTTGATGGGGGACGAGCGCTACCAGACCCACATTCTCGTGACGGCCGACCACGGCGAGAGCATCGGCGAGGGGCGTTCGGTGGGCCATGGCAAGCACCTGTCGGATGTGGAGGTGCACGTGCCCATGCTCATCCTGTCTCCCGGTGTCGCCCCGGCCAGACGCTCGGATCCGTGTGGCTCCGTGGATGTCTTCGTGACCCTGCTGGGCCTGGCTGGCCTCGACGGCCGCCCCGTCGACGGAGCCCTCGGCGGGCGCGACTTGCTGCGGGAATCGACGGGCGACGCGCCGGTGCTGGGCATGCGGCGCACCTTCGAGGGCCCGCACGAGGAGCGCCTGACGGACGGGTCGGAGCGCATCCTGGACGCCTACCGGTTCTACCTGCTGGACGACGAGTCCATGGTGCGTGGAAACGGAGAGCGCCTGGACGTGGATGGCGCGGCCCTGACTACCGGACGTGAGCGGGAAATCCTGAGCATGTTTGCTGCACTGGAGCAGGTCGTGGAGAATCTGCACTCGAACGAGATCCTCGATGACGAGACCCAGGAGGCGCTCAAGTCCCTGGGCTACGCGCGCTAGAGGACCTACCGATTCTAGAATGGACAATCACGAAATGCGGTTCTTCGATCCCCATATCCACATGACGAGCCGGACGACGGACGACTACGAGGCGATGGCCGCCGCGGGGGTCCGGGCAATCGTCGAACCGGCCTTCTGGTTGGGGCAGCCACGGACGACAGTGGGAGCCTTCGTCGACTATTTTTCGAGCCTGGTCGGCTGGGAGCGCTTCCGTGCCTCTCAATTCGGCATCAGCCACTACTGCGCGATCGGCCTGAATTCGAAGGAGGCCAACAACGAGGGACTGGCACGCGAAGTACTCGAGCTGCTACCGCGCTTCGCTTTCAAGGAAGGTGTCGTTGCGATTGGAGAGATCGGCTACGACGAGATCACGAAGGCCGAGGAGCACGCCTACAAGGTCCAGCTGCAGCTGGCGCTCGACAACGACATGGTGGTCATGGTCCATTCGCCCCATCGCGACAAGCGCCGTGGGATCGTGCGCTCCCTGGATGTGGCTCAGGAAGTTGGGGTCCCGATGACGAAGCTGGTCATCGATCACAACAATGAGGAGACCGTCGAGTCCGTGCTGGAGCGCGGCGCTTGGGCGGCGTTCACGATCTATCCGAATACCAAGATGGGATCGGAGCGCATGGTCGAGATCGTCAAGAAGTATGGGCCCGAGCGGATCATCGTCGACAGCTCAGCAGACTGGGGCGTGAGCGACGCACTCTCCGTTCCGAAGACGGCCAGGTTGATGCTCAAGAGCGGAATTGATCCAGAGTGGGTGCGCCTCACGACCTGGCAAAACGCCCTCGACGCCTACGCTCAGTCGGGTCAGATCGACGAGCAGGCCCTGCTCCAGAAGCCGACGATCGACCAGTCGCAGCTCTTCTCCGACAATTCGGTGCTGCGCGGCCAGGAACCACAGATCGACGTGGGCGTGCCGAGCGGACCGGGTCCAGGTTCCGCCTGAGGCTGGAGCGACCGATCCGGTCCGATTGCGGTCTACTTTTCCTTCGCCGCGTTGCGGGCGCGCTTGGTGAGACCTGCCCGTAGCTCGGCGAATTCCTCGCGAGTGACCTCGCCTCGCAGTGCACGTGCTTCGAGGCTCGCGATCGCCTTGCGCAGCTTCTCGGCCAGCTTGGGGTCCACGTTTGAGCCGGATGCGTGGTCATTGATGCGGTCATTGACGCGCGCGACGTCGGCCGGGCTCGCGGTCTTCGACAGGCTGCGCCGTTCGAGATCGGACATGGCACGCTCCAGGCGTGCGGCATTCAAACCAGCTCTCAGGACCTCGAGATCTGTCACCAGCACCTGCCGGCCCCGAGAGACCTCTCGCAGTCGCGAGAGGATCGCTTGCAGCCGATCTCTCGTGGCGTCGGCCGTGGGATCCATGCCCTTGGAGGCCTGGGCACGTTTCTGTAGCAGTGTCCCCATCGGCTCGAAATACGCGGGCGAAAGGGGTTGGCGACCGGCTCTCACGGCCAGAGCGCGGAGCTCAAAATCAATCCGCGTGTCGATCCACTGTTCATTCAAGAGAGCCATGTCCTGGGGCGTCAGCGGCGCTCTCTGAGCGCGCTGCTCCAGGTCGCCCAGGGTGCGGCGTAGGCGCTCCCACGCGACCTTGTTCGGTGCACCGGTCGTCGCCGCTGCGATCCGCTGTCCGATCGCCTTGAGATCGGCACCCGTAGCCTGTCCGGCGCCCGCCTTGCGCTCGAGCTCTGCGAGCGCGAGGCCGATCTCATCTGGCTGTTTGGCCGCGGGCGGTGTGACCTTCTCCGGTCGACCCAGGGTCTGAGCCGCTTCCCGTTTCTCTTTGGCCTTCTTCGCCTTCTTCGCCTTCGCTCTGGCCGCGCGTTTGGCGGCGGCGTCCTGGGGAGTCTGCCGCACCGGCTTCTGACCGGTGGTCTGGGGCTTAGCCCGCTTGTCGGCAGGCTTCACTTTTCGTGGTTCCTGCGGCGTACCGACCCATACGTCGACCTCGGATGAGGACCCCGGACCCATTCCGAGGCTGGAGATGATGGCGACGCCGAGGGCGCAGGTGAAAAGGGGGTTCTTCATTGCTGGAGGTCTCTCTCGCTTGGTCGTTGGCCCCTGGGGGTCCATCGGGGCGGGCGAAATCGAGTAGCACCCGCCCCCGCTGATTCTAGTGCTGGATTCCCGGCTTTCGCAGCCCCTGTTCAATCGCTGTCGTGGGGCGGGAGCCGCAGCAATCTCTCCGCATTACCAGCCAGGATCTGCTGTTGTTCATCGTGCGCCAGGCCGAGCGCCTCCAAGAGGCCCTGTTGCTGCTCGAGTCGATCGTTGCGCCAGCCGGCCGGAAAAGTGCCCGAGTCGGTACCGAAAAGAATGCGCTCGTGCCCAAAGACGTCGAGGGCCCGCTCGAATACGTCGCGCAGGCTGACGCGAGCCGGCTGGGTGTGCACCCAGCTATTCGTCGAGGATGTATCCACGCAGACGTTGCTGGCCTGTGCCCCGAGCATCAGCGTCTCGCGGAATAACCCGGCACCAAAATGGGGCACGACAAAGGTGACCCGCGGAAAGGCGTTGGCTGCGGGCAGAATGTCGAGCGGATTCGCAAAACGCATGTCGTAGGGGCGTGGCAAGCCGAGCAGGTCGCGTAGCTTGACCACGAGCATTCCGCAGTGGACGTATACGACGGCCTGGTGCTCGGACAGGACCTCCAGCACTTCTCGGGCACCCTCGTCGGAGATGCGGTAGTGGTGCATGGCAGGGAAGGTGAGCACGCCACCGAAGCCGTGCTCGGCGATCAATGTGTCGACCCGCGCAGCGGCGCCCTTCAGCATTGGATGCACCAGGGCCATGGGGGTGATGCGCCCCTTTGCCACCTGGGCCGCTTCCGATAGTGCGGGAATCTCCTCTGGCAGGCTGGCAAAGCTGACCAGGTGCTCGACGCCCTTTGTGTCGAGCTCGCCGATCCAGCGCCGCGTGTGTTTCTCGACGTCGGGCTCGGGCAGCTCGATTCCGGTCTTGGTCAGGATTGGACTGAGCTTGGTCCGGCGATCACCAGGCCGGGCTGAGAGGTCCGTGAGCGTGTCGAAGAAGACGCGCGAGAAGAAATGCGTGTGAAAGTCGACGATGCGCATGCGGGCAATGTAGCACGCGTCGGCCGGCAGAACCGGTGCGGGTGGAGGGACCCTGCTACTGTTTCGGCCGGGGCGGGGCCTCGCGGTGGTCCTGGCGTGATGGCACCGTAGCGAATACGGGGGCCGGATCCCGGGGCTCTGGCCACAGGGTGCGCTCCAAGGCGGCCTTGACCTCTGCCCCGACGCTGCTCGGGGTGGGGAGAGGGTCGTCCTTGGGCCACATGCTGACGGCCACACAGCCGGCGACACAGGCGCTCAGGACGAATAGATGCAAGCGGGACTCGGGGGCTCTCATTGCGCGCTGACGGGGGTTCGCTGAATACCGTATCTACCTATCGGGCCGTGCTTTTTGCGGTCTTGACGGGGACCGGGATTTCCATCCAGCGGGGGGCGAAGATTCTTCCAGGTCGGCTGGAGCCGGGCAGACGATGCGCTAGTCTCTCAGCCCGCCGGGCGCGCGTGCTCGTCGGGTAAACGCCGTATCAAGTTGGCGCCGTATCAAGTTGGCGCCGTATCAAGTTGGCGCCGTATCAAGGAGCCGAGTCGGATGGAATCGTGGGGCATTGCCATATCGAAGGAGTACTTGAAGTTCTCCGCCGCGCACTTCCTGATCTTCCCCGATGGGACCGCCGAACGATTGCACGGGCACAACTACCGTGTATTCGTCGAAGTGGCCGGAAGACTGGGCGAGCACGGGCTCCTGATCGACTTCAAGATGATCAAGCCCGTGATTCGTGAGATGGTCGACGAGCTCGATGAACACTGGCTGTTGCCAGCCGAACATCCGGTTCTGCGGGTTGATACTCGAGATGACGGGGTTTGTGAGGTGCGTTACCTCGACCGATACTACGCCGCCCCGATCGAGGATGTGGTCATCTTGCCGATCAACAACACCAGCTCGGAGAACCTGGCCACATGGCTTGGGCGATGCCTGCGGAAGCGTCTGCTCGAACGCTTCCCGAGCGTCGTTCTGACGAGTCTGCACCTGGCGGTCGAGGAGACCGCCGGGCAGCGTGGAATCTACAGCTTCGAACGCTCGGCGAGCGACGCTTCGACGTGATCGCGGATGAATGCGAGCTGGGTCACCTCGACCACCACATCCGCACCGGCGAGCTGTAGATCCGCGCGGATGCCTTCCAGGTCATTCCCACCCGTGTCGACCAGGAAGTCGACCAGCGAGTCGACCACGAAGCCCGGGTACATCGTGAGGAGCTGGATGACCTCCTCCACACCAAGGGATTCGACCGCGGCCGCTCGCCAGGTGGCCGGGTCCGCGGAAAGGCCCGCGGCGTCGAGTAGCCAGGCCGTCGGAATCTTCGAGTGTCCGGTTCGAGTGGCCTTGACGCAGAGTTCGTTGAGTGCCACCAGCCCCTGGCGTTCGATGATGCGCTCGATAACGAGGTAGGAGAGGCCGTAGTAGCCACGCTTGGTGCTCGAGGCCAATGTCGATGAGGATAGGCCGGCCTCGACCTTGAAGACCGAGAGATGTCCCTCCTTCGGAAGGTCTTCGGACGTCAGGGCGATGCGTGCGGACCAGGCACCCGGATCGCGGCGGGCGTCGCCGCTGGTCGAGTCCCCGTTCTTGACGATCTGCAGGTCCAAGGTCAGGCCCCCGCAACCCAGTGCAGCACTGGAAAAGCGTCCGGCTCGAAGGCGGGCGGCACCGTCGGGCGCCAGGCGGGCCGAGATGGCATCGCAGAGTCCCTCTTCCAGAGATCCCGGGAGTGAGCGCCAGCTGTCGCCCAGTGCCGCGTGGACCAGTTCGTGGGCCAGTGTGCGTTCGAGGCTGTCCGCATGGCGCGAGACCAGGATGCGGGCGTGGCTCTCGGACCAAAGGCCCTCAGCGTCGGCGACAGCGGGCCTTGGCTTCTTGTAGAGGCTGGGCTGGTCTTGTACCCAGACCTCGAGTCCGTCCAGGCGCGAGTCAGGCACGAGCGCCAGCAGGCGCGGCTCGAGGTTGGAAAGGATTTCCGCAACGGACTCGGCTTCGGCGGTCGAGGCGGCGCGCACGATGCTCGAGCTGGAGCCGGCCGTCCAGCCGGGTGGCGTCGCGAGGCAACTCGTGAGCAGTGAAAGGATGGCACAGGCCATTGCAGCCTGGCGAGTGATGGTGAGGCGGATGCGCACACCAAAACGTACCCCGCCCTCGAGGGCGGAGCGGCGGGAGCCAGGAGAACGGCCAGGATCAGGCGTCCGGCGAGGCCGGGTAACCCTTCAGAGACCCATCCGGGTAGGTCGCCAGATGGCGCAGGGTGGAGAACCGACTACCGGCTCCGGCCGAGCCGAGGCCCACCGCGGGCGGGATCCATCGGGCCAGCGGCCTGCATTGCGATCATTCGAACCGGTCGCACCACTCGCACTCTTCGTGCTCCGGGTCGTACCAGGCACCCTCCTCGACAGGTTGGGCATCAGCGTAGCCAAGCTGGGCGAGTTGTTCATTGCCCTGGCGCGTCTGAACGCCCTCGCCACGCAGGTCCAGGTCCTTTGCCTCCGAGAGCCAGCGCACGAGCCGCTCTCGCATGCGAACGGTGCGTTCGGGTTCCTGGTCCACGAGATCGTGCTCACATTCTGGATCCACTCGCAGGTCGTACAGCTCCACCTGATGCAGGGCACGCGGCTGCGCGATGGCGGACTGGTGGTGCTCACGAAGGTGCATGATCAGGTGCCAGCCACCGCTGTTGATCGCGCTCGAGAATCCGTGCGCGGAAATCAGGAAGCGTGGTTCCACCTCGAAGGTATCGGCCAGGGTCGAACGCAGGTCACGACCACCTAGTGGGGCGTCCTCGAGCCCGGCCAGGTCCAGCAGGGTGCGGCCCACGTCGAGCGCGCTGACCGGTGCGTCCACTACCTGGCCCGCGGGGCTGCCCGGCCAGCTCAGGATGAGCGGAATATGGACCGTGTCCGGGTAGAGCTCCGCGTGGTCCCAGTACACGCCGTGCTGGCCGAAGGATTCACCGTGGTCCGAGGTGAAGGCCACGATTCCATTCTTGAAGCGATCACGATCGAGGATGCGCGCCAGCTGCTGGTCGAGGTAGTCCACCTCGCCGCGATACTGGGAGTACGGGTATTCCACGTCGCGCAGGCCCTCCAGGAACTTCGGGATCATTTCCTCGTCGAGCTCGAGGGGAATCTCCGGGTCGTGTGGGTTCTTCCCCTTCTCGTAGTAGCGACGAGAATAGGGCGCAGGCGGTTCATAGGGCGAGTGTGCGTCGAACACGTGCAGCCAGACGAAGACGGGCTCGCCAGCGGCCGCGTCGAGCCATTCTTCGAGCAGGTCCAGGGTCTTGGATGAATCACGGTCCGCATGGTGCGGTCCCGACATGCGATCGAAGCCCTGTCCGAGACCGCTCTCGTCGTGCACCAGGTGATGGGCGGAGAGGGCCGCGAACGTGCGGTAGCCTCCGTCCTGGAAGCCCTCGGCCAGGGTCGTCGCCTCGGAGACGAGCGGCGAGCGGTTGTTGATGATGCGCGTATCCCGCGGGTTGACCGCCGTCATGATCGACACGTGCGAAGGATTGGTCACGTTGGTGGCCGCGTAGCAGTCCTCGAACATGACGCCACGTGCTGCCAGGGCATCGAGCGTGGGCGTGATGACCAGGTCGCCCGAGGTGCCCAGGTGGTCGGCGCGGTGAGTATCGGAGGTGATCAGCAAGACTGTCGGGGCTTTGCTCCCGCGCGAACGCACCCGCGCCTCGCCTATCAGGCAAAGGCCCTCGTGCTTCGAGTCCACCTCGAACGTGAACCTGACTCCCAGCGGGCCGGGCCCGAACTCGGCCAGATCAACGCTCGCATCGTGCCACCGGGCCTTGTCCGACTGGGACTCCTCGAGCGGATACTCGCGCGTTCCGACGACGGCGCCGGCGCGTGTCAGTTCGAGGCCCACGGTTCCACGGCCCGTGCGCCTGCGACCCTTGCCGGGCGACGTTCCAAGGCGCAATTCCTCCGGCGTCCCGTACGTAAAGGCCAGCTCCGCGTTTCGCTGTACCTCGATCTCTCCGACCAGGGGGTTGCTGCTCGTGAGTCCGAGGCCGCGGCGCGCGTCGTCCAGGTTGTTGCGGATGGCCACAAGGCCCGGCTCGGGCCCGGGCAGGAAAGTCGCGATCGGGCGCCGGTGTGCCACGACTTCGAACAGGAGCATGGTCCTGGTGAGGCTGTCGACCCGAATGAGGATCTCGTCGATCTCGCCTCTGACCCGTCGCAGATTGGGAAATGAGAAGGTCATCGCGCGCGCCGTGGACGCGACCGACAGGGCCTGGGACACGGCCACGGGCCGCCCCTCGCGCTGCAGGAAGACCTGGACCGTCTCGCGACTGAAAGTTCTCAGGAGCAGGACGATCTCGTTGATCTCACTGGCCTGAATCGAGACCGGAATCGAGATCTGTTTCGGCTCCTGGTCATCCAACCGTAGCCCCGGCCTGTACTCGGTATCCGGACCACGGGAGAGGGGCAGGCGGCGCTGGAACTTGGTGACCTTGCACAGGATCTCCCAGGGCTCGATCTTGGCCTTGGGCTTGAAGCGCTGCACATTCTCGGGGGCCAGGTCCTCGGCTGTCGGCACGTTCTCGCGGGTCAGCTCGAGCGGAACATGGATTGCGTCACCCATGTGCACCACGCCGCGCGGGTTTTCCCCGCAGGAGCAGGCGGGCAGACCGAGCATGGCGCCCAGTGCCAGCAGCAGCAGGAGCGTGGGGTTCACTGCGCGCGAACAGGTCAGATCGGGGCGGTCATTCATTGAATTGGGCACACTGTGCGCAGTCGCACTCTGTATCGATCCAGGCCTTGTCTTCGACCACCGCGGCGCCCGTGGCGTAGCCCAATGCTGCCAGCTGAGCCATGGCCTCGGCCGTCTGCTGGCCACTGGTCGTGAGGTTCTCCTCGGAGGTCGTGCTCAGCCATTCGACGAGCATGTCCCGAAGCTGGGCAACCCGCCTTGGCTCTTCCGGCGCCAGGTCGTTCAGGCACTCGAGGTCCTGGTCGAGGCGATAGAGCTCGAAGGAATGCAGGGGGCGTTGCTGGCGGAATCGGCCCTTGTAGGGACGCAAGTAGAGCACGAAGTGCCAGGGTTTCAGTGTCACCGACGCAGAGCTGGCATTCGCTGACAGCGCAAAGCGCGGCATTGCGGTGGGCTGCGAGTCCGCGCCGAGGTGGCTCACCAGGTTCTTGCCGGGGAAGGGCTGGTCTTCGAGACCCGATAGGTCCAGCAGGGTACGGCCCAGGTCTATCTGCTCGACCCCGTGCTGCACGCGCACTCCTGGCGGTGCGTCGGGCCAGGCCAGGATCAAGGGGATATGGAGCGTGTCGGGATAGAGGGCCGCGTGGTTGAAGTAGCTGCCGTCCTTCTCGAGGATCTCGCCGTGATCCGAGGTGACCGCAAGGATGCCATCCTTCAAGCGCGGATGCTCGAGCAGGCGCCGCAACTCGTGGTCCAGATAGGTGATCTCTGCCCGGTACTGAGACTTCGGGAACTCGAGGTCGCGCACGTCCCGCAGGTCGTCCGGGATGCACTCCGGACCGAACTCGAGCGCCGGTAGGCCTTCGTCGAAGGGGTTCTTGTTGTCCGGATAGTAGTAGCGGTCGAAGCGCTCCGGTGGTCCGTAGGGATGGTGTGCATCGAAGAGGTGCATCCATACAAAGACTGGAAGCCCATTCGCGTCCTCGAGCCACTTGCGCACATGGTCGACGGCGATGTCCGCGTTCCAGGTCATCTTGCTGGGCGCCAGCATGCGGTCGAATCCTTGCCCGAGACCAGTTCCGGTCGGACCCAAGTGGCGCACACTGACGACTCCAATGGTCATGTAGCCGGCGGCCCGGTAGCGTTCCGCCAGGGTCTGGGCCTGTTCCGAGAGGTGTGCCGTGTTCGTGACCAGGTGCGTATCGCGCGGGTGAGTGGCCGTCATCAATGCCACGTGTGAAGGCGAGGTCACGTTCGTGCTGGAATAGCAGTCCTCGAACAGGACGCCGCGTTCTGCCAGTGCATCCAGTGCGGGGGTCTCGAGAGGATGCCCGGAATCGACGCTGCCGAGGTGATCTCCACGGTGAGTGTCGGACGTGACGAGCAGCACCGACGGGGATTTCGCACCACGCTTGACCAGGGCGAGCTCGGCGAGGGCGCAGAGCGCATCGCCCTCGTCGACCTCGAGCTCCACCCGGATGTCGGTCGGGCCGTCGAAACGGCTCAGCGGGATGCGCACCTGTTTCCAGACGGATGGGACCTTCGTGTCCGCACTCAGATCGGCCGTCCAGCTGTCCGTCACGGTCTTGAGCTCGTCACCGTTGTGGGTCGTGGCCGTCAGGGTCAGCGTCAGCCGCGCTTGCTGCCCCGTGATGTGAAGTTTCTGGGGCAGCCCGTACGCGAAGCGCAGGACCGCATCGGGCTGGGCATCGATGGTGCATGTCAGTGGGATCCCGCTGGCCACTCCGACACCATGCCGTGCGTGATCGAGGACGATCAGCCGGCCCTCGCCCTCCGGGTCCGGTAGGGCCATGGCCTTGGGGCGATGCAACAAGTCGACGCCGTGGACTTCGAACCACTTGCTGCCCTTGGCCAGCTGGAAGTGGATCTTGTCGTACACGACCGTCGTGCGGGCCATGCGCGGCATGTCGAAGATCACGGTCTGAAGCTCCTGCGAGTTCACCGTCGCCATGCGCGACGAGTCCATCTCCACGCCGTCCGGGCCCGTGAATCGCAGGCTGATCGAGAAGGACCCCGGGAAGATCCCGCGCAGGGCCACCTGGTTGAAGGTCTTGCTCGAGAACTCGCCGGGGATCGTCACCCGTCGCTTGCCCCAGGAGTCGACTCGCAGGGCGTACTTGTCCTGCTCGATGAGCTTCGAGCCCGATTCCATCTTCGCGCGCACGATCCACGGCAGGATCTCGCGCGTCGGTCTGAGTTGCTGGACGACCGAGAGTTCGGCTTTCGGATCGGAGCTGTCCACCCGGCGCAGCACAGGGCGCTCGATCCGGCCAGGCGTTCCCGAAGACGCATCGTCGCTTCCGGCACAGCCCACAAGGGCGGTCGTTCCCGCTCCGAGTAGCAGCAGCGCCGACAGGGCGGTGGCCTGACGCTGGGCGTAGGCGTAGATCAGCTTGGGGGGGAATCGCATCGGGGCCTCTGGAGATGAGTCCGGCAATGTAGCCTATCGGGCTCCAGGGGGCTCGGCCGCCTTCCCGCCCCGGCAAAGTTTGCGCAATGGGTCAGGAGCGGCCGCCCCGGGCGTACGGACTAGCGGGCGGTCGAGCCCAGGACCAGGGTTCCGGCGCTCAGGTCGACGAGGTTGCCGGCCGAATCCAGCGTGAGGCGCAGGCCCTGTCCCAGGATGGGGATGGGGCGCTCGGATGCAGCCGGCCTGACGGAGACCTGGGCCGAGTATCCCTCCACCCTGGCAGGCGCTCGCAGCCCATCGGAGCCGCCCGGACTCGGAACGACCGTGCCCGAGCCCGTGGATGTCTCGGGACCGTAGGGCAAGGGGGTCACGAAGAGGTCCAGTTCGTAGCTGGAGCCACAATCGAAGTGCTCGGAGTAGACGACCAGGTGAAACTCGCGGCCCGGTTGAAGGACATCGAAGGATCCCTTTTCGTCGAGGATCGAGCTGTAGCAGGCGACGTACTCGTCGAGCAACGGGTCGTAGAGGCAGAGCGCCAGATCGCCGAACAGGTCGAATTCCTCGAGGACGAAGTCGATCGCGACGGGGCCGGAGGCCACGAACGCGAAGCCGTCGACGTCTCCATACTCGGCCTGCAGGTCGCCCCGTACGGTCAGGCGTTGGGTGCCGGCGAGGGTGCTCACGAAGTCTGCGTCGACCACGGAGTCATTGGGTTCGCTCTCGAAGTAGAGCGGTGTGGGTCGCGGGTGAGGGCGACCTGACACGTGCACGGACCCGTGGCAAGCGGCCACGGCAAGGACCAGGACGGAGAGGGCAGGCTGAAATTGGCGCGACATGGAGGCGTCCCTTTCGAGATGGGCCGGTCCGGCGGCGCAGGCGGGGAGCCAGGCGCATGGGAGGCGGCACGTGAATCGTGCCAGGGTCTGCGCAACACCCATGCCAGCGTCTCAGGCGGTATGGGGGGCTCTGTCAGTCGCGCATGTCCTCCGGCGTGTCCTCTGTGGAGGTCGAACCGCGCTCGCAATCCGCCGTAAGAATTCGGTCGTCCGCTGGTCCAGTCGCAGGCCAGAATAGGCCCGTGTCGTCGCGCGCCCACTCTCGCATCGCACTCGTGCTGGCCCTGCTACTGGTCGCGATGCACCTCGATTTCTGGCGTCCACAGCGCCCCCTCCTGGTCTTTGGGTGGCTGCCGGAAGAGCTCCTGTGGCGCCTCGGTTGGATGGGGGCAGCGCTGCTGTTCCTCTGTTACTTCTGCGCGTTCGTCTGGCGTGAGGAGGGCTGAATGGACCCTGCGCTCGTCCCGTTCACGGTCGCCCTGGTCGTCTATGTCCTGGTCGTTCTGACGGTCGGCCTGCTCGCGACCCGCCGCGCGGCAAGCTCGGCCGAGGAGTACTTCCTGGCCGGGCGCGGGCTGGGAACGGCGGTGCTCTTCATGGCGCTGTTCGGTACCAATTGCACGGCCTTCGTCCTGGTCGGCGTGCCTGGCCAGGCCTACCACGACGGCGTCGGCGTGTTCGGCGTCAACGCGCCGATCGTCGCCCTCGGGATACCCCTGACCTTCTGGGCCATCGGCTCGCCCGCCCGTCGTATGGCCCGGCGCCTGGGGGCACTGACTCCGGCCGAGCTCTACGCACGCCGCTTCGGATCGCGCGGCCTCGGGCGCTTGCTCTTCACCGTGTTCACGCTCTACACCTTGCCGTACATGGTGACCGCCGTGGACGGTGCGGCGAAGACGCTCGCCAGCGTGACCGATGGGGCAGTGGGGGAATCGGTAGGAGGACTGAGCGTTCTGGCAGTGGCCTTGCTGTACACATCCCTCGGAGGCATGCGAGCCACCGCCTGGACGAATGTGGTCCAGGGCGTCCTGTTCATGGCGTTCATGCTGGTGGCCTGTATCTGGATCCCGCGCTCGATGGGTGGGCTGACGGTCGCAATGGAAAAGGTGCGCGCCCACGACGAGAACCTGCTGATCGTCCATGGAGGCGGGCTCTTCGCACCCCGAGCCTGGACCTCTTGGGGCCTCGCGATCTCCCTGACCGTGATCGCCTTCCCACACATGCTCGTCCGTATATTCACCGCGCGCAGCGAGGAATCGTTGAAGCGCGTCTGCCGCCTGTATCCGATCGCGCTGGTCCTCCTGTGGTTGCCGGCCGTCATGATCGGCGTCTGGGGGGCGGCCGAGTTCCCGGGTCTGGAGGGGCGTGCATCCGACAGGGTCTTTTCGTTGATGATCACCGAGCACCTGCCTGCCTGGGTCGCGGCCTGCGGCTTCCTGGCCGTCCTGGCCGCCGTCATGTCCACCCTGGACGGTCAGCTCTTGACCCTCGGTTCGATGCTCAGTCGCGACGTCATGAAGGAGCGCGGAACCGGCTCCGAGCACCCAACCGGCGCCGACTCGACCGGGGACAGGCTCGGCGTGACCAGCGGCCGCGTCTTCGGGGTCGTGGTCGCGCTGGTCGTCTACGTCCTCTGGCGCGCGGCCGCGCACTCGATCTTCCAGGTGGCCTCGGTCGCCTTCTCTGGATATGTGACCCTGGCGCCGACCCTCTTTTTCGGCGTGCGCTGGCGGCGCTTCACGATAGCGGGCGCCACGGCTTCGATCCTCCTGGGGAACGCCGTCTACTTCCTCTGTCTATACCAGGGCGGCGGCATGGGGGCAGCCATGCGGCCCTCCTGGCTCGGCTTCCTGCCCGTATTCTGGGGATTCGTCGCGGCCGTCGTTGCAGGGGTCGCTGGAAGCCTGCTCAGTGCACCGGGCGACCTGCAGCGCCAGCGTGCAGCCTTCGGTGACTGACGATCAATCGAGGGCCGCCCCGAGCAGGCCACGCCAGGCCTGGAATGAGGACAGGCCGCGGACGCGCTTGTCAGTGCGCGTCTTTCCGGAGGGGCCCACATCCCAGGCCTCGAGGTCGTCGGCGACGCGCGCGCCTATGCCGTGTGCGCTGGCTTCAGCCGGACCGAAGAGGACCTCCCAGCCGACGCACAGTTCCTCATCCAGACCGAGGTGATCCAGGGATCTGCGGCCGGGATTCGGAATGAAGGCCAGGCTCGCTCGGGTCTCGGTCAGGCGGCGCGCGTCGGTGTCGAAGCTGAGCCGTAGCTCGAGCCGCAGGTAGGGCGGGTGAACCGTTTCAAAGGAGTCCTCGACCATGACCACCAGGTACTTGCTGCCGTGGATCTCGAAGCGCGCCTCGAGCTCCGTGCCCTCGAGTTGCACACGGCCCGCGACCTGGTCCGGATCACGCTCGATGCTCCGGGTCAGGACTTCCGAGCGCATGGCGAGGTGGCGGATCAGCTTGTTCAGGGCATCCAGATCCGGGGTGGCGGTGCGAAAGCTACGGGCAACGATTGCCAGCTGGCTTCGCAGGGTCGGACCATCCGGGGCGGGCTCGAAGGTTGCCCGGGCTCCCGACATGGGATCGCTCCGCGGTCCGGATCCGGCGGCGGGGGCCGTCCGGCGGGTGTCATCCGGCAATGACGGGCCGGGCCCGCTGGTCGAATCCCCACCCATGGAACCGGAGTGGGAGCGCGAGAGTGGGGCATGCTGCCCGGGCCCGAGGCCCATCGAGAGCTCCCACAGCGCGTAGAGAGACCCGCCCAGCACGAGCACCGCGAGCACCGGCACGAGCGGGCCGGTCTTCGCGCTTCGGCCGGGGGCGCGCAGGACATGCGACGGGAGCAGGCGCATGGGGAGAGGGTAGGAGCACGCGCCACGGATAGCGAATCCTGGATCGGTTCCCAGGTATCCCTGGCGCGTGGGCCCTGGCACAATGCCGGGCGCCATGAGCATCACCCGCTTTCAATCCCGATCGGCCGACGGACCCAGGTCCGACGGTGAGTCCGATTCCGGGGGCGGGCGCGGCAAGGTCCACGTCGTCACCTTCGGGTGTCAGATGAACAAATACGACTCGTTGCTCGTCGAGGGACGCTTCAACAAGTCGGGTTTTGAAACTACCGATCAGCTCTCCGACGCGGATGTCGTGCTGTTCAATACCTGTTCCGTCCGTGATCACGCGGAAGAGCGAACCTGGTCCTGGGTCGGCGAGCTGAAGCACGCCAAGCAGGCGCGCCCGGAGCTTGTGATCGGGATCATGGGTTGCATGGCGCAGCGTGTCGAAGAAGAGGTCTTCAAGCGCGCCGGACACGTGGACATCGTCGCGGGCACCCGTCAGTTCCACCAGTTGCCCAGGCTGGTCGAGGAGGTGCGCGAGCGCCGAGCGGACCCGGACAACCGACATGCAAAGGAACGGCGTCTGATCGCCACGGACATGGCCGAGGACGTGGTCGTCGACCGCGCCGGCGAGGAGTATACCGGCGGGCGACACGGCTACCTGGCCGTCATGCGTGGCTGCGACCTCAAGTGCACCTACTGCATCGTTCCGACTACAAGGGGACGGGTACGTTCGCGGCCGATCGAAGATCTGCTCGGTGAGGCGCGCTGGATGGTTGACCAGGGCGCGCAGGTAATCACCTTGCTGGGGCAGACCGTGAACAGCTACGGCGAGGACTTCTCGGTACCCGGGGAGCTCGAGATGGGCCAGGTCGGTGGGCGCGGGCGCCAGGGTCGTCCGAGCCTGGCGGACCTGCTGTACCGCATGCAGGAGATCGATGGGCTCGAGCGCATTCGCCTCGTGACCCTGCATCCCTCCTACGTGACGCCGGCCTTCGCCCAGGCCATCCGCGACTGCGACAAGGTCGACCGCTTCCTGCCCTTGCCGGTCCAGTCAGGATCGGACGCAGTTCTCAAGCGCATGAAGCGGGGCTACAACCTTGACCTCTACCGGCGACGGGTGGCGATTCTGCGCGAGACCGTTCCGGGGATCGAGCTTGGAACGGACTGGATCGTCGGATTCTGTGGCGAGACGGATGCTGACTTCGAGGCCAGCCTGAGCTTGCTCGACGAGATGGAATTCGCCGTGAACTACATCTTCAAGTACGACCCACGTCCCGGCACCTCGGCGGAGGACCGCCTGGCCGACGATGTGGCCACGGGCCTGAAGAAGGAACGCAACCAGCGCCTGCTCGAATGTGCGGAACGGGTGCAGCGACGGCGTCTCGAAAGCTACCGCGGGCAGACCGTCCGGGCGATGATCGAATCAGTCTCGGAGCGTGATGCGCGCGTCCTTCTCGGCCGCACGATCCATGGCCTGCCGATCTCCTTCGATGGCGACGCGAGCCACGTGGGCCACATGATCGACCTGCGGGTCGCCCAGAGCACCGCATACGGCATGTCCGGCGAGCTCGAGCAGGTCGACCAGTTGAGTTAGCCGAGCGCCTGGCCTCCTGGACGCGCCCTTAGTCGCAGAAGCTGATTGCGAGTCCGTCGGTCAGGTTGAACCCGCTTCCGCCCGGTCCCATCGGGTCGCGAAACCAGAACTGAAAGCTCAGGATCTCGCCCGTTCCGATCGGCGCCGCGCCAACCGCGGGCGCCGCCAGATCCAGTACTCGCGTTGCGACCCCATTCGCGCCGGTGTTGATGGCGGGGTTCAGACGCCGGGTCATTCCACCCACACAGCGGAAGCCATCTCCGAAGGGCGACTGAATGGCGTTCGGTCCATAGAAGAAAATGCCGAACTTGTTGATCGGGCAGTCCTCGGCCTTCAGCTGCAGATCGTTTCGAGCGACGCTCGAGCTTCCGATATAGCCCATACGAGCCTGGCCGCCATCCGAGTGCAGCCCGCCGATGCAGTGGTTTTCGGCGGCACCACAGGGGTTGCCCGAATAGACGAAGATCCGGCCTGCGTCGGCTCCCGCTCCGTCGTCCCCCGGGGCACCGATGGCCAGGTCCGCGTGGTTGTCCCCGTCGAGATCCCCGGCTGATGCGAAGTGAACACCGAACTCGTCACCGGGATCGAGTGACGTGATGGTCTGCAGGACCGAACCGTCGAGGCCCGAGTAGACGACGATCCCGTTTGCGACGATGCCCGAGAAGGCCTGGTCGAGCACGCCGTCCCCATCCATATCCCCGGCATTCTGGACCCGAGCGATCGTGACCGCGTCGAGGGCATCGGGATAGACGCGCAGTACGGAGCCGTCGATGCCCGAATACAGGGTCGCGCGGGAGTTCTGGCCGGTCGTCTGTGAGCTCACGAGGAAGTCGTTGAAACCGTCGGCATTCACGTCGCCTGCCCCAGCGATCGACTGGCCCTGGGTGGTGATCGTGCCCATGCCGTCGTCCGTGCCCAGGATCTCGTAGATGATGCTCTCGTCGAAGGCTGAGATCACGTAGGCCGCCCCGATGACGGTGTTCGTGGAATCCGTCTCGTCGGTCGCAATCAGGAAGTCGTCCTGACCGTCATTGTTGACATCCCCGACCCAGCTGACGGTGCGTCCAAGGAATATGCCGTCGCCGCCGAGGGCTGAGGGTGGGCGTAGCTCGTAGATCGTCTCTCCGTCAATGCCGCTGTAGATGTAGACAGAGCCACGGTCTTCACCATGGATGGTCGTGCGGCCTGGGGCGGACCAGGCCGTGTCACTGTAGCCGTCGTTGTCGAAGTCGCCGATAGTGACGACGGCCTCGCCGAAACGGTCGCCCTTGAAGAGACCGCGGTAGGAGATGTTCAAGGAGAAGTCGGCCCCGGAGAAGATCCAGCCACCTCCCCGTTCCTCGCGCCGCCAGGGCGTGGAGACCATGAAGTCCGGCACCTGATCACCGTCCACATCGCCAGCGGCGCTGACAGTGTCTCCAAATCGCTCGCCGGGCTCGTGCCCGAAGTGCTCCCACAGTTGCGCGCCAGTTGCGCCGGAGAGCAGGACCGCCTTGCCATAATCGGCCCCCAATGTGTCGTCGAGGGGGTACCCGACCAGAATGTCCGAGACGCCGTCACCGTCTATATCACCGACGAACTCGAAATCGCGGCCGGCCTCGGAGCCGGGTGCCTCGCCCGGGATGGGAGGCGTTGCAAATGTCTGAGCGGGCGCGGGAGTGGCGATCGAGACCAGGGCCCCGAGGATGGCGATCGAAATGCTGGCAAGACGCATAGCTGAGCTCCTTTGGCAGGGTGCGGGACGGTTCCAGGATCCGTTTGCCGCGGCGGCAGGGTATCGCTAACGGAGAATAGACGATTCCCCGGCCTTCTGCCCACGCCGTGCCTTCATAGCCGCTAGAGGCGCTCTTCGACGGCTCTCAAGATCTCGCTTTCGCGCATGAGAGCCTGGTCCTGAATCTCCTGGCCCTGTCGGACGTAGTCCGCCCCGATGTCCTTGTCGGTCAGATCCTTCGTGTTGATCTTCACGTTGAGGAAGGCGCCCATGACGGCCGAGCGCGCACAGAGTGCGCCGACCCCGGCGTCGGATGCAGAGGCCGGGTTGCCGCTGTCTGCCATGGCAGCGATGATCTCCATCGACTTCAGACTGACGGCCATGACCCGCAGGGGGATCTCGATGGCCCGGCAGGTCGCGGCCTGGATGGCTGCAGCACGCGCCGCCTTCTCGTCCGTACTGCCCTTGGGCAGGCCGAAGGCCGCCATGATCCCGTTGAATGCATCCGTGTCGCGATCGATCAGCGCCAGCAACTCATCGTGACAGGCCTTGCCCTTCTCGGCCCAGGCCGAGAACTCTTCCCAGCGTTCGTCCCAGCCGCGCTTGTGGGACGAGAGGTTGGCGACCATGGTGCCCAGGGCCGCACCCAGGGCGCCCAGGTTGGCCGCCACCGAGCCTCCGCCCGGGGCCACCGACTCGGAGGCCGTTTCCTCGACGAAGCCACGCACCGTCAGGTCCACCAGGCGCGCCGCGCTGGCCTCGAGGGCGTACTCGATGATCTTCTCGGCCGGGTCGAATGGGGTCAACTCATCGAGTCCCATCGACTTGACCGCGATCTTGATCAGCTCGGCGTCCGAGACCCCGGTCGAGCGTTGTTGCTTGCGGAGGAAGTAGCGGCCGGCGTCGAGGATCGAGTTGAGCGGCATGAGTCCCACCAGCTCGGAGCCGGTCACTCGCACGCCGCGCGCGTCGGCCTTCTTGCAGACCTCATCGAAGGCCACATGCACGGGAGTGACACCGATATTCGTCAGGTTCATCGAGATCTGGGCAACGCCGTACTCCTCGATGAACCAGCCGATGCCCTTGACGCACTTCAGCGAGCCGGGGCTCCAGACCTTCTCGCCCTTCTCGTCACGCACTATCTCGCCCGTCAGCCCGTCGCCGCTGCGCTTCACCCGACCGCGCTCGCGCACATCGAAGGCGATCGCGTTGGCGCGCCGGGTCGATGTGGTGTTCAGGTTGACATTGTAGGCCACGAGGAAATCTCGGGCACTCACGGCGGTCGCGCCCGAGCGCGGGTTGAACTCTGCCGGACCAAAGTCGGGCTTCCAGCGCGGATCGCCCAGGCGAGTTGCCAGGCCCTCGTACTCGCCTTCACGCACGACCGCCAGGTTCTTCCGTTCGGGCACCAGGGCGGCGTTCTCGTAGCAGAAGATTGTGAGCCCGACTTCCTCGCCCAGGCGCCGGGCGAGCTGGTGGGCATATTCGACGGTCTCCTCCATCGTGACGCCGCTCACCGGGACCAGGGGGCACACGTCCGTGGCTCCAAAGCGTGGGTGCTCGCCGGTATGGCTGGCCATGTCGATCAGCTCGCTGGCCTTCCGCACAGCCCGCACGGCGGCCTCGATCACCGCCTCTGGCTCTCCGACGAAGGTCACGACCGTGCGGTTTGTCGCCTTGCCCGGATCGACGTCGAGCAGCTTGACGCCGTCGACGGTCTCGACCTCGGCGGTGATCTCTGCGATCACCGCCGGATCACGACCTTGACTGAAGTTGGGGACACACTCGATGAGTTTGCGCATGGTTCTTGATGGGGACTCCGATGGAGGCGACTACATTAAGGAACCGCTCCGAAATAGCCACCTCGATTCAGAGGTGGCTCGATTCGGGTTGGCGGCTCGCCCATGAAACGACGCAGGCTTGCTGCGAAATGGCGCAGGCTAGCTGCGCGACAGAGTCCGACTGATCAAGGCCAGGCCCCTGGCCCAGGCCGATCGTCTCGGGCGCACGAGTTGCAACTCACCGAACGCGCGGTCGATGGCGTCGCGCTCGTCAGTGTTCAGGGCGATCTCTCCCGCGGCCACGTTCTCCAGCGCATGGGAGGCGCGACGGGCGCCGACCAGCACGGCGCTGATTCCCGGCTGTGCGGCGGTCCAGGCCAGGACGGTCTGGCCCACGGTGCAGTCGTGGTCGCGCGCGATCGGTTGCACCACCCTTTCGATCAGATTGTTGACCAGGGCTCGGTTCTCGGGCTGGAAGGTCCAGCGGGTGCTGCGCTTGTCGCCCTTCGGGAATTGCCGGCTCGCGGGCACGGCCCCCGCGAGGAGGCCCTGGTCGAGGGGCGAGTAGGCCAGCACCCCGACTCCATTCGACTTGGCCCACGGCAAGCGCTCCTGTTCCGCGGAGCGCGCCAGAAGACTGAAGTGCAGCTGTTCGCTCGCCAGTCCGATCGGTTGCAGGGCCGCATGGGAGTCCTTCATCTGATCCATGGACAGGTTCGAGCTGCCGACTGCCCGCAGCTTTCCCTCGCTCCGCAGGTCGGCCAGGGCGCCCAGGCTCTCCTCCGGCGGGACGTCCGGATCGGGAGCGTGCAGTTGAACCAGGTCGATGCGCTCGACATTCAGACGGATGAGACTGGCCTCGACTTCCGCTCGAACGGAGGAGGGGCGTCCATCGTGGCGAACGGTGCGCGCCTTGCCGGATTCGTTCGGAACCGTGAACGCGGCGCGCCCGTGGTTCTGGTCCCAGCGCAGCCCGACCTTGGTCATGACCACGATTTCGTCCCTGCGCCCCGCGATGGCGCGCCCGACCAGACCCTCGGAGACACCGAAGCCGTACACCGGGGCTGTGTCCACGGCGGTCATGCCCGCGTCGAAGGCCGCCTTCAGGGCGCGCAGGGCCTCCTCGTCGTCCCGCGGTCCCCAGTTGGTGCCCCCAAGTGGGTAGGCTCCGAAGACGATCGCGGGTATCTCGAGCCCGCTCGTTCCCAGGGGGCGTCGCTGCACGTCAGTCGCGCCCGAGGATTCCGCGCAGCTTGAGCTTGAACATTTGCCAGTACACGCGCGCCGCATTGCTCTGGTTGAACCAGTTGTGGGTGAGCGAGACGGATGGCTCCAGACCGACGACCTGGTGGAACACCCGGCTCGGGAAGAACAGCACGTCACCAGGCTCCGTTACACACTCCCGATAGCGAACTTCGTTTTTCTCGAGGAAGGCCTGCATGTCGGGGTGATCGATGCCCTCGTATTCGCCTGCGGCTTCCGCGTAGGTCTTGAAGACCGGATCGATCTGGTGGCCATCGATCAGCATCCAGCGCTTGCGACCGGAGATCTGGGCCAGCCAGTTGTGCGAGTATTGCCCGTCCGCGTGCAACTTGGTGTAGCTCCCGGTCGAACCGATGAGTATCCCGGTCGCGTTCGGGGCAATCTTCTTTGGATAGCGCGTCTTGAACCAATCGTCCCCGAAGCAGGGGGGCATCCTGAAATCCTGCATGAGCTCGGGCTGCTCGTCACGAAAGTACCAGCCCTCGATATAGCGCGGAATCTCGCCGCCCGAGCTCTCCGCGTATTGCTCGGCGTGCTCGAGCACGTAGTCGATGAAATCCGCCATGGGCAGGCTCTGCTTGTCGTCGAAGCAGACGCCGGTAGGCATTTCCAGCTGGCCGTATTCTTCGCGGAAAAAATCCAGGGTCCACTTGCGGTAGGCGGGCCATTGCTCGACCTCCCCTTGCAGGATCAGCGGCAGCTTGGGCTTGAGGTACTCCTCCCGGAACTCGCGCGGAGTCAGATTGCTGCGACGGTCCACGTCGCCGGCACGAATCCCCATGCTGGGCAGGATTCCGCGCAGGGCAGGCTCGGGGGCGGTCGTGGGATCCATCGAAGGGGCGGGATGTCGGGCAGCTCTGGCCAGGAGCCTGGGCGACTCCTTTGTCATCGAAGGATACCACTCCCGGTGGCGCTACGAGGGTAGGATTCCAGACATGGCGAGCTCTGCTTGGATTCGGTCCTGGACCGCTGGTTGGCGGTGTGCGTGGGTGCTGCCGGGGCTCGCCGCCCTGGCCGCGTGCGGAGCTGACTCCCCGGAGCGAGAGGCGAAGGCCCCCGCGCCGACCGGCTGGAATCTGCTCTACATCGTGATCGACACCCTGCGGGCGGACCATCTCGGCCCCTACGGATACGAGCCGCCAACTTCCCCGACCCTCGACCAGTTCGCCAAGCGTTCCCTGGTCTTCGAGCGTGCTTACTCCGCTGCACCCTGGACCAAGCCGTCGGTGGCGTCGATGTTCACCTCGCTCTATCCCCCGCAGCACCGGGTGCTGAGCGAGGGGACCGACAACCAGCTGGCCCTGTCATTGACCACCTTCCCCGAGGTTCTGCAGGAGCACGGGTACCGCACCCTGGCCATCTCCGAGAATCCACACGTCCAGCCCCAGACCGGATTCGACCAGGGCTTCGACCGTTTCGAGCGCGTGCGCGGCTACAAGACATTCAAGGGGCATGCGGACACCGGGGCGGAAAAAGCCATTCGCTGGCTCGGAGAACCGTCCCAGGATCCGTTCTTTCTCTACCTGCACTTTCTCGATCCACACGGCCCCTACACGCCGCTCGACGAGTTTGCCGGGGACTTCCTGGCTGGACTTCCCGAGGAGAGCGGTCGCCGTCTCACCAAGGGCAAGGTGGGGGGCATGATCGATGGCGAAGAGCTGGTGACCCAGCTCAGCGAGGGCGAGCTCACCTACCTGGAGGCGCTCTACGACGCGGAAATCCGTGAGGTGGATGCCGCCCTGGCAACCCTCTTCGCGTTTCTCTCCGACGCAGGCCATTGGGAAAACACGATCGTGCTGCTGACCTCCGATCACGGTGAGGAGTTCCTCGACCACGGTTCGATTCGCCACGGCTACCGCCTCTATGAGGAGAGCGTTCACGTGCCTCTGATGCTGGCATTGCCCGGTCGACCCGCGGGCCGCATCGAGCGCGTAGCTGCCCAGCACGTCGATCTTGCTCCGACCCTGCTCACCGCTCTGGGCCTGCCGGTCCCGCCCGTATTTCGCGGCCGCGACTTGCTGGCTGCGGCGGATTCCCCGGGCCAGGAACCCGATGTCCTGCTCAGTACGGATTGGCGCGACATCGGGCGCTGGGCAGTGCGTCGCGGTGACTGGAAACTGATCGTGCACGAGGACCAGGACCGGCGACAGCTCTTCAATCTGGGCGATGATCCCCACGAACAGAACGACCTTCTGACCCAGAATCCCGACCTCGTCGAGCAGCTGCTCGAAGCCTACGCCCATGCCACAAAGCCCATACCCGGCGTGACGCCGGACGAGGCCTCCGGCGAAGCGGATGCGAGCCTGGAGCTGGAGCTACGCGGGCTGGGCTACCTGGGTGGGGAGGAGGAGGACTGATGGTCATCCAGTTCCAGACGCCCGCTGCTCATTGTCGCCTGCGGGCGGCGTCCAAGGCCTGACGCGCACTCTGGAGTGCTGGGTTCTGGCGCAGAGCATTCTCGAAGCACGAGATGCCCTCGTCGATCGCACCAACCTGCACGAGCAAGACGCCGGACCGATAGGCCGTCAACGCGCTCGGCTCCAGTCGTTCCACATGGCCAAGGTGCTCGCGAAGTGCCGCGCCCTCATTCAGCAGCGCGGAGGCCTGAGCACCGACCCAGTGCAGCTGGGCCCCATCGGGAAACCGCTGAAGTGCTAATTCGATGATCGACAGAGCTTGGCGAGGGCGGCCTCGTTGGAGCAGTAGCGCGCCGAGCGCATTGGAGCCCACGGGATCGGGTCCGGCGTCGAAGGCCATCTCGAGGAAGGTCTCGGCCTGGTCGAGATCACCGCTGGAGTGATAGGCCAGGCCCAGGTTGCGCAGCACGACGGGCGTCTCGGGCGCGAGTTCGTAGGCGTGCAGGAGCGATTCGAGGCCTCTATCGACCTGGCCGCGCATCGAGAGCAGCAGGCCATGGTTGGTGTATGCCGTTGCACTTCGGGAATCGAGCTCGATCGCGCGCTCGTACTCGGCGATCGCCTGCACGGGGCGTCCGGAGCGATTCAGGGTGGTCGCCAGCCCGAGCTGGGCCTCCGCCATGCGCGGCACACGCGCCAGGGCTCCGCGGTAGTAGGCCTCGGCCTCTTCGAATTCCATGGCGGCGTCGCGGATCCCACCCAGCTTGACCATGGCGAAGGGGTTGTCCGGCTCGACCTGGAGCGTGCGCAGAAAGAGCTGCTCGGAGTTCCGCCAGACGCCGACCCGTCCCTGGGTCAGACCGGCAAAGACGAGGACGCTCGCCCAGGCCAGAACCTGGACGACCCGGCGGGTCGCGGGTGCCTTGGAAACCAGTTGATTCGCTTGTTGGGCCAGGAGGATCCACAAGCCGACGTAGCTGAGGTAGGTGTAACGGTCCGCGATGCCCTGTGATCCAACCTGCACGAGCCCGCAAACCGGGGCCAGCATCACGAGGAACCAGAACCAGCCCAGGACGGTCCAGCCACGCCGCCGCGCGGCGATGACCCAGGCGGTCAGGGCGATCAGCAGGAGCACAGAGCCGATCACCTGGACCTGGCCATACGGATTGCCGCCAGCCAGGTAGGGATGCAGGTAGAGGGCTGCGGAGTCCCGGGGCCATATCAACCGGACGATATAGCGCGCGATCCCGACAAGTGCCGTACGCAGTCGGTCGCCCATGCCCAGCGAATCCAGGTCCGAGCGCGCATTCTCCTGGGCAAGGATCGTGACCAGGGCCGCGGCGAGGGCGATCAGGAACCACGGCAGCTTCTCGAGCCATATGCGCCGACCTCCCACGGCGCCCGTGGCCCGGCCGGCCGGGGCTCGCCCGTCGATACTCACGCCACCGAATCGTTCCAGGGGCCAGTAATCCAGCAGCAGGAACAAGACCGGCAGGGTCACGAGCATCGGCTTGGCGAGTAATCCCAGGACCAACGATGCGGTGACGGCTAGATAGCGCGAGGGCGTTGGAGTGCGGGCGTAGGCCAGGTACGACCGTAGTGCGATCAGGCCGAAAAAGGTGCTGAGAACGTCCTTGCGCTCGGAGACCCAGGCCACGGACTCGATGTGCATCGGGTGCAGGGCGAAGAGCGCCGCGATCCAGCCGGCGCTCAGTGCCGACAAACCCATGGCTCGCAGCAGATACAGGAGCAGCAGGGCATTGGCCAGGTGAAAGGCGAGGTTGATCAGGTGTGGTGGACCCGGATCGAGTCCAAACAGCGTGCAATCGAGCTGATGCGATAGCCAGGTCAGCGGATGCCAGTTTGCGGCGTGGGATTCGGTGAAGGCCCAGTTGATATTCGCGCCCGTCAGTCCGCCGATGACCCGCGGGTTGCTCGTGATGTACTCGGGGTCGTCGTAGTTGAGGAATTCGAACTCGGACACGGGCCAGAAGACCGCCGACGTCGCGGCCAGCATGAGCAGCGCCAGCCACAGGGTTGTGCGACGGGCCTGGTCGGGGGCGGGCCGGTCGAGGGTGTCCGGAGTTGCCATCACCTTTGTCTTCTCTTCAAGAGGTAATGGCCGAGGGGCAACATCGGGTTCTGGATCGACTCGAATTCGCGCGCCAGGTGGGCGTTCACCAGGGGGTGTGTCCGGTCGAAGGCCGTGTCAGGATCCTCGGCCAGGGCCTCGGTGATGATCAGTGCCCAGTTGACTCGCTTCTCGTCCAGGGTACGGATCATCTCTTCCTGATGTTCCTCTGTCGCCGACCACAACATGTAGATATCCCAGAGCGGCGCAACGCGGCGCAGGTGCGGATAGTAACTCACCCGGAATGGAGCGATGAACATGGCTTCGCCGGGGGGCACGATCTGCTTGACGCAGCGCTTGATCCCGGTCAGGACGGGTGCCTGATCAGCGGGCACCTGCAGTCGATCTCCCGCGACGTTCACGCTTGCCAGGGGCACACCGGAATTCCTGCCATAGGCCATCAACTCTGGATGCACGCCCCATGCCACGAGCAACCCGGCCAGGCCCAGGGCCCCCCACACCAGGCCGGTCGAGACCAGGCGCCTGCGCAGCCCGACGACCCAGGGAAGGGCGAAGAGTCCCAGCAGAAGGGGCTGAATGGCCTCGGCCAGGTGCGTCGCGTCCGCCCGAACGCAGCCATGGTGCGCGTAGGGGATTCCGATGCAGATGCAGGCGATCAAGACGCAGCGCCCGGATAGCCCATTGGCTCTCGACCGCCAGGCCCAGAGCAGTCCCAGCGGATAGGCGATGGCGAGCACCACGTAGGCCATCGAGACGACCAGCTCCGCTGCGACCTGGGGCCACGGCATCGACTGCAAGGGAAGCTTCCAGGGCCACGGGATAGGAAGCGGGAGGTTGGTGCCGCGCTCCGTCAGTTGCATGAGCGAATCGATGAAATGCTGGGCGAAGCCGGGGAGGAAGGCCAGCATCAAAAGCATGGGCGAGAATCCCAGCAGGATTCCGGCCGACCACATGCGCAGCTTGCGCCAGAGACTCTCATCACCCTGCTCGGCGTGCTGAATCAAGATGGCCATGAGAAAGCCCAGGCCGCAATACGCACCGTGGTTGCGGCCGAACATGGCTGCAACTCCCACGAAAACACCGGCCTGGACGTACCGTCGTACCGTCGACCGCTCGAGCATCCGTGTAGCGACCAGAATCGCCATCAGTGACAGGCTCGGTTCGAACAGTTTGTTCCGGGGGAACATCCACAGGGCCAGGACGACCGCTATCGGGACCAGAAGGGCTGGCCTCGACACGAAGCGCCGGGCCGCGAGCAGGCCCGCGAACAGTCCCAACCACTGAAAAATCGAAGTCGAGAGGCGCAGGGCCAGGATGCCCTCGCCGAGCAAGAAAGACCACGCGGCACCCCAGTAGTAGCGCGCCGGGTCGTAGGCCTGGAAGTCCAGTCCGGGAACCTCACCGGCGGCGGTTCGCATGACGCCGTACCAGAGGAATCCCTCATCGAACAGGTCGAGGTGGAGGTGGGCGGTCAGGCCGTAGAGTCCGGCGACGACTGCCAGGGCGAGCAATCCGGTGAGGGCCACCGATCGCGGAGATCCATCCATTCCGGTCAGTTCTGAAGGTCTAGTGGCCAAGGGTCATCCCGTCCCACCCGGGTTCTAGCGCGTGCGCACTCCGCTGCGGATCTCGGCCAGTTTGGTGGACAGCTCTTCGACCAGCTCGGGGCGGTCATGGTAGAGGTTCGTGACTTCGCCAGGATCGGATTCCAGGTCGTACAACTGACCGGGCGCTTCGGAGGCGCGCTCCCCGTCGCCGGTCGGCGTTTCGTTTCCCGGCCCGGGACAGTCGATCCACTTCCAGCGGCCCTGACGCAGGGCGAACTCCCCGCCGGAGGAGTGCAACACGGCCGTCGCGCGCACGGGTGGGCCAGCTGAAGCACCGAGGAGAACCGGACTCAGGTCGAAGCTGTCGGGCGCATCGGTCGGACCCAGGTCCGCGCCGGTGATGGCGGCCATCGTCGCCATCAGGTCGGTGAGCGACACGAGCTCAGCGCTGCGGCTTCCCGGCCGGATGTGTTCGGGCCAGCTCGCGATGAATGGCACGCGATGGCCGCCCTCCCATATATCTCGCTTCCAGCCCCGGAGCGAGCCGTTGACCCGGTGCCCATACATCCTCGAGAGCTTCTCGTTCCTACGCGAGGACCCATTGTCGCTGGTAAAGATCAGTAGCGTGTCGTCCGCGATCCCAGCCTCTTCGAGTGCGCGCCGGATCTCACCAAGGGACCAGTCGAGCTCGGCCACGTAGTCCCCGTATTTTCCCGCCGCGCCGAGCCCCACTGCGAACCGGGCCGGGGTCAGGGGTTCGTGCACGGCAGTCGTGGCGAAGTAGAGGAAGAGCGGCTGGTCGGGCTGGGCCGCGTGGGTCTTCTCGATCCAGTCGACCGCACGCTCGGTCAGGATCGGACCGACATCTCGATGGCGCCATTCTTCCGGATCCCCCTCGAGCAGAGTCTCGTTCTCGATGAACCAGCTGCTCTGCACCTCGGCGGGCGTGGCCGATTCATCCCTGATGAACAGCCCGGGTTTGCCCGTGGCGCCGAAGAAGTAATCGAAGCCGCAGGCATTCGGCCCGGGCTTCAACGGCCCGGCGTAGTCCGTCCTGCGCGGGCGCTTCTTGCGGTCGGGTTCGGTGAAGTCGCCAGGTTGCTGTTCGCCGATGCCCAGATGCCATTTTCCGATGCACGCGGTCGCATAGCCGGCGCGCTGAAGCAGCTGGGGCAGGGTCAGGGTCTCTGCCTCGATAAGCAGGGGGTCCCAGTGGGATGCCACTTCACTTTGAAGCCGGGTGCGCCAGCAGTAGCGGCCCGTGAGCAGGCCATAGCGCGTCGGGGTGCAGACGGCCGAGGGGGAGTGGGCATCGGTGAAGAGCATGCCCTCGTCGGCCATGCGGTCGACGTTTGGCGTGGGGATCTTGGAGTCGGCCGCGTAGCAGCGCGGGTCACCGTACCCGAGGTCGTCGGCCAGGACGATCACGATGTTGGGGCGCTCGGTCGAGCGATCCGGCCGTGTGGGCAGAGCCACTTCATCGGCGCAGGCCGCAAGGCAGCAGGCGAGTGTGAAGGCGGCGGAGACTGGGAGGCGATAGGTCACGTCGAACAGGATAGCTCGCGCGCGACACTGCGGTCACGGGTCGCGTGTCACCGTGGGGCGATAATCTCGTAGATGCGCCTGCCCGGTGCGGCCGAAATGAGCCGGAAACGCTCCGGGTGGCCGTCGGCCCATGCGCGTTCGAGGGGGAAGCCCTGGTCGTCGCGAACATAGGCCTGCTCGCGTGCCCAGAGGGGCAGGCTGGTCACGATCAGGAGCTCTGCGGCAAAATCCTCGAGGTTGCGCAGCCAGGCATCGAAGTCAGGATTGGCCCGGTAGTAGCGCGCGCCGCTCTGATCCGCATCGTCGTCGGGAACCCCCGCCTTCGTCAGCTGAAAATGCTCGTGGAAGCGGGCGTCTGCGGTGGCGTTGATGTTCACGTATCCGAGGCTATTGGCATAGCGTCGACCGTAGGCGCGCAGGGTCTTGTTGGTGCCCGTGATGGCAAGGCGCGTCGGGCCGTGGTCCCGCTCCAGGTCGAGGTAGGGCTGCCAGGCGCGCGTCACTCGCTCCGGAACATTTGCTCCCCCGGGGTCGGAAGTGTGGGTGGCCAGGGTCAGGCAGACACTCCAGACCAGAGCGATCCCGCCGTAGGTCAGGCGCGCCCGGGGCAGGCGGGTGCAAAGGGCCAGGCCCAGGAGCAGCAGGGCCAGGCAGGTCGCGGCGAAGGCGGATGCAACCAGGGGGGTCAGCAGGAGCGATCCGCCGCGCACGGGCATCAGCACGTGGGGCGTCCTGGTGACGAGGGTCCAGGCGATCGTGGCGAGCAACAGTCCGTTGAAAGCGCGGGCGACACCTCGCCCGGACTCGAGGGGAATTGCGAAAGCGCCCGCAGCCAGGGGCACCATTGCGAGCACGAAGCGCGGGTAGCCACTCGGAAGAATGAGCGCAAAGATCGACGCCATCGCTAGCGGGACGAGGAGGGTCAAGATGAACAAGGTGCGCTCGTCGCGGCCGCCCGCCGGTGTGTCCGAGCTCCTCGTCAGTGCGCGCAGGGCGCCGGCCAGGACCATCGACAGGCCTACACCGATCGGGATCCAGATGGGCAGGGATAGCAGGGCCTGGAGTCGCCGCAGTCGCGACGGCTTGAAGGCGGCCCGGGTGTACGCTCCGTCGAAGAGCTGCCAGCCGGCGAGGTCGACCTGCATCGGGAAGATCGGGTTGCCGCTCTGGAGTAGATTGCGGACATACCACCAGCCTCCGGTTACAAGCCAGACGGCGATGGCGGCCAGCAGCCCGGCTAGCAATCGCGGTCTGGATATCTGCGATAGGCCGCGCGCCTGGGCGCGCAGCAGCCAGAGCCCGAGGGGCGCGAGTAGTATCGCGGTGAAGAGCAGCCCAAATGATTTCGTTCCACTGAACAGCCCGATCGCCGCCCAGAGTGCGATCCAACCGGACGTGCTGGGCGCCGCGCGCATCCGCAGCAGCATGCCGATCGAGACCAGCAGTGCGAACATGAATGCGAAGTCCACGTAGCCGCTGTCAAAGAATCGCGCCACGGTCGCGCTCGCGAGCAGCAAGAGCGAGGCGACGATGGCTGCCGGGACTCCAACCCGGCAGGACCGCAGGATGTCGAAGGCCGCGGCGACACTCCCGGCGATGTAGGCCACCTGCAACAGGCTCACGACCTCGATCCGGCGCAGGGGGAGGAAGAGCCAGGCCAGTAGCAGTTCGGCGTTCTTGGGATGGTAGGAGGGGGAGTGATTGCCGAAGGGGATCAGCCGACACTCCAGGTCGCCGCGCTGGGCCCACTCGATCGGAAAGGTGAGGTGATAGACGAGGTCGTCTATGTGGTAGACCGGGCTGAGGATGGCCCAGGCTCCATTGGCCACACCGATTGCGATCAGGGCCAGGGCAACGACGCTGTGGAATGGATGCGCTCGTGCGGAACGCCAGAGGCTGCCCAGGCCTGGCCGGGCATCGGGCGCGGCGCGTCGTGGACAGATGGAGAAGACGACGCCGTGCACGAGGGTCAGGGACAGTACGTCGAATCGGCCGAGGGCCCCGGCCAGGACGCCGCTCACCAGCGCGTAGAGCAGTCCGCCGAAGAAGGTCTGCTGTGCGAGCCCCGGCTGGATGGGCACCGGTAGGTCTCTTGCCCTGGCGGTCGACCAGGCACGTCCGACTCGCGCCGCCGTCCAGATCCAGAAAACGCACAAGGCGGTGCGACCCACCTGTGCGATCGTCGTCTCGGCGGACTCCGGCAGGGCCCAGCAGAGCAAGACCGCGATGATTGCGATGGCTACCGAGGGGAGTGCGCGCCAGGCATGGCTCGCCTCAGAATGCGTGGGCATCCCGGGATCCTAACCAGAGTGGAGGTCTTGTTGAACTCGCGAGCGTGGGTCGGCGCTCAGCGAGTCAGCCAGGCGCGCCAGGCGTCCCGGTCCGGGCCGAGTCCCGCAGCGGTCAGACCTTCCAGTGCCTCGGCTGCCACCTGGCGGATTTCGGGGCGTTCGTCGGCAAGGGCCTCGATCAGCGGCTCGACTGCGCATCGGCCACCCAGGTGTGCCAGGGTGCCGCAGGCGGCTCGGGAGACGTTGACATCCGTGTGACGCACAGCTGCCGCGACCTCGCCGATGAATCTGGTTCGGTACAGGGGATGGGCGGCCAGGGTCCGCAGGGCGGCAAGCGCCACGCCAGGAGCTGGATCGAGGAGTGAATCGAGCGTCTCCCGAGACGACTCGAACCAGATCTTCTCGGCAGACAGCCACTGATTCCAGGGTTCGAACTCCCCGGGCAAGACCCCACCAACGGTCCCGTTCAATGCCCAATGGGCAGCCTTGCGGACACGGGCATCCGGGTCCTCGAGGGCGGTCACGAGGGCCGGTACGGATTCGGGGTCCTGCAGCTTGCCGAGCGCGACCGCGGCCTGTTGCCTGACCTTCTCATTGCTGGATTGGATGAAGGCCATGGCCACATCAGCCGGAGCACGGTCGGTGCACTCGGCCCTCGACTGTCTCCAGTCCCCAAGCACCGAGAGGACAACCACGTCCAGTTCGTGATCGCGTCCGGTGAGTTTCTCGAGCAACTGGATCCCGCCAGGGGCGGAGGCGAGCGCCGTCGCCCGCGCCACGCTGGCCAGGACCGGCTGGTCCATCTGTTTGACCTTGGATGCCACGACCTGATGTCCGCGTGGGTCGCGCCGCAGGATCTCACTCAACGCCCGCTCCACTTGCCCGGCTACTGCAGGATGGCGTTTCTCTTCCTGGGGAATCCCGGCCAGGATCTCGAAGAAGGGATGCAATGCATCGCGCGCGCCGGCTTCACCGAGGAGCCGCAGAACCAGCAACTTTTCGCGCGATTCTGTGCTCTGGCCGAGCCAGTCGAGAGCCGCGGCGATCGCCTCCTCGGTCGGCCAGCTGTGAAAGGCCTCGAAGAGCACGACCTCCGCCGCGGGTGTGAGCAGGGGACCCTGGTCGCTGGCCTCGAGGCGTACCCTCCCGGCCAGAATACCCAGCATCGTGGCCGCGCCTTGCGGTCCCGCTTTCTTCAGCTGCGCGACGGCCGCAGCGTGGTCGTTCTTCATGCGCAAGTCGTCGAGCACACTCTGAAACAGAGCCGCGTCGTCGAGCGCTCTTGCACCCGGCGCTGCAGCCGCCGGCCAGGCGCCGGCAGCGAGGGTGAGCACCAGCAGCAACGTCCGACCGGGACGTCGTCGGGACAGGGAGTATTCTTCGCCAGTCATGTTGACCCGTCTACTCGACCGGAATCTCATGCCACAGCACGACCGTGTAGCCCTCTATGCTACCGGCGGCACCAGGTAGCCCCGGTAGCTCGATCGCTCCCGTGGAGATGCGGTCGTCGAAATCGATCGTCAGCTTCGAGTGGGCCACCGTCCCGTCTGACTTGACGAAATCGCGGTTGATCGCCACGTGGTTGCCGGCGGTCATGTTGCCCTTGATGGTGACCTCGCTCGATCCACTTGCGGAGAGGTTGTTGTCGTAGAAATTGTTCTCGGCGTACAGGTAAGCCTGCATGTCATCGAGCGTGCCGTAGCGCGGGTCACCCATGTAGATGTTCCCGCTATCCTTGTGCGCGTCGTCCTTGATCGCGATGAAGGCAACCGCGTCCTTGGTCTCGTCATCCAGCAGAATGTCGTCACTGAAGTAGACGTTGCCCTTGACCACAAAAGTGATTCGGGCCCCTTCGGCGTCCGTATTCTTGAACTTCAGCTTGCCGTAGGGCCTGTTGTGCACCCACAGGTTGCCATCGATGTAGTAGACCTTGTCGGTTCCGCTCGGACCTGCGTTGCCCATGACGCCCGAGAGCGAAAGTGTATGGGTTCCACTGACCGACGCGGCCTCGTAGGGGTCCTCGAGGAAATAGTCGCTCTTTGCCGTGGACGAGGTCTCGCTGGCCCGGTCGTCGGGGTCCTTGCGGAAGATATGGGCCGGGCTGGAGTCGGGCAGCTGGTAGGCACTTCCGCCGAGGCTACTCGACTGCCAGCTGGCAGCACCGAACATCGCCGCCACGTCGAAGTCGTTATTGGTCGCGTAGTCCATGGCCGCGATGTCGGGGATGCGACGATTGACGCCCTCGTTGCCGGGGGCGCCCGTTATCGTTCCCCCTGACATGATGTCTCCCGCCACGCCCGCGTCGCCGGTGATGTCGATGTCACCTGCGGAGTAGATGTCCCCAGTAATCTGATCGGCCGCGGCTCCGGTGCCACTCAGCTTGAGGGCGTACGCGGGGTCGTTGTCACTGTTGCCCGCGAAGATGGCATGATCGAAGACTGACTCGTCGGGCTGCAAGACGGCGCGGATGCGACGCGTCGCCAGGGCGGCAGCACCGGATGATGTGACCGTATAGGTTCCGTCGGCGTTCGGATTAATGTCGTACCAGAAGCGCCCGCCCTCGCGCTTGGTCGGGGCATTCTTGCTTCCAACCATCAGCGGGACGAGAGGGCCACCGCCCGTGCGGTTCGTGATCGTGGCCAGCTGGAGCAGGGCTTCGCTGAGCCCCGTCTCGGCCATGTACATGGCGCGTGTCCGGTTGCCAATGGCGGAGATAGCGTTCTTGTTGGAGACGTTGACGACCAGGGCTGCGGTCGCGATCATCGAGAGAACGAAAACGATGATCAGCGACACGATCAATGCGCTTCCGCGCTGCGCATGGTTGAGCTGGGAATTCGTCTGAAGCTTCATGATGGTCTAGTTTCGCAGCGAGAGTGAGTCTTCGAGTGTGCGTGCGAGCAGCCCGTCGGCTCCCCGGTTCTTTTCAAGGGTCAGCCGCATGTGCAGCGATCCGTCTTCCATCGAGAAGCAGAAGCCGGGCTCATCCACCAGCCCGTTTCCGTTCTCATCTCCTCCGCCGCGGACCTCGCCCTCGAGAAACCTGCGTACGCCCGATACCAGGACTGCTCGCACCTGCGATGCCAGGCCAGGGTTGTCGATCAGGACTACTGATCCCTCGTCGATCAGCCCATTCCCGTTGTCGTCAGCGCCGTTGTCGAGTTCTCCGGGTGCCAGCTCGAAGGTGATGCGGCGGGTAGAGCTCCAGACCACGGCGCCGGCTTGCCAGTCCAGGGCGGTCGGGAAATCGAGGCCAGTCGACCAGACGGTTGTTGCCCCGGGCGGGGTGGTCAGCAAGGCCACCGCATCGCTGCCGCGCGCGGCGAGCAGCTCGCGCTTGACTCGATCGATCGTACGTCCCGCGCGCGCATTGATCTCGTTACGGGCGGAGCTCTCGCGGAACAGGGACATGCCGCGCACGGCGATCATCCCCACGCTACCGAGGATCATCGCGAGCAGGGTGAGCGAGATGATCAGCTCGACCAGTGTGAATCCCGTGTGCGGATGGCTTGGCCGCGATCGTCTGGATAGGTGGGTCATCGGTTAGCGGATTGAGAGCAGGGTCGAGATCTCTACGAATCGAGGGCCCGTTGCATCGGCCCAGTCGACTCGCACTCGGGCGGGCAAAACCACATAGTCACCGGAGTGATCGAGGGCATCGATGATGCCGTCCGCATTCAGGTCGCGCGGCAGGCCAAAGTCCGGATCGTTCAGGTCCTCACGCAATTCACCGGCGCCATTTATCGGGAAGCGCACCAGCCCGGCCAGGCCATCCGGGTCGCCGTCCGGTGCAGTCAATCCGGCCACGGCAAAGCCTGGCCCGGGGCTGAGGCCAGCGACCGGATCGTCGGCCGGATCCGCATTGTAAAGGGCGAAGGTGTCTCCGAACTGGCTCGCCTGCATGGTCTCGATCGTGCGCCGGACCGAGAGGTAAGCCTCGATCTTGCGTTCATTGGCACTTTCGAGCCCTGCGAATGAGGTGATCGATGCGAGAGTTGCGCTCACCGCCACGGCAAGCACGACCATGCTGACCGAAAGCTCGATCAATGTCATACCTGCGCTGGTCGACGTACCGCCGGTGGGCCTGCGGCCAGGCTTCCTGAAATGATGTCTCACGATTCCCTCTAGATCTGGAAAGTTGGGATCCGGGTTATCGGGTTGGGGGGGGCCAGATCTGGACGCGTATTCCGCCGACTCGTGGCCGAGCGCCTTTCCCCCTGGAAGAATCTTCGCATGCGCGCAGCCTGGGAGCGGGCCGGGTCGGAACAGTCGATCGTCGCTAAAGCTCTGCCCATCACCCGGACGATTGACGACAGATGGCCAAGCAGAAACACAATCCCCGCCGGATCAAGCTAGCCCAGCCTCGAATGCAAATCTGGCTCGTGTCCTGCTTTGTCGGGCTCGCGGGTCTTGGTCTGCTGTTGCAATTCCTGGTGCTAGGTGCCCGTCTGACATCGCATACATCGAGCCTGGCCGGCATCAGCGGAGAAGTTGTCGACGCTGTTCCGAGAGCGCTGCTCGAGACGCTCGCCTTCAGCATGATTGTGCTTCTCCCGATCATCTTTCTGGTCGGGATCACCATCACTCTGCGCATCGCCGGTCCGCTCCGTCGTTTCGAGAGCTTTCTCGGCGGCGTCGCCCGGGGTGAGCAAATCGGACCCTGCAAGATCCGCGAAGGCGATCGGCTGCAAGGGCTATGCGACCTGATCAACGACGCTACTGAGCCCGTTCGGCGCGCCAGCGGAAAGCTCCGCGAGTCCGAGTCCGAGATGGAGCTTGAGCGCGAGCCCGCGCGCGTCGCTGAATAGGCGAGCCGGACTCAGTCGGGTTTGCGCGAGCGGGATCGAAACTCCGGTCGCACAAGGAGCACCGAGGCCAGTACCAGGCCCGCCACGACCAGGTAGATGACGTCCAGGGTCTTCTGCGGGACCTCGACGTAGAGCATGTCGCGAAAGACGCGTCCGATAAAGGAGAGGTCGTCGGCATCGATCTGGCCGGCGTCGCGCCGCAGGTCGGCCTCCCAGATCGTCAAGAAGCACAGCTCTCCGCGTATCGCATTGAAGGCGATATAGCCCATGATCGCGATGTGTGCACAGCGCCACCACGGGTTGCGGATCCAGCGCCAGCCTAGCGGCCAGCCGATGAGCACTCCAAGAACGCCGCCGATCATGAAGATCACGACGATCAAGTGGATGATGACAATGACGTCAGCTAACAGGGCGTCCATGGATGGGTCCACACCGAAGTGGCGCCGATTCTAGCGGTTTGGGCCGTCATCAAACCAGGTCTCTAGGTGCTCTGGTTCGTTGGCTTGAGGATCACGCCATGCCCATCGCGGCCATCGATTCTGATCACGGCCGCGCCGGGCAGTCGTATGTGCCTTACGTAGCGCGTCTCGTTGAGTGCCTCCAGCCCCGTCAGCCAGGCCCAGTCGAGCTGGCCCTGACCCAGCTCCGGATTGACCGTGAAGTAGCCGACATTGCTGGAGGTGAGGTTCTGGAAGAAGTGGGTGCCCTGTGAGGGCGCCACGGTGATGTCCTCGAAGCCGGCCTCCACGATCGCTCGAGCACCAGCGATCTGGTTCCATCCGACGGGGACGCCCAGGCTGGGATCGGCCGAGCCCCAGCGGCCGACACCGATCAGGATATAGGGCGCCCCTTCGTTGCGAAGCAACCCGTCGAAGCGGGCGATCTCCTGGGCTATCTCGCGCGTCTTGAGCCGATCAAAGCGCTTGATGTCGATCACCACCAGGTCGCGTACATTCTCGATCTCGCCGTTTCCGAGCACGGTATCGCTGCGGCAGATGACCGAGTCGTCAGGCTCATCACCCAGGTCGATCGTCGCGCCCTCCTTCGACATGGCCATGGGCCGCAGTTGCAGGAAGGCGAACTGCGGGCGTCGTCCGTCGCCGCCGAAGTTGCCGGCGAACTCGATCTCGACCGGAGCGCCCGTGCCTTCCGAGCAACGCGCAAGCAGCACCCGCAGCAGCTCGGCGAGCGGGAATGCGTCGTGCTTGAGCACCTGGGCGAAGCTCACCAATCGGATCCCGGGCCGCGAAGTTCCATCCACGATGCGGTTGTCGCTGGCCGTAAAGGTCGAAGCCAGCCAGGCCAGGGTGCCGTCAGCCTCTGCCACCTCGAGCGGGTGACGCTGGAAGCCGATCAGCCCATGTCCGCCATGGTCGCGCGTCAGATCGAGGGCCTGGAACTCCCTCTGGGAATTCTGCAACGCATCGTCGACCGAGGAGAATCCGACAATGTGGCGCGGGTAGAGCGGACAGAAGCGCAGACAGCGGCCGCCGCCCACCACGGTGCGGCCCATCCCGAGCGCCACTGCGGCAACTCCATCCTCCGCGGCGTGGCCCGGTTCCGGATAGAAATTGTGAGAGCGGGCCACGCCCGCAAAGTCCGGGTAGAAGCGGTCCTGGTGAGTGCGCCCGACCAGCTCCTGAATGATCACGGCCATCTTCTCCTCCTCGAGTCGGTAGGAGGTCATGGAAAGGTAGGCCTTGGCCTTCTCCGTGAATGTCGATGCGTACACGGCACGGACGGCTGAAGTGAGCTGGCGCAGCCGCACGTCGAGCTGCGTGTCATTGTTCGGGATCATGTGCGTCTCGTAGACACCTGCAAAGGGCTGCGAGAGCGAGTCTTCCATCAGACTGGAGGAGCGCACCGCGAGCGGATGCTTGACGCGCTGTAGAAGGGTGCGCAGGTCGGAGCCCGCGCTGCGAGGAAACGGGGCCTGCTGGAACAGCTGGGCGATCTCCGCGTCCGTGCGCGCAGAGGTGGCGTACTCTCGTAGCCACTCGAATTCGAGAAACTCATCGAAGACGTTCGTGGCAAGGACCGCGCAGGGTGGCACATAGACGTCGATCTCCGGGAATTGCTCCGAGATGTGCGAGTCCTTGAGGACGCGATTGGCGAAGGCCACGCCACGCGCCTTGCCACCCAGTGATCCCGTTCCGATTCGGGTGATGCTCACCGAGGGCTCGAATCGATTTCGGTCGAAAATCGCGATCACCGTCCGGTGCCGGTCGCGCCGAAATTCTTCGATCTGTTCGAGTAGCTGAGTACGCAGGTCCTCGGGCGACTCGAACTCGCTCTCGAGGCGCGGGCGTAGCAGCTCCGCAAGCGCGAACTCCGTGCGGGCTTTCAGCCAGTTCGCGAAATGATTGCGCTGAGCATGGTAGGCGATGCTCTCGATCGGAGCATTTGCCAGCTTCTCTGCAAAGGACTTGAGGTCGTGTGCCCGGTCGATCTGTGGCCCATCGGGCATTCTGAAAGTGAAGTCCCCGAATCCGAAACGCTCCACCAGGATCTGCCGCAGGTCCTGGAGCAGAACCGGCGAACCCTTCACCAGGAACGAGGCTCCGATCTCGTCCGCCAGGGAGCGATTGTCAGGCTCACTAGACTGCAAGACGATGCGGATGTCGGGGCGCGCCTCCAGCACCCGCTCGCAAAGTCGCAGACCTGCACGCTTGTCGAGCTTGCCTTCGCGCGGGTACTCGAAGTCAGAGATGACTCCCAGGACATACTCCCCATGCCGCTCGAACGCCTCCCAGGCCTCGTCGTAGGTGTCAAAGAGGAGCACCTTTGGCCGCGCACGCATGCGCACCATTCTCTGGGACAGGTTCAGGTCTTCCGAGAGCAGGTTGTGGGTATGGCGCAGGAGCTCCGAGTAGATCGTGGGCAGGAATGATGAGTAGAAGCGGATGCTGTCCTCGACCAGGATGATGGCCGGTACGCCGTGCACGCCCGTGTCGCCTTCGACATTCTTGCGGTCTTCCTGGTACATGACCATGGCGAGAAAGATGCGGACATCGCCCTGCCACAGGAAGATCCGGTCCAGGGTGCTCGTGTCGTTATGTGCCACGAACTGGTGCAGGTCCTGGTTCGAATAGGCCAGGCCGAAGACCGGAACCCCATGGCCGGCTTCCCGGACCTGGCGTGCAAAATCGGCTGCGTTCGGCTCCTCCTGATGGATGCTGGAGACGACCAGATCAAAGCTGTCGTCCTCACCGAGCAACTCGAGCGCGCGCTGCGAGTTGGATACCTGGATCAGGTCCGGAATATTGCTCCGGTTGAGGTCGATGAAGTGACCGAGCAGAGTCTCGGGCAGATGCCCTTCCTCGGACATGATGAAGGAGTCATAGAGACTCGACACCAGCAGGATGCGCTGCACCCGGTGCCGCATGAGCTCGTGAAAGCTACGCAGTCGCGCGGGTGCGTTGGGGCTCGGCACGTCGCTGGCCTGGGTCAAGCGACGCCCGCCCAGCCGGAAACCCGGGTTCTGGACGGATGCCACCGGCGCCGGTTCATACGATGCCCTGATCCATCATCGAGTCGGCCACCTTCAGGAAGCCAGCGATGTTCGCGCCGTTGACGTAGTTTCCGGGAGTGCCGAATCGTTCGGCGGCCGACACGCAGGATTCATGGATGTCGGCCATGATGCGCTGCAGGCGTGAGTCCACCTCCTCGCTGGTCCAGCTGTAGCGGATGCTGTTCTGAGCCATCTCCAGCCCCGATACCGCCACTCCGCCAGCGTTGGCGGCCTTGCCCGGTCCGTAGAGCACGTCGCCCCCCAGCAGGGTGACCACGCCGTCGGCGGTGGTGGGCATGTTCGCACCCTCGCTCAGGAGTTTCACGCCGCCCGCCAGCAGGTTCGCCGCGTCGTTTGCGTTGATCTCATTCTGGGTCGCGCAGGGAAATGCGCAGTCTGCCTTGTGGCTCCAGATGGGGTTGTGGTCTCTCGAGCCGTCGGCGGGCGAATAGACGGCGGAGGCGTACTTCTCCGCGTACTCGCTGATGCGTCCGCGGCGTGCGTTCTTCAACTCCATCACGAAGCCCAGCTTCTCGGAGTCGATGCCCGCTTCGTCATGGATGTAGCCGCCCGAGTCGGACATGGTCACAACCTTGGCGCCGAACTCGATCAGCTTTTCTGCTGCGTACTGCGCCACGTTGCCACTACCGGAGACCAGGCAGACTTTTCCGGCCAGGCTGTCGGAGCGCGTGTTCAGCATCTCGCGCGCAAAGTAGACTGCGCCGTAGCCGGTCGCCTGGGGCCGAATCAGAGACCCGCCCCAGTTCAGCCCCTTGCCCGTCAGCACTCCGGTGAACTCGTTTGCGATCCGCTTGTACTGCCCGAAAAGGTATCCGATCTCGCGCCCGCCCACGCCGATGTCGCCGGCGGGAACATCGGTGTTGGAACCGATATGCCGATAGAGCTCGGTCATGAAGCTCTGACAGAAGCGCATGACCTCGGTCTCGCTCTTGCCCTTGGGGTCGAAGTCCGACCCGCCCTTCCCGCCGCCCATCGGCAGGGTCGTGAGGGAGTTCTTGAAGGCCTGTTCGAAGGCCAGGAACTTCAAGATGCCCAGATTCACCGATGGGTGAAATCGCAGGCCACCCTTGTAGGGGCCGATGGCGCTATTCATCTCGATCCGGAAGCCGCGATTGACCTGCACGTCCCCATTGTCGCTGAGCCACGGAACGCGAAACATGATCACCCGTTCCGCCTCGACCATCCGCTCGAGGACCTTCGCGCTGCGGTACTCGGGGTGACGTTCGAATACCAGGGTCAGGGATTCGGCGACCTCCTGTACGGCCTGGTGGAACTCGGGCTCGGCGGGGTTCTTGGCCTTGACGTCTGCCATCAGGCCAGCCACATAATCGTGCATCGGTTCGATCCTTGGGGCTGCGGTTGGGATAGGGGCGCGAGCCCTCAGATTTCGAATCGGCCGTGCATCTCGATCGACAGGGCTGTCGTCGAATCGGCGCCAGGCGCGTCCACTTCCGTCCACGGATCGGGCATGCGTGCAGGATCGCGGAAAGGCATGTTCACACGCTGTCGAGTGGTGGGGCAGTCGTACTCAAATGCGCGCGGGATGCTCTCGGAGCAAATAGTGTGCGCTCCATTGCACGCCTCGCAGGTGATTCTAGTTTCCCACATGCTGCGGTCTCCTTCTCGCAAATATCCGTGGTCGGTGGACCGGCCAGAGGCGCGGGTCCCAGCTCCACATTCTATCGCACAGGCCCACAGATAGCGACGTCAGGACCCCTAATACACGGACCTGCAGGGGCCTATTGCTGGTCGAGAACCCAGAGTTCCTGCGGGCTGCTTCGCTCTTCTGCCCAGACGACCTCCCCGTAGCGTGACACATCCATCCACGGTGAGAGTTCGTACATCTGGCCCAGTTCCCGCAGCATGGTTCGGTTCTTCCCGGAGTAGTCCATGGACCAGAGTTGCCAGCGATCGTCTTCCGCAAGCAGAAACAAGATGGTCTCGCCATCCCCCGCAAAGCACGCCACCTGGCCCGTTCCCAGGCGTGTCTGCTCGTAGGTCTCCGCGTCGACAGATAGCATCAGGCCGGGGGGCCACTCGCCGATGATCAGTGCGCCGGTCTCGGAGAAGTCTGGTCGGAATATTCGAGCAGGGAATGGCTTCTCGACACCAGACTCGAGGTCGCGCAAGATAAAGGTCGCGTTGCTGGTATCGGAAAACTTGGCGCTCAACAGGGATCTACCGTCGGGCGTCAAGGCCGGAAATGGATGGGTGAGCATGCGCCAACCGGGCGCGACCAGCTCGGACTCGCCGCCCGTTGCGAGTATGCGGTGGTATCCCGACGCGCTGTCCGACTCCTGGAAGTAGTAGAGGTAGTCGCCATCCATGGACCAGCGCGGCATGAGGACGGTCGTCTTTCCACGGGTGCGTGTGACCTGGGTCAGGTTTGTTCCGTCAGGGTCGAGGGTGTGCAGTTCTGTGGTGGAATGGCGTCCTTCACCGAAGACGGCGATACTCGTCCCATCCGGGGACCAGCTGGGATAGAGCAGCTGGGTTCGCGATGAGCGCAGAACTCGAGCCGAGGAGGAAGGATGTGTGGCGTCCCAGACCTGGAGAACGGACTCTGTACGAGTATTCGTGAACAGGATCCGTCGGCCGTCGTTCGCGAGGCAGGGTTCGCTGTCCGCGCCCGTACCGGTGGTGATCGACTGTGGCTCGTGCGGTCCACCGGGTGCAGTGGAGGTGCGCCAGAGTAGGCGCGGGCCGTCGCGTTCGGAGGAGTGCACGATCCAGCGCCCGTCCGGAGTGAAGTTCGGGTTGCGAGCCGCCTCCAGCTCCGCCGAAAGGAGGCGCTGGTCGCTGCCGTCGAGGCTGCCAATCCAGAGCCGGCCGTATGATCCCAATTCCGAGCGGAAGTAGACAACCTGCGTACCGTCAGGGGAAAGAGCGGGCATCTGGCCGAGCATGGGATTGGATGCAGGCGGGAAGCCGTCGAGGACGCGAGCGTCGTCTCCATTGGCGTCGGCCATCCAGATCCTACGCCCACGCTCAAAGACAATCTGCGCTCCGTCGTGGGACCAGTTCGCGCGTCGGGCCTCGGGTATCAGGGTGCGCGCCGTACCTCCCAGAGCAGAGATGACGAGCACTTCGCCGTCCGCCCATCCTTCACCGCTCGGAGTGTGCTGGTAGAGGATCAGGCTTCCGCCAGGTTGCCAGCGCGGTCGTTCGACGCTCTGCGTGCCAGTGGTCAAGCGCTGCGGCTCACCATCGTCGATGCCCGTCACGAACAGTTGATCGACGCCCCGGGAGCGGTTGACGTAGGCGACGAGACTTCCGTCGGAATTGAGTGTGCCCGAGTGTGGCGAACCGGTCAGCGTCGAAAGCAAGCGCTGGCCAAAGCGCGGTGCAGGTTCGGTCGTGGCAGCAGCTGCGGGCGAAGCGGGATCCGGCGCCTGGCTGGCAGGCTCGGGCTCTGCCAGAATCTCGGCTGGAGCCGTGGGCTCAGCGACTTGTTCATCTTCGCGCCCTAGCGCGAACCAGGCCGTAGTTGCCGCGATAGCTGCCATGGGGATGACTAGCCTTGCGCGCAAGGCTCGCGCGGACGCCGGTGTCGACACCGGTCGGCGCTCGCGCAGGGCGCGTAGATCGTCGATCATGGCGGCAAGGTCGGGGTAGCGCTCGACCCGATCCTTTGCGAGCGCACGTGCGAGCACCCGGTCCAGGTCCGGCGGCAGGTCGGGGCGAGACCTTGCCAGGGGCCTGGGTGCCTCCTCGAGGATGGCGTGCAGGACGGCCGCTGTATTCTCGTCCCGGGCGAAGGGCGAGCGGCCATCCACGAGTTCATAGAGAAGGGCGCCGAAGCTGAACTGGTCGGAGCGGGCGTCGATCTCCTGACCCCTGACCTGCTCGGGTGCCATGTACGCAAGGGTTCCAAGGGTGGAGCCGGTCTGGGTCAGCTGCGGCTCGGTGGAGACTTTCGCGAGCCCGAAATCCATCACCTGAGCCCGCCCGCTGTCGGAGACCATCACATTGCTCGGCTTGACGTCGCGGTGGACGATCCCCTTGCCATGGGCGGCGCCAAGCCCATCGCCGATCTGCATGGCCACGTCGAGTAGCTCGTCGAAGCTCGGCGAGTGGGTCGCGACCCACTCGTCCAGGGGCTTTCCGTCCGCATACTCCATGGCGATGAAATCCTGACCGTCCAGGGTCTCGACCGCGTAGATGGCCAATATGTTGGCGTGGTTGAGCGAGCTGGCAGCGCGCGCCTCCCGGGCCAGTCGCTCGCGGGCCTGGGGCTCGAGGGCAGCCTTGCGGCCCAGGAATTTCAGGGCCACGGGCCGCTCAAGGCGGGTGTCCTTGGCCAGCCAGACCTCGCCCATTCCACCCTCGCCGAGCTTGCGCTCGATCTCGTAGTGCAGCAGGACTTCACCGGGGCTGGGGGACATGCGGTCACATTAGCAGGGTGGCCTGCGCCTGGCGAGCGGCCAGGATCTGCTCGCTCGGGGGTGCCGGTCTGTAAGAGTCCCATCTCATGCCGTTCTTTCACCTTGGCCCGAGGAAGCACCCTATATCCTCTGCAAGCTCGGCCATCCGCATCTGGACGCGGTGTGCCAGATCCCCACTACGCAAACGATCCCGATGAATCGATCTCTACTCAGTCTGCTCTTGCTCACCTCGGCCGCCTGCGCTCTTCCCGGCGAGGTCCGGGCACAGGGGTCCTCCGAGGCCGGCATGCTTCGCTTTCCGGACGTCAGTGCGACCGACATCGTATTCGTGTTCGCCAATGATCTGTGGGTGGTACCGCGAGAGGGCGGCGTCGCCATACCTCTGGCCAGCCCTGCCGGCTCGGAACGCGCGCCGAGCTTCAGCGCGGATGGTCTGACCATCGCGTTTATCGGCAACTACGAAGGGGACAGCGACCTGTACACGGTGCCCGTCGCCGGTGGAGTTCCGTACCGCGTGACGCACCAGCCCGGCACCGAGGGGCTCAGTCAGTGGACCGCGGACGGTCGCCTGATCTTCTCGACCTCGGCCGTGGCCGGGAATCGCCGTGCTCCGATGATGTACAGCGTGTCCGCCCAGGGCGGGCTTCCCGTCCAGCTGCCCATTCCATACGGCTTGAACGGAACGATCAGCGCAGACGGCCGCACGTTGGCCTACACGCCGAACTCACGGGACAACCGCAACTGGAAGCGCTACCGGGGCGGGATGGCCACGGATATCTGGCTGTTCGACCTCGAACAGTTGAGCTCCACACGCGTCACCGATTGGGAAGGGACTGACACGATCCCGATGTGGCACGGAAACAAGCTCTACTACATGTCCGATAGGGGACCTGAGCAGCGCCTCAATATCTGGGTCTTTGACCCGGCGAGCGCAGATCACCGTCAGGTGACCTCGTTCACGGATTACGACGTGAAGTGGCCGGCGATCGGGCCTGGGGACGCTGGCCAGGGCGAGATCGTATTCCAGAATAACCTGGGCCTCATGCTCCTGGATCTCGGCACCGAGCAGACGCGCCTGGTTGATGTCAAGGTCCCCGGGGCCCGTGAGAGCATCCGCGCAAAGTCGATCGACGTCACGCGCTCGATCGCGGCCGCCGACGTCTCGCGCACGGGCAAGCGCGCGGTGGTCGAGGCGCGGGGCGATATCTGGACCCTGCCCGCGGAAAAAGGAACGCCTCGCAACTTGACGCGCTCTGCCGGCGTGGCCGAGCGAGATCCGTCGTGGAGTCCGGATGGGCGCTGGATCGCCTACTTCTCGGATGCGACCGGCGAGTACGAGCTGTGTCTGACCCAGTCGGACGGGCGCGGTGAGACGCGCCAGCTGACCGAAGACTCGGAGGGCTATCGCTACGGCCCGACCTGGTCCCCTGATTCGGAGAAGATCGCGTTCAGCGATCGCAGCGGTTCGATCTACGTGCACGAGATCGAATCGGGCGAGACGACATTTGTCGAGCGGCACGAGACGGCCGAGTGGGGAGTCGGATTGAACTGGTCCCACGATGGGCGCTGGCTGACCTACTCGAGCGTCGGCGACGTGGCCGGGTCCGCCGCCATCAAGCTGTACGACACGACCGAGGGCGCGCTGCACAAGGTCACGAGCGACATGTTCAATGACGGGAGTCCGGCCTTCGACCGCAAGGGCGACTTTCTCTACTTCGAGAGCTCGCGCAATTTCCAGGGGCTGACCATGTCCGCCATCGATTCCAGCTACGTGCACCGGAATTCGGAGGTGTTGCTCGCCGTGCCGCTGCGGGCCGACGTGGAGTATCCGTGGGCCCCCGAGAGCGACGAGGAGACCTGGGACGACGAGGACGAGGAAGAAGAAGAGGACGAGGCTGACGACGAGAGTGACGACGACGAAGACGACGACGACGAAGACGAGGCCGGTGAAGACGACGAGGACGGTGAGGAGGACGAGCCTGATGACGACGGAGTCAGCGGAACCTGGAAGGGCACGCTCTCGATTCCTGGCGCCGGCGATGTCGACTTCACGATGACGTTGCGCCTGCTGGACGACGGCATTCTCGAGGGCGAGATCAGCAGCTCGCTCGGCACGGGCACCCTCTCGGGCGACTACGATCCCGCCTCGGGCGAGGTCAGCGGGGATGTGGAGACCGACGAAGGGCTGGTGCTCGTATTTGAAGGAACCCTCGCCGACGGAACGGTAAACGTCACCTTCGAGACGCCCGATGGTGAGGCTTCCATGGAGGGAACGCGCACTTCGTCGTCAGTCGAGGATGACGATTCGAAAGACGAGGACGAGGACGAGCCGGCCGAGGTGGTCGAGATTGATATCGAGGGGTTCGAGCGGCGTGCGATCCAGTTGCCGGTTTCGCCAGGCAACTTCTGGGCGCTCGCAGTGAACGACAAGAACCAGCTGATGTATGTACGCGGGGGCGACGACCCGGGTGTGAAGCTGTTCGATATCCATGGCGACGATCTCAAGGAGGAGGACGTCACCAGTGGGGGCGGATTTGGCCTCTCGGCCGACGGCAAGAAGATGATCGTCATGCGCGGACGGACGCCCGCGATCGGCAAGGCGGCCGCCGGCAGCAAGCCGGAAAAGGTCGAGACGGACGGTATGCAGGTCGTGATCGATCCGCGCGAGGAGTGGCCACAGATCTACACGGATGCCTGGCGGCTATTCCGCGACTACTTCTACGCCGGCAACATGCACGGCGTCGACTGGCAAGGTGTGTACGATCAATACCGCCCCATGATCGACGCGTGTGCGACGCGCAACGATGTGGATTACGTCTTGCGCGAGACCGTGGCTGAGCTCAACTGCGGTCACACATACGTGCGCGGCGGTCCGCTCGAGCGCGGCTCGCGCGTTGGCGTCGGGCTGTTGGGCTGCGACTTCGTCCTGGAGAATGGCGCCTATCGAATCGCGAAAATCATCGAGGGCGGCGTCTGGGACTCGGACGCACGTGGGCCGCTCAGCCAGCCGGGTGTGGACGTGGCCGAGAGTGACTATCTACTCGCGGTCAACGGCATTGCGATGGATACGACCCTCGACCCCTGGGCCGCATTCGTCGGCCTGGCGGGCAAGGCCGTCGAGTTGACCGTGAGCCAGAATCCGACCATGGACGATGAGAGCCGGCGCGTGCGCGTGAAGGCTCTGAGCAGCGAAGGCCGTCTTCGCTATCGCGCATGGATCGAGAGCAACCGTGCCTATGTATTCGAGAAGTCGGGTGGAAAGGTCGGCTACATCTACGTTCCGGACACGGGCCCGAACGGACGCAACAACTTCTTCCGGCAGATCTACGGTCAGGCCCACCTGGAGGCCTTGATAGTGGACGAGCGCTGGAATGGTGGAGGCTGGTTCCCGGGTCGCGAGATCGAGGCGCTCAATCGGCCGCGCACGAACTACTGGGCGCGGCGTTGGGGTCGCTCCATGCCGACGCCGAGCGATTCGCACCAGGGCCCGAAGTGCATGTTGATCAATCGCGACTCCGGTTCCGGTGGTGATATGTTCCCGTACCTGTTCAAGCATGCGGGCATCGGAAAGTTGATCGGCACGCGTACCTGGGGTGGCCTGGTCGGCTACTCAGGCAGTCCGTCACTGATCGACGGTGCCACCCTTGCGATTCCCTCCTTCGGTTTCTACGAGCTGGACGGGACCTGGGGGGTCGAGGGGCACGGAGTCGATCCGGACATCGAGGTGATCGATGATCCGGCGCTTATGCAGAATGGTGCCGATCCGCAGATCGATGCGGCCGTCGAGTTGATGCTCAGCGAGCTCGAAACCGGCGCCTACAACCCGCCGGGGCGTCCGGCCGATCCCGACCGCAGTGGCATGGGCTTGCCCGAGTCGGAGCGCAACAGCTTTCCGAACGGACGCTGACGCGCCCGCCGGGAGCGGGCTGGTGGTCACCGTAGACCGCCAGCCCGAGCGGACCGATCGACCAGCCGGACTCTGTGCGGTCAGGGTCCGATCGGCGGGCCAGAACGCGAGGGATTCAGGGTGCCCGGGCTATGACAGGGCGAGGGGCGTGGCGCCAGGACCTTGGCGCGCAGCGTGCCGGGTTGTTCGAAGAGCTGAACCCGCGCGTTGGCCTCGTGGGGCGGGGCATCGCTCTCGACCGAGAAGGCGTACAGGTTTCCCCAGCGCACCGCATTCGCATCCGGGTTGGCTGTGAATGACTCGGTTGACCAGCGCATGGCGTTCGCGCCTGCGTTGAATGACCAGGGTGCATTGGAAAAGGGTGAGCCGCTGTGGTGCCGGACGCCGAAGAACTGGGGGTTCGAGAGGTCGCCGGTGCCGCATGGGGCCGGGATACGCAGGCCGCGAGCTGCGACCTGGGATGTCGTGTTCTGAACCGCGTAGTCGTAGCGCCAGCGGCCGTTTCCGAGATCGGTGGCGCGCGAAGCGACCCAGAAGGTGCCGTGCAGACCGGGGCCGCCCTCGTCCACGAGGCTCGCCTCGTCGATCAGGACGCCAACGTGTTCGGCGCGCCAGGCGAAGATGGCCGGCTCACCGACATTCGTCGGCCCCACATTGATGGGGGAGGTCGGGTTGCTCAGGTCGACCTCGCGCCAGGACAGGTTGTTGGCTCCGGACCCAGCCTGCTGGTCATGACCCGAGACCACCTGATTCTCGGCCACGTATATCGCACCGGGGATGCCGACATCGGCGATCGCCACCTGGATGCGGCCATTGAGCACGGGCGGGTCGCCGCTGGGTCCGGGCGGAATCACGGGCCACTCACCGCGGTTGGCGTCGATGATCCATTTGCCCCACCCGATCGATCCGTCGGAGATGGAGGTCGTATCCGCGCAGCCCACACCCAGGGTGTCACATGCAGTGGCCTGGCAGGATCCGCAACTACTCTCATTCAGGGCACAGACCCGCACCACCGGGAAGCCGTAGCCGAGCTGGACGATGCGCCCATCGGCGATCCGGAACAGGTTCTTGGCGACGACGGGCGTATCGAAGTAGGGATCCACGTCCAGGGGTGCGTCCCCGATGTTGCAGATCGTCGTGCGGAACGAATAGGCCCGGAATCCATCCACCTCGCCGTAGTACTGCCAGCTCTGGGCCACCACCGACGCCGTTACGTCAGGCACCTGTGCGGGTGCGCTGGTGCTGAAGAGCAGGAGTATTCCCAGGGATGTGAAGGGCTGTCTCATGGGGCTCGTTTCGATGGGGCCTGTTCGGGTCGAGACTGTCTCGTCAGCCTACCAGATTTCGGCTCGCGCGGACGCGGGCAGCAGGGAGGGCGCGTCCTCGGGCAGATGGAAGGCGTCAGCGAACTGCTGGAGGTTTGCGAGGGGGCACGATGCGCGCGCGCTCGCCGGCGAATGGACATCCGTATTGACCTGAAGTTTCAGGGCCTCGTCGCGGATTTTCGAGCGCCAGACGCGCTGAAAGGCCAGGAAGAAGCGCTGCTCACGGGTGAAACCACCCAGCATCGGATCGGGAACTTCGGCGTTGGCGCGTTGCATGGCTTCGAGTGCGATCGAGATGCCGCCCAGGTCGGCGATGTTCTCACCGAGGGTGAGTTCACCATTGATGAAGACGTCCGGCAGCACCTCGACCTTGCCGTACTGCTCGACGAGCTTCTGTGTACGGCTTTCGAACTCCTCGCGATCGCTGTCGGTCCACCAGTTCCGCAGGCGGCCCTCGGCGTCGAACTGGGACCCGGCGTCGTCGAACCCGTGAGTGATCTCGTGCCCGATGACCGCTCCGATCGCTCCGTAGTTGAGCGGATCGTCGAGGTGCTCACCGAAGAACGGTGGTTGCAGGATCGCAGCCGGGAACACGATCTCGTTGCGCAGGGGATGGTAGTAGGCATTGAGGGTCTGAGGAGTCATTCCCCATTCGCCCGGGTCCACGGGCTTCCCGATGCGCGAGAGTTGCCAGCGGAATTCGTGCTCGCTGGCGCGCATCACATTCTCGGCATAGGAAGATCGCCCGACCTCGAGGGCGGAATAATCGCGCCATTCATCGGGATAGCCAATCTTCACTCCGAAGCCGGCTAGCTTGTTCAGCGCCTGGGCCTTGGTCTCGGCACTCATCCACTCGACGCGCTGGAGTCGGTCACCCATGACCACGAGCAGCTCTTGCACCATCTTCGCGGCGCGCTCCTTGGCTTCGGGCTTGAAGGCGCGTTCCACGTAGAGCTGGCCAAGGGCCTCGCCCAGGGCAGCGCTGGTCTGACCCAGAACACGCTTCCAGCGCGGCTCCATCTCCGGAACGCCTGAAAGTACCGTGGTAAAGAACCGGAAGTCCTCACGCTCGATGTCCGAGCTGAGGGAAGCAGCCATGCCGCTGACCAGGTGCCAGCGCAGGTAGATCTTCCAGTCGGAGAGGGGGATCTCGACGAGCATCGCATCGAGCTCGGCGAAGAATTCTGGCATGGGCTGGTTGATCTGGTCGACGTCGAGCTGCAGCTGGCGCAGGTACGCCGTCCAGTCGAAATTCGGCATGGCCCGGACGATCTCAGCGGTAGGCACCATGCGGTCCCAATTCTGCGGGTTGGTCAATTCGACGTTGGTGAGCGACTTGCCCGCCAGGCGCGTCTCGATCGCCATGACCGTCCGTGCTCCCGCCTTCGCGACCGCGTCCGAATCGCCGAGCAGTTTCAGCATGGCACTCACGTGGGCCACATACTGCTCCCGTTGCTGCTGTGTCTCCTCGTCCTCGCGCGTGTAGTAATCCCGGTCCGGCAGGCCCAGACCAGCCTGGGTGACCCAGGCCATGATCATGGTCGGGTCCTGCAGCCCGGCTTCGGCGCCCGGACCGAATAGTGCTCCCACGCCGATCGCGTGCAGGCGGGCAATGGTGTCCGCAAAGCTCGCCCGGTCGTGGATTGAATCGATGCGCGCGAGCATGGGAGCGATGGGCTGGGCGCCTGATGCGTCGATGCCAGCGGTGTCCATGCCGGTTCCCCAGAAATCGCCCAGCTTCTGTTCCAGGCTCCCGGGCTGGGGGTCATCGGCAGCGGCCGCCTCCTTCAGGATCTCCAGCAGGAGGGCGCGATTGCGCTCGCTCACCTCGGCGCTGACACTCCAGGAGGAGCGTTCGGGCGGTATTTCGGCCCGATCGAGCCAGCCGCCATTTGCGTGGCGATAGAAGTCGGACGCCGGATCCGCCGAGAGATCCATGTCGCGCGGATCGATATCACCCGCGACGGGCGAACCATGTCCGGCGGAGGTCTTGCAAGCGGGCAAGCAGGCGAGGAGCAGCAGGGCGGCGAAGGGGACAGTTCGATCGGATCGCATGGGGTTCAATTTCTGCGGCGCTGGATTCGGGGGGGTACCTGATGGACCCGGATCCTAGCCTAATCCGGTCGATCGGGGCCCCATCGCCGGTGGTTCTCCAGGGCCGGCCTCGCATATGCCCAATCTGCCGGGAATAGTGGCGCCGCGCCGCGCGTCGACTCCGTGCCGCAGCGATCGCGCGGCCCTGCCCCGTTACCCAAGCCCCTGGTACTCGACCATGAAGCTACTCATCGCTGGCCTAGTCCTGTCGCTCACGCTCGGCTGTCGCGCCTCCGACGCGATGGCCGCAACGCTCATCGCACCTGAAAGCATCGATCCGCCCACCAATCTGGAGCAGATCGTGCACCTGTATCAGCAACAGTCGGGGGTCACCCTGACCTACGACGACACGACAGCCCAGTGCCTGCAGTCGATCAGCGTCGCACCCGTCGGCCCGGATGGAGACCTGCTCCTGATCGACTCCGGCGCCGCGGCGACCAACCTCTTCGAGGTGTTGCCCTTGCGCTACGCCAATGCAGCGGTGACTGCCAACATCCTGCTCAGGCTCGTGCACGCGGCTGGCGCATCACCGGCCGGGCCCGACATCCGGATCACCGCCGACGAGCGCACCAACTCTGTGGTGGTCCGGGCAGACCCCGAACACCTGGCCCATCTCAAGAGCCTCATCGCGCGCCTCGATACAGAGCAGTCTACCGGGGGCTGAGGGCCGCCCGGTCCGCCAGCTCACTCCATCCAGCGCACCGCCGACTCCCGGCGCTGCGCTGGTTCTGCGTTCGGGTCATACCCGCGATCCTCGCCGAAATGGTCGCGCAATGCCTCGAACGCGCTCTGGCGCGCGAATTCAACCGGCGAGAGCAGCAGGGAGGCGAGCGTATGGCGCGCTGCCAGGTCGCCGGCCGCGAGCCGCGTGCGTGCCACCTGGACCAGCAAGTTGTCCCCCGGACCCGCTTCACTCGGCACTGCGTTGTTGGAGATCAGGCGCCGAACACGTTGCTCGTAGCGCCCCAGGGCCGGGAGGGTGGCGGGATCCGCGAGGCGCTCGAGTGCCCACGCGGCCCAGGCTGCCACCGAGACCACAGGGTCGCGCAGGGTCGCAACGAGGGCCGGCGCGGAACGGGGGTCACCGATCGCGCCCAAGCAGCGGCAGATCAATGCGCGCTTGGATCCAAAACCGGGCGGGTACTTGAGCCCGCGCACGAGTCCCGGCACGGCGTACTTGCCCATCCCGACGAGCTCGGCTTCCATCGATTGATCCGCTCTTGAACCGGAGGGGCCGAGGTCGCTGCCGCCGAGCTTCGTGACCACGCTGCGGGCGTAGTCTTCGGCGATTCGATCCCGCTCCGGGTCCGCGGGAATCAGCGCTCCCGGGCTGGCGCTTCTCGCCCACCAGGCTTCCAGGGCTGCGATCGCGTCGAGCCGATCGGGCCGTGGTGCCAGGGGGTCATAGCCAGCGTGCTGGCCCGTCACGGCGAAGAATGCTTCGAAGAACATCTCGCGCAACAGGTCGTCGGGATAGTCGAGCCCCGAGAGCAGGACCGGCATTCCATCCGTGGATCCGAGGCGTGCCATTGCAAATGCCACGTCGCGGCGTGTCTCCGGATAGATGGCGCGCTCCAGCGCGGTCGCGAGGTCGGCGACGGCGTCCTCGACCCCGTTCTCCGCCAGGGCGAGGGCCGCCTCTCGCACCACATCCGGGTCGGCATCGTCGAGCAGACCCCTCAGCTGCGGAGCCAGGTCGCGCATGGAGAGCATGCCAACGGCGCGCGCAGCGCTAGCGCGATCGAGCGCCGTATCTGAAGCGAGGGCGCGCGTCAGCGGCTCTTCGATATCGTCTCCACGCCAGATCAGTCGCGTCAAGAGCTCGCGCGTGTGCAGGCGAATGTAGAGCTGATCGCTGTCGAGCGCCGCGACGATCTGCTCGCGAGCAGGCCGTCCGATCTTCTGCAGGACCATGATCGCCTGGTTGTAGGTCTTGTTGTCCCAGGACCCCAGGGCTTCGAGCAGGGCGGGCACCGCCGGCAAGCCAATCTCGGCCAATCTCTTGCGGGCCGCGCGGTTCGCCTCGGGGACGGGAAACTGGAAGAGCCCGATCAGCGTCGCGATGTCCTCGACCCCGTCTCCAGTCGGTACATCGACCTTGACGGTCCCGATCGGGGGACGCGCGTAGTCCACGAGATTGGCCGGGCTCGACGTCTCGGGCGCGATTCCCTCGGGGGTGATGACGGTCACTTCAGGTGCGGACTCGACGAGCTCGTCGGACGGGGTAACGCCATCGAAGGGTATGACCCGAGATTCGAGCACCCGTGAGAGGTCCGGATGGAAGTCGTCGATGGGGTAGTAGAGCTTGAAGAAGAGAGTTGTCTCGACGGTGCCGGACGCCACCGATAGGGGCACGCGGTGGGTGCGCGACTGTCCCGCGGGAATCTGGGTGTTGACCGGCAGGGTCAGGCCGTAGGGGCGCTTGTAGGGATCGCGGAAGACGCGACGTGAACGGGCCACCTCCTTGCCCTCCAGGTCGCGCACCACCACCACCGACTCGACCGAGCGCTGCTTCAGCTCGGTTGGAAAGTTGTGTCCGGAGCCCTCGTTGGCGATCGTGACGACTGCTGCACTTTCTTGGATCGCCGTTGAATAGCGATAGGCACGCCGCACCTGGGATTCGCTGCGCGATCCCGGAAACACATGGCTCAGCACCGGTCGCACGGGTCCGCCGACGGCCACCGGTCGTTCGATCTCTTCCATGTGGCAGTCCATGCAGACCCGCCCGCTGGCCTTGCCCGTGGGACTGGCCTCCCACTGGTACGGCGTCCCATGGTTGCGATGACACGAGGCGCAGGCTTCGACCGTCCCGACATCCGGGTGGAAGGCCTGGCGGCACTGGGCGCCACCCGCGAAGTCGGCGTAGTCGTAATCGGGGCGCCAGTGGCAGGTCATGCACGTGTTGCCCTCCTCGAGATTGTGGTGCCGGCGCGTCGGGTTCAGGCCGACACCGGTCTCGAAGATCGGACGCGGGGTGTGGCAGATGATGCAGTCACCGAGGTCGAATCGGGCCGTCGCCAGGCGCACCTCCGGGTCCGTGTAGGCCCGCCCGTGGGTCGACTGCTCGTGTTCCGCGTAGATCGCCGGGTGGCAGCTCGCACAAAAGGCACTCTGCATCACATCTGGCCCTGGGTCCAGACGTGTGGGGGACCCGGTCGGGCTCGCGCTGGTCGACGCCAGCGCCGGTCCGGGGCCGGGATCGCTGGGGAGTCGCAGCGACATGAATGTGAGGGCGCCAAGGGCGCATGCGACGGCAGGCTTCATCTTTGGATCGTACCGGATTCTGTGGCGTTCTCGACGCCCGTGGTCGAGACCAGGTGGCACCGCTGGCCGGGCGGCGGGAGCTGTAGTCCGGCAGGCGGGCGCCGTAACAGGTAGCCCGCCCGTCTACGGAAAGTCAGGGGGCGCGCAGATAGGCCTTCGGCGCCAGTCCTCGAAGCGGATATGCTTCCGCCCCCCCTTCCCGCGATCCGAGCGCACATCTGCCGCCGGCCTGGGCTGGAGTAGGAGCCACCAATACACCCATGAAACTGCCCATCCTTCGATCCTCTCTCGTCTGGGCCGCCCTTCTGACGAGCGCCCTGTCCGGTGCGAATGCCGGGTCCGCCCCCCTGGCCAACGAGCCCCTCACGGCCTGGGATGTCGCCATGCTTCGAGGCGTCACCTCGGCCGCAATCTCGCCCGACGGCCGGCACGTGGCTTACACCCTCTCCGTGCCCCGTGAGCCCAAGCAGGATGAGGATGGCTCGGCCCGCTCGCAACTGCACGTGCTGGAGTATGACAGTGGTGAGTCGCGAGCTTTCGTGACCGCCGACAGCGGCGTCAGCCGGGTGCGCTGGACCCCCGATGGTGAGCACATCGGGTTTGTCGCCAAGCGTGACGGGGACGAACACAGCGTCCTCTACATGCTTCCCATTCGCGGTGGCGAGGCACGTCGCGCCGCAAGCCTCGAGGGTCGGTCCGTCTCGAGCTACACCCTCTCGCCCGATGGCACGCGCGTGGCCCTGCTCTCGCGGCCGCCCGAGAGCAAGGAGCGCAAGGCCGACAAGAAGCATGGCTTCAAGGCCGAGATCTACGAGGAGGACTGGCACGCGGCCGAGCTGTCGATCGCGAAGCTATTCGATGAGGACAGTGATCCCATCGAAGTGGCTCTGGACGGGCACCCCAGCGCTGCCGCCTGGTCACCGGATGGTCAGCGCATCGCCCTGGCGGTGGCACCGACGCCGCTTGTCGACGATAGCTACATGCTCAAGCGGATCCGGATCGTGGATCTGGACAGCGGTTCCGTCACGGCCGAGATCAACAACCGCGGCAAGCTCGGGAGCTTCCACTGGAGCCCGGATGGTGAAGGCCTGGCGATCATCGCCGCCTTCGATGAGCACGATGGCGTCGCCGGCCGGCTGCTCTGGTCTTCGGCCGCGCCCAGCGCCGAAGCCCACGACCCGGCACCGATGCTCGGGGAGCGTGAACGGGACGAGCATCAGGCCGAGTGGCTGGCGAATGGCCGGCTGCTCGTGCGCGGTAGCAAGGGTGCCTGGTCGACCGTCGACACCTACGCCGTGGCGGACGGGCGCGCATCGGACCGCGTCTCCTTGCTACCCCTCGAGGGCCCGGTCTGGCGCAGCGTGACCGTTTCGGATGATGGCGGCCGCGCGGCTCTGGTCGGATCGAGTCCCACCCATTCGGGCGAGGTCTACACCCTGGATCTCGCGGGCTCGAAGCTAGCTCGCCGGACGGACTCGAACCCGTCCCTCGAAACGGCCCTGATGTCCCGTCAGGAAGTGATCCGCTATCCGGCGCGCGATGGCCTCCCGGTCGAGGGAATTTTCATCCATCCAGTCGAGGGCAGCCCCAGTCCGGCGCCCCTGATAGTCGCCGTGCATGGCGGACCGGAATCTCACATCTCGAACGGCTGGCTCACCGGCTACTCCTACGCCGGTCAGCTGGCGGCGGCCAAGGGCTACGCGATCTTCTACCCCAACTATCGGGGCAGTACGGGGCGTGGGCTGGCCTACCTGAAGGCCAGCCAGGGAGATCCGGCCGGCAAGGAGTTCGACGACGTCGTCGATGGAGTCGACTATCTGATCGAGACCGGGTTGGTCGATCCGGAGCGCGTCGGCGTGACCGGCGGATCCTACGGCGGCTATGCCACGGCCTGGTGCTCGACCTACTACTCGGACCGCTTTGCGGCCGGCGTGATGTTTGTCGGGATCAGCGACAAGATCTCCAAGGTCGGCACGACGGATATTGCGGACGAGGAATTCTTCGTCCACGCGATGAAGCGCCCGTGGGACGACTGGCAATTCTTCCTCGAGCGCAGCCCGATCTTCCACGCCGACAAGTCGAAGACCCCCTTGCTAATCATGCACGGCAAGAACGACACACGGGTTGATCCGGGCCAGTCACGCGAGATGTACCGCCACCTCAAGCTGCGCGGGCAGGCACCGGTGCGCCTTGTGAACTACCCGGGCGAGGGGCACGGCAACCGCAAGGCCGGCGCGCGCTTCGACTACAGCTTGCGCATGATGCGCTGGTTCGATCACTACTTGATGGGTGAGGGCGGAGAGGCTCCCGACTGGGAGATCGACTTCGACGCGCACCTGCCTGGAGATCCGGACGAGGAAGAACCGGGCCCGTGATCCCACTGTTCCCGCGCTAGGTACCCGAGTGACCAGCGACTCTCGACACCTGACGCTGCTCGACGCGACGATGCTCGTCATGGGCGGCATCATCGGCGTCGGCATCTTCTTCAAGCCGCACGGCGTCGCACAGCTGGTGCCCGAGCAGGGCCCATTCTTCGGAATGTGGCTCTTCGGGGCGCTGGCGGCACTGGCGGGGGCCATGACCTTCGCCGAGCTAGCGGGCACGTTCCCGAAGACCGGTGGCTGGTACGTCTTTCTGCGCGAGGGCGTGGGTAGCCTGGCCGCCTTCCTCTTCGCCTGGATCGTGCTGCTCGTGATCTCGACCGGGGCATGCGCTGCGGTGGCCGAATTCGGCGCTCAGCGCATCGAGGTCCTGCTGGGGCTGACGGACGATGATCCCCTGCGCCGGCGTGCCCTGGCCGGAGGTCTGATCGTTGCCATCACGGCCCTCGCCATGACCGGGCTGAAGAGCGGCGCGATCTTTCAGAACCTCTGCATGGTCGCAAAGCTTCTGGTGATCGCGGTCGTGGTCATCGTGGGCCTGGCCTTCTTCTCGGAGCCAGCCCTTCAGGCTGCGCCGGCCATTCTGCCCAGCGCGCCGCTCACCGGACGAATGGTCTCGGCCGCGTTGCCCGTGCTCTTCACCTACGGCGGCTGGCAGCTGATCACCTACATCGCTCCCCATGTGGAGAACCCGGAGCGCAACCTGCCGCGCGCGATCGTGTGGGGCGTGGCCGGAGTCGGAATCGTATACCTGGCCTTGAATGCTGCACTGGTTCGCGTCCTGGGCATGGGGGGCCTGTCGGATCTGCCCGATGTGGCGGCCGTGCTCGCGCAGCGCACTCTGGGCGCGAACGGAGCACAGGTCCTCGAGGCGGCGATGGCAATCTCGGCCATCGGGTTTCTGGTGGCCACATTGATCACGACGCCCGGGATCTACGTGGCCATGGCACGTGAGGGGCTCTTCCTGCGAGCCGTGGGCCGTACCCACTCGCGCACGGGTGCGCCGATCGTGGCACTCACGATCCAGGCCACGGTCGCCCTGGCCTACCTCGGACTGTCGGGGGATGTGCGCAATGAACTAGGTGACGCTGTCGTGTTTGCCGAATGGATCTTCCACGGCCTGGTGGGCATCGCCCTGTTGCGCCTGCGGCGCCACCAGCCAGGCCTGGGGCGCCCGTTCCGCAGCCCGTTCTACCCGTTGTTTCCGATGCTCTACGTGCTACTCGCGATCGGCGTCGTCCTGGGTAACCTCGTGACGAGTCCGGGCCACGTGACGCGCCTCGGACTGGCGGTCCTTGCGGCTGGAGCAGTGATCTACATTCCCTGGCGTCGGCTGAGCGCCCGTCAGAGCGGGTAGCCAACCGGCTCTTGGCTCTTTTTGGAAAAGGCCACGGATTCCGCGTGACGCTGGGGCGGCGTGACGGATGGCCATTCGGGGCGGCCACCGATGACTACGGGGCGGCACCGACATTTGAACTAAGATGACCTCCATGTCTTCGACGGAATTCCCGGACGACGCCTCGCCAGCGCCCATTCAAGGTGACGGGGATGGGGATTCTGGCCGCCTGCGGAATCTGGTGATCGGCATGCTCGAGCGCATGGACCAGGACAGCGACGGCGGCAAGGCGGCGCTCGAGGATGCCTGTCTCGCCCATCCCGATCTGGAGCCGCGCCTGCGGGCCCGGTTGGCAACCCTGCATTCCTTCGACCTGATCGAGACGGGCGACAGCTCACCCCGCCGCGTGGGGGACTTCGACTTGCTCGAGCGTGTGGGTGCCGGGGGCATGGGCATCGTTTACCGAGCGCGGCAACGATCACTGGAACGTGAGGTGGCGATCAAGCTGATCCGGCCCGATGCCCTGCACGTGCCCGGGGCGCGGGAGCGATTCGCGCGCGAGACCAGTATCGTCGCGCGTCTGCAGCATCCGGGCATCGTCCCGATCCATACGGTGGGGGGTGACGACGAGCTTCCCTATTACGCGATGGAGCTCGTCCCCGGTTGCACCCTGGCAGAGGCCCTGGAGAAGCTCTCCGGGCGTAGTCCCGATACCCTGACGGGTCAGGACCTGCTTCAGGCCGTCCTTGACAGCTGCGACCGTTGCGAAGTTCCACTTCCCGGAGCGAGCGGCTCCCTCTTCGAGGGCACCTGGGAGGATGCTTGCTTGCGCGTGGTGCGCTGCGTGGCAGATGCCCTGGAGCACGCCCACGGGCGAGGGGTCCTGCATCGCGACCTCAAGCCGAGCAACGTGATGCTCACTCCCCAGGGGCGGGTGCTGCTCGTGGACTTCGGCCTGTCGCGAGCGGACGGCGGAGAGGGGGTCACACGGACCACCGATCAGGTCGGCTCCCTGCCCTACATGCCGGCGGAACTGCTGCGCAGCGGAGTCAAGGCGCTCGCCGCCCATAGTGATGTGTACTCGTTGGGGGTCACGCTCTACGAGCTCTTGACCCTGCGCCTGCCATTTGCGGGGGTGAGCGCCCCGGCCACGATGATGGCCATCGTCGAAGGCCGGCCCGTCCGCCCGCGGTCCCACCACCCGGGTCTGTCGTGGGAGGCCGAGACGGTCTGCCTGTCTGCGATGGATCGCGACCCGCGCCGTCGCTACGGCTCCGCAGCCGAGCTGGCCAGTGACCTGACGAATGCTCTCGAAAAGCTTCCGCTCGAGGCGCGCAGGGCCGGCGCGATACTGCGCTTGCGGCGCTGGATCAAGCACCGCCCCGGGGCGACCATCGCGATCCTGCTGGCCGTCCTTTTGCCGAGCATCTCCGCCCTCATGCTCGGGCGCGAGGCCGGGCGAGTGCGTGCGGCCCTGGAGCAGGTCTCGCTTCAGGAAGGGCGAGCGTCGGCCAACCGTGATCATGCCCTGCAAGCGATCGAAACGACCATGCTCGAGCTCGACCGCGACGTGCTCGACAACCTGCCCGGGATGGACGCGGTGCGCCAGTCGATCCTGGTCGAGGTCGAGGGCCTGTGCGAGGGGCTGTTGAACGACATGCCCGAAGACTCCAAGCCCGCGCTGCTGGCGGGACGCTGTGATGCAGTGCGAGCGGGCATCGCCAGGCGTGCCTACCGGCACGAGGACGAGCAGCAGCACCTCGTGCGCGCCGTAGCGCGTGTCGAGCCATGGATTCTCGAGCAATCGAAGGACTCGTTCGACGTGCGCCACATGCACGCGACCTGGCGCGGCCGCCTCGCGAAAGCCCTCGAGTCACAGGGCCGGGGCGAGGAGGCGGCCGCCCTGGCGCTCGAGGTCCTGGGTGAGTACCGCGGCCTGCTGGAGGAGTGGCCCGAGCGAGACGATGTTCAGGCGCAGCTCCTGGTCTTGCTCTCAGGGTACGTCCAGCATCGCCGCAGCCAGGGTGAGCGCGCTGGTGGAGTCGAGGAAGCCGAGCAGCTGGTCCACGCGGGGCGCGCTCTGGTCGCTCGCACGGACGGTGCGGGGGCGAGGGCCATGCTCGCGTGGCTGCTCGACGGGCTGGGCGCACTGCTCGGTCGTGATGGGCGTTCCGAGGCGGCTGCCGAGATTCTCGAGGAAGCGCTCGACCTGCGCATCCGCCTCTCTGAGGAAGAGCCCGCCGACCGAGAGTATCGCCAGAAGCTGGCACGCTCCATGAGCCAGCTCTCGAGCGCGCTGATGGACCTGCGTCAGGACGAGCGGGCGCTGCAGCTGATGCGTCGCTGCGTCGAGGAGACGGACCGGTTGCTCGAAGATTATCCGGATCATTCACCGAACGTCTACGGCATCGCTGACGCCCAGCTCAACTACGGCGCCGCCTTGTCGCGCACGGGCCACAGGGACGAGGCGCGCGCCTGCTATGATAGCGCCCTGTTCTCCCTGGGCGAGCTGCTCGAGGTACGGCCCACTGACGCCAATCTGCACCGCACCGTCGGGACGACCCTGCTGAATCTGGCCTCGTGTGAGGTCGACGATGGCGTGCCGGGGATCGCCCAGGTCACCTGTGCGGCGGCGCTCGAGTCACTCTCCGAAGCTGCCCGCCTGGCGCCTGACAGCGACGACATCCATTCGTGGTTGGCGATCGAACGCCAGTCGCGCGCCAAGGTCCTGCTGGCACTGGATGACCCCGCGGCCGCGGCCGAGGGCCTCGTAGCGACGCCCGCGTTGGCGCGCCACCGGGTCGACCGCCTTCGAGGATGCTTGAAACGGCTCGAAGAGTGCCTGGAGCGTGCCGGGAGCGGAACTGACAAGGAAGCCATCCGGCGCTGTCAGGAGGCTGTGCGAAGCACCCTTGTCGGAATCGATCAGCGTGGTGATATGGAAGGTGAGCCGGTAGTCGTGCGTCTACGTGACGCGCTGGGAACGGAATGAGCTCCATGAAGGACGAACAGCAGACATTGCAGCGCCTCGCCGATGGTGATGCGGGAGCAGTGGACGAACTATTGAATGCCCATCTCCCCGACCTGCGGACCTTCGTGCGATTGCGGGCCGGGCCCTTCCTGCGCAACTACGAGTCCAGCTCCGACCTGGTCCAGTCCGTCTGCCGCGAGATCCTGACCCAGCGCGAGCGCTTTCAGTACCCCGGTCGAGAGGGCTTCAGGCGCTGGTTGTACACGACCGTCATGCGCAAGATCAGCAAGCGGGCCGAGCACCATCGCGCCCAGTGCCGAGACGTTCAGCGCAACGTACCGCTGGGCGAGGATGGTGATGGTGGCGCGCTGCTGGACTCCTATCGACGTTTCTGCAGTCCGAGCGCGGGCATGCAGGCCGGCGAGGAGATCGCTCGCATCGAAGCGGCGTTCGACCGCCTCCCGGACGACTATCGCGAGGTTGTAACCCTGGCCCGCATCGCGGGCTTGCCACACAAGGAGATCGCCACGCGAATGGGGCGAAGCGAGGGCTCGGTCCGCATGCTGCTCTTCCGTGCTCTGGAGCAGCTCTCGGAGATCCTGGAGTAGAAAGGGACGAGCCGCGGCAGATTCCGGTCCACCGCGGCTCGCTGTCCTGTCTCCGGGTTCCGGCTACTTGGGAACAGGAAAGCCGCGATCGCGCATCAGTGCATCGATCTTGGCGTCCCGGCCGCGGAATGCCCGGTAGGCATCGCGCGGGTGGATCGCATTTCTGACCGCGAACAGGTTGTCGACCAGCCGCTTGGCGAGATCCTTGTCGTACCAACCTCCGGGTGCCTCCTGGAATGCCTCGGAGGCATCTGAAGTCAAGACGTCGGCCCACATGTAACCGTAGTAGCTGGCCGCGTAGCCCTCGCCCGAGAAGATGTGCGAGAAGTGCGGGCTGCGGTGTCGCATGACGATCTCGCTGGGCATCTTCAGCTCGGCGAGGGCGCGGCGCTCGAAGGCGTCCGGATCGAGATCGGTCGGGTCGGTCGTGTGATAGCGCATGTCGACCAGGGCGGAGCCCAGGTACTCGGTCGTCGCGAAGCCCTGGTTGAAGGTGGCTGACTTCTTGATCTTCGCCACCAGCTCGGCCGGGATCGGGGCACCAGTCTTGTAGTGCACGAGGTAGTTGTTGATGACCTCGTCCGTCAGAAGCCAGCGTTCGAGAAGCTGGGACTGGAACTCCGTGTAGTCGCGAACGCCTCCATTGAGGGTGGGGTACTCGACATTTGATGAAAGGAAGTGCAGAGCGTGTCCAAACTCGTGGAAGAAGGTCTCCGCGTCATCCCAGGAGACGAGCACAGGCTCGCCCGGCGCGCCCTGGATGAAGTTCGAGTTGTTGGAGGCCAGCACCGTGCGCTTGCCCTCAAACGTCTCGTGATCCCGGTAGGTGGTGGCCCAGGCGCCGGAGCGCTTGCCCTGGCGTGCGTAGGGATCGAGATACCAGAGGCCGATGTGGGCGCCGCTGTTCTTGTCGGTCACCTCCCAGACGCGCACGTCTTCGTGGAAGACCGGTACGCTACCTTCGGGCACCGGGCTGAACGCAAATTCGAATAGCTCACCCGCGACGAAGAACATCGCCTCGCGCAGCTTGCCGAGCTGCATGTATTGCTTGACCTCGTCCGAGTCCAGGTCGTAGCGGGCCTTGCGCACCTTCTCGGCGTAGTGTCGGTAGTCCCACGGCTCGATCTTGATCCCGGCGCCCTCGGCGTCGGCTATGGCCTGCATGTCGGCGACTTCCTCCGCCACTCGGGCCAGGGCCGCAGGCCAGACGGCTTCCATGAGCTCGAGTGCACGCTCGGGAGTCTCCGCCATGCGATCCTCGAGCCGCCACGAGGCGTAGTTGTCGTAGCCGAGCAACTGGACGCGTTCGTCGCGCAGCTGCAGGATCTCGGCGATGACAGCGTTGTTGTCGTGCTCGTCGCCGTTGTCGCCGCGCGAGTAGTACGTTCGCCAGACCTTCTCGCGCGCTTCTCGGTCGGTGGAGAAGGTGAGGAAAGGGTCCATCGACGATCGGGTGTTCGTGATGGCGTACTGTCCGTCGTGCTCGCGCTCGGTTGCGGCTGCGGCGGCAGCCTGGATCAGGCCCTCGGAGAGCCCCGACAGCTGGTCCTCGCTCAGATAGAGGACGTAGCCCTCCTCGTCGGCCAGCACATTGTTGCCGAACTGGGTGTGGATCTTTGCCAGACGCTTGTTGATCTCTGCGTAGCGCTGCTTGGCATCGCCCTCCAGCGTGGCGCCATTGCGCGCGAAGCTGTTGTAGACCAGCCAGGTCAGACGTTGCTGGTCCGGACGCAGAGCCTTGACCTCGGCGCCCTCGTGGACGCTGCGCACGCGCTCGAACAGGGCAGCGTTCTGGGTGATCCTGGTCTGGAAGTCCGAGAGCTCAGGGACCAGCTCACGCTGGATCTCACGGAACTCCGGGCTCGAGAGGTTCGAACTCCAGAGGCCCCAGAACGTGAACACACGACCGAGGTCCCGGCCTGTGGCCTCCATGGCGACGATCGTGTTCTCGAAGGTGGGCGCGTCGGGATTGCCCGCGATCACATCGATCTCCTCCAGGTTGCGTGCCATGCCCGTGCGCATGGCCGACCGGATGTGGGCCAGATCCATCTCCTGGAAGGGCGGTACGCCGCCGTAGGGGCCCGTCCAGTCCGCCATCAGGGGGTTGTCGGATACGGACGTCGATGAAGAGTCGGTCATGGTCTTGGCGGGGCCGGCCTCGCCGGTCGCGTTGCAGGATGCGGTCAGGGCGAGGCCCAGCGCGAGGGCCAGGGTCGAGGCACCGGTCGAGCGGGTCAGCGGGAGAGAGCAGTACATGGCGATCGAGGGGGTCAATGGGATAGCGAGCCGGGATCATAGCAGCTCGGGACCTCCGGCCTTACAAGCCAGGTGAATGCAATGAGCTGGGTGCTGAACTGGTGCGCCGGATACGAAGAAGGGCGGCCACCCGGGCCGCCCTTGTCGATCACCGCGAGCACCTTGCCGGTGTCGTCGTCAGGAGAGGTCGCGCATCATCTTGCGCAGCTCCATCAGATCTTCCTCCTCAGCGACGAGCATCGAGCGCGCGTACTCCTCGAGGAAGACACTCTGGCCCGTTGAGACCTCCAGCAGGGACCCGTACTTGTCGATCGCCTCCCGCTCGTGGGTCAGGCTCTCCTCGATGATCTTCTCGACCGCGTGTTCGTGCGTCTCGACCACGGGCGCGACATTTGTGCTCGGGTGGCCACCCAGCCCGGTCAGGATCTCCCCAGCGCGCTGGGCGTGCTGCAGGGATTCCGAAGCCTTGCCCTTGAAGTAGGAGACCTGCGGTATGCGATTGGGGCCCGTCACCATCAACGAGTAGTGCGTGTAGCGGATGACTCCGGCGAGTTCGTGTTCGACGATCTCCTTGAGGAGTTCGAGAGCTACGGGGTTGGCGTCGGTTTGCATGTGATTCGGGGTTGGCGGGGATAGGGGGGGCGAGGATGCGAGCATAGCAGCACGCACCACAACCACAAGGCGGGAGCAGCGGAGCCGCCGGGCGGGTCGGGTCACGGCCGAGTTCCGGGTTGCGGGCGCCCGGGGAAGGTGTAACTTCAGCGGCGCGCCCTCTTGGGCAGCCCAGATTTCCGCAAGAAACGACCCGAGCGTTTCGAAGTCAGCCAGGGAGCTTTCTCATGTGCCGCGTCTTCACCGTATCGCTTTGCCTTCTTTGTCTATTCGTCACGAGCCCACGGATGCTCGCCAACGACTGGGACGAGGGCTACGAGGTGCGCGATCCGCTTGCAGTACTGCCGCATCGCGAGCAGGCGACGACCGTAAACCGCATCCTTCGTGATCGGCTCGACAATCTCCTGCCGGGTTTGATGCGCGAGACGGGCATCGACATGTGGCTCGTCATCAACCGCGAGTACGCCGAGGACCCCGTCTACCTGACCCTTGTTCCGGCACCGGTCTTTGCGGCCCGTCGCACGACGATCCTGATGTTCTTCGACCGCGGCGACGAGGCTGGCGTCGAGCGCCTGACCATCAGCAGATACGGCCTGGGCGAGTTCTTCGAATCGGGCTGGGAAGAGGGTGGCAGCGACGATGAGCAGTGGGAGCGGCTGGCGCAGCTCATCGCGGAGCGCGACCCCGTTCGCATCGGCATCGATACCAGCGAGCATTGGGCTTTCGGTGATGGGCTGACTTCCGGTCTGCGGGAACGACTGGAGCTCGCCCTCGGCACCGGCCTGGCCTCGCGCCTGACTTCGGCCGAGGACCTTTGCATTCGCTGGCTGGAGACCCGAACCGCGCTCGAGATGCAGGTCTATCCGCAGCTCGTCCAGCTAGCGCGTGGGGTCATCAGCGAGGCATTCTCGAACAAGGTCATCACGCCTGGCGTAACCACGACCGATGACGTCGCCTGGTTCATTCGTCAGCGTTACTCGGATCTGGGCCTGCCGATCTGGTTCCAGCCGTACTGCAATGTGCAGCGGCGGGGGACGGTGTACGGCGAAGACGAGGCCTTTTTCGGGGAGAGCCATGTCGTGATCGAGCGCGGCGACGTGCTCCACACAGATGTTGGCATCAAGTACCTACGCCTGAATACGGACACCCAGGAGATGGGTTACGTCCTCCGGCTCGGTGAGGAAGACGTTCCCGAGGGAATGAAGCGAGCCCTGAAGATCGGCAATCGCTGGCAGGACCTCTTGTGCGGTGCATTCGTGACCGGACGAACCGGCAACGAGATTCTGGCCGCCGCGCGTGAGGCCGCGACCGCCGAGGACATTGCGTCCAGCGTCTACACCCACCCACTGGGATTCCATGGCCACGGAGCCGGCCCGACGATCGGCATGTGGGACAACCAGGGCCCGACCCCGGTCCGCGGCGACTGGACCCTGTCACCCGGAACCTGCTACGCGATCGAAGGCAACGTCGTGGTGCCCATCCCGGAGTGGGACGGTCAGCCCGTGCAGCTTAAGCTGGAGCAGGACGGATGGTTCGATGGTGAGAGGGTGGTCTACATTGGCGGACGTCAGACCCGCTGGCACGTGGTCCGGTGAGGTAGTTGGTTCTGCTTCCCCTCGGCTTCGGGCTCTGGAGTTAGACGAGGGGAGCGTTGGTTCTGCCTCCCCTCGGCTTCGGGCTCTGGAGCAAAACGCGGGGCTAGGGACCCAACTGGGTGAGAGAGGGCCATCGATGGGCCGGGGGGGAAATGTCCGCCGTTGTTGGTTGGGGCGGCGGGGCAGGGGCGGTTCGCCGGGGGCGTTTGATTCACGCGGTCCAGGCGGCGCAGACGGAGATCAGGCCGTGGCGACGCCAGCCGGTGGTTTGGAGCCAGGTGCGGGCGGTGCCCAGTGGGGGTGGCCCGAAGGTGTGCGCCGCATCGGCCGGGAGCTCGCGCCAGCCGTTGAAGAAGGGACCCGATGAAAAGCGGTCCGGCTCGGGCTTGTTGTGGGCCCCGTGCTTGTTGCCGTTCTT